>ERZ795054.2816-NODE-2816-length-14306-cov-4.173462_pt1 | contig 14306 bp, 13 predicted proteins | sample MGYA00375138_ERZ795054 | MGnify/ENA primary metagenome ERZ795054 (study PRJEB30183, sample SAMN05720215) | anaerobic digester metagenome | isolation source: active sludge of municipal wastewater-treating anaerobic digesters | place: USA | collected 2014-12-23 ...
CTTTGACTCTTTGGGCAAATCCGCGCTTGCCGATAAAATCATTGTGCTCGGCGGAAAGGCTGGACTGGCGACGGAAAACATGCACCCGTGGGGAGACCCGCTTCCGCACAGCCTGCCAGAAGAAAAGAAATCGATAATGACACTTGAGCTGGATATGTCGAAGTCAATCGTTCGCGATATGGGCGAATTCAACGTGTTCAGTCTTCCTGCCCCTGAGGAGTGTCGATCATGGGAGGGCACGACGGTGTTTGCGCCCATGCCCGATGGCCCTGTGGTCCAACTGCAGGGCCTGCAGAATGCGGAGCTTGAAATACAGCAGGGGTTGTTGACCAAGCCGTATGCGTATGAGGTGAACACCTTTCAAGTGGGACGTCTCAGCTTTTCGTTACCGAAGGCGTTCGATTTGAAAAGCGTCCGACCCGTACTCAAACTGACCCGGGTTTTGGACAACGGCGTCGTGGGGATATTGAAAAACACACCGGATCGACTGGACTTCAGTTTTGCGAGCGAAAAAAGCGGCTTTGTGCTTTTTCATATGCCCTATGATCCTAAGTGGAAGATCCTGGTCGATGGGGTCGAGACAGAAATCTACCCGGCCAACATCAGTTTCATGGCGATTCCGATCAGTGCGGGGAAACACGATGTGAGTCTGCGCTATTGGCCAAAAAGCGTTCTGCGGCCGCTTTTGTGGCTGAGCAGCATTGCCAGCGTTTTAGGCCTGGTTTTTCTACTTGGCCTCTGTTTCAAGGACCAAGAAATCAGAAAGAGGGTTAAAGCCGAAAGCGTCCGTCTTCCGTAGCAGGTTGAATTGAGTTAGGCGGCCATCCATAAACAGACCAAGGCCATTTCTTTGAAAAAGAGTTTATTCGGCCACTTGTTTACCTCCGTGGATTACTAGTATAATCCAGCACGTCTTTAGCGGCTTTTCGTTATTCAGCCGGTGATTTCAGTGCGGATTGCACGGCCATGTTTGATGCTTTCAGTCGCCTGGCTTAGCATGGAGAGTAGTGGGCTTTCGTACATAGCGATTGTCCGTATTTAGCTTGTATTGACCGGACAAATCTGAGGTTTGAACGATCATGACAACCAGCAAGAAGATCATTGTCACGGGCGGGGCGGGGTTCATCGGGAGCCACCTGGTGGAACGGCTGCTGAAGGACGGCCACGAGGTGACCGTCCTGGACAACCTGTCCACGGGTCGGCTGGAGAACCTCAAGGCGTTCCAGGGCCGGTTGAAAGCTTTCCAGAATGTCGACGTGGCGGACTTGGACCGGATCCGGCCTTTTTTCGAGGGGATCGACTGGGTCTTCCATCTGGCCGCCTTGGCCGACATCGTGCCGTCCATCCAGATGCCCATGAAATACCACCACGCCAACGTGGATGGGACCGTCGCGGTCCTGGAAGCCGCCCGGGCCGCGGGCGTCAAGCGGTTGATGTACGCCGCGTCCTCCTCCTGTTACGGTATCCCGGACGTTTACCCGACGCCGGAGACCGCCGAGATCCGACCCATGTATCCTTACGCCCTGACGAAATATCTGGGCGAGCATTACGTCGCGCATTGGGCCAAGACGTACAAGCTGCCCTGCGTCTCACTGCGGCTTTTCAACGTCTACGGTCCCCGTTCCAGGACGTCGGGCACCTACGGAGCGGTCTTCGGCGTTTTCCTGGCGCAGAAACTGGCGGGGAAACCGTTCACCGTGGTCGGAGACGGCACGCAGACCCGGGACTTCACTTTCGTAACGGACGTGGCGGCCGCCTTCGTCAAGGCGGCGGAGTCTGACCTGGCGGGGGAGATCATGAACGTCGGGTCCGGGGGCACGTACAGCGTCAACCGGCTGGTGGAACTGCTCGGCGGGGACGTGGTGCGCATCCCCAAGCGGCCGGGCGAGCCCGACTGCACGTTCGCCGACACCGCGAAGATCCGCCAAAAGCTCGGCTGGGCGCCCCGCGTCAGCTTCGAGGAAGGCGTGTCCTCCATGCTGAAGAACATCGATTACTGGCGCGAAGCGCCCGTCTGGGAGACCGGCAGCATCGCCGAAGCGACCAAGGAATGGTTCGAATATCTCGGTAAATCCAGGTGACCGAATGACGAAGTCCAAATCCGCCAACACCACCGCCGCCAAGGTCAAATCCCTCGACGAATTGGCCGTCGTCGTCAAAAAACTGAAAGCCCAGGGTAAGGTCATCGTCCATTGCCACGGCGTGTTCGACCTGCTGCACGTCGGCCATATCCGGCACTTCCGTGAAGCCAAAGACATGGGCGACGTGTTGATCGTGACGCTCACGCCGGACCACTACGTGAACAAAGGGCCCCATCGGCCCGCGTTCAAGCAGCTCCTGCGGGCCGAAGTCATCGCGGCGCTGGATTGCGTCGATTACGTCGCCATCAACAAGTGGCCGCGCGCGGTGGAGACCATCAAATTGTTGAAGCCGGACCTGTACGTCAAAGGGCCGGATTACAAAAACATGGAAAAGGACCTGACGGGGGGGATCAAAGAAGAAGCGGACGCCGTCAAGTCGGTGAAAGGCAAGATCGCCTGCACGCAGGACATCACCTTCAGCTCGTCCAACCTGATCAACAAGTTCCTGCCGCCCTTCCCCAAAGCCGTGATGGATTACTTGGAGGCGTTCAAGCACCGCTATGACGCGGACAAGGTGTTGTCCTATCTGGCGAAGACGCGCCCGCTGAAAGTAATGGTCATCGGCGAGACGATCATCGACGAATACCAGTTCTGTTCGGCCATCGGCAAATCCTCGAAAGAGCCCATCATCGCCTTGAAGCACCTGAAGACCGAACAATACGCCGGCGGCGTCCTGGCCGTCGGGAACCACCTGTCCAGCTTCTGCGACAACGTGGGCCTCATCACCTACCTGGGCGAGTCCAACCCCCATCTGGATTTCGTGAAAGACAATCTGGCCAGGAACATCAAACCCACGTTCTTCTACAAGAGCCAATCCCCGACCATCGTCAAAAAACGCTTCATCGAGAATTATTTCTTCACGAAACTCCTGGAAGTGTATGAGATCAACGACCGCGACTTGAGCGAGGCGGAGGACAAGGAATTCTGCCGGACGCTGGAAACCGAGATCCCCAAGTATGACATCGTCATCGTCTTCGATTTCGGCCACGGGATGATGTCGCAAAAGGCGATCCAGACCATCTGCCGGAAGGCCAAGTTCCTGGCCATCAACGTCCAGTCCAACGCGGGCAACCTCGGTTTTCAGACGGTACTCAAGTATCCGCGGGCCGATTTCATCTGCATGGCGGAGAACGAGGTCCGGATGGAGCTGCGGGACCGCCACAGCGACCTCAAGGACGTCATCACGGGCCTCTATGAAAAGCTTTCCTGCGAGAAGGTCATCGTCACTCGCGGCAAGAACGGCTGCCTCTGTTTCAGCAAGCCGGAGGGCTTCATCGAAGTCCCCGCCCTGGCGGGGCAGGTCGTGGACCGGATGGGGACCGGCGACGCCTTCCTGTCGATCACGGCGCTGTGCGTGTATCAGAAAGCCCCGTTGGAAGTCGTGGGGTTCATCGGCAACATCGTCGGCGCCCAGGCGGTGGCCACGGTCGGACACAGCCGGTTCATCGAGAAGGTTCCGCTCTTGAAACACATCGACACGTTGATGAAATGAGAAAGCACGCCATGAAAAAATCCGCTCAGAACGACCCGGCCGGCGTCTATCTCGGTCGGATCTGCGCCGCCATCAAGGACTCCGTGGTCACCGACGCGAAGGCCCGCCGCGTGTCGATGGCGGCGGCGGCGTCCGCCGTGGTCGCGCTGTTCCGGAAAGTCGGACGGACTGGAAAGAAGATCATGCTGATCGGGAACGGCGGGAGCGCGGCCATCGTCAGCCATGCGCACAACGACTTCTGCAAGTCGGCGGGGGTCCGCGCCATGGCGTTCCATGAGATCCCGCTGTTGACGGCCTTGTCGAACGACGACCATTACGAGAACACGTTCGATTGGAACGTGCGGCAATGGGCCGAAAAGGGGGACGTCCTCCTGGCGGTGAGCAGTTCGGGGAAATCGGCGAACATCCTCAAAGCCGTGAAGACGGCTCGAAAGGCCAGCTGCGCGGTCGTCACGTTCTCGGGATTCAAACCGCGCAACCCCCTGCGGGCCGCCGGCGCACTCAATTTCTATGTCCCCAGCGGACATTATGGTCTCGTCGAGATCGCCCATTCGGCGCTCTTGCATATGCTGACGGACCTGACAGCCGGCAAAGGAGCCTGATCATGGGACAAAACAAGTTCAACACGGTCTTGGTGACCGGTGGCGCGGGATACGTCGGGTCCGTCCTGGTGCCCAAACTCCTCGACAAGGGATACAACGTCCGCGTCCTGGACCTTTACATGTACGGCGACGGCGTGCTCGATGCCGTCAAGGGGAATCCGAAACTCCAGCAGATCAAGGGGGACATGCGGGACAAGGCCCTGCTGGAGAAGAGCGTCAAGGGCTGCGACGCCGTGGTCCATCTGGCGTGCATCTCGAACGACCCCAGCTTCGAGCTGGACCCCCAACTCGGGAAATCGATCAATTACGACGCCTTCCTCGACCTGGTCGCGTTCTCAAAAAAGCACAAGATAAAACGGTTCGTCTTCGCGTCGTCCTCCAGCGTCTACGGCATCAAAGAGGTCGAGAACGTGACGGAGGACATGAGCCTGGAACCGTTGACGGACTATTCGAAATACAAGGCCCTGTGCGAAGAGGTCCTGCTGAAGGAGCGCGCCCCGGGGTTCGTCGCGCTCATCCTGCGGCCGGCCACCGTCTGCGGCTATTCGCCGCGGCTGCGCCTGGACCTGTCCGTCAACATATTGACCAACCACGCCGTGAACAACCGGCGGATCAAGGTCTTCGGCGGCCAGCAGAAACGCCCCAACATCCACATCGACGACGTGACGGAACTCTACGTCAAATCCCTGGAATGGCCGGACGCGGAGATCGACGGGAAAGTCTTCAACGCCGGCTACGAGAACCAAAAAGTGATGGATCTGGCCGAGACCGTCAAGAAGGTGGTGGGTGGCGACGTGCAGATCGACACGGTGCCGACGGACGACCACCGCTCCTACCACATCTCGTCGGAAAAGATCAAACGCGACCTGGGGTTCGTCCCCCAACGCAGCATCGAAGACGCCGTGAGGGACCTCGTGACGGCGTTCCGGCAGGGGAAGATACCCGATCCCATGACGGACATCCGCTACTACAACATCAAGACGATGCAATCCATCAAGATGAAATGAGACCGTCTCCGCCCGAAAAACTCCCGCCGGAAACCCTGTCCCCCGCGCTCCGATTGGATCTGTACGGACGGACGCTGCGCGTGCGCATCGTCGAGGAAGTCATCGCCGGCGCCTACGCGGAGCAGGAGATGCGGTGTCCCGTGCACCTGAGCATCGGGCAGGAGGCCGTGGCCGCCGGCGTCTGCGCCGCTCTGGCTAAGACCGACCTCATCATGAGCACCCACCGGTCGCACGGGCACTATCTGGCCAAGGGGGGAAACCTCAAGGCCATGATGGCCGAGATCTACGGCAAAGCCGCCGGTTGCGCCCAGGGCAAGGGCGGGTCCATGCATCTGGTGGACCTGGCGTCCGGCTATCTGGGGTCCACGCCCATCGTCGGGGCCACCATCCCCATCGCGGTCGGCGCGGCGTTCGGCATTTTACTCCGTGAGGAAAAGCGCCTCGTGGTCGTGTTCCTGGGCGAGGGCGCCACGGAGGAAGGCGTTTTCAGCGAGAGCGTCAATTTCGCCGCGTTGAAAAATCTGCCCATCGTTTTTGTCTGCGAAAACAACCTTTATTCCGTCTATTCGCCTTTGTCGGTCCGCCAACCGGAAGGCCGCCGGATCCACAAGCTGGCCGAAAGCTACGGACTCGAGGGCCGGCACGGCGACGGGAACGACGTCGAAGAGGTGCATCGGATCGCGCGCTGGGCGGTGGACAAGGCCCGGCAGGGCGGGGGACCTTCGCTTTTGGAATTCGCCACGTACCGATGGCTCGAGCATTGCGGACCCAATTACGACAACCACATCGGGTATCGGACGGAAGCCGAATTCCAAAAGTGGAAAGCCGCCGATCCCGTCGAACGTATGCGGAAACGGTTGATGGGGGAGAAGATACTCACGGCATCCGCCGATGAGGCGATGCGGCTGGAGATCGATCAGGAGATCAAGTCCGCCATCGCCTACGCGAAGGACTGCCCCTTCCCGGAAGCCTCCACCCTGCAGGAACACGTCTATTCCGCCGCCCATGCGTGACCTGACGTTCGCCAAAGCTCTGAACGAGGCCGTGGACCAGTGCATGGCCAAGGACCCGTCCGTCTTCGTCATCGGGTTGGGCGTGCCGGACCCCAAAGGGATCTTCGGCACCACGTCGGGGCTCCTGGAAAAGCACGGACCGAAGCGCGTTCTGGACATGCCCTGCTCGGAGAACGGGATGACCGGCGTCTGCCTGGGCGCGAGCCTCGTGGGGATGCGGCCCGTGCTGACCCACCAGCGCATCGATTTCGCCCTGCTCTCTCTCGACCAGATCGTCAACCAGGCGGCCAAGTGGCATTACATGTTCGGCGGCAAGATGTCGGTGCCGCTGGTGATCCGGATGATCATCGGACGCGGATGGGGCCAGGGGCCGCAGCATTCGCAAAGTCTCCAGGCGTGGTTCGCCCATGTGCCGGGATTGAAAGTCGTCATGCCCACGACCGCCCACGACGCGAAGGGAATGCTCATCGCCAGCATCGAGGACGACGATCCGGTGGTTTTCCTGGAACACCGGTGGCTCTACGGGATCAAGGACCACGTCCCGGAAGAGATGTACCGCGTGCCCCTCGGCAAGGCCAAGGTCATGCACGAGGGCAAGGACGTCACGCTGGTGGGAATCTCCTATATGACTCTGGAGGCGCTGCGCGCCCGGGAACTGCTCTTGAAAGAAGGCATCGAGGCGGAGGTGATCGATCTGCGTTCCTTGAAACCCTGGGACGAGGCGACCGTTTTGTCGTCGGTGAAGAAGACGGGACGCCTGCTGGTGGCGGACACGGGTTGGAAGACCATGGGTTTCGGCGCGGAGATCGTGGCGAGCGTCACGGAAGGCCTGGGGAGCGCCTATAAATCGCCGCCGGCGCGCATCGCCCTGCCGGATTGTCCCACGCCGACGTCGCCCGCGTTGTCCAAACATTATTATCCGCGGGCGCCGCACATCGTCTCGGCCGTCCTGAAAATGTTCGGCAGATCGGACCGGCGGCCGCAAGCCGAGGACCTGGCGCATCCGTTGGATGTTCCGGACGCGAGTTTCACGGGGCCGTTCTAAGGAGACGCCATGAGCGAAAAACGCCGCATCGTCGTCATCGGCAGCAACTCTTTTTCCGGCAGCGATTTCGTGGATCTGCTCTTGGAGGATCCCCGGAACGACGTCATCGGGCTGAGCCGGTCCCCCGAAAAAAGCCCGGTCTTCCTCCCTTACAAACGGCACAAGAACGCTTCTTTTAGGTTCCAGCAGGCCGACCTCAACCTGGACATGCCCAGGATCGAGAAGATCCTGGACGAGTTTCAGCCGGCATTCGTCGTGAATTTCGCCGCACAGAGCGAGGTCGCCCCCAGCTGGGAGCATCCCGATCAGTGGTTCCAAACCAACGCGGTGTCCATCACGCGCTTGGCCGACATCTTGAAAGGGAAGAAGTATCTCCGGCGCTACGTGCACATATCCTCCCCGGAAGTCTACGGTAACTGCGTCGGCACCGTCCGAGAGGACGCGCCTCTGAACCCCAGCACACCCTACGCCGCGTCCAAGGCGGCCGGCGATTTCTCGCTTTTCACGTTCGTCAAAAACTTCCGATTCCCGATGGTCATGATACGCTCCACCAATGTCTACGGGCCGCATCAGCAACTGTTCAAGATCATTCCGCGCACCGTGATCTACCTGAAACTGGGAAAGACGATCCAGCTGCACGGCGGCGGGACGGCCGTGAAGTCGTACATCCACATCCGGGACATCTCTCGGGGCGAGCTGGCGGCCATGGAACACGGGACGCCCGGCCAGATCTATCATCTCTCGCCCGACGCCGGCGTCGCGGTGAGGGACGTCGTGCGCAACATCTGCGAATTGATGGGAAAGGATTTCGGTCGCTCCACGGAAGCGGTCGAGGAACGTCTGGGCCAGGACGCCGCCTATGTGATCGATTCCACCAAGGCCCGGACGGAACTCGGGTGGAGCCCGCGGATCGGCATCACCGACGGCCTGCGGCAGGTCGTGGAATGGATCGATGCGTATTGGAGCGAGATACAAAAATCGCCCCTGACCTACATCCACAAACCATGAACAGGATCCCCGGCATAGGATTGTGAAAAAAACACCATTCGGCAAAAGGAACGCGGCCTGTTGCATCTGCGACAACGCCCGCTTGAAGAAGGTGATCGATCTTCCCAAACTGCCGCTCACGGGATTGTATTTCCACAAGAAAAACGAGAGGCCGGTCCGGCCCTACGATCAAGGCCTGTTGCTTTGCGAACGCTGCGGGCACGCGCAGCTGGAATATTCTCTGGACCCCAACATCCTCTACGACAGGACCTACACCCACCGCACCTCCGAAAGCCCCATCGCCTCGAAGGGCAACGAGTTCTTCGTCCGGTTCTTGGAATCGCTCGTCGGTGACAAGCGTTTTGAACGGGTCGTGGACATCGGCTGCAACGACCTGGTCCTGCTGAAACTCCTGGCGCCTCGCGCGAAGCAGCTGTTGGGCGTGGACCCCATCTGGCGAGACCGGGAACCGCCGCCGCAGTGGAACATCCGCGTGTTGGGGCGGTTCATCGAAGAGATCGATCTGCGGACGGAACTGCGCGGCGCCGCCGACCTGGTCGTTTCCACGCACACGTTCGAGCATATCGCCGAACCCAAACGGCAATTCCAGAAATTAGTGGCGCAGGGCGGACCGGACACACTGTACGTAATCGAAGTGCCCGGGTTCGACACCCTGTTGGAAACCGAGCGGTTCGACCAGGTGTTCCACCAGCATATTCAGCATTATAGCCTGGCTTCTTTCGAGCGGCTGCTCCGGGAATTGGGCTGCCGCATGGTCGGGCATGCGTTCAACCATGATTTTTGGGGCGGGACCATGCTGGTGGCTTTTCAGCGCTCCAGCCGGACGGAGATCAAGACCCGTTTCCTGAAACCGACCGTCCAGCGGGTCGCGCGCGGGTATAAATCTTTCCGGGCGCAATTGCAGAGGCTCATGGAGACGGTCCGTTCTCTGAAAGGCGTCCCCATGCACGGCTACGGCGCGGCGCAGATGCTGCCCGTGCTGGCGTACCACATGCGGAGCGACCTGTCGTTTTTGGATAACATATTGGACGACGACGCCCGTCGAGACGGTTTACGATACCCGGACCTGGCGCCGGGCATCGTGCAGCCCGGCAGCGATCTTTCCCTGGAAGGCCGCAACGTCCTGATCACCGCTCTGGACAGCGCCCGGCCGATATTGCGCCGCGTGATGACCCTGCGGCCGAAACGGATTTTGCTGCCCTTGCGGATTCTGTAAGGGGTGGACCCAAGACGGGCACGGCAGGTTCGTCCGCCGGAACGCGGCGGCCGGGGCTGAAACGGCGGGCCAAGGCCCGTAACGCACAAAGGATAAAACGACATGTTGAAGATCAACCCGTTGAAAAAAAAGATCGATCGACGCCAAGTGGTGTGGGGCGTCTGGAACAACGTGCCGTCCCCCGCGCTGGCGGAGATCCTGGCGAGCGGTGGTTTGGATTTCATCATCATCGACATGGAACACGGTCCCCTGAGCTTCGAAACGGCCCTGTTGTCGGTGCCCCTCTGCGAATCCCGTGGCGTGTCGCCTCTGGTGCGCGTCCCCGGCGTGTATGAGCAGGACATCCTGCGGGCCCTGGACATCGGCGCCCACGGACTCCACGTCCCCAACGTCCGCTCCGTCGCGGACGTGGAAAAGGTCGTCGAATATTCCAAATATCCGCCGCTGGGCAACCGCGGTTTCTCGCCGTTCACCCGCGCCGGCGATTACACGCACAAGAACTCGGCGGCGCTGACGGGGAAGGCCAACGACAACACCCTGCTGGTGATGCACGTCGAAGGGCTGCAGGCCTTGAACAACATCGACGAACTGCTGACGTTGAAAGCGCTCGACGTGCTCTTTATCGGGCTCTATGACCTGTCCAAATGCCTGGGCTGCGCCGGCGACGTCGAGAATCCCAAGGTCAAAAAGGTGATGCGCACCCTGGTGGACAAGATCAATAAGTCCGGGAAATGTCCGGCCACGATCGCGACGGACCCGGCCCAGTGCAAACGCTATATCGACATGGGCATCCGCTACATCACCTACTCGGTGGACTGCGAGATCATCCGCCGGAGCATCGAGGACATCGGCCGGCAGATCGACAAAATCCGATAGGAGAACGCCATGGACCTGGGAATCAAAGGCAAAAGGGCTGTCGTCACAGGAGGCGCGTCGGGCATCGGGCGCGCCATCGTCCGGGAACTGGCACAGGAGGGCGTCAAGGTCGCCTTCACGTCCCGGAACCCGAAACGGCTGGCGGAGACGCTCGACCTGCTGGGGGGGAAAGCCCAGGGGCATCTTCCCATCGAATGCGACATCACGGCCGACGACGGCCCGTCGGGTATCGCCCGAAAGATCGCGGACGGATTCGGTCCGATCGACATCGTGGTCAACAACGTCGGCGACACGCTGGGCATCACGGACCCGCTCTGCCCGATCTCGGATTGGCGCCGCTTGTTCCGGCTCAACCTGGAAGTGCACATCGAGATGAACAACCTCTTCATCCCCCACATGAAGCAACAGAAATGGGGCCGCATCGTCAACATCACGGCCGGGGCCGCTTTTGAGAACAGCGGACCCGTCCCCTACTGTTCCATGAAAGCCGCCTACACGGCCTACACCCGCTCGATGGCCCGCGTTCTGGCGCCGGAGGGCATCGTCATGTCGGCCGTGCTGCCCGGCGTCGTCCTGACGGAAGACGGGCACTGGCAGAAGGTCCTCAAAGAACGGCCGGAACACGCGGAAAAATATCTGGCGGAACGCACCAGCCTCAAACGTTTCGGCCGGACGGACGAGATCAGCCCCATGGTCGTGATGCTCTGTTCGGAACAGGCGTCCTTCTGCGTCGGGTCCATCGTGCCCGTCGAGGGCGGGCAGGCGCGGCACTTTTTCGCCGGGAACCAATTTTCCATCATCTGAATGGGACCACGGACGCAATTTAACACTGAGCCGTTGAAGATTTATTTTTCGCCCTTACCCCGACCCTCTCCCCTCCGAGGGAGAGGGTGTCCGTCCCACCCTCAAACTGAAGAAGGACGGCCCCGCTGAGTTCAGTGGTTGGGGCCGAAAGAACCGGTGAGGGGGAAACAAATGGCTGTTCGTCATGTTAAAGTGCAACGGTGGTTGAATTGAGCGGGGAGCAAACAAACGTGACCATGAAACTCACTGATTATGTCGTGGACGTGCTGGCCCGCGAAGGGGTCCGGCATGTCTTCGGATTGACCGGGGGCGCGGTGGTGCATCTCTACGATTCCGCGGCCCGCCATCCCGACCTCCAGCCGGTCTTCACCCACCACGAACAGGCGGGGTCGTTCGCGGCGGAGGCCTACGCCAAGATCCGCAACGGTTTGGGGGCTTGTTTCGTGACCACGGGCCCGGGCGTCACCAACGCCGTCACCGGTCTGGCCACGGCCTGGCAGGATTCCGTGCCCTGCGTTTTCGTCTCCGGGCAATCGCGCCTGGCGCACACGACGCACGGCAAAGGACTGCGTCAGCTGGGGACGCAGGAGCTGGACATCATCCCCGTCGTGCAGTCCCTGACGAAATACGCGGTGATGATCGATGACATCTCGACCATCCGCTATCACCTCGAAAAAGCGATCTATCTGGCCAAGTCGGGCCGGCCCGGTCCGGTCTGGTTGGACATCCCCTTGGACATGCAGTGGTCGCCCATCGAGCCGTCGGCCCTGAAGTCCTTCGACCCAGCGGAACTCCGCCCTCCGGCGGACCCGTCCTCCGGCCTGCCGGCCCAGCTCGAGAAATTCATCGCTCTGCTCAATGCGTCGCAGAGGCCGCTGGTGTTGGCCGGTTACGGCGTGCGCCTGGCCGGTGCCGGGAAGGATCTGCTCCAGTTCGTCGAAGCCCGCGGCATACCTTTCGTCACGTCCTGGCAGGCCAGCGACCTCTGTTCGACGGACCATCCGCTCTATGTGGGGCGCCCCGGCGTGGCCGGCCAGCGGGGAGCGAACCTGGCGGTGCAGAACTGCGATCTGCTGATCAGCGTGGGGTCCCACTTGAGCATCGCCATCACCGGGACGCTGTTCAAGGCCTTCGCCCGTGCGGCCAAAAAAGTGATGGTGGACCTCGACGCGAAAGAGCTGGCCTATCAGACGGTCGAGATCGATCTGCCCATCCGGGCCGACGCCGGCGAGTTTTTCAGGACTCTCCTCGGTCCCGCCGCCCAGCGCATCACCCAGAAGACGCCGGCCGCCTGGCGGGATCAGGCCGTCCGCTACGCCCGCTACAACCTCGTCCCCGCGGAATGGCGCGCGCAGAAAGACCGCGTTCATCAATACGTGTTCATCGACGAGTTGTCCCGGCAGTTGACCGCCGACGACCAGATCGTCGTCGACGGCGGCGGCACGAACGTCTACATCTCGTTCCAGGCGTTCCGTTTGAAGCTCGGGCAGAGGCTCATCATGGCCTGCGGCACGGCCCCGATGGGGTCGGGGATCCCGGAGAGCGTCGGCGCCTGTTTCGCCGCGAACAAGCGGCGCACCATCTGCACGTGCGGCGACGGCAGTTTCCAATTGAACGTCCAGGATCTGCAGACGATCGTCCATCACAAGCTGCCCATCAAACTGTTCGTCTTCAACAACGAAGGGTACGTCTCGATCCGCAACACGCAGGACGATTTCCTCGACGGCCACCATGTCGGGTCGGAGGCGGCGGGGGGGATGAGTTTGCCGGACATCTCGGCGGTGGCGCGAGCCTACGGGCTCAAGACGCAGCAGATCCGCAGCCACGCGGAAATGTCGGCCGGGATCGCCAACGCCTTGTCTCACGATGGCCCCATCGTGACGGAAGTCTTCATCGCCCCGGACCAGAAAGTCCAGCCGGTCCAGGGATTTTACCGCCTACCGGACGGGACCATCCGAGCCCGGCCGCTGGAAGACATGTTCCCCTTGCTGGACCGGGAAGAATTCAAGGAAAACATGCTGATACCTCTTTGGGAAGTTGAATCCAAGAGTTGATGCCTGAAATCGATTCAAAGACGCGCCGTTAGGCAAAGGCCGTCGTCGGTCCGGCGCGAAACGAGGAGATTATGGGCAACGAGTTGAACCTTCTGAACACGCACCCGAAGACGATGCGGGACTACGACAAGCGCGCCCGGGAGAAGACGCCGGAGATCGTGCGCATCGCCAAGCGGTTCGACCGCGAGTTCTTCGACGGTCCCCGGGACCGGGGTTATGGCGGCTACAAATACGACGGGCGCTGGCTGGACGTCGCCAAGCGCATGCGCGACCATTACCGGCTGCGCGACGACGCCGCGATACTGGATGTCGGCTGCGCGAAAGGGTTCCTGCTGCACGATTTCAAGCAGTTGATGCCGTCGTGCACTGTCGCCGGCGTGGACGTCAGTCGTTACGCCATCGACAACGCCATGCCGTCGGTCAAGCCGTTCCTCCAGGTCGCCAGCGGCGAAAAGCTGCCCTACCCGGACAAAAGCTTCGACCTGGTGATCTCCATCAATTCCATACACAACCTGCCGATCGACCGCCTGAAGACGGCCTTGCGGGAGATCGAACGGGTGTCCCGTGCGAACAGCTTCATCACCATCGACGCCTGGCGCAACGAGACGGAACGGGAACAGCTCTACAAGTGGGTCCTGACGGCCGAGACGATGCTCCATGTCGACGACTGGAAGAAGCTTTTTGCGGAAGTCGGTTACACGGGCGACTATTACTGGTTCATCGCCGATTGACGGTGGCTGAGGCCCAGGCCGCCGGCCGGGGTTTCCTTCCCACCGGTGGTTGCAGGCCATGGGCGATTGGCGAGCCCCTGACGCGTTCCTTGACCCGGCGGCCGCCGCGACGGGTTCGCTCCAAAGCGGATCGGACGCATTTGAAAAAGGAGTGATACCGAATGTTGAGCATCATGGTGCCGGCCCTCAATGAAGAGAAGAAACTGCGCCAGACCGTCCTGGACATCCTGAGCGCCGCCAAGGAATGCGGGGATCTGCCCGTCGACATCATCATCTACAACGACGGCAGCGCCGACGGTACGGCCGACGTGATCGCG
>ERZ795054.2824-NODE-2824-length-14263-cov-5.718257_pt1 | contig 14263 bp, 9 predicted proteins | sample MGYA00375138_ERZ795054 | MGnify/ENA primary metagenome ERZ795054 (study PRJEB30183, sample SAMN05720215) | anaerobic digester metagenome | isolation source: active sludge of municipal wastewater-treating anaerobic digesters | place: USA | collected 2014-12-23 ...
GAGATGCGCTCGGGGTTGAGGAAGCGCTCGAAGAGGAGCTTGTACCTGATCGGGTCGATGTCCGTGATGCGCAGGGAGTAGGCGACGATGGAGCCCGCGCCCGAGCCGCGGCCCGGGCCGACGGGGATGCCGTGCTCCTTGGACCAGTTGATGAAGTCCCAGACGATGAGGAAGTAGCCCGTGAACTGCATCTTGATGATGACGTCGAGCTCGTACTCGGCGCGGGCCCTGACCTCGGGGCCGCCGTCCGGATAGCGGCGCTTGAGGCCCTCGTAGGTCAGGTGGCGGAGGTAGTCCTCGGGGCCGGAGAATTCCGGGGGGATCTCGTAGTCGGGAAGGAGGGGGCCGGGATAGGCCAGGTCGAGCCTGACCATCTCGTTCACCTTGAGGGTGTTCGAGAGGGCCTCGGGCACCTCCCCGAAGAGGGCGGCCATCTCCTCCGCCGTCTTCATGTAGAACTCCGGGCCGTGGAAGCGCATGCGCCCCGGCTCCGCGAGCTTGCGGTTCGTCCCGATGCAGAGCAGGACGTCGTGGGCCTCGGCGTCGGAGCGGTCCAGGTAGTGCATGTCGTTGGTCGCGACGAGGGGGAGTCCGGTGCGCTTCGCCATCGCGACCAGGGCCTTGTTGACGGGCTTCTGCTCGGGGATGCCGTGGTCCTGGAGCTCGAGGTAGAAGCGGTCCTTCCCGAAGAGCTCCGCGTACCAGAGGGCCTTCCTCTCGGCCTCCGCCTCCTTGCCCCTGAGGATGAGGCCCGGGATCTCGCCGCCCAGGCAGGCCGAGCCCGCGATGAGGCCCTTCGCGTGGGCCGCCAGGATCTCGTCGTCGATCCGCGGCTTGTAGTAGAAACCCTCCGTGTAGGAGGCCGAGGAGAGCTTGAGGAGGTTCTTGTAGCCCTCCGCGTCCTGCGCGAGGAGGACCAGGTGGTGGTACTTGTTGCCGCCCTCGGTGCCCGTCTTCTCGCGCCTCGAGCCGCCCGCGACGTAGAACTCCGAGCCGACTATCGGGTTGACGCCCGCGTCCTTGCAGGCGTCGTAGAACTTCACGGCGCCGAACATGTTGCCGTGGTCGGTCAGGGCCAGGCCCGGCATGCCGAGGGCCTTGGCCTTGGCGACCATGGCGCCTACGCCCGCCGCGCCGTCGAGGAGGGAGTAGTCTGAGTGGTTGTGGAGGTGGACGAAGTCGGCCATGGCGGGGAGTATAGCCTCCGGGCCGGGGAGCGAGAAAGGGGCCCCGCGGGCCGCCGGCGGCGCCGCCCCTCCCCGCCGCCCCGGCCTGCCGCGGCGGGCGCGGACGCGGCGGCCTACGACCCGCCGGCCATGGCCCAGGCGTTTTTTCAGGCCGGGAGGCCTCCCATTCGGGCATGCCGTGGCTATACTTAAGCGGGGGGAAGGCCTTCCCCTCGGAGGCTCGCTTGTCCTACCCGACGCCGGCGCACCTTGAGAGAATCAACATCCAGCCCGGGGAGCGGCGCGCCTCGGCCAAGCCCGTCCTCCTCTCGACCCTCCTCGGATCCTGCGTGGCCGTCTGCCTCTACGACGAGAAGACCGGGATAGCCGGCCTCAACCACTTCCTCCTCGCGGCCCCCCGCTACGCCAAGGACATGCCCATGACCCACACGGAGGCCGGGCGCTACGGGATCAACGCGATGGAGCTTCTCATCAACGACATGGTGGGCCTGGGCGCCTCCCGCCAGCGCCTCAAGGCCAAGGCCTTCGGCGGCGCGACCGTCATCGGCGGCGCCCGCGACAACTTCTTCTGCGTCCACGAGGTCAACCAGCGCTTCATCCGGGAGTACCTCGGGACAGAGGGCATCCCCCTCGTCGCCGAGGACCTGGGCGGGGACCGAGGGAGGCTCGTCTACTTCCACACCGACACCTTCCAGGTCTTCAGGCGCTACATCCAGCGGAGCCAGCTCGGCAGGATCGAGGAGGACGAGCGCCTCTTCTGGAAGGCCAAGGTCGAGAAGCCCGAGGCCGAGGAAGGCAAGGTCATCCTCTTCTAGGCCGGCCCTCGGCCCCGCGGCGCCCTCTGTGTTGCCGGCCGCCGCGGCGGCGGCTTCCGCGGCGGCGGCTTCAGTAGCGGTGGAGGCCTCCGCGGCGGCGCGTGATTGAGCCCTGCGGCCATTCCGGTGTAGGATGAGGCCTATGTCCTCACGCGATTCTGCCGGCAAGAGCGCCGGAACCGAGGGTACCGAGCCCCTCCTTTCGGAGGCCGAGGCGCTGCTCCGCAGCGACCCGGCCTCCGCCCGCGAGCTCGCCACGGCCATCGCCGTCGACGCCGAGCTCGCCGCCGACAGGCCCCTGGCCGCCTACGCCCTCTGCCTCTCAGGCGCCGCCTCCCTGCACCTGGGCGACATCGCCGTGGGCCTCGGCGACCTGGAGCGGAGCCGCCGCCTCGCCTCGGGCGGCGGGGCGAGCCCCGCCCTGAGGATCAGGATCGCGAACGGCATCGGCTCGGCCCTCCACCAGCTCGGGCGCTACGCGGAGGCCGACCGCGCCTTCGAGCGGGCCCTCCAGTCGGCGCGCCGCCTGGGCCAGCCGAGCGGCGTCCTGCGCTGCCTCGTGAACTACGGCTTCGCGAAGTCGGAGGCGGGCCGGCACGAGGACGCCCTGGCCCATTTCACCGAGGCGCTCGACCTCTCCCTCGAGGCCTCCGGCGGCGACTACGAGAGGGCCGAGGCCCTGCCCGTCCTCCTCGGCAACATCGGCCTCGCCCTCCTCAGGCTCGGCCGCGTCGAGGACGCCCGCTCCTACCTGGGCCGGGCCGTCGAGGCCTCGGCCGCCCGCGGGGACCAGGTCGGGCTCGCGAACTGCCTCTGCAGCCTCGGCGAGTCCCATCTCGGCGAGAACCCCGACGAGGCCGAGGAGCTCTTAGCCGAGTCCCTATCCACCTGCCTGCGCATCGGCGCGAACCTTACCGGAGTCCGCTCCGCGCTGGTCCTCGCCCGCCACTCCCTCGACTCGGGCCAGCTCGACGAGGCGGAGGCCGTCATCGCCGAGTGGCTGCCCCGCGCGGAGCGCGGCGACTCCCTCCGCCACGCCGAGCTCGTCCGGCTGAAAGGACGCCTCCTCTCCCTGCGAGGCCGCTTCAGCGAGGCCTACGAGGCGAGCGAGCTCGCGGGCGCGCTCGAGCGCAAGGTCGGCTTCGCCTCCGCCGCGACGGCCTCGCTCGCCATCGACCGCGGCAAGTACGCCAGGCGCTCGAAGCGCCTCGTCGAGCGGGTCGAGAGCTGGAACGAGGCGGTCAACCTCACGCTCGCGGCCCTCATCGAGGCGAAGGACGCGCCGACGGGCCGCCACGTGGAGCGGGCGGCGGAGATCGCGCGGCGGCTGGGCGAGCGGCTCATCGCCTCCGCGGCCATACCCGGCCTGAGCGAGGCCCTCCTGGACGCGATCGTCGGCTCCACGCCCCTCCACGACATCGGCAAGATCGCCGTGCCGGACTCCATCATCGGCAAGCCCGGCCCCCTCGACTCCGGCGAGCGCGAGCGCATGCAGCGCCATGTCGTCGTCGGCAAGGAGATCCTCCTGGACGCGGCGATGCGCGTGAGCTTCGAGCCGCGCATCAAGGTCGCCGCGGAGATCGCCGGCTACCACCACGAGCGCTGGGACGGCACGGGCTATCCGGAGGGCAGGTCGGGCGACGCCATCCCGATCTCCGCGAGGATCGTCGCCGTGGCCGACGTCTACGACGCCATCCGCTCGGAGCGGCCCTACAAGCCCGCGCACGGACGCGAAGCCGCGGCCTCCTACGTCAGGGACAACGCGAGCCTCCATTTCGACCCGCGCGTCGTCGCCGCCTTCCTCGACATCGAGGACGAGATCGCCGAGCTCTACGCCTCCTAGGCCCCGCGCCGCCCGTCGCCGCCGCGGGGCGCCGCGTCCAGGGCCGGGAGCCGGACCGGCGCCGACGGCCGCGAGGGCAGACTCGGACCGGGGAGCCCGGCCGCGACGGCCTGGCAGGCGTGGCTAGCCCTCGAGCCCGTAGAGCTTGATCTTGTTGAGGATGGTCCGCCGGCTGACGCCCAGCTCCAGGGCGGCTTTGGTGCGGTTTCCGCCCCACTTCTCGAGCGCCGCCGCCACAGCGTCCCGCTCCAGGCTCTCTAGGGAGCCGCCCTGGCGGCCCAGGGCGCCCGGGCGGCCCGCGCCTCCCCCGTTCCCCGCCGCCCCGCCCGGCCCGCCCCGCGGCGCGCCGCGCGCGCCAGGCTGCGCGGGCCCGCCCTCGGGGAGGCCAAGCTCTCCAAGGAGGATCTCCTCCCCCTCGCAGAGGATGGCGGCCCGCTCCAGGACGTTCTCGAGCTCGCGCACGTTGCCGGGGAAACGGTAGGCCGAGAGGGCCGCGAGGGCCTCGCCCGCGAGGCGCTTGGCCGGCCGGCCGGACCGGGCGGCGATCTTGCCCAGGATGTGGCCCGCGAGGAGGGGGATGTCCTCCGCCCGCTCGCGCAGGGGAGGCACCTCGACGCGGACGACGTCGAGCCGGTAGAAGAGGTCCTCGCGGAAGCGCCCTTCGGCGACGGCGGCCTTGAGGTCGCGGTTCGTCGCGGCGACGAGCCTGGCCCGCACGGGGATGTCCCTCGTGCCGCCCAGCCGCCTCGTCTTCCGCTCCTGGAGCGCCCGCAGGAGCTTCACCTGGAGCGAGAGCGGCATCTCGCCCACCTCGTCCAGGAAAAGGATGCCCGAGCCCGCGAGCTCGAAGAGACCGGGCTTCCGGTCATCCGCGCCCGTGAAGGCCCCCTTCTCGTAGCCGAAGAGCTCGCTCTCCGCGAGCTCCAGGGGCAGGGCTCCCAGGTTCACGGCGACGAAGGGCTCGTCCCTGGCCGGCGAGGCCTCGTGGATCGCCCTGGCTACGACCTCCTTGCCGGTCCCGCTCTCGCCCGTGACGAGGACGGTGGCGTCCCTCGCCGCCACCTTGCCCACCAGCCGCCGTATGTCGCGCATCGCGCGGCTCTCGCCAAGCAGGCCGCCGCCTGACGGCCTGGTCCGCGCGCCCGCCTCCACGAGGTCCTCGCGCCTCCGCGCGGCGACCAGGGACTTGAGCCTCGCCACGAGCTCGGCCGGATCGAAGGGCTTCACGAGGTAGTCGCTCGCCCCCGTCTTGAGGGCGTTTACCGCGTCCCCGATCTCCCCCAGGGCGGAGATCATCACGGCCGGCGTCCGGAGGCCCTCTGCGCGCATCCACTCCAGGAGGCCCTGCCCGCCCATGCCCGGCATCTTGAGGTCCAGGACCACCGCGTCGAAGGCCTCCTCCGAGAGGAGGGCGGCTCCGGCCTCGCCGTCGGGCGCCGTCGCCGACTCGATGCCCTCCAGGGCCAGGAGGCGCCCCAGGGATTCCCTGATGTTGCGCTCGTCGTCGACGATGAGGACCCTCATGGCGCCCCGCCTCCGGGGACGCCGTCCCCCGCGGCTCGGCGCTCGTCGCGAAGGCGCGTCTCCCCGCCGCGCGCCTCGCCGCCCGGCGGAGCCGCCGCGGCCAGCGGCAGGACGAGCCGCGCCCTCGTCCCGCCTCCTTGCCTCTCCTCCAGGCTGATCCCGCCGCCCGCCGCCTCGGAGAAGCGCCTGCAGACGGAGAGGCCGATCCCGGTGCCCCGGCTCTTCGTGGTGTAGAAGGGATCGAAGACCCGCTCCCGGTCCCCGGGCGCTATGCCGGAGCCGCGGTCCAGCACGTCGATCCGCGCCTCTCCCTCGGCCGCGCCGACCTCGACGGCGAGCTCCTCCTCGGGCCCGCCCGACTCGATGGCGTTCTCAAGGAGGTTCTCGAGGACGGAGCGCAGCCGCGCGGGATCGGCGAGGACGGCGGCCTTTCCGCGCACGGCCACGATGTCGCGGCCCAGGCGCCTGAGCGAGACCGAGGAGGCGACCTCCGCGGCGTCCACGGGAACGGGGCGCCCCGCCGGATCGCGGAGGTAGTCGCTCACGCGGCCCGACAGGGCGGAGAGCCTCGCGACCTCGTCGTCGATGATGCGGAGCTCTCGGCTGGCCGACTCGGGGCAGGTGCGAAGGAGGATGCTCGTCTGCAGCTTTATCGAGAGGAGGGGATTCTTGATCTCGTGGGCGATCGTGCTCGCGGCGGTGCCGAGCATCACGAGGCTGCGCTGCTCCTCGATCCGCTTCCTGTACTCCGCGTTGCGCAGGACGAGGCCGCGCACGAGGACTACGAGGCAGGCGAGGAGGAGCTCCGCCGCGGGGAATAGGAAGCGGTGGAAGCGTTCGGCGGCCCAGTACTCCCCGGCTTCGACCTCCAAGGCGAGGAGTTCGGCGTCGCGCAACGTCGAAAAGAAGAAGGATGGCTCCCTTCCCTCGTCCCCGTCCTTGGGCTGGTCCTCGGGCCGTCCGTCGGTCCGGCCGCCGTCGCGCCGGGGCGGCGGAGGCCCCTTGGGCTTCGGATCGAGGAGGATGACGAGGGAGGAGTCCGCCGGATTCTCGCGGTAGATCCGGCCGTCGCCGTCGAGCCCGGCCGAGGCAGCCGCGGCGGCGGCCTTAGCGGCGGCGGCGGACTCCTCCGCCGAGGAGGCCTGTCCGGCCGCCGCGTCGCCCGGCCGCCCCCCCTCGAGCTCGGCCGCGAGCTCCTTGGCGGACGCGCCGAGCTCGGGCATCTTGCCGAAGGAATAGAGGGTCCTCCCTTCCGCGTCGAAGGCGGCGACGCCCAGGACCTTGCCGCGCAGCGAGGGCAGGGCCTCGATGGCCGCCCCGAAGTCGGGATAGTCCCGGAGGCTCGAGAGGAGGATGTTCATCCGGCGCTCCGCGTCGTTCCGGCTCTCCAGCCTGTTCCGCGCGGACATGCCGCGGAAGATCGCGACGTCGACGGCGGTGGCTCCCGCGAAGGCGAGGAGGGCGAGGACGAGGGAGAGGTGGCGCAGCTTCATGGGCTTCATCATCCGCCGGGATTCTATCATCCCCGCAAGGCCGCGATAAGGAGCTCCTCGTCCTCCAGGCCAGCGAGCCGTCCCAGGCCGGAGAGGGAGGAGATGAAGCCGAAGCGGGCCGCGACCAGGGCCTTCCTGGCCGAGCCCGCGAGGGCCTCGGCGTCGGAGAGCTCGGCCGACGAGGCGGCGGAGAGGGCGAAGAGCTCGCGCACCGCCTCGAGCCGCGACTCGGCGTGCTCCAGGGCCTTCGCCGAGGCGACGAGGCTCCTCGCCAGGGCCGCGCAGTCGTAGGCCGCGCTCTCCACGCCGAGGGCCGCCTTGCGCTTCGCCTCCTCGAGCCCGATCGCCGCCTTTCCCGCCGCGAGCCTCGCGGATTCCAGCCCGGCCTTCTTCGTCCAGAAGTCCAGGGAGAGGGAGGCGCTCACCGAGAGGGAGCCAGAGCCCAGGCCAAGGCTTTCCCCTGCCCCCAGGGGAACGGTGTGGGAGTAGCCCGCGGAGACGCCGGGTAGCCAGGCCCTCTCCGCGAGCTTCACGGAAGCGGCCGCCTTGCCGCTCGCGAGGGCCGCGCTCGCGGTCTCCGGATCCGATTCGGCCGCGGCGGCCGCCAGCCTCGAAGCGGCCGCGGAGACCGCCTCGTCGGAGGCGAGGGCGAGGCCGCGGGCGGCCTGGTCGTAGCGGGCGGCGTCGACGCCGGCCAAGGCCGTCCCCGAAGGAAGGCCCGTGAGCGAGGCGAGGGCCGCGCGAGAGAGCGAGACCTCCCTCCTCGCCTTGACGAAGGCCGCCTCGGCCGTCGCCGCCTCCGACTCGACCTCGAGAAGGTCGGGCCGCGAGAGGGCGGAGGCCTCGTACTTCGCCGTCGCTAGCCCGAGGTGAAGAGAGGAGGACTCGAGGTCGCTCTTCGCGGCCTCGAGCGCCGCCTCGGCTTCGAGGACGCCGAAGTAGGCGGACTCGACCTCGGCCTCGAGAGAGGAGACCGCCGAGCGGACCGACTCCCTGGCCATGCCCGTGGCCGCCGCGTCGATGGCCTTCCTGAGGGCGCTCCGCCCTCCGTCGTAGAGGGGCTGGGCGATCCCGACGCCTGCGCTCGCCGCGACGGCTCCGGAGGCCGAGCTCCCGTAGGCGTACTTCCCGCCCGCGTCCACAGAGAGCGAAGGCAGGAACGAGTAGGACTCGAGCCGCTCGGCCAGGACGGCCTCGTCGACCGCGAGGAGGGCCTGGCGCACGGCGGCCGAGCGGGCCAGGGCGAGGGACTTGGCCTCCTCGAGGCCGAGGGGCGCGGACGCGGAAGCCGCGTTTTCGGCCGCGGCGTCCGTTGAAGCCGGCGCGGCTGCCAGCGCGGCGGCGGCCGCGGAGGCGGCGGGCTGGCCCGGGGCCTCGAGGGGAAGCGCCGCGGCGCCGAGCGCGGAGCCGAGCGCGAGGCCGAAGCCTAGCGCGAGGGCGGCGAGCCTGTTGGGTCTCATGGAAATCTCCTTATTCATAGCGGAGCGCGTCGATGGGATAGAGGTTGGACGCCTTCCGCGCGGGGTAGTAGCCGAAGAAGACGCCGACGGCGGCGGCGAAGGCGGCCGAGGTCGCGACGACGGCGGGATTCACGATGGCCGGTATCCCGGCGGAGCCGAGGACCACGCAGACGAGGACGGCGAGGAGAATGCCGACCAGCCCTCCTAGGAGGCTCAGGATGACGGACTCCGCGAGGAACTGGAGGAGGATGTCCCTCTTCCGCGCTCCCACCGACATGCGTATGCCTATCTCCCTCGTGCGCTCGGTCACCGAGACCAGCATGATGTTCATGATGCCGATGCCGCCCACGAGGAGGGAGACGCCGGCTATCGCGGCGAGGAGGGTCGTGAGGGTCTTGGAGGTCTCGCTCGCCGTCGCGATGATCTCGGCCTGGTTCATCACGTCGAAGTCCGCCTCGGCGCCCGGCTGGATCCGGTGGGCCTCCCGGAGGATCGACTCCACCTCGGCCTGGGCGGCGTCCATGAACTCCTCGCCGACCGCGCTCGCCTCGATCGAGTTGATGTAGCGGTCCTTGTTGAGCCGCGTGAGGGCGGTGTCGAGGGGGACCATCACCACGTCGTCCTGGTCGTCGCCCATCCCGCTCGAGCCCTTCTTGGACAGGACGCCGACGACGGTGAAGGGCGTCGCCCCGATCCTGACGCGCTCGCCCAGGGGATCGTCCGTCCCGAAGAGCTCCTTCGCGACGGTGGCCCCGAGGACGGCGACCTTGCTCCGCGAGGCCAGGTCCGCCTCGGAGAAGAAATCCCCGCTCTCCACGCCCCAGCCCTTGATCTCGAGGTAGGAGGGCTCGACCCCCTGCACGGAGGTCTCGTAGTAGCCCGAGCCGCCGACGACCTTGGCGGAGAGGCGCACGGTGCCGGATATCGCGGCCAGGCTGCTCGACTCGGCCCTGAGCCGCTTCACGTCCGCCGTGGAGAGCCGGTTGGCCTCGCGGGGTCCGCGGGGCGGCATCACCATGATGAGGTTCGTGCCCATGGAGGAGATGCGCGCCTTGATCTGGGCCTGGGAGCCCTCCCCCACCGCGACCATGACGATCACCGAGCAGACGCCGATGATGATCCCGAGGGAGGTGAGGATGCTCCGCATCCGGTTGCGGAAGATGCTGCGGGCAGAGAGGACGGCCAGCTTGGACGCGGTCACGAGACCCTCCTTCCGCCCGAGAGGAGCGCGTTGCGCTCCTTCCAGGCGGCCAGGTCGGCGGCGGCCTCGCGCCGCGCCCGGACCGGCTCGTCGGAGACGATGGCCCCGTCGCGCATCGCGATCACCCGGCGCGTGTAGGCCGCGACCTCGGGCTCGTGCGTGACCATCACGATGGTCTTCCCGCGCCCGTTCAGGTCCTGGAAGAGGCTCATGACCTCCAGCGTCATCTCCGTGTCCAGGTTGCCCGTCGGCTCGTCGGCCAGGATGAAGGCCGGATCGTTGACGATGGCCCTCGCGATCGCGACCCGCTGCTGCTGGCCGCCGGAGAGCTGGGAGGGCTTGTGGCGGATCCGGCCGCCCAGGCCCACCTCCTCCAGGGCGCGCCGCGCCCGCTCCTCGCCGTCGCCCCGCCTCGCGCCCCGGGCGCCCCCCCTGGCGTAGAAGAGGGGCAGCTCCACGTTCTCCAGGGCCGTCGTCCGCGACAGGAGGTTGAAGCCCTGGAAGACGAAGCCGATCTTGCGGTTGCGGATCTCGGCGAACTGGTCGGCGCCCGCCTTGGACGCGTCGACGCCGTCCAGGAGGTAGATGCCCTCCGTCGGCTTGTCCAGGCAGCCGAGCACGTTCATGAGGGTGGACTTCCCCGAGCCCGAAGGGCCCATCACGGCGACGAACTCGCCCTGCTCGACCCTGAGGTCGACGCCGCGCAGGGCCTTCACGACGACCTCGCCGACCTCGTAGTGCCGCTTGATCCCCGAAAGCTCGATGACCGCGCTCATTCCGCCCTCGCCTTGAGGACGACCTTCCGTCCCTCGAGCTCCGCGTCGGAGGAGACCTCGGTGTACGTACCGTCGCTCGCGCCGGCCTCGACCAGGATGACGCCGAAGGCGCCCGAGCCGTCGAGGTACCAGAGCCGCCTGGGCTCCGCGGCGGGCGCTCCGCCGGCCTCCGAGCCCGGGGCGCCGGAGGCGAAGCCCGCGGCCTGGCCCGAGGAGCCGGCCTTCGCCGTCGCCCGTCCGCGCATGCCGGGAGGGCCGCCGGGGCCGGGCCCCTGCATCACCATGCCGGCCAGCCCACCGGCCTGCGCCTGGCCGCCCGAGGCCGCGGCGGCGTCCTTGGCCGCCTTGGCCGCCTCGTCGTAGCGCGACAGGGCCTCGGCCCGCTCCGCCTCGCCCAGGCCCGAGAGCCCGGCCGCGAAGACCAGCCTCGCGACCTCCTCCTCGGAGAGGCCGGGGGGCGTGAACTTGAGGGCGGCGTTCGGCACGACCAGGACCCCCTCGCGGCTCTCCTTCACGAACTCGATGTCCGCGGTCATGCCGGGGAAGAGCCTTCCCTCCTTGTTGTCGGCGGCCACCATCACGCAGTAGGAGACGACGTTGTCCGACGACTCGGGCACCAGCCTGATCTCCCGCACGCTGCCCTTGAAGGAAAGGCCGGGGCAGGCCTCGACCGTGAAGCGGGCCTCCTGCCCGACCTTGATGGAGGCGATGTCGAGCTCGTCGACCTCGGCCTTGATCTCCATCCGCGACAGGTCCTTCGCGAGGGTGAAGAGGCTCGAGGAGTTGGAGGAGGAGCCCTCCACCACGCCCTGGCCGACGTCCACGTTCCGGTCCAGCACGATGCCGTCGATGGGCGAGACGACGCGGGCGTAGCTCCCGAGCTTGAGCTCGATCACCTCCAGGGCCGACTCGGCGGAGGCGAGGGAGGCCGCGCAGGACTCGAGGGTCGCCTTGCTCGTCTTGTTCTCGTAGTCGGAGACGAGCCCCTTCTCGAAGAGCTTCGCCTTGTTCCGCTCGTCCAGGGCCTGGAGCTCGTAGGCCGCGCGGGCCTTCCTGACCTCGGCCAGGGCCTCCTTGCGCTGCAGCTCCAGGAGGTCGGTGTTGAGAAGGGCCAGGACCTGGCCCTTCGCCACCTTGTCGTTGTAGTCGACGAAGACCTTCTCGACCCGCCCCGACATCTCGGCCATGACCGAGACCTCCGAGAGCGGGGAGAGGGTGCCCGAGCTCGAGACGAAGCTCGAGACCGAGGAGCGCTTCACCGTCGCGAATTCGTAGCTCAGCTTGGACTCGGAAGCCGCGGACTTGGAGCAGCCGCCGAGCAGGGCGACGGCCGCGACGGCGAAGGCGGCGTAGGCGGCGAAGGCGAGAAGCAGGCCCCGGAAGGAGCCGCGGTTGCGGCCTGACTGAATGGCGATGTTTGGCACAAGTTCCTCCACACCCTCCTCATGGCAGGATTCGTGCCAATCAATGATTTTTCTGCGATTTATTTGAGCGGTCGAGCGGCCGCAATGACAATATCTTCCGCCAATGGAACTTAGGCAAAAGCCGCAAGAGCCGCCCTGCCTCCGCGAAGCCGCCAGGTCGGGCCTAAATCCAGGCACGGGCCTTCGCCCGGCCCCTCGGCCGCCCTCCGACCACTGCGCAGATTTTGCGCAACAAGCGGCGCCGCGCAAAAACTGCGCAGCGCCCGGAACCGCGGCTAAGGCCTCGGCGCCGACGCGGGGCGCCCCATCGCCGGCCGCGGTGCCGTTTCGCCAGTCGAAACGTCGACTCGCCCATTCCTTGCCGATTCCCCGGAACCCGGTGTACAATCCTCCCGTTCCGCATCGGGATCACGCCAAGGAGACCACCATGCCCCTACGCCTCGCCGACCTCGGGAAGTCGGTCATCGATACCGAGTACGCCGTCCGCGGGCCCATCGTCGCCCGTGCCCAGGAGCTCGAGCGCTCCGGCCGCAAGATCATCTACTGCAACATCGGGAACCCCCAGGCCCTCGAGCAGAAGCCCCTCACCTACCTCCGCCAGGTCCTCTCCCTGGCCGCCTGGCCCGAGCTCATGGAGAAGTCGCCCAACGCCTTCCCGGCCGACGCCGTCGCGACCGCCCGCGCCTTCATCGCCGGGTCCAAGTTCGGCATCGGCGCCTACTCCGAGTCCAAGGGCGTCCGCTTCGTCCGCGACGCGGTGGCCGCCTTCATCTCCGCCCGCGACGGCGTCCCCGCCGACCCCGACGCCATCTACCTCACGGACGGCGCCTCAAAGGGCGTCCAGACCGCCCTCAAGCTCCTCATCGCCGGGCCCCGGGACGGGATCATGATCCCCATCCCCCAGTACCCCCTCTACTCCGCGACCATCACCCTCTACGAGGGCAGGCAGGTCCACTACTACCTGGACGAGGCGAACGACTGGAAGCTCTCGCGCAAGATGCTGGAGGACTCCTACGACGGCGCCCTCTCCGCCGGCACCCGCGTGAAGGCGATATGCGTCATCAACCCGGGCAACCCCACCGGCTCCGTGATCGACCGCGCCAACGTCGCGATGATCCTCGACTTCGCGCGGGAGAAGGGCATCGCCGTCCTGGCCGACGAGGTCTACCAGGAGAACGTCTACCGCCCGGGCGACCGCTTCGTCTCCTTCGCCCGCGTCCTGGAGGAGGAGAAGATCCGCGACGTCTCCCTCTTCAGCTTCCACTCCTGCTCCAAGGGATTCCTGGGCGAGTGCGGCCTCCGCGGCGGCTATTTCGAGATCCGCAACGTGCCCGCCGACGTCGCCGCCCAGATCACCAAGCTCCAGTCCGTCGGCCTCTGCGCCAACCTCCCCGGCCAGCTCGCCACCTACGTCCTCGTGAGCCCCCCCAAGGCCGGCGACCCCTCACGCGCGTTGTACGAAACAGAGCGCGACGCCATCCTCGGCGCCCTCAAGGAGCGCGCGAAGCTCCTGGCCGACGGCCTCAACAGGATCCCCGGCGTCGAGTGCAACGCCGTCGCGGGCGCGATGTACGCCTTCCCCAAGATCGCGATCCCCTCGCACCGCACGGACGAGGAGTACTGCATGGCCCTCCTGGAGGCGACCGGCATCTGCGTCGTCCCCGGCTCGGGCTTCGGCCAGATCCCCGGCACCGCCCACTTCCGCACGACCATCCTGCCGCCCACCGAGCGGATCAAGGACGTCGTCCGGATGTTCGCGGAGTTCCACGCGAGCTACCGCTAGGAGGGGAAGGGGGGAGCGCCCGGCCCAGGCCGTCGCGCGGCGCGCTCCCCGGTCAGATTCTCCAAAGCCCGTCGGGGCGGGTCCTGGCGCGGGGAGGCGGCCGGCCCTTCTCCGCTTCGTTCCGAAGGCCGGCCGCCCCTCCCGCGCCACCCGCCGTCCCGACAGCCGCGCGGAAAGCGCGAGCGGGTTCGTACCCCCGAGGCCGTCTCCGCCGGCGTCGCCTCTTCCAGGGCAAGGCGCGTCGCGCGTCGCGGTCTTCCTCGCGGGCGCGGCGCCGCGGGCCACGCGGCTCCCCCTCGGCCGAGCCTCCTCGGCGCTGCGCGCCTGCGGGGTCTCGGCCTGCCCCCACTCTCTCTGTGGTGATCGCTGGATGGGGGCAGATCCCCCATGCCCCCTCGCAACGCTCGCCAGCTCGCGTTGCGCCCATCGCGGCGCGCATCGATTCGCGCCGTGCCTCGCTCGCTTTCGTCGCTAACCTGCGCCTCGCAGGTAATCGGCGAGCGAAACTCGCCTCGCTCGCGCTTCTGGCTACCCTGCGCCCCTCAGGTAATCAGCGAGCGATGCGGCGAAGAAGAGCTCGGCGCGGGCCTTCATGAGGATGCGCTCGGCGGCGAGCCGCTCGTAGGCCGAGCTCCTGTCCGAGCCGGCCGCCTCGCGCGCCACCTCGGCTGCCAGGGCCTCGTGCCCTGAGAGCCTGCGCCTCCGGAGTTCTAGGAGGGCGACTGCCCGTGGCGCGGGCAGGGCCTTGAGGCAGGCG
>ERZ795054.2826-NODE-2826-length-14256-cov-14.076403_pt1 | contig 14256 bp, 9 predicted proteins | sample MGYA00375138_ERZ795054 | MGnify/ENA primary metagenome ERZ795054 (study PRJEB30183, sample SAMN05720215) | anaerobic digester metagenome | isolation source: active sludge of municipal wastewater-treating anaerobic digesters | place: USA | collected 2014-12-23 ...
CTTGTAAGCAATTATAAATTTATAATCAAACAGATGATTAATACCGATACTTTTTCTGATGAATTAGGAGATGACCACATAGGAACTTCAGCAGAAAATCCGATACGAAAAGACGCTTTTGACTTATCCGATGATCAAAAAATTGAACTCATTAAAAAAGATGTTGCCAATATTTTGAATACATTAGGCATGGATCTTACCGATGATAGCATGAAAGGTACTCCAAACAGAGTTGCTAAAATGTTTGTAAAAGAAATTTTTGGTGGTTTAAATCCATTAAAAAAACCCAGCACATCAACCTTTGAGAATGGTTATAAATATGGTGAAATGTTAGTTGAAAAAAATATTACCGTTTATTCAACCTGCGAACATCATTTGTTACCCATCGTAGGAAGAGCTCATGTGGCCTACATTTCCAGTGGAAAAGTTATTGGATTATCCAAAATGAATCGAATTGTTGATTATTTTGCTAAAAGACCTCAAGTTCAAGAACGTTTAACGATGCAGATTGTCCAAGAGTTGCAAAAAGCACTCAACACTGAAGATGTAGCCTGTGTGATTGATGCCAAACACTTGTGTGTCAATTCAAGAGGTATTCGCGACATTGAAAGTAGCACAGTTACTTCTGAATTTGGCGGAAAGTTTAAAGACGACAAAGTTAGAAGAGAGTTTTTAGATTATATTAAGTTAGAAACTAAGTTTTAGAAAGCAGAAAGAATAGAAATGAAATTATACGAAAATCAGACCTTAAAAATATACAATTCACTTTCAGGTGAAAAAGAAGTATTTACCCCTATCCACCAAGGAAATGTAGGCATGTATGTTTGTGGGCCAACTGTTTACAGCAATGTACATTTGGGAAATGTTCGAACATTTATGAGTTTTGACGTGATTTATCGCTATTTACTTCATTTAGGTTACAAAGTACGGTATGTTAGAAATATCACTGATGCCGGGCATTTAGAAAATGATGCGGAAGAAGGTGAAGACAGAATTGCCAAAAAAGCAAGAATTGAGCAATTGGAACCCATGGAAATTGTGCAACGATATACGGTAGATTTTCATAACATTTTACATACGTTGAATTTTTTACCACCAAGTATCGAACCGACAGCCACAGGTCATATCATTGAACAACAGGAAATTATTAAAAAAATAATCGAAAATGGATTTGCCTACGAGGCAAATGGTTCTGTTTATTTTGATGTAGTCAAATTCAATGAAACCAATCATTACGGCAAATTAAGCGGTAGAAATATTGAAGATATGATTGCCAACACCCGTGATTTAGATGGTGTTTCCGATAAAAAAAACCCGCAGGATTTTGCCTTGTGGAAGAAAGCAGAACCGCAACATATCATGCGTTGGCCTTCTCCGTGGGGCATTGGTTTTCCGGGTTGGCATTTAGAATGTACTGCTATGAGTACAAAATATTTGGGTGAAACATTTGATATACACGGTGGCGGAATGGATTTAAAATTCCCGCATCATGAGTGTGAAATTGCTCAAAATGAAGCTTGTACAGGACATAGTCCGGTTAATTTTTGGATGCATGCTAATATGTTGATTTTAAATGGTAAAAAAATGGCCAAATCAACCGGAAATTATATTTTACCCAATGAAATATTTACAGGCGAAAATGAAATTTTAAGCAAAGCTTTTTCACCAAATGTGGCTCGATTTTTTATGCTTCAGGCACATTACAGAAGTATTTTAGATTTTTCTAATGAGGCTATTTTGGGTTCTGAAAAAGGATTCAATCGATTAATGGAAGGAATGGAATTGCTTAAAAATTTATCTGCAAGTTCTAGTTCAACTTTGGACATTTCCACTTGGAAAAAAAGTTGTTATGATGCCATGAATGACGATTTTAATACACCTATATTAATTGCACAATTATTTGAAGGCATTCGCTTTGTCAATTTGGTAAACGATGGAAAAGAATCGTTAACTGCCGCTGATATTCAAAAATTAACTTCTACTCTTCATGCCTTTGTTTATGATGTATTAGGCATTTCTGATGAAAAAAGCTGTAATGATAACATTGACAAGCTTGAAGGAGTTGTGAATTTAATGATTCAAATGCGAATGGAAGCTCGTGCCAATAAAAACTTTGCTTTATCTGATCAAATTCGAGATCAATTGTTAGCCATTGGTATTCAGTTGAAAGATGGTAAAGAAGGAACAAGTTTTAGCGTGAATTAAATAAGTTGTTTAGGTTGCGAATTGAAATAAATCTATTATGTTAAAAAAAATAATTCGTTTCCCTTTTATTTTTTTGATTCGTTTTTATCAAGTAGTCATTTCACCCTTAACTCCGGCAACTTGTCGTTTTGAACCTACTTGTTCCAGTTATTCTCACGAAGCAATTGTTAAACATGGAGTAATAAAAGGAATTTGGCTTGCTGTAAAACGCATTTCAAAATGTCATCCGTGGGGTAAAAGTGGTTATGACCCTGTACCTTAACTCCTACTTTTAAGAATTTATTAGCGTATTCAAATTGCAATTTGTAATTTAATCGTTTACATTTACATTAAATATTATGTCTATATGGTAACCCAATTTTTAAGTTTTGTTTGGAATCCTTCGGAAGGTTTTGAAATCGGTTCGTTTACAGTTCGTTTTTACAGTTTAATGTTCGTGATTGCTTTTGGCCTAGGTTGGTATATTATGAAATATATTTTCGTCAGAGAAAATGAATCCTTAGAAAAATTAGACAGTCTATTTATATATACCGTTATTGCTACATTAATTGGTGCTCGATTAGGGCATGTTATTTTTTATCAGCCCGAATTATTCAGAGAAGATCCATTAAGCATTTTTCTACCTATCCGGACAAAACCAAGTTTTGAATTTACCGGATTTTCAGGATTAGCCAGTCATGGTGCAGCCATTGCAATCATTCTTTTCATGGTTTATTTCAGTAAAAAAATCATGCATAAATCCCTACTTTGGGTTTTAGACAGAGTTGTTATTCCGGTTGCCAGTGGAGCAGTTTTTGTTAGATTAGGAAACTTTTTCAACTCTGAGATAGTGGGGCATGAAACAACTTCTTCTTTTGGAATTAAATTTGTTCAGGATTTTTATTCTAAAAGAGAAGCGGTAGAAAATACACAAATTGCTAATCCGAAAGAAGCCTACAAAGCCATTGCTGAAAACCCACAATTTTCAAATTTATTGGAGGCTGTTCCTGCTAAACATCCTTCTCAATTATATGAGGCTTTCTTTTATATTTTTGTTTTTCTAATCTTATTTTTCATGTATTGGAAAACTGATGCCCGTAAAAAGGAAGGACTTATTTTTGGAACATTTATGGTATTACTTTGGTCCGTTCGTTTTGGGGTAGAATATTTAAAAGAAAGTCAAGGCGGTTTTGAATCTTATCCCCTTTTTAATGCCTTAACAACCGGTCAATGGCTTAGTATACCGTTTATATTGATAGGTTTCTATTTTATTTTTAGACCGAAAAAAGTGTAATCTTTTTTATTTATATTTTAAACTAACCGACTTTAATGAGTCGGTTTTTTTTATTGGTAATAGTGACAAAAAGCATTAGTAGAACTCCAAATAAAAATTGAAGATGATTATCAATTTTGAATGATAAATTAGTCATAGCTGACAGGTTTCAAAACCTATCAGCTGCAAAACGGAATAAAGGTTATTCTTTTATTATTACTTTACCACTATCCCAAATCATAAAGATATCAAACAAGTTTTTTAATTTCAATATAGTTGAAAATAATATCCATAAAAAAACCCGACTTAAAGCCGGGTTTTAATACTAATATGTTGATAAAGAATTATTTCTTTTCTTCTTCTTTAAATGCACCTTTTCTTGCTTCTTGTTTGTTAATCGTATCAGCCATAACCGGAGTTGCAATAAACAAAGAAGAATAGGTACCCACTAAGATACCTACTAAGATTGCAAATACGAATCCACGAATGGTTTCTCCTCCTAAAATAAAGATAGCAAACAATACAATTAATGTTGTTAAAGAGGTATTCACCGTTCTACTTAAAGTTGTGTTTAACGCTTTATTTACCACATCATTAAAAGTACCTTTTACATCTTTACCTAAATATTCACGTACACGGTCAAATACAATTACAGTATCATTTAATGAGTAACCGATTACAGTTAGAATTGCTGCAATAAAGGCTTGGTCAATTTCCATGTTAAAGGGCAATACTTTCCAAAATAACGAGTAAACACCTAATACAATAATAACGTCATGGAAAACAGCTAAAACGGCCCCTAAAGAGAACTGCCATTTTCTAAAACTGATTAACAAATATAAGAACACTACTAAAAGTGAACCTAATACTGCCCAATACGAATTTGTTTTAATATCCTCTGCAACTGTTGGACCTACTTTAGATGCTTGCAATATTCCAAATTCTTTTCCTTCTGAATTCGTTACAAAATCTTCATAACTTGTTTTTGGAAAATACGATTTTAAACCCTCAAATAGTTTTTCATTTACTTCTTTATCTACGCCTTCACTTTCTTCACTAACTTTATATTTAGTAGTAATTTTTAACTGATTACCGGTTCCGAAAGTTTTGGCTTCAACATTAGTTCCAAAAGTTTTAGTTAAAACAGAACTCACTTCACTTGCCACAACTTCTTTTTCAAAACGAACTTGAAATGTACGACCTCCTACAAAGTCAACCCCTTGATTCAATCCATTTACGAAAAATAAAGAAACAAGAGATATAATAACTAAAACACTTGAAATACCATAAGCAAGTTTCTTTTTAGCCAAGAAATTAACATTCATATTTTTAAACCAATTGTGTGACATTGGCGTTGAAAATGTAAGTGAATGATTTTTACGAACACTCCAATCTAAAAATATTCTTGTAATAAAAATAGCTGTAAATAAAGAAGTTCCAATACCTATTAATAAAGTAGTTGCAAATCCTTTGATTGGACCTGTTCCAAAAACCAATAAAATCAAGGCGGTCAAAGCGGTCGTAATATTAGCATCAAAAATTGAAGACATAGCTCCAGTCCATGTATATGAATAGTTTACAGCTTCTTCAACAGTTTTACCTGCATCTAATTCTTCTTTGGCTCGTTCGAAGATGATTACGTTAGCATCCACGGCCATACCAATGGTTAACACGATACCGGCAATACCAGGCAATGTCAACACAGCACCTAAACTTGCTAATATTCCAAATATGAAAAGAATATTTACTAATAACGAAATATTGGCATAAATACCTGATTTGCCGTAGTATAAAATCATCCATAAAACTACTGAAAGCATTCCAATAAGAAATGATAACATTCCATTATCAATAGCCTCTTGACCTAAGGAAGGTCCAACCACATCAGATTGAACGATATCCGCTTTAGCCGGTAATTTACCAGCTCTTAAAACGTTTGATAAATCTTTGGTTTCATCAATGGTGAAATTACCAGAAATTTCAGAACGTCCACCTGCAATTGGTCCTGTCGAAACTCCAGGTGCAGAATAAACGATATTATCTAATACAATGGCAATATTACTTTTTTGAGTAAATGCTTTTCCTGTCAATTCTTCCCATTGTTTAGCTCCTTTACCGTTCATTTGCATGGTTACAGAAGGTTTTCCGAATTGGTCAAAAGAATCACGAGCATCAATTACAACTCCACCACTAATTGGAGCTTGGTTTGTACGGTCAGTTTTTAAAGCATATAATTCAACCGCTTCTACTTTTTCTTTCTTCTCGTTATCAACTGTTGTTGGTTTTCCCCAAACAAAACGAGCATAACGCAATTCAGGAGTCAACAAAGCTTTGCTGCTGTCTCTTTTTAAATAACCATTAATTTTAGCTGTATCTTTTGGAGCAAAATAGCCTAAAACCGGACCACCACCATACGACAACATTTTATCAAATAATGGATTATTACCTTTTGTATTGGCTAATGAATCTTTGGCAGTATCTGTTAATAAAGAGTCAATTCCTGTAGAAGCTTTCTCTTTTACATCAACTTTAACTTCTGTAGCTTTTAAGGCTTCGTTTACTGAACCCAAATATTGACCAACTTCTTCAAATTTGAACGTTTCCCAAAATTCTAATTGAGCTGTACTTTGTAATAATTTTTTAATACGATCTACGTCTTTCGCACCCGGTAATTCTACAAGAATTCTTCCTGACTCCCCAAGTTGCTGAATATTTGGTTGAGTAACACCAAATTTATCGATACGTTTTCTAAGTACTTCAAAAGCACTTAAAACCGATTCATTTACTTTTCTTTTGATAACTGCTTTTACTTCATTATCAGTCATTTTCAAATTAATTTCACCATCTAAATTCTTATTAAAGAAAATATCCGGAGAAGATAATTTTACTTTTCCTTTCGATTCAGCATCAAAAGCTTCGAAAAAAGCATCCAAATAGGTTTGGTTTCCTTTTTGATTTCTTGTTGCATCAGCTAAAGCTTTGTTAAAAGTTGGATCTTGCGAGTTATTTGCTAATCCATTCAAAATATCTTTAACAGAAATTTGAAGAATTACGTTAATTCCTCCTTCAAGGTCAAGCCCTTTATTGATTTGTTTGTCTTTAACTTCATTATAGGTATAGTCTGTAAATCCTAAGCTAAATACTTTTTCTCTACCAATAGAGTCTAAATATTTTACTTCTTTCAAAACATCATCCCCTGCAAATGCTTTTGCATCATCTTTAACCTTATTAGCTACAAACGTGAATGAAAGTTGGTAAATACATACCAATGCAAATAAAATTGCGAAAAATTTAATAAGTCCTTTACTCTGCATTATTACTTGAATTAATTAATTTTTGTTGGTTATGGTTTTGATTTACAATACAAAAGAAAACAAGACAGTTCTTTCGATTTTATAAAACGTGCAAATATATAATTATGAATAGGATTAACCAATTAATTTGTGCATTAATCTCAAAAAAAAGACTGCAAAAATGCAGTCTCTTTAAATCTATGTTTAAAAAGTTAGGCTAAAACTGATTTTAAATCACCATTCATTGCTCTAACTGCGTCTGCACTTTTAGCAAATTTAGCTTTTTCATCCTCGTTTAGTTTAATATCAACGATTTTTTCAACTCCATTTTTACCTATAATACAAGGTACTCCGATACAAATATCGCTTTGACCATATTCTCCTTCTAAAAATACTGAACAAGGTATCATTTTCTTTTGGTCATTCAATATACTATCAACTAAATAGGCTACAGAAGCTCCAGGTGCATACCATGCTGATGTTCCTAAAAGAGCTGTTAACGTTGCTCCTCCTACCATAGTATCAGCTGCAACTTTTGTTAATTCATCTGCAGATAAAAATTCCGAAACAGGTACTCCATTATAAGCAGCCAAACGAGTTAACGGAATCATAGTAGTATCGCCATGTCCTCCAATAACCATTCCTGATACATCGTTTGCCGGTTTGTTCAAAGCTTGAGATAAATAACATTTGAAACGTGAACTATCTAAAGCTCCACCCATTCCGATGATTCTGTTTTTAGGCAATCCGGTTGCTTTTAACGTTAAATAAGTCATGGTATCCATTGGGTTCGAAACAACCACAACGATTGCATTAGGTGAATGTTGTAGTAAACTTTCTGCCACAGTTTTCACGATTCCTGCATTAATTCCGATTAATTCTTCACGAGTCATACCCGGTTTACGTGGAATTCCTGAAGTAATCACTACCACATCACTTCCTGCCGTTTTTGAATAATCATTTGTACTTCCGGATACTTTTGTATTAAACCCTAAAGTTGTTTGGGTTTGCATAATATCTAATGCTTTTCCTTCAGCAAAACCTTCTCTGATATCTAACAATACAATTTCGCTGGCAATTCTTCTGTAAGCAATCGCATCGGCACATGTTGCACCAACATTTCCTGCTCCTACAATGGTAACTTTCATTTTTTTAATTTTTAAATAGTTATGATTTAAGCATCAATTTTTGCATATACTGCATTTTTCTCAATAAATTCTCTTCTTGGCGGAACCTCATCTCCCATTAACATAGAGAAAATTCTATCAGCTTCCGCTAAACTATCAATTGTAACTTTTCGCAATGTTCTAAAGTTAGGATTTAATGTAGTTTCCCATAGTTGTTCCGCATTCATTTCTCCCAAACCTTTATACCGTTGTATAGCTGCAGAACCTCCTAATTTCAAGTTAATCATGTCACGTTGATCATCATTCCACGCATATTCCTTTTTATTACCTTTCTTTACTAAATATAAAGGAGGTGTAGCAATATAAACATGACCTTCTTCAATTAATTCTTTCATAAAACGGAAGAAGAATGTTAAAATCAAAGTAGAGATGTGACTACCATCCACATCGGCATCACACATGATGACTACTTTGTGGTATCTTAATTTTTCTAAGTTTAATGCTTTTGAATCTTCTGCAGTTCCAATGGTTACTCCTAAAGCGGTAAAAATATTACGAATCTCCTCGTTTTCAAAAACTTTATGGTGCATGGCTTTCTCCACATTCAAAATCTTACCACGTAAAGGCAAAATAGCTTGAAAAGCACGATCACGTCCTTGTTTGGCTGTTCCACCTGCCGAATCTCCCTCGACTAAGAAAATCTCACATTTTTCAGGATCTTGTTCTGAACAATCAGAAAGTTTACCCGGTAATCCACCGCCTCCTAAAACGGTTTTACGTTGCACCATCTCACGAGCTTTTTTTGCAGCGTGACGAGCTTGTGCAGCCAAAATTACTTTTTGAACAATAATTCTGGCATCATTTGGATTTTCTTCCAAATAATTTTCTAACATTTCTGCCACCGATTGACTTACTGGAGAAACTACTTCACGGTTACCTAATTTGGTTTTCGTTTGACCTTCAAATTGAGGTTCTTGAACTTTTACAGAAATTATTGCAGTTAATCCTTCACGGAAATCATCTCCTGAAATTTCAAACTTTAATTTATCTAATAATCCTGAACTATCAGCATATTTCTTCAACGTACGGGTTAATCCCATACGGAAACCTTGTAAGTGAGTACCTCCTTCGTGAGTGTTGATGTTATTCACATAAGAAAAAATATTCTCAGAATAACTGGTATTGTAAACCAACGCCACCTCAACCGGAATCTCTCCTTTTTCATTATCCATGCTAATCACATGGGAAATAATTGGCTCTCTATTTCCATCTAAAAACCGAACGAATTCTTTCAAACCTTCTTTAGAATGGAAAGTTTCCGTTACTAATTCTCCTTTTTCATCCAAATGTCTTTTGTCACACATGGTAATTGTGATGCCTTTATTCAAAAAGGACAATTCACGCATACGTGCGGCCAGAGTATCATATGAAAATTCAATAGTTTGCGTAAAAATAGAGGTGTCAGGTTTGAATGTAACCATGGTTCCACGTTTGGTAGTTTCACCAATTTGCTTCACCGGATACATTGCTTTTCCACGCTCGTATTCTTGTTCATATATTTTACCGTCTCTGAAAACGGTAGCTCTCAAATGATCAGAAAGTGCATTCACACAAGAAACCCCAACACCGTGAAGTCCACCGGACACTTTATAAGAATCTTTATCAAACTTCCCTCCTGCTCCAATTTTGGTCATAACAACCTCTAAAGCAGAAACACCTTCTTTCTTGTGCATATCAACCGGAATACCCCGACCATTATCTTCTACAGAAACTGAATTATCTTCATTTATAAAAACTGTAATAGTATCACAATGTCCTGCTAACGCCTCATCGATTGAGTTATCTACTACCTCATAAACCAAGTGGTGTAAACCTCTAACTCCTGTATCACCAATGTACATAGAAGGACGCATTCTCACATGCTCCATTCCTTCTAGGGCTTGAATACTATCTGCTGAATAACTATTCTTTTTGATTTCTTCGCTCATAAAAATTTAATGCTAAAATGTATTTTTTGAATAACACGCAAATATACGGATTGGCAAGGGATTTTCTATAAAAACACATTAGCAAAGTGGATAAGTTATTAACAATATGTTGATTTTTTATTAAAAAAGACAACTATGTGTTCTAGTATTTTTTTTAACTAAAATAGACCTAATTCTTAACCAGTTGCCATAAAAAAAGCGTCCCCACTAATAAGGACGCCTTTCACAAACAAACTAAACTTCTTTAAACTATTTTAAACAGGAATATCAATTTTTGCAATGGTGGTATCTGCCTGAACGTGAGCCGCATTAGCTCTTCCGCTTGGGTCCTGATTTTCTTGCCATTTCGGAATCCATTTACGCACCGTTTGTGCTGCCGCTAATTGAGGAAAATGTTTATGAAAAATACTTCTATAAAAATAAGCCTCTTTCGTTAGCGGGGTATTGTATGGATAAGTTTCTTCTGCTCTCTCTAACTGTTCATCGGTTACTTGACTAGAACAATATTCTATTAATGTATCAATCCAATTATAGCCTACTCCATCTGAAAATTGCTCTTTTTGACGCCAAAGAACTTCACTTGGTAAATAGGGTTGCTCCGGAGTGTCAAACGCTTTTCGAAGAATGTATTTTTCAACCCCATCATAGGTTTGCGGCATTTTTTCTTCCGGTTTGATTTTAATTGCCAATTCCAAAAATGCTTTATCTAAGAAAGGAACTCGTGCTTCGAGACCGTGAGCCATCGTTGATTTATCTGCACGTAATAAATCAGCTGTAAATAGCTTTTGCACACGTTCTATTGTTTCTTTTTGGAAATCTTCTACTGAAGGTGCATTTCTAAAATATAAATAGCCTCCAAAAATTTCATCGGCTCCTTCACCGGAAAGTACCACTTTGATTCCTTTCTCTGTAATGGCTTTTGATAAAAAGTACATTGGCGTACTAGCTCGAACCGATGTTACATCATAGGTTTCCAGATGCCAAATTAATTTGTCTAAAATCTCAATTCCTTGTTCAATGGTGAAATGAATTTCATGGTGTTGTGTTCCTAAAAATTCAGCTACTTTACGAGCTGCTTTAGCATCAGGAGCTTCCGCATCTAATCCAATTGAAAAGGAATGAAGTGTTTTACCCATTTCTTTCATATAACGCGAAGCTATTGAAGAAGTTAATGAAGAATCCAAACCTCCTGAAAGTAAAACACCGATAGGCACATCACTCATTAATCGTTTACGGACACCTTCTGACAACGTTTCACGAATGGCTTTTAAATCCAATTCTTCCACTGCTAAGGTTTCATCTTCCCATTTAGGTTGATAGTATTTTACAAATCCTGTTTCAGGAGTGTAATAATGTCCAGGTGGAAAAGTAGAAAATGTTTTACATTGGTCTGCAATTGATTTCATTTCAGAAGAAAAATACATTCTTCCTCTTTCGTCCAGACCGTAATAGAGTGGTTTTACACCCAGTGGATCACGGCCGGCTATGTAATCGTCGCCATCAATCACAACAAAAGCAAACATTCCATCGAGCATATCGCAAAAATCATATCCAAATTTTTCATATAAATGCACAATCACTTCCGAATCAGATGTCGTTCTGAATGTATGATCTTTTAAAATCCCATCTCTTAATTTTTGGTGATTATAGATTTCACCATTGTGTATCATCCAAGCAGTAGAAGAACCTTGAATGGGTTGTTTCCCGGTGTGTAAGTCGATAATAGACAAACGCTCATGGGCTAATATATGTCCGTTTTCAGTTACATGAATATCACTTTCATCCGGACCACGGTGTGACATTCTTTTTGATAGTACTTTAACTACTTCTTCATCTTTTCCTTTTCCTATAATGGCTAATATTCCACACATAACTTTTTGCTTTTGTAATTTTACTTAATTTGATGAAGCAAAAATCAATATTATATGCACAATTGTAAACACATTATGTATTATTGATTACAATATTAAATCAAATAATGTTATTAGTTACAAATATGAAACTAAATAATGTTGAATAATGAAAAGTAAATTACAATTTATAAAAAACCTATTCAATACTTCGAATTAAATAATCAATTTGGTTTACAGTAATGACATCTCCCAACACGGCTCCCAACATTTTTTGAGCTAAAGGAGCTTCTGGAGAAACAGCAAAAATGTTTTTTCCTTCTATTTCAATTTTTGGTAGACTGACGGAGATTAAAAAGTAAGTATCATTTGCTGAAACCAAACTTCCTAAAATTACCTGATTGGACACAATGGAGTAATCGATTTTAAGAAATTTACTTTGTATGTCTACAACTTCCTGTAATTTCCGGTTCAATTTTTCCTGCTCTAAATGCATCATCGCTAAACCCGTTTCGTGTTTGTCGCCGGCAGAACCCTTGGCATCGTTCAAAGAATCTTCGGTTAAATCTACAATCATTTCGCGTAAGGAATTGATGCGGTCGTTCAGGTAGTGATTGTAATGTTGGATAATTTGTTGTTTCATTCTGAGTGGCTGAGTAACTGAGTAGCTGAGTTTAAAAAGTCCGCAAGATAAAACTCTTTGCGGACTCTCTGTAAACCTTTGCGAACTTCGTGATTAGATTCTTAAAAATCAAATTTATAGTTAGCTCCTAACACAACTTGAAATTGTTGAGCAGGATAGTTCATCCATTTTTCATAGGATTGATTGAACATGTTATTCATTCTTAAAAAGAACGTTAATCGTTCATTGAATTTATAACCTACGTGAGAATTAACATCAAAATAGCTTTTTAATGTAATTGTGGAGAAATCATAAAACGCAGGATCGATGACTCCCGGAGCTATCATTTGGTCTTTTCTTTCGCCAACGAAGAATAAACTGGCTCCGGCATACCACTTTTCAGTAATCGTTAAATCAAGGTTTGCATTTAGGGTTATAGAAGGCAGATTCCAAGCTTCTAACTCATTACTGGTTGAAAAACTGCTGAAGGTTCCTTGTATTCCGGCAGAGATGTTTTTAGAGAAGTCTGCTTTTAGTTCGCCAAAGAAACTAACTGTTCGCATGTCGTCGTAAATGACGTCAAAGGAGTTGCCGAATTGGTAGCCTTTTGCCGTAATTTCTAAGTCAGGGGTTGTGGCATTAGGGAAAGGGTTATTTCTAAACAGTGCTCTCCCCTTTTCCTGCATGAAGGAACCGCGAACATTGTAACTTACATTACCGGCCAGCTTTCCTTTTAATCCGGCAAAGATGTCATATGGCCTATCGGTGGGAGCAACGATGAGTGTGGGAGACAGGAATGGGTTTTCGTTTGTGAACTCTCTGTAACTGTTTTGTTGTAAGGTTCCTTCTGCACCGGCATATAAAATCATTAAGTCGCCAACGATTTTATAGGAAGCAGAAATGTTTGGATAAACAAAAAATTTGCTGTCATTGTTTTCTAAATCGGCACTATAGAAAAGAGAAACTCCAATGTTTAATGATAAATCATCTTGGTTTAATGTGACAGATGGATTTAAACCGAAATTAGTAAACCCGTATTTGTATCCTTCGTTGTTAAAGTAATCGTTGTCGAAACTTCCTGCCACGTAATCAACAATTACATTGGTTTTGATGGCAAATTCATTGATATCTACCACAAAAGAGGGTTTTACGTAAAACCGATTTTCTGCTGAACCGTTATCATCCCAAAAGCGATTGAACTTCATAGTTGCTCCGGTGAAGAAACTATCTTCAAAAGCTATTTTTCCTCCTAAATAAGCGTTATGAAATGTGTGGTCAGGATCTATTTGAGCATAGAAAGCCGCATCTTGGTTGAAATAAGTTTGATCAATTCCATACCAATTATAGATTTGATTTTGATAACCCAAATCAAGATTCCAATTATAATCGCGTTGTTGACTACCGTAGGTTAAATCGAGGGAAGTGTTATAAAAATTATCGTCTAAGGCCACTTCTTTTATGCCACCTTGTGAGGAATGATGGCGAAACATTCCGCCAATGTAATCCGTACTACTGATATTCTCGGTGACAAACAACTCACCGAGTACTCTTCCGTAGTTTCCAAAACCGAGCGTGGCATAATTATTATAAAGTTTATCTCTTTTTGTTTTGTCAACTCCGGCTGCTTTCCCTTTTGCGGGGGTGAATGTGGAGGCTACGGGAAAAGAAAATATGTTGTATTGTACATTTTCTTTCTTGGTAATCTCGTCGTCGTTAAGGGAGGGTGTTTCTTTTACTTTAAAGGCATCGGAAATGGTGGCGGTATAGGGTTTTACTACATTCACTACTTCCGTTCCGATGTTTTCATCCTTCTTTTGCGAATAACCCAACAGGCTACCCAAAAGAAACAGTGCCGTGATTGATTTATATAGATTTGAACGCTTCATATCGTTTATTTTTTGTGGTATATATTAGTTTTG
>ERZ795054.2827-NODE-2827-length-14248-cov-6.272388_pt1 | contig 14248 bp, 9 predicted proteins | sample MGYA00375138_ERZ795054 | MGnify/ENA primary metagenome ERZ795054 (study PRJEB30183, sample SAMN05720215) | anaerobic digester metagenome | isolation source: active sludge of municipal wastewater-treating anaerobic digesters | place: USA | collected 2014-12-23 ...
TGGCCTGAATGGCCGCAAAGTGCGATTTTTGGGCAGCAGCTTCGTTGGTCGTCAGCTGGGCCAACTGTTGATACCAGCGCAGATGAGCCTCAGTCAGGACCTTCTGCTCCTCTAGTGACTTCACCTGCCACGCTTGCGTCTTGAGGGATGCCTCCTTTTCTAAACGAAGTTCTGGAACTAAGGGCGCCAGGTCTTTCAACTGGGTTTCTAGGCGATCCAATTTTTCCTTCTCAGATTTCATTCGGCCGTAGGCCTGCACAGAGATCTGGGCGAAGGTCTCGGTGCCTGTCAGGGTCTGCAGCAGCTCTGCTCGCTCATCGTCGCTCGACTTCAAGAATGTCGCGAAATCATTCTGGGCGAGAAGCACAGCGCGAGTGAATTGTTCGAAGCTCAAGCCGATCAGGTCTTCGATCAGCTTCAAAGTCGCACCCTTCTGGTGTCCGCCGATCATCTGCTGATCGGCTAGCCGCATCAGAGTGACATCGGTACCCTGCAGTTTGCCCTGCGATTTGTTGTAAGCGCGCCGCACAATCCAGCGTGAGCGATACGGCACACCGTCGCTGCCAACGAAATCGACTTCTGCAAACCCTTCGCTCGCCCCGCGCCGTAATAGTGTCCGGGGATCCGAGGGCGTAACGCTGTTTTCTCCGACGTCCGGGATGGACTCATTTCGGATCGCCGCCCGCCCCAGGCGTGGCGTCTTCTCGTATAAGGCCAGGCACAGGGCATCGAGCAATGTGCTCTTCCCCGCGCCGGTTGGGCCGGTAATGGCAAAGAGCCCCGCAGACGCCAAGGGCTCTGCTTGAAAATCAACCTCGAAGTCACCCGCCAGGGAAGCCAGATTCTTGCCCCGAATCGCCAGAATTCTCATGCCGTCGCCTCCGTTTCTTCGGTGGAACTCAACAACTCTGTGAAGGCGTTCAATAATTCTTTCGGCGCCGGCTGCCCGAAGCGGTGCTGATAAAGCCGCGTGAAGAAATCGGCGGGCGCCAATGCGTTCAACTCATCGATGGAAACGGCAGGAGCTGACTCCCCCTCTTCTCCCCGGTCATAGGAGGTCTCGATACGAGCAAGACGCACCGGTTTCCCTTGCAGCGTCGCCTCGATTTGCACCCGCAAGCTAGGCTCGGGCTCGGTGAGATGCACTCGGACCTGCAGATACGGCCACTCAGCTTCAGGACGTTCAGGCAAGTCGAGCTCCGACAACAAGGCGAGAACGGCATCCAGAGCCGCCGGCTTGTTGGGCACGCGCAAGAGATCCACCGTCCTAGGGACCCTGAGCTCACGGATGGCACTCACCTTGTCCCCGTCGAGTTCGATGAGCACAACCTGATGGGGGTAGTCGATTTCCGAGAATGACATCGGCAGCGGGCTGCCCGAATAGCGCCGAGTTGGATTACCCCCGATCTCTTGAGGCAGATGCAGGTGACCAAGCGCAACATAGTTGATGGAGTCATCAAACATCTCTACAGACAGAGCCTCGGCGCCGCCAATCACGATGCGCCGTTCGGAATCCTCTGAAGTCTTGCCGCCGGTGAGGTGGCAGTGCCCGAGCGCAATCAGTGCTTGTCCAGCTTCACGTTTTGCCTGGGCAAATTCAATGGCCTGTCGATACAGCTCCTCAATCCCCTCGGCATACGGGTTGGTGGCATCTTCGACACGAGGCACATCGCTCGGACGCAGGAATGGCATCGCAATACACCAGGCGCCGATGCGCCCGTCCCGGCCTTTGAGCGGAAGAACGAGGCGCTCAAGCGATATTCCCTCTTCTGAGCGGCTCACCTGCCCAACCACATGGGCATCGAATAGGGATAGGAACGGCGAAGGTGCTTCGAGACGGCCGGGCGAGTCGTGATTGCCAGCAGTCATGACGATGTTGAGATGAGGCACACGGCTGCGTGCCTCGGTAAGGAACCGGTAGAGGAGCGACTGAGCCATCGCCGAGGGATTGCTGTTGTCAAAGATGTCACCGGCTATTACGAGCACATCGACTGATTCCGATACCAGCGTATCGAGCTGCCATTCGAGAAAGCGCTCATGCTCGTAGGTTCGGTCATACTGGTGCAGACTCTGTCCCAGATGCCAGTCCGATGTATGCAGGATTTTCATCATCATTCTTTCTTAGTCTTCGCTGATGCATGCCAGAAAAGAGCGCAGTTCCTGAACCGCCATAGGATCCTTGGCGGTGTCGCTGAATCTTTTCATTCCAACTGAGAGAGCGCCTCCGGCCACAGGCAAGAACAACCAACGCTCAAGTACGGACTTGCCACTTCCCTTCTCTGCTGCGCTCGCATACGCCGCCATCTGCGCCCCGTACTCGTCGGCCAACTGATTCCAATGGTCCGGAGCCAACTGACTGGATTTGTGATCGATCAGAATCCAACCCTCGTCGGTTTCCAGCAGCAAATCGATTCGTCCATTCAGCACCTGCCCAGTCGTCAACTTACTCTGCACCGCAATCTCGGCATGCGGTTTCGCACCCGGCCAGCGGCTGTTCAACCATTCATGGAAAGCACTGACCTGCCGCAAGACAGCGGCGGGGGAGAGACATCCCAACACGTCGAAACCAGAAAGGATGTTCCCGACTTCGGTCTCCGAAAGAGGAACACTTCTGTCGGTGAAGGACAAACCAATACACGCATGAATCGCCGTACCGAGCACGCTCATGTCGGCACCCTTCGCCACAGAAATCCGTTCGCCGATTCGGCACTTCTCAAGGACAGTCGCCGAAACCTTCTCCGCAGACGAGGGATTGAAGCTCAGCGGCAGCCGGGGTTCGGTTTCGCCTTCGCTTTGGAACCAATACAGAGCCCCAGACACTTTTCGTCCCGAGTTGTCCGGCTCCTCCACCGGATCAAGCGCCCACCGATCCGCCACGACGCGCTCACCCGACGGCAAAACCACGGCATCACTCCCCTCGCCGTGGAGAAGCCACGGTGCGTCGATGCAGTCGAGCCACTCACCACTCAATTTCCGACTCGATCTCGCCAGCACAAGGAGGTCCCGCGCCCGGGTCATGCTGACATACAGAAGGCGCTTGGACTCTTCGACGGCGGACTTTCGAAAACCCTCGGCCATCGGCGTGAGAGCAATGGCGTCGGCTACACCGACTTTCTTTTGCTGGCCGAAGGGCCAGGGCCAATAACGGATGAACCGATCCGCAAGCGGATTCTGAGCATCGAAGCTTGCTCCGGATTGTCCAGAGATCGACCAAAGTCGGTCCTTGATGTCTTTGGCAAGGTCAGTGAGGATGACGACCGGCCATTCGAGTCCTTTGGCGGCGTGATGCGTCATCACTTTGACCGCATCGATGGCCGGCTCGGCCAGCATGTCCTTTTTTTGTTGGGCGATTTCACCAAGCCAGAGGATGAGACCGGAGATGGAGGCTGCGTGCTGGCCACTGCGGCAAAGGTCTTCGTATTGGTCGGCAAGTGCAATCAAGGCTTCCAGGTTGGCCAGCCTCACGCGTACACGATCGGGATTTGGCGTCCAGCGCACCACCTTTTCCGGGAGGGAGCATGCTGCAATCATGGTCACCAAGGATTCTCGCGGGGCGAGCACTGGCAAGGAGGTTCTGAGTCCGGCGATAGTCTCCAGCACAGAATGCGCTGGATGACCGTCGACTGCCTGTTCCAGCCATTGATCGGCGTCGCGATCTTTCGCCAAGTACGTCAGCCGATCGGCCACCCACACCTCGGGTTCTAGACCATCGGCCAGCGACACGATTTCGGCCGTGGCCACGGTATCGTCCGGGTCATTGAGTCGGCGCAGACAAGCCAGGGCTAGCGTGGCTTCGGGGGTCGCCAACAGCCCTGATTGTGCCGTGGCCACAGGGATGCCCTGCGCAGACAGCGCTGCGGCCAGAGATTTCACGCCCTCATGGGAGCGCGACAGAATGGCGACATCACCAAACCGGACCGGCCGCAGTGTTTTGTTCGGCTTGTCGTAGATAACGTAAGCGGAGTCGATCAGTTTCTGAATTCCGGCCGCCAGCGCGGAAGCTTCCAGCCCAGCGTTCTTGCCCCCTAGGATCCAGTTCGCCAGCGCCGGGCCGGTCAAGGGGTCCGTCCGCTCCGGTTTGAGCTCGACTTCTTCCTTGGGCAACGAATTGGCAAAGGCGTGGCTAAAGACCGCATTGACCGTTTTGACGAGATCCGGGCGGGAACGCCAGGACGACGGCAGAACCTCTTTGGTACCGCCCATACCTGGCAATGCCGTGAGGATGGCCTGCATGAGTTCCGTATCGCTACCCCGGAATCCATAAATCGCCTGCTTGATGTCGCCCACCCAGTAAACTTTCTTGGCAAACTGGGCCAGCTTCAGGAAGAGTGCAAGCTGGATCGGACTGGTGTCCTGAAACTCATCGACCATCAGCAGATCGAGTTCGTCGTCAAGCACCGCCGCGACTTCAGGATGGTCGAGCAGGCCGAGCAACTGGTGCTCCTGGTCGGCAAAGTCGAGAACACCCAGCTCCTGCTTGATGGCCTGGTAGTTGGCCAGCGCCTTGGCCGCGAGTTCGAAAATCAGTTCGAGGTAACGACGGAGATCGGCATGCAGCCCTCGATGCTCGGCAACACGACCGGCCAAGTCCACAATCGGTTCGATAGTCTGGCGCAGACTTGATTCGGGGGCTTCCTTGGCGACTTTGACCCATTCGCTCCAAGGGGCGGATTGCCGCTCCAGGTTCCGGGCAAACCCTTTGATCAGCGCTAGGTAGGCATTGGTGTTCTTCTTGCCGCCGGACTGGGCCGAGGCCTCGATTACAGGCAGCGCCGAACGGATTGCATTCAGCAGATCGGCATCGAGACCCTGGGCGACCGGAGACGGAAAATGACTGAGCAGGTCGTTAGCATTTGACTGCGCGAACCCAGGGACCTGGGCAAGGGGGATGTCGTTGCTACGAATCTGGTCAACCAAAGATTTCAGGTCGTCGCGCCAATTGTCCTTGTATTTATCCTTGGCGTCCGGCTCCAGCCCAAGACGGCGAACCAGACTCAACAGTTCGCTCATCCCTGGACCGTCGAGTACAGCATCGATCGCCCGGCCAAGCAAGATCCCGCCCTGAACCTCTTCGAGAACCTGCTGCTCGGTGGACATTCCAGCTTCGAACGCAAAGCGAGCAATGAGTTGGCCGCAAACGCTATTGACCGTACCGATCCTCGCCTGTCCCATGGCATTGGCCAGGCCAAAATTGCCGTGCTTGAGCAAATGCTCGCGCACACGCTCCCGAAGTTCTGTCGCCGCTTTCTTGGTGAAGGTCGTCGCGATGACGCCCGACGGACGGACACCGGCGGTTGTCAGTTCACTGTGAAGGCTTTCGGTCAGCCGATGGGTCTTGCCGCTCCCGGCCCCGGCGCTGATAAAGGTAATGTGGGCTTTCATCGTGGACGTCATGCTCCGTTCTCCCATCCGGCCAGCGTCCGGTAATCGTTGTACGCCTCATTGAGCGTTTCCATCAGCATCGCCTCCTCTGGCGGCGAAGATGCTTCCGTGACTAGGATCGAATCGAGCGCTACCTCGAACAGACCGGACTGGATTTGCGTCACACGCCAACGCCAGGTGGCCAGGAAGCGTTGCCAGAGCTGTGCCGTGTTCTCGCCATCTGAAGACGGCACCACGTCGGCCTCGGGGAAGGCGCGATCATCGGCAGCAAAGAGTCGAGCCCGATCAAGGATATAATAGGCCACCGATGGCCACTGGCCGTTTTCCTGGCGGAGGAGCTCAGCATAGATGGCGAGCTGAAGATGGCGATTTTGCTGAAGCTTCTCCGGATATTTCTTGATCCCCGACCATTTCATATCGACGATGGCGCGTTCGCCTCGGCTGTTCTGCATGACCAGGTCGGCCGATCCTTCTAGGGTGCCACCCGGAAAGTGCCCCGCGACTGTCCGTTCTGGCTCGATTTTTGCCATGCTGGCCTTCATGACTTGCTCCCGCAGGGTCTGCATTGACTGGTGTAGCCGGTAGCGGAAGCCCTCCAGATCGGCGCCCCGCCCTGGCGTGCGAAGAATGGCGCCTTCCTGGTCGATCAGGGTATTGAAGGCCCCAGCGAACCAGGCGTCGAATGCCGAATCCGACATCGTCAATGCCTCGGGATGCAGGAAATATTGCTCGATCAGTCCGTGCGCCAGATTCCCAAGCATCCGGAAATCACCGCCGAGGCTGACAATACGTGATGCTTGAAGTTTGGCCGGATATTGCAGCAGCCAGTGATACGGGTTGAAGAGCAACTTTTCCATGCTGGAGAAGGATTCCTTCGGTCTCAAGGCCACCGAAACGTCGTCCGGCAACTGCCACCAGCGCTTGGGCGCAGGAAGCGGAACGGACGTGACGGGCGCCAACGTTGCACCGCCCAACGCAAGGAGTGTCTCCAACGAAAGGACTTTGGGCTGATCGACCACCGCATTGATCATTTGCCAGAGGGGATGGACTTCCTCTCCCGGTGGAGGCAGAACGAGCACCAGTTGCTCCCGGGACACCATTACGGGGCGCAGCCAGGTGGCGGCATTCTGATCGAGTCGATCCGATGCTTCAGGCAAGGCCACGCCCGCCGCCTTCAAGGCACGAACTTCACTGCCCGACCAGGGATCGCTGCTGGGCAACACCGGCATAGCCAAGGGGGACCAGATCACTCGCTCGACCGGCTCGATCGCCGCGCCTGGGTGGCTGACGACCTGTCCCGCGCCGACCTCGGCTGGCCAGAGCGGGTTGTCGGAACCGTTAGCTGTGGCCTGTGCGACTACCTTTTGAAGTTGCCTTGGCCGGATGAGGGTCGCCCCTTGGCCCTGTAGTCCTTTCAGCGAATCGAGACAGGCTTTGCACTGACCATATCCGGCGTGGAAGGCGAGGCGTCGGGCAGTATCGGCTTCGCCGAGGCGCAGCCGGAGGAACTCGGCCAATCGTTCCACGCGTGCCACAACCACGTCGAGCGGCGCACCAAGCTCCGCAGCATGTCGAGGGTGCTCGACCCACGAGGCGATTTGATCCCGAACCGGCGGGGCTTTCTCATCGCCGTAGTGCTTGTCGATGTCGGTCAGCGTCTTTTGCCAGTATGCGCCACCAACCCCCGGCGCGTCGGCCACCTTTTCGGCGAGGCGACGGCGGGCATAGCCGGGAATCGGGCACACCGGATGGGTGAGGAACTGCACCAGGGCGTAGAAATTAAGGGGATCCCACAGGAGCTCCAGCGCCAAGGGCAGAACCTGCAATGCCGGGCGGAAGGCACTCGACTCCTTGAGGCCCTGCCGAGGCAGGTTCGCTGAGGCCAGATAGGCGTCGAGCCGTGCGCCATCGCCACCGGAAACCAGGAGCGTTGCTCGATCCGCAGCGAGCTGCGTCGCCAACCAGTGGTCAGCCAGCGTCGATGTTTCGGCCTGGACGACCAGCACGGAACCATCGTCCTGCCAAGAGAGCTTTGAGAGTTGCTGTCCGGAAACAACTGCCTGGAGTTGTCGTTGCAGGGTGCCCAGGAATCCCTGCCCCGCGCCTTTGGGTTCCTCCGGACCGACAACAGGCAAAGCTGCGAGGATTGCTTGCCAACGGGCCGGAAAGGTTTCCACCGGATCCACCAGTCGTACCTCCTCAAGGTCCGGCTTCCGGTGCTGCAATGCTTCCAGAACGATCTTCAAGCGCTGACCGATATTGGGTGACACCACTTTACCGGCCAGGATTTCGACGTCTGCCATGTCCCGCAAACGCTTAGGCGCCTCGGCGGCCATGGCGCCGTCCCATCCATTCAGGACCCATTGATCACGCCAGTCGAGCAGGCTGGCCGCCGTGCCGAGAGGATCGGTGGCGAAACTCGAATGATAGAAGCGCTGGGGGCTATCGAGCTTTTGCAAACTATCGCGGTACTGGACGATGCGTTCAGCCTGCGAGGGATGATCAGCAAGAAGTCCCATCTGGGTTTCAAGATTGTTCAAGAAGCCGAGAGGGCCGACTACCGACACGCCGAGTGAGTCAGCCGGCTGCGTGGCACGCTGACCATCGAGGTGACTGCCAAAAATAATGCGTTGTCCTGCCATGCGGTTCTCCCTGAGTTCTTTTTCGTAGTCCTGCCAGCACCTGAAACGCTCAACCGCCCGGATAGCGCCGGGTGTAGTAGTCCTCTTCGGCACTGGCTTCAGGATCGTCCCATTCATCCAGCCGCCAACTTCCGGCGGTGGCAAGATCGTCAGCCATTTCTTCCATGACGCCACGCAACTCCAGCGGCGCGAGCCAGCGCTCGGGAATGGCGGACCGCCCTTGCATCGCGCCCAACAGGTGTCCGGCAATTAATCCGGTCGAATCGCTATCTCCGTCGTGATTGACTGTCATTATGACACCAGCCTCAAGACTCTTTGCCTTGAGCGCGCAATAAACGCCGACCGCCAACGCTTCTTCAGCAATCCATCCCTGGCCCATCTGCCGGATGGCCTCGTCCGGTGCGGTGTCAGTCGTGTGAAGAGATTGCGCTCGTTGCAAGGCTTCGATGGTTTCTTCATGCCGATCTCGTTTAATCAGCATCGAGGTCACCCGATCAATGGCGGAAGACAAATCGATGCCGTCAAGCAATTCGAACACTAGGGCGGCCATCATGCCGGCCGTCAAATAACCCGTCGGATGTCCATGCGTGAGGGCCGCGGCATCGCAGCTGAGGTCGAAGGCGCGTTGGAGGTTTTCCGATCGGTGGGAAGGGTTGTTCAGCGTCAGCGCATGGAACAACATGCCGATGGGGGTGACCCGCATGACGCCGCCGCAGCCCTTGCTGTCGTTGCGAGCCGGTCGCCCTATGTCCATACTGCTCCGCAATGCATCAATGCAGGTACGGCCCGGCGCCCGGCGGGAGAACAGGTCCTTCTGTTCGATCAGCCAACCGCTGAGTAGGAGATCCTTGTCACGCGGCTCGTATTCACCTTGTGTGTACAGCCAGCGCAAATAGGCGTAGTGAATCACGCTCGGCGGACTGCAAATGCCGCGCAGGTTGGCGCGCACATAGGCACGCAAAGCTCCCTCAGCCGTGAACAAGGTCATCTGGGTGTCGTCGGTGATCGCTCCCAGCTTGCCGTAGGCCGGGACCAAATCGGCAATGCCTTTCGGGCCGAACGTCTGAAGGATTTCGGAGCGGCGCATGAATTCGACCGGGGCGCCAAGCGCATCGCCCACGGCACCGCCGAGCAGGCAGCCTTGGTAACATTCCCGAACAGTATCCGGTGGGATACATCGCTGGAATTTCCTAGACGATTCAGTATTGGTCATATGGCGCCCTTTGTGGTTGTATTTGTAAGGCAAGGACGTATTGCTCCTGATCCTGGGTTTCAATGGCCCTCGGCCGAACTGCCCTGACCCGATGGACGGCATCTCGCGATGCGCAACCGCGCTCAACCAGCATGCGCGCCGCGACCAAACCGGTGCGTCCCAAGCCACCTCGGCAATGAATCAGGATGCGTTCGCCGGCATCGAGGCGCTGATGGATTTCCGGACCGACGGCTTGCCATCTATGCTCAAAGCGTTCGTCCGGCACATCGACGTCCCGGATTGGGAGATGAATCCAGTACATCCCCATCCTGATGGTGTTTTCGCTGATTGCCGGTACCTGCAGCAAATTGAATTCATGTAACTCGATCAGGGAAATGACCGTGCTGGCTCCCCAGTTTCGGATTACTTGCAGGTCATCTTTGAGATCGTGATCCCATCCCCTGCCCTCGTCTTTCTTGCCTGGGCAAAGGGTCAGCCCCAATCGTCCATCTCGCTCACCGAAGAGCACTTCGGCGATGCGCAAAGGAGATGTCTGACTGCTTCGCTTTCGCGTTAATACGCTCATGACCGCACCCAATGAAGCTTGCTTTCGTCGAGGGTCGGTTCTCCATCCCAGCGGTAGGCGACAAGTTTTCCGCCCTTGGCGATGCTGTAGTCGAGGCAGGCCACTTTGTCCGAAAGTCGAGTGGGTGTGCCGGTAAGCCAGTAATGGCCAACGAAGACCGGTTTCCCCCCATCGTGACCGATCAAGGCATGTGCCGGCACGAGGTCTTCGGGGAACGCAACCCGTTCCTGCGCGGGCAACATCGCCGCACGACGATAATCGGTGGCTTGGTTTTCCCACCAGCGCACCCGGACGCGATCACGTTCATGACCATCCTTGTCGCGGAATGTTTGCGGTGATGGCAATTGCACCTCAATCCCCTTGAGAACCGCCTCCACCGCCTTGAAGACAGTCAAATCCGGCGTGTCCTTATCGGATTCTTCGACCGGCTCCTGAGTGGCCAGAATCATGCTTTCCAGCATCATTCGATGATCGCCGGTGAGATGCGGGAGCAGGAAATCCAGTGCCGCGGGATGCCAGCACGCATGCACCAAACGCAACTCTGGCAGATCAAGGAAGACCGGCAGCGAGAGAAACCAGGACACCAATTCTTCATGCAGCTGTGTGCCTTCCACGGCGGACAGAAACGCCTGATGCTGCCGTCGATTCTTGTCACCGTATTTGGCCGAATGATGTTTGCGAAGGTATTCGCCAGGACACTCGGGATCAGGGAGAAACCAGGCAATGGCGTTGAATTCGTGGTTCCCCATGACTGCTTTGGCTGATCCGACATCCACCATCCGTCGCACCAGATCAACCGATTCCAACTGCTTCGGCCCGCGGTCGATGAAGTCACCCACGAACAGTGCCTGCCGATCGGGGTGACGCCACGCACCTCCGGTATTCCGGTACCCGAGGTCAGCCAACAAAGCTTGGAGCGCATCAGCATGTCCATGCACATCACCGATGATGTCGTAGTTCATTGTTAATCCTCTTTCATTGCAGGCAGACCGCAGAACCTGTCGGCTCAATCACGATTTTTCCTGAGAAATAGGCGCGAAGAACAATCGCCAGACCTTCGGCTACTTCGGAAAACTCGTTCATGGCGGCAGCCAGGTGGGCTGGGACAAAAGGATCCGCGGGAATGTCCAGGGCGGCATACACGACATCGTCGTGCCAAAAAAAGCGGATCCGATGGGCGCCGTCGTTTATCTGATTGAGCTTGCGCAACAAGACCGGGGACTCTGCCACTTCGGTCACGAGTGCCGAGAATAGACGAACCCTGTTGTCGAGTTGAACAGCGCTGACGAGGACGGTGCCATAGCGCACACCCAGATCACCATCGTCATCGAACGTCAGATCTTCAATCCCTGTCACCGACCGAAAAACGGTCAGCACCTGTTCCATCAATGGTTTGCTCTGACGCGGTGCAGGTGTTAACCCCAGCTCTTGGAATTTCAGCGCCACACCAGCAGAGTCAAAAGACTCGTAGGACAAAGCTTCGGGGTACGGGAGCGCCAAACCGTGAATCAGTGTGTCAATAGCCATGCTGACGATGCCGGAGGTAGGCACAGACGTCGGGAAGTCGATGTAGTAATTTGGCGAACCATCGGGATCGCGATCGGGCGTAGCCTGTTTCGGCGTACCAGTGGGGGCATTCCATCCATGAGCGCGCAACCACGCCATCTCCCGCCGAGCCAGTCGGTCGTCACCTTTCAGGAAGTGGTTGCTGGTCACCTCGGTGCGCATACCCCAGGCGCCCTGGCAGGAGAATTGAAGGTACCGGTTACCGTGTTTGGCCGTCAGAATCAAGAACTGACCTTCTTCAAGGCGGGACAACACCTGAGCAAGCTGACGGGCGAAAGGCGTCCAATCTTTGGATGCCCGACGAACGGCGCGCTGGCGCTGAGAAAGATCACCTTCCGTATCGGCTTTGCCCATCCCACACCTCCTTGGGTACTACATACATCATCGTTTTGATGATGTTATATTACATAATCAAAACGATGATGTCAAACACCATTTTCGTCTATACTTCACCCAACATAGGAGTACGAATGTGACAAGAAACGTCGTCGACAATCTAAGCCAGAAGCAACGCGACCGTCTGGCGTACATTGAATTTCGCTTGTGGTTCTTGGGGGATGCCTGCCGACGCGACCTGATTGAACGCTTCGGTATTGCCCCAGCGGTGGCAACCCGGGATTTCACTGCTTACCGGGAACTCGCATCGCAGAACATCGATTTCGATGGCCGGCGAAAGGTCTATATCCCGAGCGAACGCTTTGCGCCGGTTTTCGAACATTCGCCGGATCGGGTGCTGTCCGCGATCTCTAGGGGTTTCGGCGACGGCGACGACCGCCAGGGGGGCAGTTACCTTCCGTGCGAGTTGCCGGTGCGACTGAACAGACCCTCATTGGAAGAGCTGGCGGTAGTTACCCGGGCGATTCATCAGAAACATGTCTTGCGGGTGAAGTATCACTCGCTCAAACGCGGTGCGGCAGATCGGGAAGTCATTCCCCATGCGCTGGTCGACAGCGGATTGCGTTGGCACACGCGGGTATTTGATCGGAAAACGGGAGGATTCCGGGACTTGGTTATATCCCGGATCGAAGCGGCCATCCCGGTACTGGACGACGAAATCCTTACCCACGAGATGTCGCACGCAGACGACGAATGGAATAAGCAGTTGGATTTGGTGCTGGAGGCTCACCCCGGAGTTGAACGGCCGGAGATTGTTCAGCGGGATTTCGGTATGCGACAGGGCGAACTGCATGTAACAGTTCGAGCTGCCGTCGCAGGATATGTACTTCAGCTGTGGAATGTCGATTGCAGCAATGATCGGAGACTGGATCCGACGATTCATCGCCTGTGTCTGAAAAATTTAGAATCGGTACGGGGAGTTCAAAGCGTAGCGATTTCACCTGGGTATCACGTAAATACCACAACGACTCGCCTTAACTGAGGGCATCTTTCCGCGTCTCGCCCTTGCGCATGCAATATTTGCTGAGGCAGGTCGTAAATTTGGCGAGTTTTAGCCTACGTCAAATTAGGCTGAGTAAAGGAACGAATAAGCCGAGGGGCAGAGGTTCGCACCTCCCCTTTTTCGTTTGACATTACCCCCCTCATGAGTAGTTCGGCCACTGCGGCCATTGGCGTTCTGTGCCACAAGCGCCGGCAATGCGCGCGTCAGCAGTCGTAGGCTTTGAATTCGGCTCGAGTGACCGCTTGGCATCATTCCGAACTTTGGTGGCACAGAACGCCAATGACTCCCTGGACGATGAGCCGAAGCTCGAGGTTTCCTATCTTTAGAGGTATGACATTACCCATGCCTACCGAGGGGGTTCAACCTATTCCTCAGAAAAATCCATGAGAACCGAAGGACGAAGCTCCAAGGTGCGCGCTAACCGGACAATATTCTCCAGCGCAATATTCCGCTGCCCGCGCTCGACCCCTCCGAGATAGCTGCGGGCCAATCCGCTCTGCAGGGCGAGCTGTTCCTGAGACCAGCCTTTGTCCTTGCGCAGCATTGCTAGACGTCGGCCGAAAAGAAGTTTGGGGTCTGTTGAAGCCACGATCCGCTGTCTGAAATTGATCAGCGGATGCTAGGGAACCGGCCACTTTAAAGCCACGCGCTATGAGTGACAATTGATCGTCTCAAAAGTACCATTGGCGGGTGCAATACCCAGACAATGAGACCCGTGAGCAATCCCACACCCGTAGTACCCAATATTCTGCAGTTACAGCGTCTGCTGGCCGACCGAGACCACCGGGGATTTCTCGACACTTTCGTTGGCATCCTTGGCGGCAAGACAATGGCCCAGCAGCGCGATTATTTGGGTGCTTTGGGTGGTGAAGGCCTGTGCTTGCTGCTGGAATCACGACCACGACCGTCCATGTCGTTGGCCAAACGGTATGGCACCTTGCTGCTCGAAGGATCGATCACAGCCCCGCGCCAGGTCATTGAAAAATTGGCGGCACTGCTGAATTCGACCGCCTTCTTCCAGTTGGCTGGTGCGTCCGAATCCGATCAATCTCAGGCGGGTAGGAAAGATGGGCAACCCTCTCAGGCGGCAACTGGCCCCGGTAGACCGCGCGCCGTGCTGCAGGTACGCCGTGTGGTGCAGATCATGCAGATGTTCCTGGGCGATAGCCAATATTCGGATGCGGACGGCATCCGTCGCTCAGTGTTTCGCAGTCAGCAGGAGCGTACCTTTCTGCGCGCCCTTGCCCTTCGCTTTCCTGGGTTGCTCGCCTTGCCCAATTACCCGTTCGATCAGATTGTCGATTTGGAGCGTATCGGCGCAGTTGATGCCAAAACACTCCGATACGCGCGGCTTTGTCGCTTGGATGCCATTCTGGTCGTGCCAGATGAAGGGGATCCCGTCGCGGCGTTTGAACTGGATAGTCGGCATCATGACGGGTTGGAAGCAACCCGGCGCGATACGATGAAGAACAGTTTGATTG
>ERZ795054.2829-NODE-2829-length-14243-cov-5.018466_pt1 | contig 14243 bp, 9 predicted proteins | sample MGYA00375138_ERZ795054 | MGnify/ENA primary metagenome ERZ795054 (study PRJEB30183, sample SAMN05720215) | anaerobic digester metagenome | isolation source: active sludge of municipal wastewater-treating anaerobic digesters | place: USA | collected 2014-12-23 ...
CACGATTTACCCCAGTGGCCGTCCCGAGTCCAGCGAAAAATGTCCAAACTCCAGTGCGGTGCTTCAGCACCGCTTTGCGCGGGACGTGATCGAAGACAGGGATCGAAAAGGAGAGAAGTGACTGAACAGGTTCTACAGAGTGAACCGCGCATGCAAAGGAGAGCGAAACGATGAGCACGCCCTCTCAGCCGCCCAATGCCCAGTGGCCGGAATGCCCCGGTTCACCCAAGTTGTGCGGCCAACCGGAAATAGTCGTCCCGAGTAAGCCCAACGGGCTTGAGGTTGTTGCGGATGATGAACACCGGCACCTCGGCGTGGGTGGGGATCACAATCGGACGCGCCACACCTTCGCGGGTGTACGACCGGTGGCTGCCTTCCTGTCGAGCGAACCGGAAGCCCGCCGCCAGAAAGACGCGCTCGAGTGTCCGCCAATCGACCGGCGCGGCTGGTTGTGGGTGACGGGTTCAGAGCTCCCGACGCACAGCAGTGACCGGTTCCTGTGTCGCTTCGAGGTTGCGACGCGGACCTGGGATTGGTTCGAGGAAGACCGGGGCTACGGAGGCGAGCATGTGAATGCGTTTTGCGAGGACAGCCAGGGGCGCATTTGGCTGGGAACACAGCGAGGCTTGAAGCGTTTCGACGGGCACCAGCTCGAGGACTTTGGCGCCGCCACCGGCTTGGGCGACGAAAACGTCTCGACCATCCTGGAAGACCGCGAGGGCCGTTTGTGGATTGGTGTGGTGGGCGGGGGATTGCGCTGTTTGGACCCAACCTGGACAGCGTACACGAAGGTCGAGGGCCTGCCCGCCAATGGGGTCACGCGGTTGCTGGAGACTGGCGGCCACCTGTTGGTCGGGACCAAGGAGGGGTTGAGCCGGTTGCGTCGAGCGATTGGGTCAGCGACATCTTACCGGACCGGGCGGGCGGGCTCTGGTTTGCGACCTCGAGCGGCCTGTCCCACTTCGACGGCCAGCGGTGGCAGTCCTGGAGACGCGGGGACGGTCTGCCGACCGACGAACTCAGGACGCTGATGGTGGATCGCGCGGGCCGCGTCTGGATCGGCTCGGCGGGCGGCGGTGTCGCCATCTACGATCCGACCTTGAACGTGTTCCAGACTCTGTCGTGGCGAGACGGACTGAGTCACAACACGGTCAACGGGTTGCTCGAGGATGCGGAAGGCAACATCTGGATCGGGACCGAAGGAGGGCTCAGCCGGTATCGCCCGCGCACGAATGCGCCGGCGATACGGATCACCGGGTTGACCGCCGACGGCCAGAGCTACAACGATGAACGGATCGAGTTGGTTGGGCGCCCGCGCCGGGTGGTCATCGAGTTCGAGGGTGTGAGCCTCGGGACGCACCCGGATGACATGGTGTATTTGTGTGAGATGGTTGGGGGACGGGACGAGCCGTCCCCCCTCCACCCTTTTCGCCTTCATGAATTGGCGCGGCCGCGGCAGAGGCCCTCTTATTCCGGCTTGTCCGGATGGCGAGGTCCCGGCAAGGTCTGACGCCAGTGGACCCTGGCCCTGTTCAATCCTCGGGCGCCGTCACAACGGCGCGCACCTCGTTCCGTACGGTCTTGTGGGTGACGAACATCATCGAAGTGCTCGAGCGGTTCGTTGTGAAGACAGTGCGTGCCGCAACAATCGCCGCGGCGGGCCTTTGCCTGGCGGCGGGCGCTGAACCGGAGTTGCGCCTGGGCCTGTTTTCGGCCGACGTGACCGTGCCGATGGGGCACGGGATGATGGGGGGCGCATGGCTTTCGCGGAGCGTTGCCGATCCTCTCGAAGCGCACGGGTTGGTTCTGCAAGGTCTCGACAAACCGGTGGTGTTTGTTGCCCTGGACTGGTGCGAGATCCGCAACGACGCGTTCGAGCGGTGGCAGCGGGTGTTGGGGGAGACGGCGGGGACCGAACCGGAGCGGGTCATGGTGTGCACGGTGCACCAGCACGACGCGCCTGTGGCGGACCTGGGGGCGGAGCGCATCCTGCGCGAGCGTGGAGCGCAAGGGACCGTATGCGATCCGGCGTTTCACGAGGTTGCGGTTCAGCGCGTGGCTCAGGCCCTGCGCGAGTCGCTGTCGCGGACGCGGCGCGTGACGCATCTCGGGTTGGGTGCTGCGCAGGTGGAAGGCGTCGCGTCGAATCGCCGCTACCTGGCGCCCGACGGCTCGGTGCGGTTCGATCGGACGAGCAGCACGCGGGATGCGGCGGCCCGGGCGGCGCCTGAGAACCTGAGCGATCCCTGGCTCAAGACCCTGAGTTTCTGGGATGGCGAGACGCCGGTTGTTGCCGTGAGCGCCTACGCGGTGCATCCGATGAGTTATTATGGCCAGGGGGATGTCTCGGCGGATTTTCCGGGACTGGCTCGCCGCCTGCGCCAGCACGAAATGCCGGCGGTCAGGCAGATCTACCTCACCGGGTGCGGCGGCAACCTGACGGCCGGCAAGTACAACGACGGCGCGGTCACCAACCGCCCCGTGCTGGCCGAACGTTTGAGGCAAGCCATGGCGAAGGCCTGGACCGCCACCCGGCGCGTTCCGCTCGGGGAAGCCGCCTTCCGCGTCGAGCGGGTCCGGCTCGAACCGCGCGACGGGCCGGGCTTCACGGTGAAGGATCTTGCGGAGAGAATCACGTCCGAACCCAAGCCCTTTCACCAGTGTCTCGCGGCCATGGGCTGGAGCTGGCGTCAACGCGCGGACGCGGGGCATCGGATCGAGATCCCCTGCCTGGACCTGGGGGCGGCCCAGTGGCTGGTCTTGCCGGGCGAGACGTATATCGAGTTCCAGCTCGCGGCGCAGCGGATGCGGCCCGAGAGCTTCGTGCTGGTCGCAGGCTACGGCGAAGGAGCGACCGGGTACATTCCGACCGAGCGTCACATTGCCGAGGGGGACGGGAACCTGATCGACTGGTCGTGGGTGGCGCCCGGCTCGGAGGGGCGCTTGCTCGATGCGATTCGCCGAGTTCTCCGCGTTTCGGACACCGAGGCGTCGCGCGCGCCGTGGAAAGCCAACATGCCCATCGCGCTCGTGAAGAAAGAGCTGTACCTCGAATCGCCCGCGCCGCGGGTTGCGCCCTGGGTGAGCGTGCAGTATGTGGGCGCCGGGCACGAGATGCGCGAGGTCCGGGGGATCGAGCGCGAGTCGGATGTGGGCGAGGAGATCCGGTCCCGGTGGTCCGAGGACAATGGCCGGACATGGTCGGGGTTCGTGCCGGTCCAGCCGTCGAACAAGGTCGATTACCGCGGCGTGGGCGTCTGGGAAGGTGAAGGCTCGAGTGTGTATGATCCGGTTTCGGGCCTGTTGGTCCAGTTGTGGCTGCGGCAGATCGAGGTCCGGGGTGTCTATCACAATGTCACCCACATTCGCACCTCTGCCGATCGCGGCCGCACCTGGAGCGAGCCCACTCCCCTGCGTTACGAGGCGGGCGATGCGTTCGATCCGGACGAGCCGCTCAAGGCGGGGTTTCTCGGCCGCAACGAAGGGTATCCGGGCAGCAACATCCTGCGCCGGTCGGATGGAACGCTGCTGGTCTGCCTTGCGCATGCGAATGCGCCGGGCGATCCGCGCAACGATTCGAGGCCCTGGCGGATGGGCTCGATCTGTTTCCTGGGCGCGTGGAATCCGGAATCGAGGAAGCACGCGTGGACGCCCGGCGGGCGGGCCGAGATTTCGCCTGAAGTCTCCGCGCGCGGGCTCATGGAGCCGGAACTCGCCGAGCTGCGGGACGGGCGGGTCCTGGTGGTCTGGCGCGGCTCGACGCACGGCTGGGACGGCACGGTGGCGAAGACGCCCGGACGCAAGTTCCACAGCCTGTCGAGTGACGGCGGGCGGACGCTTGGTGTGCCGGCCGAGTGGAAGTACGACGACGGTTCGGCCTTTTACTCGCCATCGTCGTTTCACCGCATGCTTCGTCACAGCGGCACGGGCAAGTTGTACTGGATCGGCAACATCAGCGCCGAGGCGCCCTCGGGCAATTCACCGCGTCACCCACTGGTGATTGCGGAGGTGGACGAGGAGAAGGCCGCCCTGAAGCGGGCCACGGTGACGGCCATTGACGACCGGCAAGTGGGTCAGGGGGACATCCAGTTTTCCAACTTCCCGCTGATCGAGGACCGTGTCACGCGCGACCTGATCCTGCACATCACGACGTACGGTCAGGAACCCGACCCCAAAGACTGGGCCACTGCGGTGAATTACCGTTACACGATCGCTTTGCGGCCGTGAGGAGCGCGGGGACGCGCCTGGCGGACTGTTCCTGTTAAGACGGCTCAGTGAGCAGGAACCCGGATTTCAGACTATTCCTTCAGTTGGTGAGAAATCCAGTGCGGTGCTTCAGCGCCGCCTTTTCTGTCGAGGTTCATGGAGAGTGTTGACATTCAACAGTTTAATGCGCACGGGGACCATGAACCGGTCTGTAGCCGCCGACGTAAGTCGGCGCTGATTCCTGCCTTCGACGGAGCGAGATGGCGCCGTCTGATCCCGCACTGCGGGACGGCTACGCAACCACGGTTCATGGAGAGCGAAGCTGTCCTGCGGGACATGCCCAGGGCACATGAACCCGGGAGCGCCGGCATCCCTGCCGGCGTGTCGGTTCTGCACCATTCTTCTCGCTGGCAAGGATGCCGGCGCTCCCAGTGCAGGTTCACGGGAAGATCACGCGGCGCCGTCGACCACCTGGCAGACCCACGATTCGAGGGGCCGGTTGTACTGTTTGCGATAGCCGTCGGCAACCTCGGCGCGGAAGGACTCGACTTGGGCGGTGCGGACAAGGTTGAGGGTGGCGCCGCCGAAGCCGCCGCCGGTGAGGCGTGCGCCCAGGCACCCGGGGTGTTGGCGCGCCAGCTCGACCAGGGTGTCCAATTCAGGGCAACTGTTCAGAAAGAACTCGCGGGAACTTTGGTGGCTGTCGTAGAGAAACCGTCCGAAGGCTTCGAGTTTCCCCGCGCGCAGCAGATCGGCTCCTTCGCTGACTCTCTGGTTTTCGCCGACGACATGGCGGGCGCAGCCGTAATCGCGGTCGCCGAGTTTGGCCCGGCCGGCTTCGAGGGTTTGGGCCGTGGCGAAGCGCAGCGAGGGCACGCCCAGCTTCTGCGCCGCCGCCTCGCAATGCCGGCGCCGGTCGTTGTACTCGCCGCCGACCAGCGCGTGTTTGACTCCCGAGTGGCACACCACGATCGCGACATCCCCTTCCATGGGCGACCAGTCCACTGTCAGATGCAGGCAATCGATGAGGATGACCTGGTGGGCGCGCCCGTAGAGGGAGGAGATATGATCGAGCAGGCCGCAATTGACGCCGACAAACTTGTTTTCGGCAGCCTGGCACGTCTTGGCGAGAATCATCTTCTCGGCATGGTTCAGCGGGGGGATCTGGCCTCCGGTCCCGCACGCGGGCGGCGCGCCTGAGCCGCTCTCGGTCAGAGTGTAGGGGTAGAGTTTGCGCACGGTGAGGGCGGTGGCGACCAGGAGCGCCGCGGAACTGCTGAGGCCGGCGCCCAGAGGGATGGTGCTGTGGAGGGCGGCGTTGAACCCGCCGAGCCGGACGCCGCGCTGCTGCAACTGGAGGAGCAGGCCTTTGACGTAGTTGGCCCACGGGACGGCGGGGTCCTGCTCGATGCGGTCCAGGGAGAAGCGCGCCACTTCGGGGAAGGCGGTGGACACGACCTCGATTCTGTTGTCGGCGCGGGGCGCGGCTGCCATGGCGATGGTCTTGTCGATGGCCAGCGCCATGATGAGGCCCTGGTTGTAGTCGGTGTGATTGCCCAACAACTCGACGCGGCCGGGGGCGATGACGGTGGTGACGGGGGCGCGGCCGAACGTCTTCTGGAACGACTCGATTGCGTGTTGCATAGACTCTCAGTTATTGCGTGAGCACTGGCCCAGTGATTGGCACCGCCCGAGCTGTCCCAGCGGCGAACCTGGCCATGCGGGCCTTATGCCATGCCGGAGGGCACGGGTCACGTGGAAAAACCTCGAACGCGCGCGGGCCGGTGCATCTGTTTGTTGTCGGGGTTCTGTCGCCCGGTGAGGGCACCGGGCCTACACCTGATGTATACTCTCGGGTGTAGGCCGCGTGCCCCCACGCGGCGCAAACTCCATTCCAACCGACAAACGACAGATGCACTGCGCGCGGGCTCCTTGACCTTGAGGCACGGGTTCTTCATAACCGGCGCATGCCGCCAGCCCTGCGCGTCCGACTCTCAGCCATGATGTTCCTCCAGTTCTTCATCTGGAGCGCGTGGTATGTGACGATGGGGCCCTATCTGCGCGATGTGCTGGCGTTCAGCCCGAGGCAAATCGGCTGGGTGTACAATGCGACCGCTGTGGCGGCCATGATTTCGCCGTTCGTGATCGGCATGGTCGCCGATCGCTTCTTTGCAGCGGAGCGTGTGATGGCGTGCCTGCACCTGGTCGGGGCTGGCTTCATGTTCGCGGTGTCGCGGGCTGCGAAGTTCGAGGTCTTTTATCCGCTGTTAATCGGACACACGCTCTGCTTCATGCCCACCGTCGCGCTGGCGAACACGCTGGCCATGAAGCAGATGAGCAACCCCGGCAAGCAGTTCCCGCACATTGCCCTGCTCGGAACCATCGGCTGGATCGCCGCGGGCCAACTGCTCAATCTGTTCCAGACCAGGGCCATGACCACGCCCATCTCGTTCCAGCTCGCCGCCGGGGTGTCTCTGATCATGGCTGCGTATGCCCTGACGCTGCCTCACACCCCGCCCAAGGCGGCCGGGCGGCGGGCGACGGCACGTGAGGTGCTGGGGTTGGACGCGTTGCGAATGCTGAGGGAACCTTCGTTCGCCGTGTTTGTGATCACGGCCTTCCTTTTCTGCATTCCACTGACGCTGTATTGGGGATTCGCCACAATGTTTCTGCAGGACATGGGAGTGGCCAATGTCGTGGGCACGATGACCATCGGGCAGGCCTCGCAAATCGTTTTCATGCTGCTCATGCCGTTCGTTCTCGGACGCCTCGGAGTGAAGTGGGTCTTCGCCCTGGCTCTGTTAGGTTGGGCGACTCGGTATGGCCTGTTTCATCTCGGTTACGAAGGAGCCGGCCCCTGGTCGCTTTACTTGGGCGTGGCACTGCACGGCATCTGTTACGTGTTCTTCTTCGTGCTGGCCTACATTTACGTCGATCAGGAGGCGCCCGAGGCGATCCGCACCAGGGCGCAAGGGTTCATCTCGCTCGTCACGCTCGGGCTCGGCTTCTTTGTCGGATCGATCATCGCCGGTTGGACGGTCCAGCAGTTCAGCTTCCCGAACGCGGAGCCGGCCAGGCACAGAGTACTCTCGGACCCCACCCGTTGGACTGAAGGCAGCTTCGCGAAATGGGAGAGAACGGACGGCCCAGTGTATGGGAGAATCGTCAAGATCCAGCGGCGCGAATCGGATGCGGCCCAGTGGAACGCCGCGGTCGAGATTCTCGATCGGACCGCTGGACCCTATGCCGCAAGCGGCAAGACGGAGACGGTTCTGCTGAGTGCGCTCTCGAAACCCGTGACGCTCTGGGGCAAGGTCTGGCTGGCAGGGTCTTCGAGCTGCCTCATCCTCATGGTGCCGTTCCTTCTCGTCTTTCGCTGTTTCCCGGTTGAAAGCGCCAGCCGGGCGAGGTAAGAGGAAGTCATGGCGCAGGGTCATTCCAAAGCCGATTTGCGCACTCTGCACCTGCACCGGGTGGCTTTAGCCCGCATTTCTCACCAACTTTTGATGTCATCTGACCGGTCACCGTCACATTTCGCCTGAAATGCGGGCTCATATGAAACGCCGCGAAGACTTATGAAGTAGCCGGCTGGGGAAGCTGGAGCGAATACCCATGAAGAATGCCTCAAACCCTCTCGCGTTGCGCGGCGGAACGCCTGTTTGCGCCGGGTCCTGGCCGCCCTGGCCGGTGTTCGACGACACGGAGCGGCGCCTGCTGAGCGGCGTGCTCGAATGCGGGAAATGGTGGTTCGGCGAGCGGGTTCGCCAGTTCGAGTCGGAGTTCGCCGCTTTTCAGGGATCTCGTTATGCGGTGACCTGCACTAATGGTACGACGGCCATCGAGATGGGGCTGAAGGCCCTCGGGGTGTTGCCGGGCGACGAGGTGATCGTGCCCCCGTATTCGTTTGTCGCCACCGCGAGCGCGGTCGTCACGGTCGGAGCCATCCCTGTGTTCGCCGACATCCGGCCCGACACGCTCTGTCTGGATCCGGCGGATGTCGCTCGCAAGATCACGCCGCGCACACGGGCGATCATCCCGGTCCATGTCGGGGGGTGCATTGCCGACATCGAGACGATCAACGCGGTGGCGCGGGCGCAGGGGTTGCGCGTGCTCGAGGACGCGGCGCACGCCTGGGGCAGCCAGTGGAAGGGGCGCGGCGCCGGGGTGCTTGGCCAGTGCGGCACGTTCAGTTTTCAGGTCTCGAAGAACATCACGGCCGGGGAGGGGGGGATTCTGGTCACAGACGACGAGGAGTTGGCGGACTTGTGCCGCAGCTACACCCATTGCGGGAGGCGCAAGGACGCGGCGTGGTACGACCACGATTACCTCGGCAGCAACTTGCGGCTGACGGAGTTTCAAGCCGCCATTTTGATCGCGCAGTTGACGCGACTCGAGGCGCAGATTCGTCGTCGCCAAGCCGCCGCGTCCATCCTCGATCGCGAGTTGGCCGGGCTTGCAGGGATCCGGCTGCTGGCCCCGGCGCCCCAGATGACGCGGCGCAGCTATCACATGTACATCCTCCGGCTCGACGAATCCGCGCTCGGTGTGAGCCGCGACCTGTTCGTCGAGGCGCTGATCGCGGAGGGCGTGCCGGCCTCCGGCGGCTGGTACCGTCCGCTCTACGCCAACGGCGTGTTCCGCAACCCCTCCCGAGAACCGCTTCACGGCATACGCGCTCCACTCGCCGACCGCGCGTCCGAGTACGCCCAAACCTGCTGTCCGGTGTGCGAACAGGTGTGCCGGGATGCTGTCTGGATACCGCAGAACGTGCTGCTCTCCGGCGCGGATCGGATTGGCGAAGTCGCCCGGGCGATCGGGAAGGTGGTTGCCAATGCGGAGGCGTTGCGGGTGGAATCGAAGCGCCGCGGGCGCGACCGACAATCTGCTGCGGGGGCTTGAAGACAGTGTCTCTGGAGGTTGGCGGTGGGAATCGGGTTTGCGCCGCGTGGGGCCTGCCTGCCTGCCGCGCCGCTGCGCTTTGCGGCGCAGGCAGGCCACGCGGCCTGCAGCGGGAGTCTACATCCGTTGTGGGCCCGGTGCCCTCACCGGGCGAGAGAACACCGACAACGACCCGATCCACCGTCCTCAAGAGCGCATCGAGTCCAGGCCTTGACCAATCCGGCGGACGTGTCAGAATGACGCTCGGCCTATGAAGAAATTCCTACACTTGGGGCGTCGTCGTTCGGGATTCACGCTCATCGAGTTGCTGGTTGTCATTGCCATTATCGCCATTCTGGCGGGCATGCTTCTGCCGGCCTTGGCCAAGGCCAAATCGAAGAGCCATCAGATCCATTGCCTGAACAACACGAAGACGCTGGTGCTCGCGACGTTCATGTACCTGAACGACTTCAATGCGCCTGTGCCCTACAATGGCACGGCCACGGCGACGATGGACAACGCCCTGTGGGTCACAGTCCTGGCCACCAATTACGGCGGCATCAACGCGGCCCGCATCTGCCCGGCGGCCCCGTCGGCCCCCACGAAGGCCAAGCGCCGCCATCCCAGCAGCGGGTCGCTGAACCAGACCTGGCTCTGGACGGGCTCCAAGGGCATCGATTACGAGGGGAGCTATGCGTTCAACGGCTGGTTCTATGGGGACGACGATCCGTTTTTCAGCACGGCCGAGTACAAGCCCAAGAAGTATCGAAATGAAACGGATTGCCCGTCGCCCTCCACCACCCCGGTGATTGCCGACAGCAACTGGATCGACACCTGGCCCCAGCCGAGCGATCCCCCGGCGCGCAATCTCTACACGGGCGACGATTACGCCGGCGCGATGGTCCGCCTGACCCTGCCCCGGCATGGCGGCGCGCCCCCGTGGCCCAAGAACCAGCAATTCAACCCCAAGAACGACCTGCCCGGAGCCATCAATCTCTCCTATGTCGACGGCCATGCGGACTCGGTGAGGCTCGAACGGCTCTGGAGCCTCGATTGGCACAAGGGCTGGGTCACGCCGGCACGGCGCCCCGGGAAATAGAAGTCGATCAGAGGCGGAGGTAGATCTTTCTCCGATGCAGAAACCAGCAGAGGAGAAACGCGAGACCCAATCCCACGATTGAGATCATGAGCTCGCCAAAGCCGGGGGCGACCACCGCATTGAAGAAGTTCTTCACATCGCCTCCCGCCAACCGCGTTGCGAGCCGGCGGAAGCCGATGATGTTACTGGCGAGGTAGGCCGTGATCGGGTTGAGGCCGATCCAGACAAACGGCTGGGCCCAGCGCTGCCACCGCCACACCTCGACCACCTGGTAAAAGACCGCAAGCAGAAGCGCGCTGTAACCCCCCGCCACCAACACAAACGAGGAGGTCCAGATCTTCTTGATGACGGGGAATTGCATGCCCCAAAGGAAACCCAACACGACGCTCGACGCCCCCGCCACCAGCAGCAAACCCACTTTGCGCCCCCCAGACACATCGTCGCGCTTCAGCCAGAGCCCGGCGAACACGCCGAGCAGACAGGTGCCGACGGCCGGCAGCGTGCTCAACAGGCCTTCCGGATCCCAGGCGCCGTCGTACTTCTTGCCGGGGAGCCACTGGGAATCGAGGTAGTTGGCGAGGTTGGCCCCTTTGGCAAAGCTCCCGGCCCCCACACCGGGCACGGGCACAAAGGTCATCAGCGCCCAATACCCGACCAGAAGACTGGCGCACACCACGACAAGGCCGCGGGTGCGTAGAAAACAGAACGCGAGGCTGGCGAACAGATAGCACAACGCCAACCGCTGCAAGACGCCCAGCAACCGGATGTCCGGCCATTCGTTGCTGAAGCCGCCCGAATAGAAGATGCCCAGGACGAAGAGCAGCGCGCTGCGGCGCAGGACCCGCCTGAGCGCGGTCGCTCGCCCCTGCTCGGCGATGGTCCGGCTGAGCGAGAACACCAGGGACATCCCGACGATGAACACGAACAGCGGGAAGATCAGGTCATAGAAGGCGAACCCGTCCCAGTCTTTGTGCGTCAGTTGCCTGCCGAGAAAGCCTGTCAGACCGGATTGGCGAATCCCGTCCAGGCCGCGGACGAGGCCGTCGGCCCCGAGGATCCAAAACATGTCAAAGCCCCGCAGGGCATCGACAGACATCAACCGCCGCGACGCCGCAGCCCCCGTCCGATCCACCGCCTCTGAGTGAGACATAGAATTGGGACGGGAGTCTGCCGTCATCTCCGACCCTCCAACAAGCGCAAACCTCACGATTGCCCGCACCGCATCTGGAGGAAGAAAGAGCTGAAGGCATGGTTCACGCAGCGCGGCAAAGTCGCAACCGAGGTTATAGCATCCTCGTGCGCGCCCAGCTCCGACGATCACGCTGGTCGACGAACACAGCAAGATTCGTGACAGCGTTTGCTTCGCTGAGCTTGCGCGTCACGTCTTCTTTAGCGAGACCGCCAAACCGCTGCCGCTCGAGCGCGTGCCAAACACAGCCTTCCTTGGCGCGTGCCGCGGGGTCGGCGTTTATCTCCTTTTCAACGGCATCCTCGGCGATAAGAGCGCGAACGGTGCCATCATGGCAGCAACCGCGTTGAACAGTCCCGAAGCCGTGGCGATGAGCGTGTTTGTGGTGCGAGCCTTTATGCAGATGCGAGAGCAACTGGCGGCCAACGCGGCGATTCTCAAACGGCTGTCGGAAATTGACAAGACGCTGCCGGCCTGCGCCATCGCCATCGCCACCGTCTTCGCGTTGAGCAAGACTGGTGAGAAATGCGCGCTACCGCGCGACGATCCGATAGAACGAATGGGTGTGTACGCCGGCCGTGTCGCCTTCGTTGAAAAGGAGGAGGTCCAGGTCGGGATCGACGTTCGAGTAGAGGGAATGGCCTCCGTCCAGGGCTGCGCTTCCGGTGAAGACCAGGCGGCCATCGACATACCATCGCGCGGTGCCAAGGGCGAAGTCGGCCACGAAGGCCAGCCGATGCCAGGTGTCCGGGCGGACGGTGCCGGCGGCGGAATAGCCAAGGACGCCGATGCCGACGCGTCCGGACGGATCGATGCAGAGGTCGGCGTCATTGGGTTCCTGGTCGACGATGGGTGTCCACGTGATCCCGGCATCCCGCTCCCCATGAACCGCCGTTCCGTAGCCGTCCCGCATCGCGGGATGAGTCCACACAGGTCACAGAGCGGTGCGGAACGTGAGGTTCCCTCCCTGGGTTGGCTCGAGTCGCCGCGTGGAGCCGTCGGGCAGGTGCACGACCACGGCCCGGCAGTTGGCGGCAAGGGGCTTGACCGTGACCGTGGCGGTCTGGCCCTGGGTGTCCGCCTGAACCGTGAGATCGAGTGGACCGAACGGCGTCGCGATGCCCTCGAGCCGGGTGGTCATGCCGGGCCCGGTCCAGGCGCGCGGAAGGCCTTCGAGGAGGTGGAGTTCGTCGCCGCGATCCAAAGCCAACAGGTGAATGACCAACCGGATGAATTCCGCGCTCGCCCAATTGTGCGGCATGTCGCCCACCTTCCGGAACGTCTCGCCGCGCAGCGACTGCTCCTCACGCCAAACGCCGGTGGGCGCCGCGTGGTTCGCGAAGGCGTGCAGGACCTCGGCTGCCTTGGGTCCGTTGCCCTGCCACAACCACGCATGGCCATAGAACGACGCAAAGTAGTTCCAGATGCCGGTCGGGTCCCAACCGGTGCCGTACACCATCCCTTGACGCTCCGTCGCCTCGAGCATGGCCAGCGTGCTTGCCACCAGCGGATCGTCCGGCGCAAAGACCTGCCCCGGGCAGACCGCGTGGCAGAAGGTCCACTGGCCGCGCTGGGGCAGTTCCGGACCGGCATTGGCCATGAAGATCGGCACGTAGGCGTTGCCCTGGCTGTCCCGAATCAGGTCCCGCCCGGACGCCTTCCGGAAGGTGGCGTGGAAATCGTCGTACTCTCGTTGCCAACGGGCGGCGTCGTCGGTTTTGCCCAACCAGTGGGCCGCCCGGATGAAGGCTCGCAGGCCGAGCAGGTTCCAGTGCGCATTCGAGAACTCGGGCCGCTTGAACCCGGTCGCGGCACCCGACAGACCGCCGTCGATTTCGCCGGGCGGATTGAGGCCGTCGTCCAGGGGGGTGTCGTTCTCGCGGCTGCGCCGCCGCAGTTCCTGGATATAGCGTGCCGCCCCTTCGAGCTTGGGCCAGACCGACTCGAGCCAGGCCTTGTCCTGGGTCAACGCGGCGTGCCGAGCGCAGGTCCAGAGCACGATCCCGTTCTCCTTGAAATAGTGCGGGCTGAGGACTTCGAACGCGCCGGAGGGCTTTTGCTGGCTGAGTGTGTAGGCGATGCCGCTGCGGGCTTCGCGGCCGGCCCCCAGCATCGTGACGGCTTCGAGCAGGAATGCGCCGTCCACCAGCCACAAACCCCGGTAGCACGTCGGGCCGACCTGGAACACCGGCAGCCCCTGCTTGATCTCCCGGGCCTGCCAAATGTTGCGGATCGAGGCATCCACCAGGTCCTGGATCGCCGGGGACGGCACCTGCACCCGCCCGAACGGCACAGGCGCTTTCTCCCAGTAGGCGGTCGACTCCTCGAGGCAGCGCCTGGCCTGGGCAACCGTGCGCGGCTCGATTACGATCGTGCCGCCCCCACTGCACAGCACAAAGAACATCGCTTCCCCGCCGGCGGGAACCGCGAGCGGTTCGAGCTGGATCTCGCGCCGCACCGCCTTGTCCGAGGCCAGACCGGTCATGGACAGCGAGGACGTCACGGTTTCGTGATCGTTGATCCGGATCCGTTGCGCGTCGGGCTGGAAAGAGAATGGCAACGTGGTCTCGACGACCAGACGCGGTTCGAGTGTGCGCGCCTCGACGCCGAGGTTCCGCACCTGCACCAGGATCAGGTCGTTCCGCGGCGGTCCGCCGGGACTGGCGAGGTTCATCCGGGTCAGCGCCGCACCGTTGAGCGCGCCTGCGAGAAGCGCGGCGGTGTCGACCTTGGCCTGGGCTGGAAAGACCCAAAGGCCATTCAGAATCGTGTTCTTGTCCCCGGCCTCCGAGGCGGCGTCGATCGCGATGTCGATGCGGCTGTCGGCGTTCGCATCGCGCGCATCGAACCAGTAAGCACGCGCCTGGTTCT
>ERZ795054.2831-NODE-2831-length-14237-cov-35.479411_pt1 | contig 14237 bp, 13 predicted proteins | sample MGYA00375138_ERZ795054 | MGnify/ENA primary metagenome ERZ795054 (study PRJEB30183, sample SAMN05720215) | anaerobic digester metagenome | isolation source: active sludge of municipal wastewater-treating anaerobic digesters | place: USA | collected 2014-12-23 ...
GGATCGAAGCCCGACTGCTGGACCGCCCACGAATGGCAGGCCGCCTCGTCGCTCTTCTGCTGCTGTGGCGACTGCCCCTTCGCCGGATAGACATATTGCTGGGCGACCGCCGCAGGTATCGCTGCCGCAGTCAATGCAAGCATCCAAAAAATTCTCTGGTTCATTCGGTTACCCTCTTTCGGAAAAATAGAGCCCTGATTTTGTCCTCGCCCGGTACCCGCCCCAACTCCCTGACGGAGAAGAATGGGATCAGGGCCACGAAAATAACCAGGAAGCCCGCGAGCAATTCGTGGTACCCCCGGTCCAGAAACGTCGCGAGGCCGCCTGCGAGGCCATTTCCCTGCCAAAGGCCCTTGGTTGCGTACTCGACAAGGTGGAAAACGATGACAAGAAAAGTGAAGACGACAGCCTTGTACAGAGTGGGGACAATCAACGGCTTTTTGCTCGATGCCGCGGCCAAGTCGGAACAGCGCGCCATCCATGACTCGACTCTTATCCCCGGCACGCTCGCCCCTGCCATCGTCCACGGCCGGCGGCAGATACAGGTAGTCGGCAAGCCAGATGCGTCCATCGGGGTCAGTTCGTCAGTTGGCTGGCGTGAACCCGGGACAGCATGCCACCGGCGATCGTCTGCGCCTTGAACCCGTTCTGCAGCAGCACACGGGTCGCGTAGTACGCGCGACCCCCGGAGCGGCAGATGACGAAGATATCCTTGTCGCGGGGCAGTTCGCCAAGCCGTGTCCGCAGTTGGCCGAGCGGAATGTTGACCGCGCCAGGCACCTCTTCCACGGCCAGTTCGGCCGCTTCGCGCACGTCGAGCAGGAGGCCGCCACCAAGCGCATCCCAGTGCGCGACCGGCATGTCGCCCCGGAGGATGTCCGCCGCGACCATCCCGGCAAAGTTGACCGGATCCTTGGCGCTGCCGAACTGCGGCGCATAACAGAGCTCGGCTTCCTCGAGGTCGTAGATCGTGGCGCCCATCTGAATCGCCATGGCCAGCGCGCTGATACGCTTGTCCACACCATCCATGCCCACCGCCTGCGCACCCAGCAAACGCCCGTCCGACTTCCGGAACAGGACTTTCATAGGAATCGGCTTGGCGCCGGGGTAATAGCCGGCGTGGGAATTCGGGTAGAGGTAGGTCTTTTCGTAGTCAGTGTCACCGAGGCGCTTCAGCGTCTTTTCATTGGCGCCAACCCAGGCGGCCGCGGCGTCGAACAGGCCGATGATCGAAGTGCCCTGCGTGCCACGGAAGCGGGACTGGCGCCCGGCAATCACGTCGGCAGCGATGCGTCCCTGACGATTGGCGGGCCCGGCCAACGCGATCAGGCTCCATTCGCCGGTCACGAAATCCTTGACCTCGACGACATCGCCGACGGCAAAAATGTCCGGGTTGCTGGTCCGCATCTGCGCGTCGACGCGGATCCCGCCACGCTGACCGATCTCGAGGCCGGCCGTCTGGGCAAGCTCAGTATCCGGGCGCACCCCGAGGGCAACGATCACGATGTCGGCGGGGTAAGTCTTGCCGGATTTCGTCTGCACCGCGAGTGCGCCGTTCGCTGCTTGCTGGAAGCCGGCCACCCCGTCATTGAGTGCCAGCCGGATGCCATGCCGCTCGACGTGGTCCTCGACGATGCCCGCCATCTCCGGATCGAGCGGCGCCAGGAGTTGATCGAGCATTTCGACGAGGGTCACGTCGAAGCCGCGATGCACCAGATTTTCGGCGGTCTCGAGGCCGATGAAGCCGCCGCCGATCACCACTGCCCGGGTCTTCGGCCGGGCAGCCTGAAAGCCGCAGTATTTGTCCATCCCGGCGAGGAACAGGGAGCCGCGCTCGACCCACTCGCGGATCGCCCGCGCATCCGGCACGGTCCGCACCTGGAAGATCCCCGGCAGGTCGATCCCTGGCAGGGGTGGCCGCACCGATTTCGCCCCCGGCGACAGCACCAGCTTGTCGTAGGCTTCGCTCGTCACTTCGCCGGTCAGCGCGTTGCGCAGCTCGACGGTCTTGGTGTCAGGCAGGATCCTGATCGCTTCGCAATTGGTCCGGACATCGATATTGAACATGACGCGGAAAGTATCCGGGGTGGCCACCAACAGGCTCGATTCCTTTTCGATGACGCCGCCGACATGGTAGGGCAAGCCGCAGTTCGCGTATGAGACGTACGGCCCTTTTTCGACCATGATGATTTCGGCGTTCTCGTCGAGCCGGCGCAGGCGCGCCGCGCACGATGCGCCCCCAGCCACGCCACCGACGATGACGACCTTGATTTTTGCGTTATTCGTCTTCGCTTCCATGACCATCTCCCTGAACTGAATTCACTTGTCGCGACAAACCCGCAACCGAGAGCAACTGCCCGCTATCAGCAGTTGCTCCTGCTGGCGATCCGAGTGGCAGACAACCACGACAACATAGTGCGCCAAATTTCCGGCATTTTCTTGCTTCGCCGACACTGTAGTCGTTACGTGATCGGCACATTACACAAGTCACGACAAACTCCTTACAATCCATGACAAGATTGGCAGATATCCAGGAACATCAAAATTTCCTCCATTATTTTCCCTCAGCCGCCACGGAGCGGCATGGCCCGCGTCGGGGCATTTTGTTATCTGCCCGCGCTGCTGCGCGATCTCGGCACCGAGCCCGGCCCGATCTTTGCGCGATTCGGGCTTGACGAATCAAATTTCGCCAATCCTGACGCGGAGATATCCGCGGTCGTCAGGATCGGTCTTCTCGTGGTCTGCTCCCGGGAGACGGGTTGTCCCCATTTCGGTCTGTTGCTGGGGCAGCAATTCAATTTCTCGGCGCTAGGTCCGGTCGGCTTCCTGATGCGCAATGCACCCGATGTCCGCACGGCACTCAATGAACTGGCAGTTTTTTTTCATCTGCATACCCCCGTGGCTTCGGTGAAACTCCAGGAAGGAGAAGAGTCATCCTCCCTGATCTACGAGACGACTGTGACTACCGTCGAGGGCATGGAACTGGTCCAAGATGCCGCCATCGCTGCAGAATGGAACGTCATGCGTACGCTGTGCGGCCCCGACTGGTTGCCCAGTGAGGTTCATCTTCGCCGCAAGAAGCCGCGGGATATCGATCCCTATCGACGCTTCTTCCGCGCCCCCCTGGTTTTCGACGCCGAATACAGCGCAGTTGTGTTCAGCAGCTCCTGGCTTGCCGAAAAGGTCCGACAAGCCGATCCGATGTTGCACAAGCTGGTCGCGGGCCATGTCGAGATGTTGTTGTCGCGGACCGACCACGATATCGTCGTTCGCGCGATGCACACCCTGGCGCACATGCTGGGGAGCAAACAGTGCTCCCTGGCGGCTCTGGCAAAGGAAATGTCACTGCATCCAAGAACCCTGCTCCGACGCCTCGAAGAGGGCGGCACCACGTTTCGCGAGTTGCACCGGTCCACACGCCATCGGCTCGCGCGTCAATTGTTGCAGGATACCGGGAACAGCATCTCGGCGATTGCCACGATACTGGGGTTTTCGGGGGCGAATGCGTTCACCCGGGCATTCATGCAGTGGGAGGGAACGCCGCCAGCGGCCTGGCGCAGGACCGTTTCACGCGGCGACGAGCAAAAAGCGATCAGCTCGTGAGCTGCCGTTGCAAGGCTGGCATATCGCAAGGCGCTGCCCTGACCGCGCACCCGGCGGCCTGTGTTGGCGCAATTTTCCACATCGTTGCGGTCGACCGTAGAAATTGCCTGATTTTGTCTCCGCCACCGGCGGACCGGCGCTATCCAACTCACAAAGACTGAAAGCGATACCAGCAGGACAAGCAGGATCGCGTAGCTACTCCGGTTTTCTCCGAAAAAAGAGATTTCGCATGTTCTCGACGCCGATCACTCGCGCCAGTTCTTTGACGGCGAAGAAAGGGAGCAAGGCCACGAAAATGACCAGGCATCCGGCAAGCAATTCATGCAAACCCTTGTCGAGAAAATCCGCCAACCCGCCTGCCAATCCCTTTCCGTACCAGAGCCCCTTGATTGCGTACTCGAGAACAGTGAACACGCCGACGAAAAAACTGAAAACGACCGTCTTGTAGACGGTCGGGAAGATGAGCGGCTTTTCGTCGAGGCCGCGAGCAAGGTGGAGAGCATCCCCGATCATGATGACTTTGGCGAGGATCAACGCCTCGATGACGGCGATCCAGTAGTTCGTGTAGTTGATGTCGTGAGCAGCCAGGAGCAGCCGTCGATATTGCGTGAACGCCGCGAATATGAGGCTCAGGTACAGGACATTTACCCAGTAGACCGCCATTTCGTGGGCGATTTTTTCCTTCCAGCGTCCTTTTTTTCGGTCGGGATTACCCGTCATCCTTACTCCTGCACTGTTCCGTGCCCAATCCGCAGTGGCCGGAATGGGCCTGTTTCGTATCGCATGCCTCTAAGAATACAAGATCATTTGCAAAATCCCGGCATCCACCCCGCATTCGCCTGACTGCTCAAGGCAAGCCGAAATACACGAAGCCGTTCGACCTGCCGTTGGGCGCGTAGCCATAGGCGGCGCAAGCCGGGCCGAGCAGCGTCTCGCCGCCGATGTAGACCGCAACGTCGTTCTGCCAGCCATGCAGATTCGATGCGGCCTAGAGTCTGCCCATCTTGAGGGCTTCGTAGCCTGGTATCGTAACGCTTGGCGCCCCGGCCGGCAGGCGGCGCCGGCAAGTTGCTACCGCATGGCGGGTGGCCTCAAACTCTCGTCGCAACGAAAATCCAGGATGGGTTTGCCGGGTGCTTGCGACATGACAGACTGCAACTGGAAGTTGCGAGTTCAGATGGCATGACTGCTCCAAAAGTAAGCTCAGGGAAGACCCTCATGTATACTCGCGCCTGTTCAGTAACTCTCGCTCTTCGTGGAAAAGTTGTATTCATAAGGGCTAAGATTGGGCCGTTAACGACGGGTTTCTTGTTGGTATTGGCACGTAATTTTTAACTAATTGATTTTATTAAGGGCGCGGCGACACATTTTTTGGCCAGTGACAGCTTGTTTTGTCCAGTGACCGAAAATATTGCCTGCGCGCATAGGAGAGACGGGGCATGGCATCAGTCAACAAGGCAATCATCGTCGGCAATCTCGGCAAGGATCCGGAAGTCCGCTATACCGCCAGCGGCGAGGCGATCTGCAACATTACGGTGGCGACCAGCGATACCTGGAAGGACAAGGCAACCGGCGAGAAGAAGGAAGCGACCGAATGGCACCGCATCTCCTTCTTCGGCAAGCTGGCGGAGATCGCCGGCCAGTACCTGAAAAAAGGCTCGCAGGTCTATGTCGAGGGCAGCATCCGCACCCGCAAATGGACCGACAAGGAAGGCCAGGAACGTTACACCACCGAGATCCGCGGTGACGAAATGAAGATGCTCGGCTCGCGCCAGGGCATGGGTGCCCCGGCCTCGTCGGGTGGCTACGACAGCGAGCCGGCCGATTACGCCCCGGCGCCGGCGAAGAACAAGCCCAAGCCCTCTTTCGACGACCTGGGCGACGACATTCCCTTCTGACGGCTCGACCGGGTAAATCAGCAGAGCGGCGACCAAGCCGCCGGCAATTCAGGGAGAATCGATGAGCAGTACCGACCTGCATGGCGGCGAAGCGACCGGCAAGCGGCTGGCCGTCCTGGCGCTGGCCGCGCTCGGCGTCGTCTATGGCGACATCGGCACCAGCCCGCTCTATGCGGTGAAGGAAGTTTTTGCCGGCAACCACCCGATTCCGGTCACCGAGGCGAACATCTTCGGTAGCCTGTCGCTGTTTTTCTGGGCGCTGATCATCGTCGTTTCGATCAAGTACGTGAGCTTCATCATGCGCGCCGACAACCGCGGCGAGGGCGGCATCATGGCGCTGATCGCGCTGGCGCTGCGTGACGTTCAGGACAAGCCGAAGCAGGCCAAGGCGGTGATGATCGTCGGCATCCTCGGCGCGGCGATGTTCTACGGTGACGGGATGGTCACGCCGGCGATTTCCGTGCTCTCCGCGGTCGAGGGGCTGGAGGTGGCGACCCCGGCGTTCAAACCCTTCGTGATCCCGATTACCATGGTGGTGCTGTTCGCGCTGTTCTACATTCAACGGCACGGCACGGCGCTGGTCGGCAATTTTTTCGGGCCGGTGATGCTGCTCTGGTTCAGTACCCTGGCCTTGCTCGGCCTGAGCAATATCGTCGCGCATCCGGCCATTCTGCATGCCTTGAATCCGCTCTACGGGATCGAGTTCCTGGTTTCCAACAAGGCGATGGCGCTCATGGCGATGGGTAACGTCGTTCTGGCGGTCACCGGGGCCGAGGCGCTCTATGCCGACATGGGACACTTCGGGCGCAAGCCGATCCAGCGCGCCTGGTTCGCCTTCGTGCTGCCGGCGCTGGTGCTCAACTACTTCGGGCAGGGCGCGCTGATCTACGCCGATCCCGAAGCGGCGAAGAATCCGTTTTTCCTCTCGGCGCCGGAGTGGGCCCTCTACCCCTTGGTCGGACTGGCCACGGTGGCGACGGTGATCGCCTCGCAGGCGGTCATTTCCGGGGCCTTCTCGGTGACCCGCCAGGCCATGCAACTCGGCTTCGTGCCGCGCATGGAAGTGCAGCAGACCTCGGAGAAGGAGCAGGGGCAGATCTATCTGCCGGCGGTCAATTGGGCGCTGATGCTGGCGGTGATGATCCTGGTTCTCGGCTTCAGGTCGTCGAACAACCTGGCGGCCGCCTACGGCATCGCGGTGACCGGCGACATGGTGATCACGTCACTGCTGGCGACCGTCGTCGTCGCGCGTGGCTGGGGTTGGGGCTGGGCCAGAGCGAGCGCGCTGTTCGCCTGTTTCCTCGTCGTCGAACTCATGTTCCTCGCCGCCAACATCCTGAAAATTCCCGACGGTGGCTGGTTTCCGCTGGTCGCCGGGATGGGTACCTTCATCCTGATGACGACCTGGAAGCGTGGCCGTCAATTGCTGGCCGAGCGCCTGAAAGGCGAGCGCCTGGAGCTGACGCTGTTTCTGGAGTCGCTCGCGGCATCGATGCCGACCCGGGTTGCCGGCACCTCGGTATTCCTCAATGCCGATCCCAAGGGGGTGCCGCATGCGCTGCTGCACAACCTGATGCACAACAAGGTGCTGCACGAGCGGGTGGTGCTGGTTTCCGCCCAGTTCTTCGACGTGCCCTATGTTCCGGATGTCGACCGCGTCGAGGTCAGGCAGCTGCGCGACAACTTCTGGAGCGTGATCATCCAGTACGGCTTCAAGGATGAACCCGACATTCCGCTGGCCCTGTCGATGTGCGCCGAAGCGGGGCTCGAATTCAATGCGCTCGATACATCCTATTTCATCGGGCGTGAGACGCTGATTCCGCGACTCAATTCCGAGATGGCGTTCTGGCGCGAGAAGATATTCATCACCATGTTCCGCAATGGCGGCTCGGCGACGGCATTCTTCAAGATTCCCAGCAACCGTGTCGTCGAACTGGGCACCCAGGTTGTTCTCTAACGTGTTCCCCTAGCGCTGGCAGTGGCGATCGCGGCCGGTTTTCTTGGCCGTGTACAACGCTTCATCGGCACGCTGGATTGCCGTATCGATGGTGTCGGCCCAGAGGATTTCCGTGCTGCCGATGCTGGCCGTGAATTTCAGCTGCGTGGCGTCGGCCAGCGTGACCGTGGTATTGCGCAGCCGCTCGAGCAGCCGCTCGATGACCGGGGCGGCCATCTGCGCATTGGTTTCGACCAGCACCACCGCGAATTCCTCGCCGCCGATCCGGCCGACGATATCCACGTTGCGCACGCTGGACTTGAGCAGTTGCGCAAGATGCGCCAGCACGATGTCGCCGGCGGGGTGGCCGTGCTTGTCGTTGATCTTCTTGAAATGGTCGATGTCGAGCATCAGCAGCGTCGGTGACGGCCCGTGACGCTGGCTGCGCGCCAGTTCATGGGCAAACCGGTCCATGAAGGCGCGCCGGTTGACGAGGCCGGTCAGGGCATCGGTCGAGGCCTGCACCCGCAGGTCGACTTCCAGCGCGACCCGGCGCGCGATCTCCGCTTTCAGCCGGGTGCTTTCGGCCTCGATGACGCTCCGGTGCGCCATCGTTTCCTTCTGATAGCGCCGGAGCACGACTTCCGACCAGAAGATGCCGCCGGCGATCAGGATGGCGGTGATCGTGAAGCGTGACGTGAACGCCATCGAGTAGCTGCTTGTTCCAGTTTCGGGGCCGCCCATGACCATGATGCAGGTGGCGCTGGCAATGCCCAGGCCGGCCCAGATGGCGCCCTCCCTGAGTGGCAGGAGCATGATCGAAACCAGCGGGAAGGAGAAGAACCACAGGGCGTGGCTGTGCTCTTCGCCGGAGAACGCAATCATGTAGAGGAGCAGCGCGGCATAGGTGAACATGCCGGGCCGGGCCGTCGACGGCCGGTCGCGTCCGCGCAGCAGGGCCAGATAGCTGCCGCCGATGACCAGGATATTGGCGGCGATCAGGCAGACCAGCGGCCAGTTGGCGTTGCGCAGCGCGGCAATGCCGTAGGCGGCGAGAATCGGCAGCCCGAAGAGGAGAAAAAGCTTGGCGCGCTGATGCGTCTGCAGTAGCTGATCGGTGGTGTTTTCGCTGGGTAGGTTCATCTGGGCGTGATCGGTTCCGGCTAGAGGCGGCGGATTTTCTCCAGCAGCGCGGTCGTCGATTTCTGATGCAGGAAAGGGATCGAGTGCACCGTTCCGCCCCAGCCAAGCACCTCGCTGCCGCCGACGATCTTGTCCACCGGCCAGTCGCCGCCCTTGACCAGGATTTCCGGCCGGCAATCGAGGATGCGCTGCAACGGCGTATCCTCGTCGAACCAGGTGACCAGCGTCACGCAGCCGAGCGCGGCCATCACCGCCAGGCGATCGGCCAGCGCGTTGACCGGCCGGTCGTCGCCCTTGCCCTGGCGCCGTACCGAGGCGTCGGAATTGAGCGCCACCACCAGGCTGGCGCCAAGTGCTGCCGCCTGCGCGAGATAGGTGACGTGGCCGCGATGCAGGATGTCGAAGCAGCCGTTGGTGAATACCAGCGGGCGGGTCAGCAATTCGGCTCGCGCGGTCAACTGCGCCGGCGGGCAGATTTTCGACTCAAAGCCGGGGGGAGCGTAGCTCATGACTGGCGTCAACGGAAAAAATGCACCATTTTAGAGCTTGTAGACGTTTCGGCGCAGCTTTTCCGCTTGATGCCACAAGATTTTATGCGCAGTTTCTGCAGCATGGGCGCCGAAACCGCGGGTCTCTCCCGGAAGTCGGCCTTGCTGCCGCGTCGGGTGACTTTCAGGAACGGGCCGCGCGCCACTCGGCAAGTGCCCTGACAGCATCGTCAAGGGAAGGCAGCAGTATGACGCCAGCCATTTTCGCGACGCGCGCGACGCCGCCGCCGCCGGCCCAGAGTTCGCTGCCGGCCGGCAGAATCAGGCACAGTTGCTGCAGCAGGCCGGGGATCTGCCGCTGCGGGAAGGCGGTCGAGAAGGAGAGGGCGACGATATCGGCACGGTGGGCCTCGGCGGCGCGGCCGATCTCCAGTAGCGGCATCTGCGTGCCGAGCGGGATGCATTCGGCGCCTTCCAACGCCAACAGTGCTTCCGCCATCAGCAGGCCGAGCACGTGTGGTTCGTCCGGCACGCTGGTGAGGACGATGCGCGGACTGCGGCTGCCGCCGGGCAGGGTCGCAATCGCCTGGCGCAGGAGGCGCTTGGTCAATTCAGTAAACAGGTGTTCCTCGAACACCTCGACGCTGCCTTCTTCCCAAGCTGCGCCGACATGGCGGGTCAGTGGTGCGACGGTGTCCTGGACAAAACGGTGCAAGCCTTGCCGCGCCAGTCGCTGCTGCATCGCCTGCTGGTAGCCCGGCACGTCATGCTGCTTGATCAGCGCCAGCAGCTTCGCAAGCTCGGCGGCAACTTCGCCGGTGTCGTCGCCCGCAGCGGGCTGCGCAGGACGTTTGGGCGCCAGCGCGCTCAGTTCCTCGGTGGCCGTCGCGATCAGCTTGCCGGGCCGATGGCCCGCGTCCATCAGACGCTTGATCAGCCTCAGGCGTTCCACCTGCTCGGCCGGGTAAATGCGTTCCCCGTTGCCATTGCGATCCGGAATCGGGAAGCCGTAGCGGCGTTCCCACATGCGCAGAACATCCTTCGAGAGACCGGTATCGCGCTCGACAGCGGCAATATTGAAACTTGGGCTTTTCATATTTGTCCTGAACAAATGTTAGACAAAACGTTGACAAACTGGATTTTGATGTCTATATTACAAACAAACACGGTATTTGTCTAGGACAAATTTTCAAGGAGCTGAATGTGCTGGAAAACCTGAAGCGCTGCCTGAGTATCGCCGGAGTGCTGTCACTCGGCGTTGTTCCGCTCGCGGCCGCCGCCGAGTGCCCGCCATTGCTCAATCACACCTTCCCCGGATTGCAGGATGGTAAGCCGCAGTCGCTTTGCCAATACCAGGGCAAGGCCATTCTGGTGGTCAATACCGCCAGCTTCTGTGGCTTCACTTCGCAGTACGAAGGGCTGGAGAAACTCCATGCCCGCCTCAAGGACAGGGGACTGGTCGTTCTCGGTTTTCCTTCCAACGATTTTGGCGAGCAGGAACCGGGCAGCGCAAAGGAAATTGCCGATTTCTGCCGCCTGACCTATGGCGTCGAGTTTCCGATGCTGGCCAAGACATCGGTGACCGGCAAGGACGTTAACCCGTTCTACCGGAAGCTGGCCGAGGTCACCGGCAGCAAGCCGGGCTGGAATTTCCATAAGTATCTGATCAGTCGCGATGCTTCGCAGGTCGTTGCCTACTCCAGTTCTACCACGCCGGAAGACAAGGATCTGCAGAAGAAGATCGACGAGTTTCTCAAGTAGAACGTTTGCCCCAACCTCAAGGAGACACTGCCATGAATGCACCCGATCACTTTTTCCTGCCTGACGTTCAGTCTGCTGCGGATACCCGCCGGCTCGCCATCCAGAACGTCGGCGTCAAGGGGCTGCGCTATCCCATGCAACTGGAAACCGCCAGTGGCGAGGTGCTGAATACCATCGGCAATCTCACTATGACCGTCGGCCTGCCGCCCGAAGTGAAGGGTACGCACATGTCGCGTTTCGTCGAGTTGCTCGAAGGCCGTCGCGGCGCGCTGACGCAGAACGGACTGTTCGTCATGCTCGAGGAAATGCTGCTGCGCCTCGATGCTTCAAGCGGCCGCCTCGAGATCGGCTTTCCCTACTTCATCCGCAAGACGGCACCGGTGTCGGGGGTTGAAAGCCTGCTCGACTACGACGCGACGCTGATCATCGACAAGCCCGAAGGCCAGCACGCCGCACTCACCCTGCGCGTGACGGCGGCGGTGACCAGCCTGTGCCCCTGCTCGAAGAAGATTTCCGACTATGGCGCCCACAACCAGCGTTCGCACATCACGCTGGAGGCGAAGCTGCGCTCGCCGATGGCGATCGAGGAACTGGTCCGCCTGGCCGAGGAAGAGGCCTCCTGCGAGGTTTTCGGCTTGCTCAAGCGGCCGGACGAGAAGTGGGTCACCGAACGCGCCTATGACAACCCGAAGTTCGTCGAGGATCTCGTGCGCGACATCGCCCTGCGCCTGATGAACGAGCCGCGCATCGCCGAATGGAAGGTCACTTCGGAGAATTTCGAGTCGATCCATAACCACTCGGCGTACGCCGAGCTCCACGGCTCCAACGAGTAAGAGGCACTCATGAAACGCAAGCAACGTATCGCCGTCGTCGGCGCCGGCATCTCGGGTCTGGCCAGTGCCTGGCTGTTGGGTCGCCAGCATGATGTGACGGTTTTCGAGGCGGCAAGCTATCTCGGCGGACATACCAATACGGTCGACGTTCATCTGGAAGGCAAGACGCATCCGGTCGACACCGGTTTCCTCGTTTTCAACGAAAAGACCTATCCGAACCTGATCGCGATGTTTGCGTTGCTTGGGGTTGAAAGCGTCGAGACCGAAATGTCGTTCGCGGTCAGCCTCGAAAACCCCGACATCGAATGGTCGGGCAGCAATCTGGCCACCGTCTTCGGGCAGAAGCGCAATCTCGTGCGCCCGCAGTTCTGGGCCATGCTTTCCGACATCCTGCGCTTCAACCGCGAAAGCACCGCCTGGCTGGTCTCGCACCCCGACAGCCAGCGCAGCCTGCGCGATTTTCTGGACGAAGGCCGCTACTCAGCCGCCTTTTCCGAATGGTACCTGTTGCCGATGGCCGCTGCGATCTGGTCCTGCCCGACCGGCCAGATGCTCGCCACGCCGCTCGCCACCTTCGTCCGTTTCTGCCAGAACCATGGCCTGCTGCAGGTTTTCGATCGCCCGCTGTGGCGCACCGTGAAGGGCGGCGGCCGTGAATACGTGCGGAAGATCGCCGACCAACTCGACGACATCCGTCTCGACTGCCCGGTGACGGCGGTGACCCGTGACGGCGCCGGGCTGCGCGTCGTCCATGCCGGCGGCAGCGAGCGCTTCGACCAGGTCGTCATGGCCTGCCACAGCGACCAGTCGCTGGCCATCCTCGGTTTCACTGCGAGCGATGCGCAGCGCGCGGTGCTGACGGCGATCCGCTACCAGCCCAACCGCGCTGTCCTGCATACCGACCGCGCCCTGCTGCCGCGTGACGAGAAACTGTGGTCGGCGTGGAACTACGCTGCCGGCAACGGCGAGCCGGGCACGCAACCGGTCGCCGTATCCTACCTGATCAATCGCCTGCAGCCGCTGCCGTTCACCAGCCCGGTCATCGTGACCCTCAACCCGGCGCGCGAGCCAGATCCGGCCAGGGTCATCGCCGAATTCGATTACGCCCACCCGATCTTCGACGGTCCGGCCATCGCCGCCCAGCAGCGACTGGCCGAAATCCAGGGCGAGAACGGCATCTGGCTGGCCGGCGCCTGGGGCAGCTACGGCTTCCACGAGGACGGCCTGAAGTCGGCGCTGCGCGTCGCCAACGGCATGGGCATCCAGGCCCCGTGGCAGGGCGAGGCGGCGCCGGTCGTCCGCGAACTGGCGAGCGCCTGAGATCGCCATGGCCGCCCTTCCGCGTCTCGTCATCGGCCAGGTCATGCACCGGCGCCTGCGCCCGGTGGTCAATGCCTTTACCTACCCGGTCTTCTTCGTCCAGTTGCCGGTGGCCGATCTGGCCGCCGGAAATGGCCCGCTTTTCTCGGTCGACCGCAGCAATCTGCTCAGTTTCCACCAGAAGGATCACGGGCCGCGCGATGGCTCGCCGCTACTGCCCTGGATCCAGTCGCTGCTGCGCCGGCAGGGCTTGCCGGATGACGGCGAGATCGTGCTGCAGTGCTTTCCGCGGGTGTTCGGTTTCGTCTTCAATCCGGTCAGCTTCTGGTTCTGCCGCAACCGCGATGGCCACCTGATCGCCGTGCTCGCCGAGGTCAGCAATACCTTCGGCGGTCGCCACAGCTACTTGCTGCACAACCCGGACGGCGCGCCGCTGCGCGAGGGGCAGGTGTTGCAGGCGGGCAAGGCATTCCACGTCTCGCCCTTCTGCGAGGTCGAAGGGGGCTACCGCTTCCGCTTCTTCATCGAGCGCAAGTGTCCGGTCGTCCGCATCGACTACGACGATGCCGAAGGCGAGTTGCTGCTGACCTCGATCGCCGGCAGGTCCACGGCCTGGTCTACCCGTGCCTTGCTCGGTGCCTTCCTGCGCATGCCTTTCCTGACCGCCGGCGTGGTGTTCCGCATCCACTGGCAGGCCCTGAAGCTGTGGCTCAAGGGCGTGCCTTTCGTCGGCGCCCATCCGCCTGCCGCCCCTCAACCCCTTCAGGAATCGCCAAAATGAACAACGCCCTGATCTTGCGCGACGTCGGCCATCTCGCCCGCGACACCCGACTGGTCTTCGAACTGCTGGACAATCTGCACGGCGGCATGCTCGAAATTCGCCTGCCCGATGGCTCCAGTCGACTATTCGGCGAGGGCGAGCACGGGGTCACGCTGAATGTTCACGACGAGGCGATGTTCAGCCAGGTGCTGGCGCGCGGCGACATCGGTCTGGCCGAAGCCTATCTCGACGGCCATTGGGATTCCCCCGACGTCACCGGGCTGCTGACGCTGCTGACCAGAAATCGCGATGCGCTGAAGAAAGCGGTTTACGGGTCGTGGCGCAACCTGCTGGCGGCGCGCCTGCGCCACTGGCTCAATCGCAACAGCCGGGCCGGCAGCAAGCGCAACATCATGGCGCACTACGATCTCGGCAACGACTTCTACCGGCTGTGGCTGGACCCAAGCATGAGTTATTCGAGCGCGTTGTACCGCG
>ERZ795054.2832-NODE-2832-length-14236-cov-4.633947_pt1 | contig 14236 bp, 12 predicted proteins | sample MGYA00375138_ERZ795054 | MGnify/ENA primary metagenome ERZ795054 (study PRJEB30183, sample SAMN05720215) | anaerobic digester metagenome | isolation source: active sludge of municipal wastewater-treating anaerobic digesters | place: USA | collected 2014-12-23 ...
CGGAGAGATGAAGTGTTTCGAACCGTCGATATGAGACTGAAAAAGCACACCGTCGGCGGTAATTTTTCTCAGGGCCCCCAGGCTGAACACCTGAAAACCGCCGCTGTCTGTGAGGATCGCCCCCGGCCAGTTCATGAATTTGTGGAGACCGCCGAACTTTTTGATCAGGTCCCGGCCGGGTCTTAAATAAAGATGGTACGTATTGGCCAGAATGAGGCGCGCTCCGGCCTCTTCCAGCATAGCCGGCGTCATGGCCTTGACCGTACCCTGGGTGCCCACGGGCATAAAGACCGGCGTCTGAATCTCACCATGGGGCGTCATCAAGACGCCGGTTCTCGCTTCACCGTCTGTTTGCCTGGCTGTTTGTGTAAAGGTCAATGGCGCCATCTTTCGTTGCCTGCCGATCCTGTGATCAAATTATTCCGGATTTTTCATGAGATGAACATGCAATCCCCATAGCTGTAGAAACGGTAACGTTCCCGGATGGCTTCGGCATAAGCCGTGCGAATCAGATGAGAGCCGCCGAAGGCGCAAGTAAGGAGATACAGAGAGGATTTTGGCAAATGAAAGTTGGTCAGAAGGGCGTTGACCCTTTTAAAACGGTATCCGGGGTAGATGAATAATTTCGTATAACCGGAAGCCGCCGCGATCCGTCCTCTTTCATCAGCCAGTGATTCCAGGACCCGCGTCGAGGTGGTTCCCACGGCCAAAACCCGTTTTGAACCGGAAATCAACGCAGCTGTTTCCGCTGATATTTCGTAGTATTCCTCTTCCATGGCATGCTCCTCCACGTTTTCTGCCTCGACGGGGAGAAAAGTTCCATAACCGACATGCAGCGTCACCTTCGCAATGGCGACGCCCATAATTTCGAGACAATTCAATATATCCGGCGTGAAGTGTAACCCGGCAGTCGGCGCCGCTACGGATCCAAAACGGCGAGCGTAGATGGTTTGGTAACGGTCTCTGTCCGTTGAGCGGTGTGTCGTATCGTCCTTCCGGTTGATGTATGGCGGAAGGGGGGTGGAGCCGTGGCCTTCGAGAAAGGTTTCCCAGGGACAATCGGTACTAAGCTCCAGGAGCCATTTTTTTTCCGTTATGCGATCCAGAATTTTCCCCTGGCTATGTTCATGAAACATTAACACGGTCCCCAGACGGACCCGCTTTGCCGGGCGCAGCAGGACTTCCCAGATTGTGCATGCAGGGTTATGATCATCCTTCAAGGTCAGAAGCAGCACTTCAACAACGGCGCCGGTTTCCTTTTGTCCGTGAAGCCGGGCGGGAAATACTTTTGAATCATTCAGAACCAGGGTGTCTCCTTTGTTGAGAAAATCCGGCAGGTTGAAGAAATGGTGATGGGTGAACGTTTTTCCGGACTTGTCCAGCACCATCATGCGGGACCGGTCTCTTTCAGGGGAAGGCTCCTGGGCGATGAGTTCGGGAGGCAGATGGTAATCGAATTCGGTCAGTTTCATGGGCTTTGTTTGAACCGCCGGCAGATCATGGGCGGGGATCAACTCCTGCCGAAGTAGACGAGGCCGAGACCGCAAAGAATGGAAGCCAATCCCAGTATGCGCAACGTACGATCCGGCACGTCCATCATCTTCATCAGGTATGCCTTGATTTTATCGGGGAAGGCAAAATAGGGCAACCCTTCCACAATCAGCACCATTCCCATCACACACAGAAAGAATTTCAAGCTTGCTTCCCTTCTTTTTCCTTGGCTTCATCCCAGAGGCGATTCATTTCTTCGGGCGAGGTTTCTAACAGATTTTTCTGCTTTGCGGCAAGGGTATTTTCAATATACGCGAAACGTTTCTCAAACTTGGAGATCGTTTTCTTCAGAGATTGCTCGGCATCGACGCCAAAAAAGCGGCTGAGGTTCACGACGGAAAAGAGCAGATCGCCGATTTCTTCGTCGATTTGGACCTGCTGTTCCCGGTCAACCGCTTCCTTCAGTTCCGTCAGCTCTTCTTGAATTTTATCAATGACATCGCCTGCTTGTTCCCAGTCAAAGCCGACTTTTGACGCCCGTTCCGTGATCCGTTGCGCCCGGGTCAGGGCGGGCAGGGCAAGGGGGTGTTTACCAAGAAAGCCCCTGTTCGTGACAGGCTTTTTTTCGATGTTTTCTTTAATGTAGAGCCAGTTGTTTCGGATATCCTCGACATTATCAACCAGGGTATCGGCAAATACATGGGGGTGTCGGCGGATCATTTTTTCGGATACGGCGTTCACGACATCATTCAAGAAAAATTCATCCTTTTCTTCGGCCATGACAGATAGAAAGATCACTTGAAAAAGAAGATCGCCCAATTCTTCCTTCAGGTGTTCCGCATCGCCCTCCGAAATGGCGTCAATCACTTCGTAGGCTTCTTCGAGCAGATAACGTCCAATGTCCGCCTTGGTCTGCTTCCTGTCCCACAGACAGCCATCGGGGCTGCGCAGAATGCGGATGATGGTCAGAAGGTCGGTTATTTTACCCTGCAGAGGTGGTATGGTTACGGCCATAAGGTGTTCCTTCGTCAATACAAATCAGACACCCCCGGCAAACAGCCCGTCATGTGTGATTATTCGGATAAAATCCCAGCTTTTTCAGGGGCTCGACTGGGCGGATATGTACCACATGCCGATGGGGATCACAATAAAAGCTTTCGGAGGTAAACGGCCAAATAATTATTGACAAAAAATGATGTATGGGATACGTGAGGCTGTTTATTTTTCAGAATGTAAAATGCAGATAAAAAAGTAAACATCAAAAAAAAACAACAATAACGGGAGGAGGATTTTTTTATGAGTCAGAATGTAACCGTTCCCATGGAGGGAAAAGTAGTCAAAATCAATGTGAATGTCGGTGATCAGGTATATGAAGAGGACGAGGTCATCATCATGGAAGCCATGAAGATGGAAATGCCCGTGACGTCCCCCGGCGCAGGCGTGGTAAAGGAAATCAAGGTGGCTGTCGGCCAGACTTTCCCCGCGGACGCAGTTCTAATGGTTATCGAATAGAACAAAAATCAAGACGCTTATCGAGAAGGAGATAAACATGGATTTTGCATTAACTGAAGAGTTGGAAATGCTGCGTTCTATGGCGAGGGATTTTGCAGCGGAAAAAATCGCGCCTTTTGCCGACAAATGGGACGAAGAGCACCACTTTCCCTATGAAGAAGTCGTAAAGCCGATGGGCGAACTCGGTTTCTTCGGAACGGTTATTCCCGAAGAGTACGGTGGAAACGGGATGGGCTGGCTGGCCGCGATGATCCTCACGGAAGAAATCGCCCGCGCCTCAAGTTCCCTGCGCGTTCAGATCAACATGCAGGCTTTGGGCTGTGCGTTCACAATTTTCCGTTACGGCACGGAAGCAGCGAAGAAAAAGTATATTGAGAAACTGGTTACGGCGGAATATCTTGGCGGTTTCGGTATCACCGAAGCGAACGCGGGTTCCGATGTGATGGGTATGAAGTCTGTCGCCGAGGACAAAGGTGACCACTGGCTCATCAACGGCACCAAAACTTGGATCTCCAATGCGAAAAGTGCCGACTGTCTCATTTATTATGCTTACACGGATCGTTCCAAGGGCAGCAAGGGTCTCTCCGCTTTCGTTGTTGATATGAAGAACAACCCCGGCGTGTCCGTGACGGAACTCGATAAACTGGGCAGCCGTTCTTCACCCACCGGTGAGATCTTCATGGAGAACGTGAAGGTTCCCAAGGAGAACCTCCTGGGTAATCTCGGCGACGGCGCCAAGATCGTTTTCGGTTCCTTGAATGGGACCAGGTGTTCCGCGGCGGCCGGTGGTGTCGGTCTGGCCCAGGCCTGTCTGGACATTGCCATTCAGTACGCCAACGAGAGAGAGCAGTTCGGCCAGACGATCGGTCAGTTCCAGATGATCCAGGATATGATTGCTCAGATGGCCTGTGAGATCGAAGCAGCCAGACTGATCGTCTACAAGGCAGCCTGGCAGAAAGACGAAGGAAACCTGAACAATACCTTGGAAGTGGCCCAGGCGAAGTATTTAGCCGGCGAAGTGGCAACCAAGTGCAGCAACTACGCCATGAGAATTCTTGGTGCATACGGCTACTCGACAGAGTACCCCGTCGCCCGTTACTATCGTGACGCACCGACCTATGCGATGGTCGAAGGTTCGGCGAACATCTGCAAGTGGATCGTAGCTCTGGATGCGTTAGGTGCAAGGAAAGCCAACAAGTAAGAATTGTGCAGGATAAAGGCGTAACGTATAACTGCCCTGGTCTTCGATGATATCGATGGCCAGGGCAGTTAGGTGTTTTCGGTACCGATGCGGGGAAAATAATTCGGATATGTCCCGCAGGTATGGAAAACAGAAATGGAACGAATCTGTTCCAGAGATAAGAATCGTTTGCTGCGATCCCTCGTAAAGGGACGTAGACTCAAGAGGAAGGATATAAGTATATGAAACCATACTTTGCGAAGATGAAAGACTTGGGGAAGCCCCTAACCGAGGCCCAGATCGAACTGATGAAAGAAAGCAAGGCGGAGATCGATGCGGTTGTCGCCGATCTGGAAAAGGAAATTGAACGGGTAAAGACCACGGGTATGCCCGCGGCGAAGGTCAGGGAACGCGGTCAGATGACGGTTTGGGATCGGATCGACTATATCGTTGATCCCGGCACGTTCTGTCCCCTCCACACCCTCTATGATCCCATGGAAAACGAAGAGGGGATGACAGGAGTCATCGATGGTCTGGCCCGGATCAGCGGTAAATGGTGTGTGCTGATCGGATTTGATAACAAAGTTATGGCAGGTGCGTGGATTGCCGGGCAGGCGGAAAACATCCTCCGGGTAACCGATATTGCCAAAAACATGAATATCCCTCTCGTATGGCTGGTCAATTGTTCTGGTGTCAAGTTGCCGGAACAGGAAAAAGTATATGCCAACCGCCGAGGAAGCGGTACATGCTTCTTCCGCCATGCGGAACTCGAGAAGATGGGCATTCCCGTTCTGGCCGGTATTTACGGTACCAATCCGGCGGGCGGCGGCTATCAGGGTATCAGCCCCACGATTCTTCTGGCTCACAAGGACTGCAACATCGCCGTCGGTGGTGGCGGCATTGTCAGCGGTATGTCCCCCAAGGGTTTCTTTGATGAGGCGACGGCCGAAGAACTGATTGACGCAACGCGTCACTACAAGGAAGTGCCTCCGGGGAGCGTTGGTATTCACTATGATGCTACGGGATTCTTCCGGGCCGTTTACGAGAAGGAAACGGAAGTGTTGGATGCGCTGAAGGAATATATGGCAGGGATACCGGCCTACAATCCGAATTTCTTCCGGGTGGCCGATCCGGCGGAACCGAAGTTTCCCCAGACCGATATTTCCTCTATTGTTCCCTTTAATCAGAAGGCGATTTACAAATTTGAGGAGATTCTGGCGCGCCTCTCCGATAACTCCGAACACATGGAATTCCGCCCCGAATACGGACCTGAAGTTTACACCGGCCTGATCAAAGTGGACGGCTTCCTGATGGGCGCCATTGCCAATCGTCAGGGTTTCCTGGGTGCTACTTATCCTGAATATACCAACGAGTACTTTGGCATCGGCGGCAAGCTCTATCGCCAGGGTCTGATCAAACTGAACGAGTTTGTTACCCAGTGCGGCCGTGACCGTATTCCGATTCTCTGGTTCCAGGATACATCGGGAATCGACGTCGGCGACATCGCCGAGAAAGCAGAACTCCTTGGCCTCGGCCAGTCCCTCATCTACTCGATCGAGCAGACGGGCGTACCGATGATGCTGGTTGTCCTCCGCAAGGGAACGGCAGCAGCCCACTACATTATGGGCGGTCCCACGGCGAACAATCATTGTGTCTTTACTCTCGGCACGCCGACGACCGAAATCTACGTCATGCATGGCGAGACGGCGGCCGCGGCATCTTACGCGAGACGCCTTGTGAAGGAAAAGGATTCCGGCAATGATCTGACACCAATCATCGAAAAGATGAACGAGCTGGTTCAGGATTACTATCGGAAGTCCCGTCCGGTTTTCTGTGCGAAGACGGGCATGGTCGACGAGGTCGTGAAATTCGAAGATATCCGGAAGTACATGGTGGCTTTTGTCGATTCGGTTTACCAGAATCCGCGATCGATCTGTCCTCAGCATCATATGATGCTGCCGAGACTGATCGAGTCTCAGGTGGTCAAGGGAAAACCCCGCCCGCCGAAGGAAGCGAAGTAAATATCCGCGAAAGGTTTGTGAAAGACAGAGCCCAGGGGCGAAATCCCCTGGGCTTTTTTGTTTGTTGGGTAATTTGTAAAGACTTATGTAAAATACCACGTTAATACGCATGTATTAAGAAATAACTTTAAGTTATACTTTAAGATAATCGTGGTGGAAGATTGCCGTCAGGCCGTATTAGGTAATCCATTTTTTCCTGTCTGAATATGAGACGTGACGTACGGACTCTGAAAAGTATTTGGTGATATTTTTCCAGTCAACAAAGAGGTGCGAGCCAAGCAGGATTATGGTATAAAAACGGCGTCTTGATTTGAAAAAATCTATTGATTGAATGTTTGCCTTCCGGTTATTCCGGCCTTCACGGGAAAAGATTCATGGGACAAACGGAAATGATTGTCAACGGTATTCACCTTGTCGCGGGACCGAACATGTCGCATGCGGAAGACGCAACGGCCTTCGTGATTGAATTTGCCGATCAACTGGTCATGATCGATTCCGGATTGGGGCAAAGCGTTCCGACTATCCTCGATAACATACGCGGTGCCGGATTGGACCCCGGTAAAATCAAGACCCTGATTCTGACCCACTGCCATATTGATCACATCGGCGGCGCCGGAGCCATCCGTGAACAGACCGGATGCCGGATTGTTGTGCATGAACTTGATGCGGAAGCGGCGTCAACCGGCGATTCTTCCAAAACCGCCGCCGGCTGGTACGGGCGAAAGCTTGCGCCGCTGCCGGTGGATCAGCGTTTGACAGGTTCTCAGGAAACGCTGCACTTCGGAGAGGAGGCCCTGCACTGTCTGCACACCCCGGGGCATACCCCCGGTTCAATCTCGCTTTATATTGACCGCGGTGGTAAGCGTGTTCTTTTCGGGCAGGATATCCACGGTCCTTTTCATCCGGCATTTGGTTCTGATGTGGAACAGTGGGCGGAATCCATGCAGAAACTTTTGGGGCTCGACGCCGATATCCTCTGTGAGGGCCACTTTGGCATCTTTCGGACAAAAGATAGGGTAAGAAAATATATCCAGCTATATCCAGCGCTATTTGAATGAACACGAACAGTTTCCCCCATAGATCAAACTGACGAGGATACCCATGCAGAAACATCACAAATTTTCCATCTGGTATGTCCTTCTGGGAATCTGGTTTGTCCTGATTCTGCAGAACTATATCGCCTCCATGTATGCTGTTCCGACCATCCCCTACAGCCAGTTTTTGATGTTGCTTCAGCAGGGGAAAGTCGGCGAGGTGGCCATTTCGTCCAATCAGATTCAGGGGAAATACAAACCGCCTTACACCGGCCCCCAGGGCGCGACGGAATTCAAAACCGTCCGCGTGGATCCGCAACTGTCCGCATCGCTTCAGAATTACCGGGTTATTTTTAAGGGTGAAATTGAATCCACCCTCTTGCGCGATCTCATCTCTTGGGTTTTTCCGATTGTGCTCTTTGTCGGGGTGTGGTTTTTCCTTATGAAGCGAATCGGCGGACAGCAGGCCGGATTTATGACCCTGGGGAAGAACAAGGCCAAGATCTATATGGAGAATGAGCTGAACGTCACCTTCAAGGATGTTGCCGGGGTGGACGAAGCCAAACAGGAGCTTGTCGAAGTCATCGAATTCCTTAAGGAGCCAAAGAAATTTACCGAGTTGGGCGGCAAGATTCCCAAGGGAATTCTCCTGGTCGGTCCGCCGGGCACAGGAAAAACCCTCCTGGCCAAGGCGGTGGCCGGTGAGAGCGGGGTGCCCTTTTTCAGTCTGAGCGGTTCTGAATTCGTCGAGATGTTCGTCGGTCTAGGTGCGGCGCGGGTCCGCGATCTTTTCACCCAGGCCAAGGAAAAGGCGCCGTGCATCATTTTTATCGACGAGTTGGACGCCCTGGGCAAGGCTCGGGGTGTGGGCATGATGGGGGGGCATGATGAACGGGAGCAGACCTTGAACCAGCTCCTGGTGGAAATGGATGGGTTCGATCCGAAGGCGGGGGTAATTCTTCTGGCCGCCACCAATAGACCGGAAATCCTCGATCCAGCCCTGCTGCGGCCCGGACGCTTCGACCGTCATGTTTTGGTAGATCGACCGGATAAAACCGGCCGGGAGGAGATTCTCCGGGTTCATCTGCGCCAGGTTAAAACCGTACCGGATCTTGACATCGGGAAACTCGCGGCCATGACGCCCGGGATGGTCGGGGCCGACCTGGCGAACCTGGTTAACGAAGCGGCGCTACTGGCCGTACGCCGGGGTAAGAATCTGGTCGGCATGGAAGAATTTTCAGAAGCAGTGGAACGAATAATCGGCGGGCTTGAGAAGAAAAACCGCCTCATCAATGCGGCGGAGCGTGAAGCCGTAGCCTATCATGAAATGGGACACGCCCTGGTTGCCCTGTCGCTCCCGGGGACGGACCCGGTGCAGAAGATTTCCATTGTTCCGCGGGGCATCGCCGCCCTGGGTTACACGATGCAGGTGCCCACGGAAGACCGCTTCCTCATGCGCAAGACGGAACTGATGAATAAGGTGGCGACGCTCCTGGGGGGGCGCGCCGCCGAGGAAATCATCTTCGGCGATATTTCCACGGGTGCCCACAACGACCTGTCACGGGCGACGGATATCGCCCGGAGTATGGTGATGGAATACGGCATGAGTGAAAAACTGGGCCAGGTTTATCTGTCCCGGAAATCCCGGCCCCTGTTTCTCGACGCCGGGATGCCGGAGAGCCGTGAATTCAGCGAAGCGACGGCGGAAATGATCGACCGGGAAATCAAGAACATCATCGATACGGAATATCGGAAAGCCCTGTCCATTATTTCGGAGAAAAAGTCGGTCCTTATCAAGGGAGCGAAACTGCTCCTGGAAAAGGAAAAAATCGACGAGGAGGACTTGAAGACTCTGCTGGCACAGGAAGCTGCAAATATCGCTTGACGGGTTCAGGGTCCTTCGATTAAGAAAAGCGCGGCTGTAAAGGGCCGATTATCCGGCAAACAGGGTAGGGCCGTAAAAGTGAACCGTCAACGACAGAACCATTTCAGGAAGGAGCGGTTGTGATACCTCGTTACGCAAGAGAGAAGATGAGCCGGATCTGGGAGCCGGAAAACAAATTTCAGACATGGCTGGACATCGAGATCAGTGCCTGTGAGGCCATGGCAAAATTGGGCCAAATTCCCCAGGCATCGCTGAAGGTCATCAAGAAAAAAGCGGGATTTGACATTAAGCGGATCGATGAAATTGAAGAAACAACCAAGCACGACGTAATCGCCTTTCTGACGTCCGTGACGGAAAAGGTGGGAGAAGACGGTCGCTTCATTCACATGGGCATGACCTCTTCCGATGTCCTCGATACGTCTCTGGCCATCCTGCTCAAACAGGCGGCGGACATCCTGCTGGAAGATTTGGACAACCTGATTGCGGCGATCCGACAAAAGGCAATGGCGCACAAGCACACCCTGATGATCGGGAGAACGCACGGCATTCACGCTGAACCGATCACCTTTGGTTTGAAGCTGGCCATCTGGTACCAGGAGATGGTGCGCAATCGGGAGCGGCTCCTCCGGGCGCAGGAAACGATCAGCTATGGCAAAATCTCCGGCGCCGTGGGTACGTTTTCTTTTATCGATCCGTTTGTGGAAGAATATGTCTGCAAAAAACTGGGATTGAAACCTGCGCCTGTTTCCTCGCAGATTCTCCAGCGGGACCGCCACGCGGAATACTTTACCGCTCTGGCGATCATCGCCTCGTCCCTGGACAAATTCGCCCAGGAAATCCGGCTGCTGCAGAGAACGGAAGTCCGGGAAGCAGAGGAGTATTTCTCACCCGGCCAGAAGGGCTCCTCAGCCATGCCCCACAAGCGCAACCCGATTCTGTCGGAAAACCTGTCCGGGCTTTCCCGGCTTATGCGGTCCTATGCCCTGGCGGCTATGGAAGATGTGGCCCTGTGGCATGAGCGGGACATCAGCCATTCGTCGGTGGAGCGGGTCATCGGGCCTGATGCGACGATTCTATTGGACTTCATGCTGGGCCGGTTCACCCGCATGGTTGAACAGCTCATTGTGTACCCTGAACAGATGCTGTATAACCTCAACCTGACCCATGGGGTCATCTTCTCGCAGCTGGTGCTTCTGAAACTCATCGACAAGGGGATGACCCGGGAAGCCGCCTACGCTGTGGTCCAGAAAAATGCAATGGCGGCGTGGGAAAAGCACCTGGAGTTCAAGGATTTGTTGAAGAAAGACAAGCAGGTCAATTCGTTTCTCAAAGCCAAGGAAATCGACGACGTTTTCCAGGTCGAACGCTTCCTCAAGCATGTCGATTTTATCTTCCGGCGGGTGTTTCAGGAATAATATAAAGCTGATGCACTCGCAAAAGCAGGGTTTCCCCTCTACCGGCTGGAGGGAACGAATGGGAGGGGGGAAAAGAACGACCAAGATCAGTGCAGTAACACCTCCATCCTAGCCCTCAACCGTCAAAGGGTTTATGTAAACCATGTGTCCGGTCTGAATTGTAAATAGGGATGCAAAAAAGGGAGGCCTGATTGACGGACCTCCCTTTGTTTATTGTCTTTCCGGGCAAGCGCAATGCGACCCGGAATCCATTTCCAGCATTTTACTCCCTGCAAATGGGTCCCGGATCGGGAGACTGTGTCGTAATACCTGATTAACGTTCGTGGTCATTCTGAACGAAGTGAAGAATCTAATAATGACGGAATGTTGAAATAATGAGATTCTTCGCCTGGCGGCTCAGAATGACGTCATGACACAGCCTCCGGGTCCGGGAGGACACCAAGGCTGACGGCAAGCAGGCCTTTTTTCTCTTTTACTGCGGTTTGCGGCTCCGGACAACCCGGGTGTCCCTCCGCCAGTTCACATCGTCTTTCTCGGGGTAGTCGAGGTTATAGTGCAAGCCCCGGCTTTCCTTCCGCATCATGGCGCATTCCAGGATCAGGTTGGCCACGGTGGCGATATTGCGGAGTTCGATAAGATCCTTGGTGATCAGAAAATTCCGGTAATATTCATCGATTTCGTGGGAGATCATTTCTATGCGCCGCTTGGCTCGGGCCAGACGCTTGTCCGAGCGAACGATCCCCACGTAATTCCACATGCAGCGTCGAATTTCATCCCAGTTGTGGGAGACCACAACGGATTCATCGCTTTCCGTGGCGCCCCGGGGGTCCCAGGGCGGAATAGACAAATCGCTTTGGGCGTTCTTGGCGAAAAGCTCGGCGATCTTTATATAGGCGCGGTGGGCGTAAACGACCGCCTCCAACAAAGAGTTGCTGGCCAGACGGTTTGCCCCGTGAAGGCCCGTACAGGAAACCTCGCCTAAAGCAAACAGTCGGTCGATATTGGTCTGGCCGTAATGATCGACGTCGACGCCACCGCACAAGTAATGGGCCGCAGGTACGACGGGTATCTGATCCGTTGTGATGTCAATGCCGTATTCCAGACATTTCTGATAGATGCCGGGGAAACGGTCCACGATGAAATCGTGTCCCCGGTGTGTGATATCAAGAAGCACGTAATCGTCTCCCGAAATTTTCAGTTCCGTGTCAATGGCCTGGGCGACAATATCCCGGGGGGCGAGACTTTCCATCGGGTGGTACTTTTCCATGAAGGTTGAGCCGTCCCTCAGTCGGAGGATGCCCCCTTCGCCGCGCACCGCTTCGCTGATCAGGAAGGATTTGGCCTCCGGATGGTAAAGGCAGGTCGGATGGAACTGAATGAATTCCATGTTGGAGATTTCCGCCCCGGCACGATAGGCCATGGCGATGCCGTCCCCGGTAGCGATGTCCGGATTGGTCGTGATGAGGTAAACTTTTCCGGAGCCGCCGGTTGCCAGGACAACAAAACGGGCGCGGAACGTATGGATTTCATTGTTGTTGATGTCGTAGACGTAAGCGCCCAGGCAGCGGTCCGGCTCAGCGGGCGACAGCGTCCCAATCAGGGCCGATTTCCGGATCAGATCGACGGCGATGTGGTTCTCTAAAATGCGGATATTAGCAATTTGACTTGCTTTTTCATGTAAGGCACGCTCGATTTCCCGGCCGGTCAGGTCTTTGGCGTGGATCACGCGGCGCTTGGAATGGCCGCCTTCCCGTCCCAGGTCGTAGCCGGAAGAGGAACCGTTTGTCGATTTGGTGAAATCAACACCCCACTGCACCAGTTCGCGGATACGGTCGGGGCCTTCGCTGACGACGAACCGGACCGTGTCTTCCCGGCAAAGACCGCTGCCGCAGATCAGGGTGTCCCGGATATGATCCTCAAAGCTGTCTTCCCTGTCCAGAACAGCGGCAATTCCCCCTTGGGCATAGTTGGTGTTGGATTCGGATTTTTCCTTTTTGGTCACCATGGTAACGGTACCCAGGCCTGATGCCTTGATGGCAAAGGATAAACCGGCGATACCGCTGCCCAGCACGAGAAAGTCGGAAGTGAACTCCATGAGGCCGTCCTTTGGCGGAAAAAGATTATTTACAAACCGTTGTCGTTTCTATATACACATTTCGGTCTTTTGTAAAAAAGAAAAAAAATAGGAAAATAATGATGCTGGTACTCGGAATTGAATCATCCTGCGACGAAACGGCCGCATCCGTCGTCCTCGACGGGCGAACCATGCTGTCGAATGTCATCGCCTCGCAAATCGATATCCATCGCAAATACGGCGGCGTGGTGCCGGAAATCGCCTCCCGCAAGCACGTGGAGGCCATTATCCCCGTCATCCTCGACGCGCTGGAAAAAGCGGAGGTCTCACTTGATAAAATCGAAGGGATTGCCGTCACCTGCGGTCCCGGCCTGGTCGGGTCGCTGCTGGTCGGCTTGTCCACAGCCAAGGCCATCGCCTACGCCCTGAAAATCCCCTTCGTGGGCGTCAATCACCTGGAGGGACATATCTCATCGATTTTCCTGATGGAAACCCCACCCGAACCCCCGTTTGTCGCCCTGGTCGTCTCCGGGGGGCATACGAACATCTATGTTGTGGAACAGGGGGGTAAATGTACCCTGAAAGGCCAAACGAAGGACGATGCAGCGGGGGAGGCCTTCGACAAGGCTGCGAAAATGCTGGGTATCGGTTATCCGGGAGGTGTGGTTATCGACAGGATGGCCAAAAACGGCGACTGCCGTAAATACGATTTCCCGAGGGCGATGCGGGACAGCAACGATTTCAGCTTCAGCGGCTTGAAAACATCCCTGTTGAACATGTTGAAGAAGCGGTCCGAACCCTTCTTGCCGGATGAATTGAACGATGTTGTCGCGAGCTACCAGGAGGCGATCATCGATGTTCTGGTTGAAAAGACCCTGCGTGTGGCCAAACAGATGGGCGTTCCCCAGGTTACGGTCTGCGGCGGCGTGGCCGCCAACAGCCGCCTGCGGGTGCGCTTCAACGATGACGGGAAAAAACAGAACATTGATGTGTTCATCCCGCCTCCGGTTTTGTGTACGGACAATGCAGGAATGATTGCCGTCGCGGGTCATGCACTCCTGAAGCAGGGTATCCGGTCAACCCTGGATTTGAACGCCGTTTCACGCTGGCCCGCGGTCGTTTCCTGAAAGGGATGCAAGCCTGAAACATGGAAAAGGGATTTTTGAAGCGATATTTCGTCAACTTTTATAATAAATTCATCAGCCTGAAGGGAGAGCCCAAAAATATTGCCATGGGCTTCGCCATGGGGGTCTTTGTGGGGGTCACGCCGACCATTCCGTTCCATACGGGATTGCTGGTCGCCCTGGGCCTGGTTTCCCGTCAGAATATCACCTCGGCCTATATCGGCGCCTGGGCCATTTCCAATCCCCTGACGGTCGCCCCTTTTTATTTTCTGGAATATCAGATCGGCAAATACCTCCTGGGCATGGGAAACCAGCCCCTGGTCCTGAATGATTATTCCATCATGAGCATCATGAACTTTGGCTGGGACGTGACGCTGCCTCTGCTGACCGGGGGCTTGATCGTGGCGCCGTTCTTTGCCGTTCCCGCCTACTTTGTGGCCCATCGTATGGTCCTGGCCATCCGCCGGAAAAGACGTCATCATGTCAATCACTCTTAACTT
>ERZ795054.2834-NODE-2834-length-14230-cov-4.193369_pt1 | contig 14230 bp, 14 predicted proteins | sample MGYA00375138_ERZ795054 | MGnify/ENA primary metagenome ERZ795054 (study PRJEB30183, sample SAMN05720215) | anaerobic digester metagenome | isolation source: active sludge of municipal wastewater-treating anaerobic digesters | place: USA | collected 2014-12-23 ...
CTCACAACAGCTTGCACTCAAGCAAGCAGGCACTTCTGACGAAGAGATCAGGGCTCAAGAAGCGGCCGTTGAGGAGGCTCGTGCGAATGTGAGCAGTATAAGGGCGCAGATAGGCAAGACTATACTTAGATCACCAATCTCCGGAATTATTACCAAGAAAGATTTTGAGGTTGGTGAAATTGTTTCCGCCAATGAGCCGGTTTTGTATGTGATTTCTGACAACAATTTTGAGATGGAGGCCAATGTGCCGGAAGCCGATATCGCCAAGGTTGATATCGGAGACGCGGCAAAGGTTACGCTGGACGCATATGGGCCGGATGTTGTTTTTGATTCTGTTGTTACAAAAATAGATCCGGCGGAGACGATGATAGAAGGAGTCGCGACCTACAAGACAACCCTCAGTTTTGTTAAGAAGGACGAAAGGGTTAAGTCCGGCATGACCGCCAATATAGATATTTTGACAGATAAAAAAGAAGGAGTCCCGGCTGTTCCACAGAGGGCGGTCAGCGCTGAGGACGGGGAACGTTTTGTAATGTTGAACACAGGTGGGGATACGCCGGAAAAGAGAGTAATAGTCGTGGGTCTTCGCGGGTCAGACGGATATACAGAGGTTTTGTCCGGTCTGGTTGAGGGAGATAAAATAGTCGGTTTGGCCGAATAACTAAAATGAAGGTACCAAAAACTAAAAATACTCTAATTAAAGCTGAAGATATTGTGAAGGTTTATAAAGATGAGGGCTCGGAAACCACAGCTCTTCGAGGTGTCTCCATTGAAATCAATCAAGGTGATTTTGTGGCTATTATGGGACCATCGGGCTCCGGTAAGTCTACCCTGTTGCACATATTAGGATTTCTTGATAGGCAGTCTGGAGGAAAATATTATTTTGACGGTAAATCGATGGATGAATTATCCGATGATGAAATTGCGAAGGTTAGGAACAAGGACATGGGTTTTGTCTTTCAGGCGTTTAATTTGTTGCCGAGGACTTCTGTGCTGGAAAATGTAAAACTGCCGCTTCTTTATTCGGGGATAGAAGAATCTAAGTGGGATGAGCTTGCAAGACGTGCCGTAGAGAGTGTGGGCCTTACTCATAGAATAGAACACGAATCCTCTCAGCTTTCCGGAGGAGAGAAACAAAGAGTCGCAATAGCGAGAGCTCTCGTGCTTGAACCTCAGATTATCTTTGCCGATGAACCTACCGGTAACCTTGATTCCAAGTCAGGACAAATGGTAATGGAGATAATTCAGCGGCTTAACGAAGAGGAAGGACATACAATCATTCTCATTACTCACGAAACATATACGGCTGAGCATGCGCAAAGAATAATTCATCTCCTAGACGGCAAGATAGAGACAGACAGGAAAGTTGAACACAGACACAGGGCGAATGACGGTCATTTTATAAAATAAAATGGTTTTCGGTCATATAATAAAAACAGCCGCAAAGGGTGTCTCTAGAAACAAATCGCGTTCCGCGCTAACGATTCTCGGGATCGTTATTGGTATTACTTCTATCATGATGATCATGTCTTTGGGGAGCGGTGCCAAGAGTCTTATCTTAGGACAAATCCAGGGGCAAATGGGATCTCGGGTGATAGAGCTTAGGCCGGGCCGACAGCCGAAGGGGCCGACCGATATATTGGCCATTTTTTCCGACTCACTAAAAGAAAAAGATTTGGAGGAGCTGAAGAAAAAGAGCAACCTCCCGCATGTCTCAGGTATTATGCCGCTGGTTTTTAGTTCTGCTAGCGCTGTATACGGCAACGAGACGTATAGATCAACTCTATATGGTATGAATGAATTGGCGCCGCGAATGTATAATGTGGTGGTCTCAGACGGAAGATTTTTGAGCGATGAGGATGTTAAGGGTTTTGCCGATGTTGCGGTTATCGGTTCTAAGGTGAAGGAGGAGCTTTTTGGAACAGAAAGGGATGTTTTAGGCAAAAAAATAAAAATTAAGGGTAGAAATTTAAGAATTATCGGCGTCCTTCCTCAAAAAGGTCAGGGGTTTGCATTTTTTGACGATTCAATTATTGTCCCATACACAACTGCTCAGCGATATATATTGGGCATAAAATATTTTCAGCACATTATTATTGAGGCCGACACAGAAGAGAATGTCGAGAGGACTCTTGAGGATATAACTTTCACGATGAGAAACTCCCACAACATTACAGACCCGGAGAAAGATGATTTTAGTATGACGAGTCAGGCGGACGCTATAAAAATGTTGGATTCTGTTATGACAATTTTAACTCTATTTCTGACGGCAGTTGCCGCGATATCTTTGGTCGTGGGAGGCGTCGGAATTATGAACATAATGCTCGTTTCTGTTACAGAGAGAACAAGAGAGATTGGTCTCCGAAAGGCGCTTGGCGCCACCGAAAGAGATATATTGTTGCAGTTTATGATTGAAGCGGTAATGCTTACAAGTATCGGCGGAATAATCGGTATAATATTTGGAACCAGCCTTTCTTATATAACATCGATTATTTTAAGTAATTTTGTCGGGCTCGGTTGGGAGTTTACCTTCCCCCTTTTCGCCTCCTTTTTGGGTATAGGGGTTTCCGGTATCGTTGGTCTCGTTTTTGGACTTTATCCGGCAAGACAAGCATCATTAAAGAGCCCCATCGAATCCTTAAGATATGAGTAAAAAGTTATATTTTTTACAGCCTGAGTCCGACTTGCCCCGTAGCGAGCCGCGCTCTGCTACTGGGGTTGAAGCCCTTCGTTACGAATAAATAATTTAGAAAAACTTAATGATTATCGGGCACACTATAAAAACAGCCGCAAGAGGTGTCTCTAGAAACAAATCACGTTCCGCGTTAACCATTCTCGGGATTGTTATCGGCATAACCGCCATAATGATGGTTATGTCTTTGGGCCAGGGCGCCCAAGATTTAATATTGAGTCAAATGCAGTCGGTCGGGTCTAAGACAATTATTATTCTCCCCGGTCGCCAGGCTACCGGCCCCTCTGCTGTCGTAGAAACGATGAGCGATTCTCTTAAGCTGAAAGATCTGTTAATGCTTAGAGATAGATCAAATGTTCCATTCGCTACCAGAGTTGAGCCGATCATTATGAGCGACGGCACCTCCTCTTATTCGAATCAAATATTTAAATTAAGTATATTTGGAGTCTCCGGGCTTATGCAGAATATCTTTGATATTAAGTTGGTGTCCGGTCGGTTTATTAACGAAGAAGATATTTTAAACAAATCGCCTTATGTCGTAATCGGCTCAAAGGTTAAGCACGAGCTTTTTGGGGGAGATGATCCTCTGGGTCAAAAAATAAAAATAAAAGGCGTTAGCTTTAGGGTTATAGGAGTAATGCCTCAAAAAGGTCAGGGCTTTCTTAACTTTGATGAAGCGGCCATAATACCATGGTCAACCGGCCAGCAATATGTTTTTGGCACAAAATATTTTAATAGGATCATCGTAGAAGCGGCTACGGAAGATGACGTTGCCGCTACGACAAAAGATATAGAGACAACTTTGCGTAATTCTCATAATATTTCTGACCCGGAAAAAGATGACTTTTCAGTTATTACGCAGGAGGGGGCAAAGGAGCAGATAAGTAATGTGTTAAATATATTAACATTGTTTTTGGCTGCCATAGCGGCGATTTCTTTAATTGTCGGTGGAGTTGGAATTATGACGATAATGCTGGTTTCGGTTACAGAAAGAACTAGAGAGATTGGTCTCAGAAAAGCGCTTGGCGCCACAGAAAATGATATTCTAAGACAATTTTTGATTGAGGCCGTGATTTTAACATTGCTTGGTGGAGCTATAGGCATTATGCTCGGCGCCTTATCGTCATATGCGGTCGCCTTTATATTGAGTAATTTTGCCGGATTGAATTGGACATTTTCGTTTCCTTTTGCCGCGGCATTCATGGGGATTAGCGTTTCGGCTGCGGTGGGTCTGATTTTCGGATTGGTTCCCGCAAGACACGCCTCGCTCAAAAGTCCAATTGAAGCCTTGAAGCATGAGTAAATTCGCTTATTGATATATTTTTTGCTATCCTAATTTTTATGAAAAAAGACAGTTCTTGGGGAGAGGTTGCTTCTTGGTATAACGATGTCGTTACGGGCGAGGGGAGTTACCAGAGAGATTTGATATTGCCGAACCTTCTCAGGCTTATGGATATACATAAGGGAGACGTGGTTTTAGATCTCGCATGCGGCCAAGGTTTTTTCTCCGGAGAATTTGCTAAAGCCGGGGCTTCTGTAATCGCTTCAGACATTTCGCCGGAGTTGGTAGAGATAGCAAAAAATAATCCAAATAATAAGGATGTGGATTTTCATGTTTCTCCGGCTGAGAATATCGATTTTCTGAAAGATGGTAGTGCGGACAAAATATCTGTCGTTCTCGCGATACAGAATATAGAAAAAGTTCAGAACGTTTTTAAGGAAGTATCTAGAGTTTTGAGAACCGGTGGAAAAATGTTTTTAATTTTAAATCACCCCGCCTTTAGAATACCTAAAGAAAGCTCGTGGGGATATGATGATGAAAAAGATATCCAGTTTAGGATGATAGACAAGTATCTTTCCGAATCAAAGACAGAGATAGATATGAATCCTGGAGAAAATAAACAAAAGAAGATGACGGTTTCTTTTCACAGACCTATCCAGTATTATTTCAAGATTCTAAAAAATAACGGATTTTGTGTGGGTGCTCTGGAAGAGTGGATATCGAACAAGACAAGCGGGGAGGGGCCGAGAAAAAAGGCCGAGGATAAATCCAGAAAAGAATTCCCGCTATTTATGGCGTTGGAATGTATAAAAAAGTAAGGACTTGCCCGCCAAAATTTCTCACCGCAGAAACTTTGTTGGTATTGTAGTGTTAAGCGTCAACCAGATATAAAATATAGTAAAATATTATTTGTTAAGAAATTTAGGAGGGTGAAAATATTTATAAAAACAAAGCCTCAGTCCAAGAATGTTGGTGTCGAAAAAATAGACGACACACATTTTGTGGTGTGCGTAAAAGAACCTCCGGAAAAGGGGAAGGCCAACGAAGGGGTGAGAAAGGCGCTCGCTGAATATTTTGGGGTTACGCGCTCTTCTGTGGTGATACTTGCCGGCCATACGGCCAAAAATAAAATAGTGGAAATCAGTTCGCTCTAAATAGCCGTCATTGCGAGCCGAAGGCGTGGCAATCCAGATCTTTTGTGGTGGAAACTTTACAACTTGATAACATTATAACTTTATAACTAATTTTTTGGTATAATGTATCTATGCACAAGATGCGTGTTGCTGTATTGCGTGGCGGTCCTAGCACCGAATATGACGTCTCTCTTGTAACAGGAGGGAATGTTTTGCGCGCACTGCAGAATAAATATCATACTAAGGATATCTTGATAGATAAGGATGGTGTGTGGCACATGGATGGACTTCCTACTCATCCGGAAAAGGCCTGTAGACATGTAGATGTGGTCTTTAACGCCATGCATGGGGAGTATGGAGAAGACGGCAAGGTCCAGCAGATATTGAATTTACTCTCGGTTCCTTATACAGGTTCGGGCGCGGCCGCATCCTCTATGGCGATGAATAAGGCGACCACTAAGCAGATATTTTCCAGACACGGCATTAAAACACCCATGGGCATGGTTTTTGATAGTGAGCTCAGTCCTTCGGAGATAGCGCATTCTACTTTTAGGAAAATATCTCCGCCGTGGATAGTAAAACCGGTGAACGGAGGCTCATCTGTGGGCACATCTATCGCTAGGAATTTTGAAGAGCTCGGCCGAGCCGTTATAAATGCGTTTGGATATGGTAATAGCGTGCTGATGGAGGAGTTTATAAGTGGAAGGGAGGCGACCTGCGGAGTGATAGATAATTTCAGGGGTCAAAAGAATTATTCGCTCTTGCCGGTAGAAATAATAAAACCTAAACACAGAGACTTTTTTGATTATGAGTGTAAATATGACGGAACTTCAAAAGAGATATGCCCCGGGAATTTTGATAGTAGCGCTAAAGAAGAAATTCAAAATCTTGCGATGAAGATACACAACGCGATGGGTCTTAGGCATTATTCTAGGTCTGATTTTATTGTGACTCCAAGAAGGGGAATATATGCCCTGGAGGTTAATACTTTACCGGGCCTCACTCCCGAGTCTCTTTTCCCAAAATCTCTTGCGGCCATTGGTTGTAAATATGAACATTTCTTAGACCATCTTATAAACCTTGCGTTAGAATCAAAATAATGTTTATATAGTAGTTGGAAAGTAAATAAAAGAAGGAGGAAGGTTTCTGTGGTCATTGCGAGGGCACAGCCCGTGGCAATCCATGTTTGTAAATTCGTAATTGATAATTATTAATTTATAATTTATTTCTGGGCCGTTAGCTCATCTGGTAGAGCACCACATTTGCAATGTGGGGGTGGCAGGTTCGAGTCCTGTACGGTCCACTGTTTAAAAACATTAGCGCCCTTGTGGGGCGCTTTTGTTTTACAGTGGACCGTAAGCAAAGCGCCTGCGCGCTTTGCGTCAGGACTCGAAAAGGTTCTCCGTTATATTTTAGAAATTTTAATTTCTAAAATATCGGAAACCTATACTGTTCCCGTAGGGAAAGAGTCCTGTTCTGCGAAAGCAGTTATTTTTTATTTTTGTGGTGTCATTATAGCATTTGCGCGAACTTTTTTCGAACGAAATCCCTAGCACATTCCGCAGGGTAAAGCCCTCACGCGCTACGCGCGTGTTCTCGCAAGGCGAGAAAGCGGAAATGTGCAAACGCGCTCCGCCACATATTTTCTGGGGATGTGGAGGCGGGGCGATGGACTCGCCCGCGCGGAGGAGGGGTCTGGGGAGGAATCCGCGCGGGCTTCGGCTTTCTTTTTTTGAAACGGCGGCGGCTAGAAAAGAAGAAAATACCATAGTGTATTTTAGTATAACATTGTCTGTAAATATAACAAAGTGCTAGAATGTGAATAATCTCAATATGGACAAGATTTCAGAACAATTAGGTAAAAATATGAAGCGTATTAGAGCTAAAAAGAAAATGTCGCAAGGCGATATTGCTCGCGCCTTAGAAGTTGATAGAGGCTATATCAGCAATATTGAGAATGGAAAGAAAAACCCAACCCTTGCGACAGTTGCTAAAATAGCTAATGCGCTTGGTGTATCGGCTGATGAGCTTTTGAAATAATTATGAAAAACAAAGATTTCTTTTATCTACAATACAACAAGATTGATTGGAAAAATCAGGAAAAGACGAAAATAAATTCGTTCATCAACAACTATATTATCCGAAATATAATTTCAAATCACAAAGGCAACGACATTTCAATTTTTGATATTGGTTTCGGTATTGGCTTTTTCTTCAAAATGCTTCTTTCTGAAATCGAAGGAAAATATAAAAATATTCTCATAGAAGGTTGTGAGCCATCGCGCGTAAATTATGATTATTTTTTGAAGAAAAAGCCGAAAGGACTTCCTACTGGAATTACAATCAACACTTACAAAAACACTTTCCAAGATATCGAAACCAATAACAAGTTTGATTTCATTACTGCAATATATGTTTTCCCGCACTTTCTTTCCGAGGATTTGGAAAGTGTGGTGAAAAAAGTTTACTCAATGCTTAAAAATGGTGGTAAATTCATTTTAGTGCTTGCCAAGGAAAAGTATCTGGAAAATAAACTTGAAACTGAACAAGATTTATTTATTGAGAAAAGAAATATTGCTTACAACGGCAAGCAGTTTAAGGAATTACTGCATTACAGCGATATTCCAAAAATCGGAAAAATTGTCGATTACAACCGAGAAGAAGCATATTATCTTGATTTATTCCAAAATAACAATTTCAAGGTAAGCCAAAAAGAAAATCTGGAAGATAATGGATTTGTTTGCACATTGTTTGTGTTTGAAAAATAATCTATGACCGACCCAATTCAAACAATTTTATCTGCTCTAACACTTCTCGGCGTAGGTGGTATTCTCGGCGGATATATCACTTATCTACTCGACAAGAAAAAGGAACGAGAGTTTAAGGTGTTAGAGCAGAAAGAAAAAAGGTACAAATCCTGCCTCCTGTACATGGACGCTTTCTTTGAGCCGAAAAATATAAAATATCTTTCGAGCCGACAACCCGATATTGATGACGCTACTGATGTTATCGAATACCTGAAAATGGAATATCACGAAATGATGCTCTATGCCTCGAAAGATGTAATTTTTTCGGTGAAAGCGTTTATCGAAAATCCTGTCGGCGATAATTTTCTCAAAACGATTTTGACGATGAGGCAGGATTTGTCCAATAGGAGTGATTTGGATTTGAGCAATATTATTTTAGAGGTCAAATCCAAATCATAGCCGCCGCCGTTTCAAAAAAAGAAAGCCGAAGCCCGCGCGGATTCCTCCCCAGACCCCTCCTCCGCGCGGGCGAGTCCATCGCCCCGCCTCCTTTGCCCCAGAAAAATAGTGGCGGGGCGCATCAGGAGTTCCGTTCAAAGAAAGTTCGCGCAAATGCTATAATGACACCACCGTAAGTAAAGCGAAGCTTTACGGCGGATTCGAACGGATTGTCGGTCACGAGCTCAGCAGAGCTTGTCGACAATCCGGTGCCCAGAAAATTTTAATTCGACGGAATTGAAATTTTCGAGGGAGAAATTCCGCTACGGTCCACCAGACCTGGTTTCGTTAGAACTAATATGGAAAAAATATATGCAGAAATAGGGTTTGGCAATGATACTTTTTTATCCACCGAAATAGAAAACGGCGACAAAGAGTATCGTATTCCTAAGTTTATTAAACCTAAAATCATAAAGGGTTATTATCTTCGTTTTTGGGTTTTTAAGACAGTATTTATATTATCAACTAACTCGGGATTCGAAACTACAAAAAAGAATAGAAATAAATTAAAGATATTGTTCGGTATAAGTGGGGCTAACTAATTTTAGTTCTTGCATGATTAGGTTCCAATTCACGCGGATGTAGTCCACTGTTTAAAAACATTAGCGCCCTTGTGGGGCGCTTTTGTTTTACAGTGGACCGTAAGCAAAGCATCTTAAATGCTTTGCGCCAGGACTCGAAAGGCTTTTGAGCATATTTTGAAGTGCGAAGCACGAACAAAATATCCAAAAGGCATACTGCCGCCGTAGGCGGAGAGTCCTGTTCTGCGAAAGCAGCGGGCGATTATATTTTTGTAGGACCGTACAGGACTCGAAGGCCGGAAGCGGGCCCCTTTCTGCAAGAAAGGGAGCCGCCCCACTTGGGGCGGTTTTTTATTTGTTGTATTATATATGCATGGCTGTCTGGGAAAAAACTAAAGATATATATAAAAAATACGAGAACAGATTGTCTTCAGTGTCTCTGATTGTGGGATTCTTGTTTGATATTTTTGTGCTGACAAGGATTGATATGCCGAAAGAAAATCTTTGGATTATTTCTCACCTTGTCGTGGCGGTAATTGGGATTATCATCATAAATTTTTATGAGAACAATGATGTAAAAAGAGGGGAGGTTGGTAGCGTCCACTACTGGCTTACAGTTACTGTTCAATTCGCTTTTGGAGGGCTTCTCTCTACTTTTTTGGTCTTTTATTTTAGGAGCGCAACGATTTATGCTAGCTGGCCGTTCCTTTTACTTCTCGCTCTTTCTTTTGCGTGCAATGAACTTCTAAAAGAACATTATTCCAGATTAACTTTCCAGATAAGTTATTTTTTTCTCTGCACATTCCTTTTTACTATTTATTACGTGCCGATTTTATTTGGTAGCTTTGGAACCGAGACTTTTATTTTTAGCGGATTTGTAAGCCTTGGGGCCACAATGATACTTATTTTCTTTCTTTTCCACGTTACAATGGAGAAGTTTAAGAAAAGCGCGCGGGCCACGTTTTATAGCGTATGTGGTTTGTATGTGGTTTTTAATCTTCTTTATTTTTTAAATATTATTCCTCCTATCCCTCTTTCGTTAAAGGATGCGGGCGTATTTCATTCCATATCTAGAAATAATCAAGGCAACTACAGCGTCCAATATGAATGGAAAAATCTAAGAGATTATTTCAGGCCGTATGAATCTTTTAATTATGCCCCCGGGGAAACTGTTTATGTATATAGCGCGGTCTTTTCTCCTACGAATTTAAACACCGACATTCTTCATGAATGGCAATATTATGACGAAGATGCGAAGGAGTGGATAACGGCCACAAAGATCTCGCTGTCGCTTGTGGGAGGCAGGGAGGGCGGATATAGGACATATTCTATGACGCGAAATATCTTTCCGGGATATTGGCGGGTGAATGTTGAGACGCCGTCGGGGCAGGTTATTGGAAGGATAAGATTTATCGCGAGAGAAATCACTTCGACTCCTTTTCTTTATGTAGGCACGAAGTAGACAAAATTTATTAAAATATTTATACACAATCAGGGAAATGAAGTGAAATAGTTCTTTTGTTATCCCGCGGCCACGTGCTGCGGGATTTTTATTTACCCTGTTTAGTAAAAATTAACAAGGTAAATAAAAAACTCCGCCCGTAAGCGGAGCCTTTTATTTTAAAAAATTACATCATTTTCCAAGAAGGAAGTCTGATGAGGGCTGCAATACCTACGAGAACGTATACGAGGTATTCAACTGTTGGCCATGTGCCAAAGATGAGGTTTACGAGGTTAAGGTTTGCTCCCATGAACATACCAACTCCAACCAATCCCCAGTTGAGGGCTCCTACGATCACAAGGATCCATGCTAATTTCTGCATTTTTTATATTTAAAATTAAAGGAATAATTCGACCTAGAACCGTTAAGTTCTTAAGTATAATTATACCGCTTTTAGTAGATGTGTGGTCTAATTTTATCCACAGATTTGGGATAATGCCTTATTTTAAGGTATTCGGGAGATGCGGGGCCATGTTTCTTTCAGCTTCCAGGACTATTTTTTCCATCATTTCTACTGTTTCTATCGGATATTTGCCGATAGCTGATTCTTCCGAAAGCATAACTGCGTCAGCACCCTGAATAATAGCGTTCGCCACATCGGTCACCTCGGCCCTAGTCGGTGTGGGGGAATTTGTCATTGAGAGCATCATCTGGGTGGCTACGATGACCGGTTTTTTAGCTTCTTTGCATCTTTTAATTATCATGGCCTGAATGAATGGCAATTGCTCCATTGGCATATTTTCTCCCAAGTCGCCCCTTGCCACCATGATGGCGTCCGCGGCCTCAATAATCCCGTCTAATTTTTCTAGAGCCTCTTTTCTCTCAATTTTTGCGATTATCGGTTTGCTTTTCCCAAATTGTTCCATGAGGCCACGAAGTTCTATTATATCCTGATATTTTTCCACAAAAGAAAGAGCTATATAATCCACGTCATGGTCCAGACCAAAATAAAGATCGCGTTTATCCTTTTCCGTTATTATAGAAACGGCTTCTTCATCTAGCTTATGGCCGGTTTCTGTTTTTTCTCGGGGTCCTGACAAGTCTTGTATTATGGGGATTCTTTTTTCGCTATCCGCCGCAGCTTTTTTTATCAGAGAAATATATTCTGCGAGCGTATCATAGTCGCCGTGCGAAAAGTTTATCCTAAATAAGTCGGCCTGATGCTCAATCATTTTTTTAAGCGTATCAATATTGCCGCTTGCGGGTCCGACAGTTGCGATTATCTGCGCTCTTGAGTGTTCTATGTCCATGTTATTTGAAGGAATAAATTTCTTTTAATCGATTATATTTTGCGATACGCTCTCCTCTTTGAAGCGCTCCGAACTTAACTCCAAAGGCACCCGTGGCAACAGCGAGGTCCGCGATGAAATCATCGTTCGTCTCTCCGCTCCTGTGACTTACAATACACTCTATACCGTTTGCTCCGGCCAATTTCATCGTCTCGAAAGTTTCCGTGAGGGTGCCGATTTGGTTCGGCTTGATTATGAGGCCCGAAACACTTTTTTTATTTATGGCCTCCTGTAGTCTTTCTTTGTTCGTGACGGTTAGGTCATCTCCAATCACAAATAGTCCCGGAAGTTCCTCCTCGGTTTTTGTGAACATTGTAAAATCGTCTTCACCGAAAGGATCTTCGATAGAAAGCATCGGATATTTCTTGCAGAGGTCTTTGTAAATGTTTAGAAGCTCGGTCGAATCTATTTTTTTATATCCCAGATCATAAATTCCGTTATCAAAGAAAGATGATGCCGCTACATCCAGAGAGTATTTTATTTTGCCCGTAAGTCCTTCCTTTGAAGCAATTTTTGAGAATTTCTCAAGGGGTTCTTCTATATTATTAAATTTAGTAACAAATCCGCCTTCGTCTCCTATGTTCGCGTGGAGCTCTTTTTTGAGGCCGTTTTGCATTTTGAAAATTATTTCAAGAGCTTCATTTATATCTTCTGTATCCGGCACAACATGATATTCTTGGAACGGCAGGGAGGTCTCTGCGTGCTTCCCTCCATTCACCAGGTTCGCTTGTAAATATGGCAGTTCCCTCGATTTTTTAACGTCACTGATACCTTCTAAATATTTAAAAAGAGGCTTTCGCTCGATCTTTGAGGCCAAACGAGCCATGGCCATACTCACACCGATTGTTGCGTTGCCCCCAAGCTTTGATTTGTTTTTTGTTCCGTCTAGCTCGATTATCGTTTCGTCTATACCTTTTTGATTAAGAGGATCTTTGCCCATAAGCGCCGGCGCTATCTTTTCTTCAATATTTTTGACCGCTAGAAGAACTCCCTTGCCGGCATATCTTCCTTTGTCGCCGTCTCTAAGCTCTAGCGCTTCGTATTTGCCCGTGCTTGCTCCGGACGGGACCTCCGCAAAAGTTGTAATGTTCTCGGAGGAAACAGAAACTCTTATCGTAGGATTGCCTCTTGAGTCCAATATTTCCTCGGCATTTATTTTTCTTATTGTTTCCATTTACCTTATTAAGTAAAATTTAATTAATATTTTAATAATAACATATATAAATATTAAATAAATTTTAAATAGCCCGTTGGGAACGGGCTATTTTACTTATATAGGGTGACGACCCCAGTGAAATAGGGGCGGTTTTGTTGTCTCTCCACGAGGTCTGAGTAAGGGGGTTATTGATGATTAAAAGTGATAAATTAGGCTTGATTTCACGGGGTTCATCCTGTCGATTTTTTGATAAAAACCGACAGGATGAAAAAAGGAGGCCGTTTGGCCTCCCTATACTCACGCTAACACTTTGTCGTCTTTGTAAAAGACGATCTCTCCGTTTGCCGCATCGACTCTCAACGTGTCGCCGCCCTTCACGTCGTATTCCTTGTTGGCGATGACCTTGTCGAGTTTGTTGCAGATGCGAAGTGAGATAATTCTGTCGATGGGCGCCGCGCCGAACATCTTGTTCATGCGGTCTCTCGCCTCATTATAGATGTGACGCTTGGCGTTGTCTGTGAAAACGACGCTTACAGAAGACTCGTCATCTCCCGGGGGAACAATCGTTCCCAGCACAGAAAGTTTTCTGTCGATGATGTCCATAAGTTCCTTTTTGGAGAATGGCCGGAAGACAACGATGTTCTCTTTACCGATTTCTTTCAGGAGCTCCATCGACAAGATCCTTAAGAGCTTTTGGGTAGCGGCCTTGTAAAGATCGTTGAAAGAGTCGTCGGCGTTACCGGTATCAAAACCCATCTTTTGGGGTTTCGTGAAGTCTTCCGACATGAGGTTGCATTTTAAGAAAATGAAGCAGTTTCCGAAGTAGACAACTTCGCCGTTCGCATTTCGGAACCTACCGCTATCGAGAATTTCTTTTAGCACATTCACAATTCCGGGATGCATCTCGTCAATGCCCTCGATGACAACAACGGAAGGATAGTCTCTTCCCGGTTGCCATTTGATGCTCTGCACGAATTTTTTGTGTCTCTCCACGACCTCTTTTTGTCTTTCGATAATGTGACTTACTTTCTCGTCGCGCTCTCTTACGCAGTCATCCTGATCGGCGCCGTTTATAATCTTATCTTTGAAGATTTGCTCGATTGCAAGATATTCTTCGTCAATCTCGGCGAGTTCTTTCTCAGCCTTGTCTTTGGACTCTTCAGCCTCAAGCCGAGCAAAAAATTCAAAGCCGGGTTGATCAATCTTTTCCTGAGTAACCATGCCCTCGTGAAAGAGCGTGCAGTTGACTCTGACGAACGCATTTTCGTTTCCCATAAACATCATTCTGGTGAATGATTTGATAAGGTGCATTTTGCCGGATCCGATAGGGCCGATGAAGAGTAGCGTCGCCGGAGGTTTGTCGCCGGCAACGGCCTGTCGAAGTCCGCTGTCCTTGTTGAGAAAACGGGAC
>ERZ795054.2837-NODE-2837-length-14221-cov-9.654454_pt1 | contig 14221 bp, 25 predicted proteins | sample MGYA00375138_ERZ795054 | MGnify/ENA primary metagenome ERZ795054 (study PRJEB30183, sample SAMN05720215) | anaerobic digester metagenome | isolation source: active sludge of municipal wastewater-treating anaerobic digesters | place: USA | collected 2014-12-23 ...
ATGCTTTTCCTTGCCACTCTTCTTGGTGCGTTCCAGTATAAACTTCAATCTCCCAGTTTTCGGCATGTCGATCAAACACTTCCTTGCCTGTTTTTAATTCAACCCAATCATTGTTTTCCATTTTTATTTCCTGTGTTTTAGATTAAACCATCAACTTTAACGCGGGCTATTGCCCCTTTCCTGCCTCTTTTGGCAGCACGAATAATTTGGCATTTCCGGCACCACCTATGCCCATGTTTGTTCACTATGGTGTTTTCGACGGTGAACTCATGCCCTCTGCAACAGTGCGTTTTTTCTGCTAGATAGTGGCGTCTATTTGCCAGTCTCCCTTTGCTAGAAGCGTCCTGCATGTTGTCTTTGTTTGTGCCAATAAACAAATGGTCTGGATTTACACACCTTGGATTATCACAGGTGTGGCATACAAATAAATCTTGATCGAAATCGCCGTAGTGAAGCCAGTAAGAATATCGGTGTGCAAGCACCTTGTTCTTTGTGTTTGGTTCTCCAGTAAATAACTGGCCGTATCCGTCATAACCAGTTTTTCCGCCTGTTGCACCTGTCCAATTCCAACATGCTTTGTTGTCGACTGGTTTAGTTACTTTTTCCCAAAACCTTTGTTCTAGAGATTTCCTTGGCGAACTTTTGCGCTTTGGTTTTTGATCTTCTGACTGTGCAATTGCAACGGCTTGCAGGTCGTTCAGGTCAATCCAGTTGTCTTCAGTTTTCATTTCGTATTTTTTGCTTGGATAGCTTCTTGAGCAGCAAGATTGCACAGCACATGTATTTCATTACCGGATAAGGACGGCCAGATTTCTGTTCTGCTCGCGTCGCATACGATCCGCATCATCCTCATTGAATCGGCAAATGAAAACACGGTTGCTGTCACCTGCGCATCTTTTGCGATAGAGGCATACCCTTTGTCTTTGGCTTCTCGTTTCATTTCGTACTCCTTGCGCGGATTCTTTTTGACATGTAACTAGCTGCGTTATTGAATGCGGAACCGCCACACGCTTCGTCCTCGCACAACTTCGCGCACTCTTCCCGTTCAGCGACACGACCAGCCTCGAATAGGGCAACAAGCTTCTGCTTGTAGTCATCCGGGAACTGTTCAAAATGTTCAAATCCAGCGGCAATGATCTGTTCGCGTGTGGTCATTTCGGTAGCTCCTTCAGGTGGCGGATAGCTTCAATGCACTGATCTTGTACATGAAGTGCCGTCCATTGATGATTCCCATCAACGATCACGCGTACCTCCGCGCAAGCAGCTATAGCTTGCTCCCGCACCTTGGCGGCAAAGGCTTGCAGGGCTTCGTCGTGGGGTGGCGTAATAGTCGCATCGCTGGCTATCCGCTGAAGGTGTTGATAGAACTGCGTAGGCGTTGCTGTAAGACTCTTGCTGCCTGCAATTTCGCAAAGCGCATGATGTAATCTCTCAATCTGCGCTGCTTGGGCTTCGATAAGGTCAGCAACCTCGTTAAGATTGAACGGGCTAATAGTGTTTTGACGCAGCTTGAAAATAAGATTTTTCATGTCGTTCATTTCGTCCATCCTTTCGTGGAGTAGAGTGGCATACAGCATTTACCGTCTGGGCAATGCCCTAGCCCCTCCGCGCCGTGGTCGATTGCATACTGACAGCGACCGTCGTTACGGCAAGCAACAGGCTTACCAAGCCACGCCTTGAGTGCGCTGTCGTCAGGCTGGAGGGCGAGCACTTCTGCTGCGAATATGCGTAATTTTCCAGCACCGATGCACTTTGTTACGGCATCAAGCGCCTCGTCCTTCACCTTAATCGCGGCCAGTGCTGCGGCGAGTTGCTGGCGCATGGATTCGACCTCTTGTCCAAGATCGAAAATCATTTGGTCGTGCGCTTTAACTGCTGGCTCTGACAGGGTTTCCGGAAAGGCACAAAGCCATGCCCCACTACCATCTGGACGCATAACTGCAACGTGTTTCATTTCCCTTGCTCCTTTGCGCGGTAGAGTGGGATTACTTCAGCAGCATCGCCAGCGTATTGAGATAGCCAACGATAGGCTTCAATATCACTAGCCATTACCAGCTTCTGATCTGTTGATTTGTCTGCCGAATGCTTACACCAGTAAGCAACAGGCTCCCTCTCGCACAGGATCAACCCGCCAAGATCGGCCTCGGTGGCGGCGAGTGCTTCGTCTGCCATTCTGAAACATTTTTTAATAACAGTTATCGCTGACAAGTTTTCAGTCGCAATTTCTATTGCGATTGCGTGTAGCGCATCCCGCAGCATGACGTTGTGCTTGATGTGGTCGGCGAGTTGCTGTTGTAGAGAGTCGATTAGTATCCCGGCAGAGGCAAGGGATTCATCCTTCAGCTTGCACGCGGCGATGGCAGCGGATAGTTGCTGGCGCAGGGATTCGATTTTTAAGTCTTTCATATCCTCTCCGTACTTATTCAAGAATTCTTTCATGGCTTCGGCTCCCATGCGCAGTAGAAGGGTGTAAGTGCCGACACGCCATATTCTATAAAGCGCCCCCTTCCATCCCTTGGCCCTTTTCCAATCCAACCAACAGGCTCCGCATGGCACAGGATCACGTCCTTCAGGTCAGCGGTGGCGGCGAGTGCTTCTTCAGCTTGTTGTAACGCACCATCGCCAAGTTCAATAACTCCTGGATCATCCTCGTTCAAGTCTGCCCTGAGTTTCAAGTCATGGATAACGTAATCAAGCGCATCCCGCAGCATCACCTCGCGCTTTATGTGGTCGTCACGTTCTTCACAAGCCCGATCTTGCGCCTCTCTGTATGCGCCGCTCTCCTGAGTCGCAAGTGCGAGTTGCTGGCGCAGTGATTCGATCATCTGGCCAGCAGCAGCCAAGTCTGAGTCGAGGCCATCAAGTTGTTCGTTTGGTGTGCTCATGGCTTCGGCTCCGTGGCGGCGAGTGCTTGAGTAGCAACGCGAACAGCTTCGTGTGACTTTGGCTTATCGACTACAACTTTAAGCGTATCCCGCAGCAGCGTCACATGCTTCTGACTGTCGGCGAGTTGCTGGCGCAATCCTTCGGCTGCCTCCTGATACACCTTGAGGTTGTGGTCGCTGACGATCTTGACTTCGGATAGTTGCTGGCGCAGGGCATTGATGCTTTTCAGGGTGGATTCTTTATTGACCCCGCAATTTGGACATTGGCCCATCACCATGCTCCCATCCACCAAGCAACAAGAGCCGCGCCGATCACGAACCAGAACGCTGCTTCCTTCTTGCTGATCTTCGGGTAACTGTTCTCCGGCACCGACAGCGGGATGCGCGGGTTCGGGTCACGATCCACCGTGCGGCTGAAGGGGATCACTGTGCCGATTCTCTGGTGGGTTTGCAGGGTCAGGCGCGACGGCACGTTGTCCCAGTCGCGCTCAATTTTCCTTTGCTGCCACTTGCCGTAGGCAGTATCTTCGTCAGTGTTTTTCATTTTGAAACTCTCCATTCCCAACCTGTGTGGTGGTTGTAGGTATCGCTGACCGGACGGCGTTCGAGGATACCGAGCGCGGTGTAGCGAACCAATTGTTTGAAAATCGACATGCGAGCCATGCCGAGTCGTTCAGCGATTTCGACCGTCTTCGACCATTCAGGGCCGACCGCCTTGCGGTACTTCTCGACGGCGCTTGTGTGCCGGGCGATGTGCATCACCGTCGGGTCGCGCCACTTCTTGTTTTTCTCGCGGGGGTGCACCGGCAACGGTTTCACGTCCATCGAGAGCATCTGGGCAAAGTTCATGGTGTCAGCCCTCGTCGCAGCGGTTGAGTTCCGGGAACACTGCCACCGGACAGGGGGGCTGCGCGCCGAGATGCGTGTCCAGCGCCTCAAGTACCAGCGTAACCTTCATGCCATGCATGCGCACGCGCACCGCCAACATCTCGGCGGCGTTGCTGATCTCGGCGCTCTCCGCCACCATGACTTTTACGGCGCCCTTGAGTGCCGACAGTCCGGGCGGGTTTTCCATCTTTTCGTCCATCTCAGTTCTCCACGTAGAGTGCGGTAATCATGTGCTTCAGTTCGGTCAGCCCACCATCAACGAAACGCCACTTGGCACCGACGCTCTTGAGCACTTCCGTCGCGCTGTGGTTGCACCACTTCGTCACCAGCACCACTTCACAGGCTCGCCCCAGTGCCTTGAGGGCCGCGACTCCGTCGTCTTTCCAGTAGCGGAGGTCGAACACGTCGGCAAACTCTTTCTCGATGACGTCCACTTGCGCCGGAAGTAGTCCGATGACTCCGAGGCAGGGTTTGGTGACTGCTGGCACCGGCAGGTTTGCCAGATTGAGCGTGAGCTGCTTCGCTGGTGCGGCTGCTTGGGGCACAACCGCGGCCAGTTCACGCGTAAGCGAGTGTTGAAGGCTGACCACCACGCTGGCAGCGATCTGCTTGGCGATGGCGTCGGAAAGATTCTGGATCATCTCGCCGATCCCCCCGCTCTCCAACCGTTCTCCCACAGGTTTCGGCGTGCTGGCTTTTTGGACGGCCTTGCGCTCCTTCTTGTGCATTGACGCGTCTACCCGCAGGACGTAGTTGCCGAAGATTTCGTTCCCCGACACAGTGTGCCCGACAACCTCCCGACGTATGTAGCCAGTGTCGAAAAGCTGCTTGGTGCGTGTCGCGGCCTGCGAAGCGGGGCAGTTGAAATGTGCGGCGATCTGATTGTTCGTCGCCCCTGGGTTGCTGCCGATGAATCCGAGCAGTTCGTTGCGTGTCATTTCAGTTCCTCCGGGATTTCGATTTCGTCGCCGAGTTTGGATGCACAGAAGCAGCGCATGGCGGCGATGAGGGGGGTGGTTCCATATTCCATTGATCGGAAACGTCCTTTATCATCAAAATAACGAGCCTCCCATTGGATCACCTCATTTATCTTCAAGTATGCGATAGTTATTTTTTCCCGCTCAATGATCGGGCCACCTTGCGCCCAGTCTGTTGAGTATTCACAAATGCCGTTTTTGTATGCACGGTTTGCCATATCTCGCGCCAGTACGGGCTTACCGTTCGTGGCTTCAAGGCATCGCACATAGACTACCGCCCAATCAAGGGCAGAGCCGATCAGTTCAGATGTTTTCATTTTGTCATCTCTTTAAGTGTATAAGTTTGGTACAGGAAAAGTTTCCTGTCAAGCGCGGGTGGCCCACCGTAACGGTGGGCCGGTGTGACGTTACGTCACAAGGTCTTCCAGCCGTCCTGACATCAGACAGATCGTGACGTACGCGTGCGGTTCGTCCGGGGTGGCACGCAGCACCCCGACCCAGAAGGCGTGGATCATGGCCTTGCCCGTCTTGCTCGACGCCTTGACGTCGGAGGACTTCAGCATCGTGCCGCAGTGGGCCTTCAGTTCTGCTAGTTTTTCACTCATTTCAGTAGCTCCAGCTCAGGTTGTGCAATACAACGGATACCATCTATCACGCTGACGGCCTTCTCCCACGCTGCCTGCTTGAGTGCCGCCCCGGCACCGAACTGTGCTGTGTCGAACCGCGTGCTCGGCGACCGGCCTTTCACCCAGTCGACGTTGTGCGTCACCGCATTGAACGCCCCCCACAGGGTCGGCTCGTTACCCGGTGCTGTGGTGTAGCTGTTCCACAGCGACTTGAATACGCGCGACCGGTTGGCGATGTCCGTTACCTCGTCGACTTCCATGTTGATCCTGCCGGAAACGAGTTCGGCGAACCACGTTATCGCGTCGACTACCGGCAGCTTGAACGTCGCCATCTCGTTTGCTGTGCGCCCCATATGCGCAAAGTCATCGTCCATCAGGCCGAGGTCGACCGCCATTCGTGTTTCGGAGAAGTCCCTGCTGTGTCGCACCTTGACCGCGGTTTCCCCGTTGTTGATGCTGGCGTGGAATGTGTTGCTGCATACAACACGCAGGCTTGTGTGCTTGCCCGTCGTCGCCATGCTGGAGTCGCAACTGGACGCGAGCAGGACGTACTGCTTGACGAGGTCTTTCGCCCCGACGGAGAACGCGTTGCCTGTGCGGGCCAGCGCCCAGAATTTGACGCCGCCGCGGATATACCCCGCGGTATCCATCGTCAGGTGGTTCTTTTCGCAGAAGTCCTTGAAGAACTCCAGCACCTGCCTTGGCTGCACGACGTGGTAGTCCTCCGAGACGATGGAGAGCGGCGTTTTCTTGTCCGACCGGAACAGAACGTGCTGCGCCGGCATTTCAGACATCGCTGCGTCTGGGTCGCGAGACGTGGCGTAGCGCACCTTGCTGCGCTGAATCTCCCAATCGAACACAGGGCTGTTGAGCCATGCGTCGAACGGGGCATTGGTGGGGATGATGGTTTCCAGTCTGTGCCAGTGCGTTTCGGAGTCTTCCGCGCGCAGGACGGAAAAGGTGCCGTCGTTCAGTTGTTCGAGTTCGTGTGCCATTTCATTGCTCCATGTACTGCCCGAGGATGTCCATGTGGGCGTCCAGTTCTTCGGGGATTTCGCAGGTGCGGTCACGCAGGTGGATGACCAGGAAAGACAGGACAGAGTCGGCAGCGACAGCTTCGTCGCCTTCCGCGTCCAGTTCTCCGGTCGTCACCTCGTGGATGACCGTATGTATCGCGTCAAGTGCGCTGATGACTGGTATCACCAACGCTCCGCGTTTCAGTTTCAGCATGTGCGTCCTCTTTCTTCGGTTGTGGTGCGCCGTAACGCACCGTTGGGTCTGCCTCGACAAATACCATGAGTTGTACGAGGCGTGTCTCGACGCGCGTGACCCGCGCAAGGGTCTGGCGCTGTAGTTCGAGGATGTCGTCCAGTCGGTCTACCATCTGTCTATTCCTTTCGTGAAGTTGCCGTCATCGTCGAAGTCGAGTTCGCTTACGTCTGCGTCGTTCGTCGCGGCGCTCGCTTCCAGCGCTTCGTAGTACTCGACGTCGTCCTGCAACTGCTCCACTTCGTCCTCCAGTTCGTAGATACGATCCGCCGCTGCAGCCAGCATGTTCGCCACGTCGCCGACAGGCGTCTTCAGCACCCAGTCCTTGAGCTTCGCGGTTGTCATGGACATCAACGCCTCCAAGTCAGCCGCCTTCGGCGTGATCGTCGTTACCGCCTGCTTTTTACCCATCCCGGCGTAGTAGCTGGCGTACTTGCCGCCAAAGTCCCAGTCGCCGTACAGATCGTCGACCTCCCCTGCCTTGCGTACCGTCGGCAGGGACTCCCAATCAACGACGATCAGTGCGTCCTTGAGCCGGATCAGGAACTCGACGTCGAGGTTCTCGTTGTGCGTGTGCTGCGCGTCGTATCCGCAAGACAGGTTGGTGCATTCAGGGATGTCGTCCGTGTAGTTCGCCGTGTCGGTGAATACGCCGCCGTTGTCCGGCTTGAAGCTGTGGTTCTGCCCGGCCATGTTGAGCTGCGCCGACAGTGCCTTGGCGAAGTCGTCCGAACAGCAGCGTCCCCACCCTTGGTGCGTGATGACGTCTTCCGTCCCCTTGCGGTCAATGGCGATGGCCCGGTCGAACTGCGCCAGCCATGGTTTGTGGTCGATGGCGATGGCCGATGACCCGATGCCCCCGACTTCTTCGCCGTAGTGGAACACGTACGTCCCCGGCACGTCAGCCTTGATCATCTGGAGCAGCACCCATATGCCCGCCCCATCGTCCGCACCGAGGCACTCGTTGTCCGTCTTGAGCGGGTCGTGCGTTTTCAGCATGATGCCGAGTTCGTGGTCGTACTCGACTGCCTGCCGCCCTGCCGTGCGGTGCACCGTATCGACGTGGGCCGAGAACATCGTGCGGCTCGTCACGTCCGTGACGACAACTACAGCCAGCGGTGCGCCTGCCGGGTCACGTAGCGTGCGTACATGCAGCCCGGTGTCCGCCAGCGGTTCGAGCAAGAACTGGTTAACGAAGTACGTCACCGTCCCCGACCCGTGCGGGCGCTTGAACGTGTGGATGCGCACCAACTGCTTGATGTCTTCCGGCAGATGTTCGTACCCATGCATGTAGTTCGTCACGGGCAACGGTTCAGGCGGCTTTTCCCGCTTCGTGAACTGGGCGATGGACAGCGTGCCTTTGGTGCGGGACACGAACTTGTTGTTTGTCTTGGTCATTTTCATTCTCCTGAGTAAGTTAAGCGGCTTCTTGCTGTTGGCCGAGTTCGGCGATCGTGTCTTCGTCATCGGCATGGCACGTCTCTCCGTTCGGCAAGGTGTACACGTCGTCGGTGCCGGCATAGTCATCCCCTTCGTACGGGTATGTCAGCTTCTCTGTCTCGTCGCGCAGCGTGAGGCCCTGCGACGTACTGACGAGCTCGTCGGAGGGGTACAGCTCCCCGTTGTAGTCATAGTCCATGTCGTTGTCGTCGAGGTAGTCCGTGTGGTAATACTCGCCGTTGTGGCCGCAGTACGCTATATGGTCGTTTTCTTCCGGCCACAGCTCCTGACCGCCCCGTCGTTCGTACGCATAGACGAAGTGGTCATCACGGCAACCATCACACACCCACGCATGGACGGACTCGATATACCCCCCGTCATCCTCGTGGTAGGACTCATCGCACCACGCACAGTAGCAACGGTCCTTGTCGCTGTCCAGTACTCCCGATGACTGTTGTCCGTCCTCCCCGTCGTCGCCGACGATCATGTAGTCGCCACACGTTTCGACGTTCGTGTAGCTCCCGTCGAGATATGGACAGATAGTTTCCCTGTCGTCCGTCGTGCGCCGCACCAGCCGCTGACCCTCCAGTGTACTGCTGCTGTGCCGGAACCCCGCATTATCCAGCGCGTTGTGGAGCAGCGTCCGGAAACGGTCATCGTCGGCGTAGATACGAAGGTACGTTTTCGCGTTCGTGTTGACGATGGTGCGCGCCGCGACGACGTAATCGTTCATGTGGCACGACTCGTCGCGATCCTCGACTTTCCCCGGCAGCATGACGTACGCCAGTGCGAGGCTGTTGCTCGGGTGCGCGTAGGCACGGACCGGGTGGTCTTTGCCGTAGAGGTTCGAGTTGAGGTAGCGGTTCGAGCGGTTATACCGCATGCACGACGGCGCGGAGTTCTCATATACCCACTCCCATCCGTCCGGGTCGGTATTGTCGACGAACTTCAGGGCAGGGGTATCCTGCGCGTGCTGCTGCGCGTTGGCGTAGTGTTTGATGGCTTCGGCGTCGAGCTCATCCGAGAAGAACGTCGCCAAGTACCGCCCCGGCTTCATCGACGTCAGCTTGTCCGCCTCCATCTTCGCAGCGTTGGGGTAGAACGCGATGTTCCCCTTCGTTTCCTTGCTGGCGTGCGCGTAGTGGTGCGGGTACTTGTCCGCCCATCGCTCGTTATCCCAGACCGGCGGCGTCCACGCACCCATGTCGAAACGCATGTCAGCCACCTTCAGGGCTTCGACGAGTTTCGGCCAGCGTTTCGCGACCGCGGTGCGCACGATCTCGTTGTGCGGTCTGGACAGCGCCACGAGGGCCAGCTTGCCGTCGCGTACGCCAGCGAAGTGCTCGCGCTTCTCCGCCTTGACCGTGTCGCGCATCAACGCCGCGAGGGCGTCGAACAGTTCAGGTCGACCCACGCGCAGCATAACCGCGGTGCGCTTGTATGTCTGCGCGGCACTCGTCGGGTCATACTTCCGTGACTGCTGGTCGGCTATTTCGAGGCGCGTGCGCAAGCGAACTGACGCGGTGCGACGAAGGCGGTCTTGACGGTCTGCCCAAGCAGCGTAGCGTTCTTTCTGTTGATATGCCGCCTGACGCGCACTAACACTTTGCAGGTACGCGGTCATGTCCCCATACCCGCAGTTGAGCATGTGGTTGGCCGCACAGGCGAAAATGGTACTGCTCCAAAGATTGATGGCGAGGTAGCCTGAGTAGTACTGCCGCGTTTTGTGTTCGGAGCGGCGATTCAGTTCCGCTTCCACGCCAAAGTCCATGAACAGCGCACACAGGTTGCTGCGTTCTTCGTAGAAACGTTCATCCATACTCGATTTCATTTTGATTCTCCAGTAAGTGATGCTGCTAAATGCGGTGTTCTTCCGCGAGGGTTTCGATCCCGTACCAGTTCGTGCGCGTGTCGACCGCCACAACGCCTGACGATTTCTGCACGACCGTCGGGTTCAAGTTGCCGACCCAGTTGCGATCGCGTGCCAGTATGCGCAGTTGTTCCCTCCCTTCCGGCGTGCGCTCGTATGCTGCGTAACAGTACCCCCCGTCGACGTATGGTGCGGCGACATACACCCAACCCTTGCTGAGGGGGTCGTACCGCTGGGCTTCGTCGTCGTGGTCGTCGCTCAGGTAGTCACCTACCCGCTGCATCGACAGCAGTTCGCCCGCCAGCGTGTCGGCACGGTACACGTACCCGAGACCGTTCAGCGCGACCTCCAGCGCGGACTCCAAGCCGTTGCGTCCATACAACCGGTAGTAACACTTCTTCTCCGTGTTGACGACGGTGCGCGCCGCGACGGGCGGGTTGTACTCTTCGTTGTACTCTTCGTTGTAGTCGCGGTCGTAGTCCGGCTTCGCTGTCTTGTCGCTCATGATGAACGCCACGGCGAGATGGTTCTCCGGATGCGCGTAGGCACGGACCGGGTGCGTACTCTCGTCCAGGTCTTCGGCGATGTACCGTTCGTCGCGGTGCATCTTCATGCACGAGCGCGGCGAGTTTTCATACACCCACACAATTTCGTCCGCGGTCTTGGCGAAATACACCACAGCGTCCCCGCTGTCCCCGATCTGTTTCTGCGCCCAGTCTTTTATGTCGTACTCGGTCAGCACATTGCCGAAGTACCGTGTCAGGTACCGACCCGGCTTCATCACGGTGAACCGTCCGGCGTACAGGCGGGCGTACGTCTCGGCAACGGCGATCCCGCCCACGGTGTCCGACTTTTGGGCGACGTACGGATGCAGCGTGTGGTGCGCCTTCGCCGTGCGGTACCATAGTGACTGGTGCCATACCGGACGACGGCGGCGGTGCACTGGCTGTGCTTGAGTCTCCCGGTTGTACCATACAGCACGTACGGCGTCGAGAAACTCCAGCATTTTGTCGACGTACGCAGACGATGTGGTGCTCATCTGTCGAAATACCCGCTCCCGTGCCGTATCCAGCAGGTATGGGGTGTATGCGCACGTACCCGTCAGCTCGACCAGGCGCGTCATGGTGTCGTTCAACAGGCGGATACCCTCCGGGCTTGCCGTCGGGTCGATGTGGGCCAGCTTGAGTATCGTCGCGATCAACCTTCCTGCCTCGCGTCCGACGTTGGTACGGAACATGATCCCTTCGTACGACAGGTTCTGGTCCCGGTACGGATTCGTCGGGTTCAGCATCTTGCTGCGGTTTTCCTGCGATTGACGGTAGGTCTCGTCGTCGTACTGACGCGCCAACCGGGATTTAAGGGAACGTATGCGGTCGACGTAGTAGCGTCCCCGCCACAGGGCGTTGTATGTGTCCGTCTCCCACTTGGTTATGCGCACGAGGACACAGTCCGGATCGGGGGCGTCGTCCCAGAAGTCGTGGTCGATCTTCTCCATGCATTCATCCCACCGTCTCTCGACGTCGATGAACAGGCGTACTGCGTTTTCGCGAAGTTCGTCCGCGACGAGGTTGATTATGTTGTGCATTGTGTTACTCCAGTTAGTGAACGACAAACGGACACCCACCGTTACGGTGGGTGCCTTGGAACTGCTTGGTGGGCTACTACTTGGCGATGATGGTGCGGGACTGGATGCGTGCGTACCGTTTGTCGACCAACTCGCTCGGGAACAGCACGCGCGCCCATGCCTCGGCGTCCGTCTTGGTGCGGCACAGGCTGCGCGACACGTCGCCGGCGACTTCCCACATCACGCCAGCCGTTACGAACTCTTCCGACCTTGTGGAGACAAGCGGCATCGGAGTGGGTGGGGCGGGCTGGGTGTAGGTGCTGCGCGCTTTGATGTTCTCGGCAGCGATAGTGGCCCGGAGGTCGTCGCTGATCATCACGCAGGCGTCCCAGAATTTCTCGTCGGTCGGGGCGGTGTAGTCGATGTTGGCACACGCGTCTCCGAACAGTTCGAGGATACGGCAGAGGTCACTGCCTGTCCCTGGCACTTTCCACACGGCCTCAACCGCTTCGTCGAACAGGGTACGTGCCCGAGCTATGCGGCTGGCGCTGTACCCGCTATCCGTAAGGGTAGAAGCGATTTTCTGCCACAGGTCGGTCAGTGGGGTGTCCGAGGCGGGCGCTTGGGGCGTGTATGGGTCGCTGTCGTCCTCGGCGTCCTTGGTTGGTGACTGGTGGCTTTCCTGCTCCATCAGGTCGAGGCTTGCGCCAGCCCACTCGGCAATATGTCCATAGAAGGCGGCACGTTTGGCGTGCTTCACGTACGTCGGCGTGTCCTTGCCATTGGCTTTGTAGTGCGCGCGGTCGGCCATCTCCTCGAACGCGCCACCGAGGTCGTACAACATGTCGCGTATGTCGTCACTACTGGCGGAACTGCGGGACGGTGTTTCGCGACACTCCACGACCACATCCATCGCTTTTATGCACGACTTGTAGTCGGGCGCGTTGAACTCGATGTGAATGTCCAGTTCGCTACTGATAGCGCCAATGGTGTCGTACTTGCGCGGGGTGAGCGTGGGGGGTGTGATGGTGTTTGTGCGGGTGTTCATTTGATTCTCCTGAGTGAATGAGTGGGTTAGGTGAAGAAGATGACGCCAATGGCGAAGCCAAAGACGAAACTGAACGCGAAGTAGTGGGTCATTCCAGAACCTCCAGAGGCTCCACGAACGCGTACGGGCGGTCGTACTCGTCACCCTTGCGGTAGTAGTCGAACCAACTGGGTGCTTCGGCGTTCAGGCTATCTGCAGCCTTTTGCGCGGCGTCGGCATTGGCGTACAGGCGACCGGAGTGTTCCGGGTACACGTTATCGTCCGGGTCGCGGTACGCCACCATCAACGAGTAGACTTTCATAGAGGAGGGCATTAGAAGGGTGCTCCATACTTGTTGAAGTAGTACGCCATTTCCAGCAGCTTGGCCTGCTCCTGCGCGTCGTACTTGCGCGTGGGGCGAACTGGCTTGATGAACACGCGGGTCTTGGCATGGAGTTCCTGCACACGGGCCTCCCACTGGTCCACGACTTCCGGGTTGCTGGTACGGGCCGGGGAGAACTTGGGCGCGGGGGTGAGGGTGTTGCGGTTGGCGGCACGGTGACTGGTGGCTTTCAGGTTGGCGAGGTAGTCGTCGATGCCGGACTGGATCATGGCGATACTGCTGACGTGCTTCACATTGCGCAGGTGACGGGCATTGTTGATGTGGGTCGTGCGGGTCATGGTAGTACTCCTTGAGTGAGTTGGTTCAATGCTGATTTCGGCATTATTGCCATCGTCAGGCGCAGTAAAGGACTGCGCTATCAGCGACCCGCCGTTACGGCATGGTGGGTCTGGTTTGTTGTCGTTGTTGCGGGTCAATCGTCGGTGGGCGGGGTTCCTTTCATGTGGGCCAGCATGACCTTCATGCCGGCAGTGAGTTTCTCGACCTTTGCTTCGAGGGCGGTGAACTGTTCCTCGATTGCGAGCATGCGGGTAGCCATTTCGTCAAGCTCGGTCAGCGCGCGGGCACCAGAGGTAAGGTTGCGGCGCTGCAAGAAGGCATTGATGGACAGCTCGCTTATATACCAGCGCCCGTCAGCGCCTTTTTCGCCAGCGAGCTGTCCGCTATTGACGTAGCTGAGCACACACGGCTGAGTCCGGCCCAACAGATCGCAGGTTTCGGCAGTTGTCTTGTAGCCGGGGGAGGATGCAGGTTTAGCCATATAAATTTTCCTATAAGGGATAAATGTACACTTTTTTCGGATGAATGTACGAAACCGTTTATACCCTACATTTTACGAGGTCGTTGTGCTGCAATGGGTTGATGGGGGTATTCTGTACTGTGGTGACTTTGCTAAACATATTATCAGATCGTTGTGCTGCAAGGGTTTCAGGGCGTAGTCTGCTGGAATCGACTTATTCCTGAAAATAAGAATACTCTCTCTCATGTGCACTCGCGCCGGTCGCCAAGTTTTCAGGTGTACACACGTATTTTCATATATTTTCCTTGTACATAAAAGTAATATATATAGAAGAACAATGCCGGAAGCCGCACCACACCGTCGTGTCGTTTGCTGGCGTTATAAGCGATTTGGCGAACGGAAAAGTACATAATGTACATGTTATAGCGCTTATAGCTCACCGAAACGTACATAAATAACTTATAGCACTGTATAAAATACTGTATAAACAGTTATAGCTTGTGCCGCCCGTGTCGTCCATTGGCGTGATGACT
>ERZ795054.2842-NODE-2842-length-14191-cov-5.687535_pt1 | contig 14191 bp, 10 predicted proteins | sample MGYA00375138_ERZ795054 | MGnify/ENA primary metagenome ERZ795054 (study PRJEB30183, sample SAMN05720215) | anaerobic digester metagenome | isolation source: active sludge of municipal wastewater-treating anaerobic digesters | place: USA | collected 2014-12-23 ...
CGATCTGCCTCCTCGGGGCGTACCTCTTCCCGCTCTGGAACCTGACGATGTTCGCCCCGCAGTACCAGGACGGCCTCCGCCTCGACATCTACAGCTACAAGTTCGAGGCGGGAAACGGCGGGCAGGACCTCAAGGAGATCAACGTCCTGAACCACTACATCGGCATGAGGGACCTCGAGCCCGAGAACTTCACCGAGTTCAAGTGGATCCCCTTCGTCGTGGGGATCATGGGCCTCCTGTTCCTGCGCGCCGCGGTCTTCGGCCACATGGCCCACGTGCTCGACGTGCTGGTCCTCTACAGCTGGTTCGGGCTCTTCTCGCTCTGGTCCTTCGGCTACAAGATGTACCGCTACGGGCACGATCTCGACCCGAAGGCGGCGATGAACGTCGATCCGTTCATGCCCCCGCTCTTCGGCGGCAAGCAGCTCGCGAACTTCGAGGTCTTCTCGTATCCCCAGGCCGGCTCCTACACCCTGGCCGTGGCGATGGTCTTCCTCGCCCTCGCGTTCTACTTCGGGTGGCGCGAGTCGCGGAAGGCAGCTTCCTGACGTGCGCGAAGCCTGACGTGAGACTTCCGGCGGCCGCCGCGCTCCTCCTCGCGCTCGCCCTTCCGGCGCGCGCCGAGGAGATGACCCCGGTCCTTCCGGGCGCCCTCGAGGGGCGTCCCGCGCCGCGCGACACCTCGCCGATCCAGAAGCTCGTCGACGCGGCCGCCCCGGGCGCGACGGTCGAGGTCCCGGCGGGAACGTACGAGGGCGACCTCGTCCTCGACCGCCCCGTGAAGCTCGTCGGCCGCGGGCGCCCCCTCCTCCTCGGCTCCCGGTCCGGGAGCGTCGTCCGCGTGAGGGCCCCGAACGTCACCGTCGAGGGGTTCGACATCGACGGGCGGGAAGGGGGCGACCTCGGGAAGGACTCCGCGGGGGTCCACACGTCCGCACCGGGGACGACGGTCCGTTCCTGCCGGGTGCGCGGAGCGCTCTTCGGGGTCTACGTCCGCGAGGCGAACGATGCCGTCGTGGAGGACAGCGAGATCCGCGGCATCCCGGGCAGGTCTCCCGGCGAGAAGGGCTCCGGCATCCACATCTGGAACACGGTCGGCTTCCGGTTCCTGCGAAACGTCATCGTCGACGTCCGGGACGGCTTCTACATCCAGTCCTCGAGCCACGGGCTCGTGGCCGGCAATCGCGCCTCGGACCTGCGCTACGGGATCCACTACATGTTCTCGGACGACAACGTCTTCGAGGACAACGTCTTCGAGAACGGGGCCGCGGGGAGCGCTCTCATGTACTCGAAGCGGATCGCGTTCCGGCGGAACCAGTTCCTCAGGAATCGCGGCTTCGCTTCCGTCGGCCTCCTCTTCAAGACCTGCGACGACGTCGTCGCCGAGGGGAACCTCCTCGCCGACAACGCCCGCGGCGTCTTCTTCGAGGACTCCTACCGGAACGTCTTCCGCGGGAACGTCGTGGCATCGTCCGACACGGCGATCGTCCTTTTCGCCGGGTGCGGGCAGAACCGGATCACGGGGAACTCCTTCGTCGGAAACCTCACGCCGCTGACGCTCGTCGGGAAGACGACGGACACCGTCTTCGACGGCAACTACTGGTCCGAGAACCGCGAGCCCGACCTCGACGGCGACGGACGCTCCGACCGGCCCTACCGCCTCGGGAACGTCTTCGACCACTTCCGCGGAAACCTCCTCGCGGCAGACCTCTTCGCCCAGAGCTTCGCGGCCGGGGCGATCGGCGTGGCGGAGGAGACCTTCCCCGTACTGCGCCAGCAGATGGCGATGGACGACTCTCCCCTCGCCCGCCCGCCGGCCCTCCCCGACGTTCCACGTGCGAAACCCGCCGTGCGCGTCGCGAACGTTCCGGCCGTCGCGGCCTCCGCCGCCACGTTCCTCTTCGGCACCGCGCTCCTCGTCCTGGGCCGGCGTCTCCCGGCGGCATGAGAGAGTGGAATCGATGATCCGCTTCGACGCCTTCGGAAAGAGCTACGGCACCCAGGTCGCCGTCCGCGACGTCTCGCTCGAGGTCGGGGCCGGCGAGGTCGTAGCGCTCCTCGGGCCGAACGGCTCGGGAAAGACGACCTGCCTCAAGGCGGTCGCGGGCCTCCTCCACGCGACCTCGGGGCGGGTCCTCGTCGACGGACGCCCGGCCTCGGAGCCGGCCGCCCGCCGGGGCCTTTCGTTCCTTCCCCAGAAGGTCGCCTTCCCCGACGCCCTGACGGGGCGCGAGGTCGTGGAGTTCTACCGGCGCCTTCGCGGCGTTCCCGCGCCTCGGACCGCCGAGGTCCTCCGATTCGCGTGCCTGAACGGGGCCGCAGCGCGCGCCGTGTCGACCTACTCGGGGGGAATGGTCCAGCGCCTCGGCCTCGCCGTCGCCGCGCTCCCCGACACGCCGCTCCTCCTCCTCGACGAGCCGACCGCCGCCCTCGACCCGGAAGGTCTTGCCGCGTTCTACGCCCTCGTCGAGGGGCGCCGCCGCGAGGGGAGGACGATCCTCTTCACGTCGCACCACCTCGGCGACGTCGAGCGACTCGCCGACCGTTTCGCCGTCCTCGTGGAGGGGCGGCTCGCCGCGCTCCTCTCGGCGGCGGAGCTCGCGCACCGGCTCGCCGACAGGGGCCTCCTCCGCCTCCGGCTCGACCGCGCCCCCGGCGCGGTCCTCGGCTCGATCCGTGCCGCGTGCCCGGGGGCCGCGGCGACGGAGGAAGAGCTCCTTCTCCCGGGTCCGGCATCCGCCCGCCCGGCGTACCTCGAGGCGGTTCGCGCGACCGGCGCGGCGGTCCTCGCTCTCTCTTCCGACGAGGGGCGCCTCGACGCCCTCTACACCGAGCTCGTGGGAGGTCCGCGATGAGATCCCCGCTCCGGGTCGTCGCCGTGCTGTCGGTCGCCGTCCTCGCCGCCTGCGGGGGCGGCGCCGATGGTCCCGTCCCCGTCGACACGAAGAACGACGCCTGCGCCTGGTGCCGGATGTCGGTCTCCGACCTCCGCTTCGCCGCCCAGCTGACGGCTCCCGGCCACGAGCCGAAGCTCTTCGACGACGCGGGCTGCCTGCGCGACTGGCTGAAGGAGCCGCGGGAGGCCGCGGAGTGGACCGCCTGGCTCTCCGACCACCGGACAAGGGAGTGGGTGAAGGCGACGGACGCCGTGGTCGTGCGCGAACCGGCGATTCAGACGCCGATGGACTCCGGGCTCGTCGCCTGGGCGAACGCCGCCTCGCGCGAGCAGGACCCGACAGGAAAGAGCGGCTCGCCCGTTCCGATCGCCGAGGTGATCGGCCCGTTCGCCGCGGGAGCGAAATGAGCGGCTCCCCGTTCGTCCTTTGCGCCCGGCAGGAGCTCCTCCTCGCGATCCGCTCCCGGTGGACCCAGATCTTCGCCGTCGTCTTCGCCGGCCTCGCGCTCGCCGTCGCCGTCGCGGGCTACGCCCTCTCCGGCGGACACGGCGTCCAGGACTTCGCCCGGACGTCGGCCTCGCTCGTCCAGCTCGTCCTCCTCCTCGTCCCGCTCTCCTCGCTCCTCATCGGCGTCCTCTCGCTCGCGCCGGAGCGGGGCGCGGCCGAGCTCCTCTTCTCGCAGCCCGTGTCGCGAACGTCGATCCTTCTCGGGCAGTCGACCGGCCTCTGGGCCGCCCTGACGGCGGCCCAGGCGATCGGGTTCGGGGCGGCCGGCACGATCGTCTTCTCCCACCGTGGGAGCGACGGACTCGGCGGCTTCGTCCTCCTCTTCGCCGGATCGTCCCTGCTGACGGCCGTCTTCCTCGGCCTCGCCGCGCTCCTCGCGGCCGGGGCGATCGGGCGACGCAGGACGCGCGCCCTCGCGCTCGCTCTCGTCGTCTGGTTCGTCGCGGTCGTCCTTCTCGACGTCGTCGCGCTCGGCGTCGCGTCGGTCCTCAAGTCGGGGACCGCCTCGCGGGTCCTGATCCTGAGCGTGATCGTGAATCCCGTCGGAGCCCTGCGCACCGGCGCTCTCCTCGCGCTCCAGGGGACGACGGCGTTCGGCTCGGCCTCGCTCGCGTTCCTCCGTTTCACGGGCGGGACGACCTGGGCCTTCGTCCTCCTCTCCGGATCGCTCGTCGCCTGGGCCGCGATCCCGTTCGTGCTCGCCGCGCGGAGACTCTCCCGGACCGACCTCTGATCCTCGAGCTGCGGCGACGCCGCCGCCTCGACGGCCGCCCGGTTCGCGGCTATCGTCCCGGGCGGAGGCCTCCATGAAGTACGCACCTCTCGCGGCCGCCGCGGCGGCGGCCTGGCTCCTGCTTTCGAGCACCGCCGTCGCCTCGGGAACCGCCTACAGGAGCGTCCTCTACCCGGTCGCGGGGAACGAGGGCTCCTCCGGCGACCGCGAAGCGGGGGCGAACGGCGCGTTCTGGATTCCCTCCTCGGCCTACGACAACCCCACCGGCGGCTGGAAGCCGATCGTCCACCGGCTCGACCCGTCCGGCGGCGTCGCGACGTGGGCGCTCGACCCGGTGGCCCGGTCGTTCTTCCCGGTGGCCGTTCGGTGGCATTCCGCGGGCGGCCGGGCGATCGTCCTCGTTCCGCTCGGGGCGGAGCAGAGGGCCCTCGTCTACGCGCTCGATCCGGCGACCGGCGGCGCGACGCGGACAGAGATCCCGTTCCTCGCGCGGTCCCTTCGCCTCGACCCGCAGGACGGCTCGACCTGGCTCGTCGGGCGGGACACGGTCGCCCGGCTCTCGGGGGGCACGCTTCGCGCCTGGACGATCCCCGGCGTCGTCGACGCCGCCGGCCGTTTCGACGCGGGCGACCGGCTCTGGCTCGCGACCGAGGGAGGCGTCCTCCTCTCGATGACGAGGGACGGGGCCGTGGCAAGCTGGGGTCCCGGCTCGTCTCCGGGATCGCTCCTCACCGTCGACGAGAGCGGTACCGAGCTCTGGGGCGTCGACGGGGCGCGCGACCGGCTCGTCCGCTTCCGCCCGTCGACCGGCGAGAGGACCGCCTGGCCCCAGGTCCGGCCCGTCTCGAACTGGGCGGGCCTGGCGGTCTCCGGCGGGACCGTCGCGCTCGCCGCTTCGTACGGTCCGCACGTCGTCTCGGCGACCGTCGCGGACCTCGGCCCCGGAACGACCACCACTTCGACCGGGAGCCCGGTCCAGACCGACGCGCCGGCCGACGGCATGGCCGGGCCCGCGCCCGTGACGCCCGTCCGGACCGATTCGACCGTCACGCGGTCTGCGCGGGCCCTCTACGCGCCGCTCGACGCCGACCGAGCGCTCTTCACGACGAGCGGCGAGGCGTACCGCGCCCTCCTCTGGGCCGGCGCCGGCACGTTCCTCGTCGCCACGGACGGGGTCGAGCTCTGGACGCCGCTCGCGGCCGATGCGCCGTTCGCGACGCGCCAGGTCCTCCCCGTCGCGGTCGAGGTCCGGCCGGACGACCCGACCCGGAACTTCTTCACCGAGGTGACGGTGGCGAACCTCGACGCGGAGCGGGACGTCCTCCTCACGCTGACCACGTCGACCGCGGTCCACGCGCTCGCGATCGACCTCCCCGCGGGGACGACGCGCGTCTTCCCGAACGTCGTCGAGACGTTCCGCGACCTCGGTCTGGCCTATCTCCCGCCGGGCGAGACCGTGGCCGGGACGCTCGCGGCCGAGTTCCGGAGCGGCAGCGGGAGCCTCGCGGCGCGCGTCTACACTCGCTTCCCCGACGGCTCGACGACCGGGCTCGGGTTCACCTCCCTCGACGCGGCGCGCGAGGCACGCGTCTTCCGGAAGACGCTGAACGGCCTGAAGAACACCGCCGGGTTCCGGACGAACGTGGCAGTCGCGAACCTCTGCGGCCTCGAGGGGCCGTGCGCGACGCTCGACCTTTCCGCCGACTTCTTCGACGACGCCACCGGGACCGCGGTCGGCACGGCGACGCTCCAGGTGCCGCCGGGGCAGTGGAGACAGCTCGACGCGCCGCTCACCCGCTTCGCGGGCGCCACGGGCGAGACGTTCTCCGTCGTCTTCGTCCCGTTCTCGACGGGCGCGACGGCCTACGACGCCTACGCCACGGTCGTCTCGAACGCGAACCAGGACGCCGCGTTCGTACGGGCCACGCCGTCGGAGCGGGCCTCGAACCTGTCGCTCCCCGTGATCACCGACGCGGGCGGGATCGGGACCCGCTTCACCTCCGAGCTCGCGCTCACGAACACGACCGGAGCCGCGACGACGGCCGACGTGACGTTCACGTCGGCGAAGTCCGGAAACGTCGTCTCCGAGACGCTCCAGCTCGCCTCCGGCCTCGGCGTCCTCTGGCCGAACGCCGTCGGCCACTTCCGCTCGATCTCCCCCGCCTCCGTCGAGGCCGACGACTACGGCCCGGTGCGGATCGCGTTCCGCGACTTCGCGAGCGGGTTCGCCTCGGTGCGGACCACCGCCTCGAACGGCACCGGGCTCGGCTTCACCGCGATCGACCCGTTCGTCGAGCGGGCGAAGCGGACGAAGCGGATCGCCGGCCTCGTCGAGAGCGCCCGGTTCCGGACGAACCTCGCCATCGTCCACGCCGGCGCGACGGGGACCGACCCGTCGGCGCAGATCACCCTGCGCGTCACCGTGCGCGACGCCGCGGGGATCGTCGTCGGCGCCCCGCTCGAGCGAACGCTCGGCCCGGGCCAGCTCCACCAGTGGACGAAGGTGCTGTCCGACTCCCTCGGGCGGACGGGCGAGGGCTTCACGGCGACGATCGAGCGGATCGACGGGTTCGACCCGTTCGACGCCTACGTCACCGTCATCGACAACGCCTCGACCGACCCGGTCTTCGTGAGGGCGGAGTAGCGCCGCGCCCTACGGCAGCCGGAGGAGCGTCGCGACCCTCCCGCCGTCGGCGCGGAAGCTCGCCGTCTCGAACCCCTTCTTCCGCATCGCGTCGACGAGCGGCGCGGGAAGGAAGCTCGAGAGAAGGAGCAGCTCGCCCCCTTTCGGGAGCGACGCGGCCGCCCCCTGCACGGCGCCGAGGGGGTGGTCTCCCCTCGCGAGGACCTCGTCGGCGTCGATCCGGGCGACGACCCGAGCCTCGTCGTGCCAGGCCGGCGGCGCGGCGAGGACCTCGCCCGCCGCCGCGGCCTCCGCGGCGGTCGGCTCCCCCGGGAGGCCCGCCGCCTGCCGGAGCGTCCCAACGAGAGTCCGGACGTCCACTCCCCCGACGCGGGCCGCCTGGGCGAGCGTCGCGACGCGCGCGACGGTCCTCCGGAGGATCGGGTTCCTCAGCTTCGCGAAGGCCGGGGCGATCGCGACGAGCGTCGCCTCCAGCTCCGGCCAGGCCTCGAGGAGCTCCCCCACCTTCGCTTCCGGGGTGATCGAAAGGCCGCTCACGCCGTCACCGCCGTCTCGTACTGGAGGAGCCGCCGCTCGCCGCGGAGCGCGCGGATCCGGGTCGCGTCCTGCGTGACCTCGAGACATCCCGCGTAGACACCCTTCGCGTCGCGGACCGCGAAGTAGCGGACGTGGACGAAGCGCCCGTGGAGCTCGAGCCAGAACTCGGCGACGTGCTGCCGCCCGGCACGGAAGTCGTCGAGGATCCGCTCGACGACGTCGACGCTCTTCGGCGGGTGGCAGTGCTGCACCTTCCGGCCGAGGATCGCGCGGGTCCGCGAGAAGACCCGGTCGGGCCCCTCGCTGAAGAAGGCGACGCGGTCGTCGGCGTCGACGAACGTCAGGTCGACCGGGAGCGCCTCGAAGATCCCCTGGAGCTGCTCGAGCGTCAGGTGCCCGGACGGCAGGGCGACCGCCTTCCCGGCCGGGAGCGACAGCGCGTCCGGCGGAAAGCTCGGCAGGGGCGGGAGCCACCCCTCCCGCGGCGGGACGAGACACCAGCCGACGCGCGGCGACTCGGCGTGGACGAGCCCCCACTCGTCGGCCGAGAGCGTCCCGAGGGAGAGCGGAAGGAGGACGAGCTCCTCCTTGGAGACCATCTCCGCGAGCGCCGCCGCCGCCGGCTCGCCGACCGTCTCGACGACGAGCCGCCACTCCTCCGCCGACGCCTCCTCGACCGAGAGCGCCTCCGAGAGCGCCTTCAGGAGGCCGCGCGCCTCGTCGTCCTTCGCCCACATCACCTTCGACGGACCGACGATCCCGTGCTTCTCGAGGAACGGGAAGAGGAGCTCCTCCTTCCTCCGGTAGTGCTTCTCCACGTCGAAGAGCTCGTGCGCCACGGCCCGCGCCCGGTCGCGAGCTTCCGCCGCCCCGTTCCCGGCGAGCGCGGCGAGCGACTCGCGGAGCCTCGCGACCGCTGCGAGGATCGCCTCGTTCTCGCGGCGGAAGGTGTCGACCGGGTGACCCGGCGGAGCGTCTCCGACCGTCGGCGCCGGGAGGACGAACTCCCGGAGGACCTGCGAGTGGAGGTCGCACATCGAGCGGACCTCCTCGACAGGCATCCCGTCGGCGATGAGCGATTGCTCCATTGCCGCGATCTCCGTCGCGTCGGTTTCCCGGACGATCTGACGGAGCTGCCCGCGCACCTCTTCGGGTGACGCTCCGGCGTGCAGGTGCCGGATGATCCCCTTCAGCTCCTCGATCCGCTTCGCGCGGTTGTTGATCAGCTCGCTCATCGGGTCCTCCCGTTCACGGGCGGAAGGATCGCGGGCCTCGTCGCCGGCGCGTTATGACGTCCGTCAGTCAAGTCGAGATATCGTCGCAGGACGGCGGGCTCGCCCTCGACCTCTCCAGCGACGCAGCTCCGGAGGCGGATGGCTCTCGGCCGCCGGGTTCAGCCCACGAGCGCCCGGAGCCGCCCGACGTCCGGAATCAGGAACCCTTCCTCCCCCGTGACGACGATCCCCTCCTTGCCCCAGCGGCTCATCGTCCGGATCGCCGTCTCGACCGTCGTCCCGGCGAGGTCCGCGATCTCCTGCCGCGTCAGGGGGAGGTGGATCACCGCCTTCGTTCCCTCCACCTTTCCCGAGGAGGTGACGAGGTCGAGCAGGGCCTGCGCGATGCGCGTCTCGACCTGGCCGGTCATCTCGGAGACGCGCTGCCCGAGCTGCACCTGCCGGGCCATCATCAGCTGGAGGAGCTGGCGGAGGATCTCAGGGTGCCGGTCGGAGAGGGCGAAGAACTCCCTCTCGGGCACGTGGACGACCGTCGAGGGCTCGACGGCGATCGCCGTGCCCGGGTAGGGCCGCCCCTCCCACGCCGCGACGATCCCGACCGGGCTCCCGGCCCCGACGACCCGCAGGATCACGCTCCGGGTCGGGGTCGCCTTGACGATCTTCACCGTGCCGAGGGCGACGAACGACATCTCCTTCGCTCGCGACCCCTCGACGAAGACCGTGTCCCCCCGCTCGCAGACCTGGAGACGGCACACCTGCGCGAGCGCCTTCGCTTCCGCCGGGTTCAGGCACCGGAACAGGGGAATCCGTTCGAGCAGTGCGGTCGTCACGATGCGTGGACGGCGAGGATATCAGCCGGCCCGGAGATCCCCGGGGGCGCCGCGGACCGGGACGGGTAACATCGCCCCTCCTTGAAGGACTCGGCCCGCTTCCTTTCCTACTTCGCCCGAAGGCCCGGGGCCTACGCCGCCGGTTTCGGGACGATGGCGCTCTCCGCGGCTCTCTTCCTCGCCATGCCGCGGATCGTCCGGTACGTCCTGGAGTCGCTCGAGACGGACCCCTCGCCGCGAAGGATCGCCCTCGCCTGCGGGGCGATCCTCCTCCTCGGCGCCGCCGACGCCGTCCTCTTCTTCTTCACCCGCCGCATCCTCATCGGCGCTTCGCGCGACGTCGAGTTCGAGATGCGGGAGGACCTCTTCGCCCACCTCCTCCGGCTCCCGCCGCGCTGGCACCGGAAGAGCCGCGTCGGCGACGTGATGAGCCGCGCCGTGAACGACCTCTCCGCCGTCCGGATGATGATCGGTCCGGGGATCATGCAGGCGGCGAACACCCTCGTCGTCGGGTCGATCGCGCTGACCCTCATGGCCTTCGCCTCCCCCTCCCTGACGCTCGTCGCCCTCGGCGTCCTCCCGTTCGTCGTCGTCGCCACGCAGGGGATGGGCAAGGTCACGCACCGCCGTTTCACGGCGATCCAGGAGTTCTTCAGCGAGATCTCCGCGAGCGCGCAGGAGAACTTCAACGGGGCCCGCCTCGTCCGCGCCTTCGCCCGGGAGGCGACCGAGGAGGCCCGCTTCGACGCGAAGAACCGCGAGCTGCGCCGCCGGAACCTCCGCCTCGCGCGGCTGAACGCCCTCTACTTCCCGCTCCTGCAGGCGCTCGTCGGGAGCGGATTCGCCATCATCCTCTGGGTCGGCGGCCGGCAGATCCTCGCGGGCGAGCTGACGGTCGCACGGTACGTCGAGTTCAACCTCTACCTGATGGAGCTCGTCTGGCCCGCGATCGCCCTCGGCTGGGTCGTGAACCTCTGGCAGCGCGGGACCGCCTCCTGGAATCGGATGGCCGAGCTCTGGGCGGCCGAGCCGCTCCCCGAGGAGAGCGGCGAGGGGCCGCTCCCGAACGGGCCGCTCGAGGCGAAGGGGCTGACCTTCGGCTACGACGGCGGGCCGCCCGTCCTCCGCGACGTCGCGTTCACGGTCGAGCCGGGGACGACGGTCGCCGTCGTCGGCCGGACCGGCTCGGGAAAATCGACGCTCCTCCAGCTCCTCCTCCGCCTCGAGGAGCCGCCGTTCGGGACGATCCGGCTCGGCGGACGCGACCTGCGCGAGGTCCCGCTCCCTCTCCTGCGCCGAACGCTCGTCGCCGTCCCGCAGGAAACGTTCCTCTTCTCCGACACGCTCGCCGCGAACGTCGCGATGGGACGCCCCGGGGCGACGCGCGCCGAAGTCGAGCGGGCCGCCCTGGAGGCCGGCCTCGGCCCCGACCTCGCGACGTTCCCGAAGGGGCTCGACACGATCGTCGGCGAGCGCGGCATCACGCTCTCCGGAGGACAGAAGCAGCGGACGGCCCTCGCCCGCGCCCTCCTCGCCGACGCCCCGTTCCTCGTCCTGGACGACGCCTTCTCCGCGGTCGACACCGAGACGGAGGAGAAGATCCTCGAGGCCGTGAAGGCCCGCTCCGGGACGAGGACGATCTTCCTCGTCTCTCACCGCCTCTCCACGATCCAGCACGCCGACTTCGTCGTCGTCCTCGAGAAGGGGCGCGTCGTCGAGACGGGGACCCACGAGGAGCTCCTGCGCGCCGGCGGCCTCTACGCGGAGCTCGCCGAGCGCCAGCGCCTCTCCGAGGAAGTGGAGGCCGCGTAAAGATGGCCGGCCACCTCCCCGAGGACGAGGCCCAGGGACGCGGCTTCGACCGCGGCCTCCTGCGGCGCCTCTTCACCCTCGCTCTCCCGTACAAGGGGTATGCGGGGGGCGCCCTCCTCGTCCTCTTCCTCGAGTCGGCCGCCCAGCTCGCCGGCCCGCTCCTGACGGGCGCCGCGATCGACCTCGTCTTCACGCCGAGAGGGGAGGCGGCCGGAGGGGCGGCCTTCGTCGCGCGCCTCCTCGCTTCGCTCGGCCTCCCGGTCTCCGGGCTCCGCGGCCTCGACGCGATCGCGGGCCTCTACCTCCTCTCCGTCCTCGCGAACTTCGGCTTCATGTTCCTGATGGTCGAGTGGACGTCGCGGATGGGGCAGGGGGTGATGTACGACCTCCGGACCCGGATCTTCGGGCACCTTCAGCGCGCCGACGTCGCGCTCTACGACCGGACGCCCGTCGGCCGCCTCATGACGCGCCTGACGACGGACGTCGACGCCCTGAACGAGCTCTTCACCTCGGGCTTCGTCTCGCTCCTCGGGGACCTCGCCGTCCTCTTCGGGATCGTCGGCGTCCTCTACGCCCTCGACCCGACGCTCGCGACGATCACACTCGCCGTCCTCGTCCCGATGGCCCTCGTGACGAACTGGTTCCGGAAGGGGGCGCGCGACACCTACCGGAAGGTGCGCGTCAGGATCGCGAAGGTGAACTCGTTCCTCCAGGAGCACCTCTCCGGAATCGCCGTCGTCCAGCTCTTCCGGCGCGAGGCGCCCGCGCAGGACGCCTTCCGGGAGGTGAACGACGAGCACCGGCAGGCGAACCTCGAGTCGATCTTCTACTACGCGGTCTTCTACCCCGCCCTCGACTTCCTCTCGGCCGTCGGCATGGCGGCGATCCTCTGGTGGGGCGGCGGCGAGGTCATCCGCGGGACGATGACGATCGGCGCCGTCGTCACCTTTCTTCAGTACTCGAAGCGGTTCTACCGGCCGCTCATGGACCTCTCCGAGAAGTACAACATCCTCCAGGCGGCGATGGCCTCCTCGGAGCGGATCTTCCAGCTCCTCGACGAGACGCCGGCCATCGCGGCTCCGCCTTCTCCCCGCCCCGTCCCCCGCCCGCTCCGCGGCGAGATCGACTTCGACGGCGTCCGCTTCTCCTACGTGCCGGGGGAAGAGGTGCTCAAGGGGGTCTCGTTCCGCGCCGCGCCCGGCGAGACGATCGCCCTCGTCGGGGCGACCGGCTCCGGAAAGTCGACGATCGTGAGCCTCCTCCTCCGCTTCTACGACGTCACCGGCGGCGCCGTGCGCGTCGACGGGCACGACGTGCGGAGCTTCGCCCCGACGGAGTTCCGCGACGGCTTCGGGATCGTCCTGCAGGACACGTTCCTCTTCACCGGGACGATCGCCGAGAACGTGGCCTTCTTCGACCCGTCGATGCCGCGCGAGACGGTCGAGTGCGCCTGCCGCGACGTCGGCCTCGGCCCTCTCCTCGACCGCCTCCCCGACGGCCTCGACACCCGGCTGACGGAGCGCGGCGGCGGCCTCTCCGTCGGCGAGAAGCAGCTCGTCTCCTTCGCCCGGGCCCTCGCCCGCGACCCGCGCATCCTGATCCTCGACGAGGCGACCTCCAGCGTCGACCCCGAGACGGAAGCCGTCATCGAGAAGGCCGTCGACCGGCTCCTCTCGGGCCGCACCTCCGTCGTCGTCGCCCACCGCCTCTCGACGATCGTGAGGGCTGACCGGATCCTCGTCCTCTCGCACGGCGAGGTCCGGGAATCCGGGACGCACGCCGAGCTCCTCGCGAAGGGGGGCCTCTACGCCCGTCTCTACGCGCTTCAGCTCAAGGACCGGGAGGCGGCGGCGTAGGAGGCGAGCGTACGTCCCTGCGAGGGGACGGTGCCGCTGGCACGACCCGTGCGCTCCCCCGCCCGGAGGAATCTTTGATCGCGTTCATCACCCTCTTCCTCGGCATCGCGACGGGCGTACACACGGTCGAGCTCTCGGCGGCCTCCGACGTCGCACGGGTGGAACTCTACGTCGACGGGACGAAGTCTGCCGACGTCGGCCCGCCCTTCACGGCGAAGATCGACCTGGGCCCCGAGATCGCACCGCGGGAGCTCGTCGCCGTTGCGTTCGACGCAGGCGGGAGACGGCTCGGTGAAGCGAGACAGCAGGTCAACCGCGCAACCTCCGACGCCGAGGCTGGCTTCGCGCTCGAGCGCGACAGGACGGGCCACGTTCTGGCCGCTCGCCTCTTCTGGCGCTGCCCCGTGAGCCCGAAGCCGACGTCGATCTCCGCGTCCTTCGACGGTCAGCCGCTCGAGGTGGCGAACCCCGAGCGGATCCCGATCCCTTCCCATGGCGTGGGCTCCGAGCACATCCTCGTCGCCGACCTGACCTTCGACGGAGGCATCACCGCGACGGCGGTGGCGAGCTTCGGAGGGAGGAACCGTGGCGACGAGACGAAGGAGCTCACAGCCCTCCCCGTCCGCCTCTCACCCGGCGCCCGGTTCCCGAAGAAGGCGGATCGAATGGACGGCTGGTTTCAGCTGGAAGGACGGAGCCTGGCGGTGGCGGCCATCGAGGAGGGCCCGACCGAGATCGTGTTCGTCATGGCGGGCCGGGTTCCGGAGGACCTGATGCGCCTCGCCAACGACCTCGTCCGGGCGGACGAAGACCGGAGAGAGGTCGAGCGGCTTACCGCCGGCCGGATCGCCTCTCAGGTCGGGCGTCCCGCGGGCGAACACGTCGCAGTCCCCCCACTCAGCCGCAGGTCCCCGACGTCGGTGCTGGACCTGCCGACGGGGAGCCGGTTCCACTTCACACGCTCGACCCCGCGGATGATCGCGGGTCCGCGAGAGGTTACGTGGGCCTTCCCCACCTCCGCGGTCTTTACGCCCAGTGACGGTACGTTCCTGCATCTCGGGAAGCACGTCTTCCGCAGCGAAGAGCCTTCACCGCCGCGGATCGCCGAGGCGATCGCCGCCTCCGGGCTCGCGGCAACCC
>ERZ795054.2843-NODE-2843-length-14189-cov-6.058724_pt1 | contig 14189 bp, 6 predicted proteins | sample MGYA00375138_ERZ795054 | MGnify/ENA primary metagenome ERZ795054 (study PRJEB30183, sample SAMN05720215) | anaerobic digester metagenome | isolation source: active sludge of municipal wastewater-treating anaerobic digesters | place: USA | collected 2014-12-23 ...
TTTCACATCAAATAGACAGAATTTCAAAGAACCATGAACTGGCTGACAAAATTTCTGTTCACACACACCCGCCAGACTATCCCGGATGGGCGTCCGCTGTACGCCTATAAGATGGGGGATACCACCTACGCAGATTTGCGAAGCCACTTCCATCAAGTCATCCTCCTGGATTCACAGGGCAGGCTGCTTTCCCGCTTTGCGCCCATTTTCTGCCTGTATGCCGCCGAGACCTTCCGCCGGGAACATGCCCAAGGCCCTTGGGCGTGGGAAACCATTTTCAAGCCGCTCGGGCTGGAAACGCCTTCCCAGCAACAAATCGCCGATTGGGTGGAGAAGGGCCTGAAATGGTGGGGCCGACACCAGCGCCTGCTGCACAGCGCAAGCGGTAACCGCCTGTTTTTGGTAACCATCGCCTGTGAAGGTGGGCTGCCTCTGCGATTGTTGCAACGAGAGAATACCCAACTGACGCAATTCTTCCGGACCATTCTCGACAACTATTACCATAGGGGTCAGGGGGGCGAAAAGAATGCCGAGATCATCGCCCGACAACAGGCTTACCGCCTGCCTCGCAGTCTGCGTCAGGAACCGGTGTTTCACCTGGCTGCCACCCTCATCGCCAAAATCGGCGAACTGAATTCGCGCATTGGAGAGACTGCGGATCCTATCGCGGCGCTCGATCAAAAAGTACAAAATTGGCGGCGAGATTTGCCATTGCGGTTGGATGATCGAGTCGCTGAAACGCTTTTGAATGGCCTGGTGCGCCGCTTCGGGGAACTGGCGCGCGAGGTAAGCGCACGGCTGCGCTGGCGGGGACAACTTCGTGAAACCCGCAAAGGCTGGCAGGTGGAAAAACGTCTGGAACTGCCGGAATGTCCGAGCGGCGCACAGCTTGCAGAATGGATCGGCTCGCCAGTAGCGGAACGACCCCGCTGGCGCCTGCTGGTGCACACACCCGCTGGCACTGAGGCGGTGGCCTGGTTAACCCGAATCCAAGGCGAAGGAAAATCCGCCCGTTACCGTCGAGAATGGTTGCAGCATGGCGGGGTGATACTCGTCGGTGCGGCGGTCGGGCAACCTCACCAGTTGAGCCTGCACGACGGCCAGCAGGAATACGCCCTGACAGTACGAGATGGCGAACCATGGGGCGATTCTCCCTGGGTATTCGTCGAGCGGGGGACAGCCGGAGAAACAGAGTGGTTGACCGAGGGATCGGCTCGCACTCGATCAGATCAGGCTTGGGTAGTGGCCGCACCGGAACTCATAGCACGCCAAACAACGGGGGCTTGCGAATGTTTGGGAGTCCTCGTTGGTCTCGACCGAGTGGTGTACCGGATCAGCGGTGAAGTCGAACTGCTCACCCCGCAACAGGATCGCTACCGAATCACCTGCCGGGCCGAAAACGAGTCCGAAGAGGCTTTTATCGTTGTCGGCGACGGGATTCCACAAGCGATCCAGCAACGCACACTGTATCGCGGTATTCCGCAGATTCAGGCACTCGACCGGGAAGGGCGGCGACAATCTACATCTGGGCGCATTCAATGGCGACCGGTCGGCGACAGCGCACCTTGGCGGGAAATCCATGAAGCAGCGCGTGGGCGGATTTGGGTACGGCTGATTGATGCCAGTAGTGCGGAGCGTTGCCGGCGGCAGATTGATGTAGCGCCTCGCAATTTTCGCATCGAAGCCGATATCGGCACTGGAAACCAGGCCGGCGTCGTGCGATTGACCGGACTGGCTGGAGCCGAAGTGCGGCTCGGCCTGGATAACCCCGCCGGCATCTCCATCAGTCATGCCGAGGATCAGGCACGGATTGTATGCCCGTCCTTGCCGGGCGTCTTGCCGCTACCGCTGACCCTTCTACTGCATTGGTCGGGGTCACAACCGATTGCGTTGGATTTGCCCTATCCTCAGCGAGGTGCGTTTTTTCGACTGGCAGGACAACCGTTACCCAACGATGATTGGGTTCCCCTGGATCGACTGGGCGGGCTGCGCCTGTTTGTTCAGGACCCCACCAGTGGCCGTCACTTCTGGTTGGAAGGTGAACTGATCGCTCGTGCAGATGAAACCGCTGAACACTTTCGCCAGAGCTTTCACGAGCGTTTGCCACCTCTCGAACAAAGTCGGCTCGAAGTTTCGCTGCTTCCTTGGCAGGATCGCATCGTTTCCCTGCTGACCAGCAACCGTGATCTGGACGCTCAAGTGCGGCTGATCATCGAAACCACTCAGGGCCAACATTTGGCAAGGCTACGAGTTACCCGCTTTGATGCCTTGATTGAACCGGATCGGACGGCTGGTATGGTGCGGATTCCCGAACAGGTCTTGGCGCGACTTGGCGTGGAATGGAAGAGTCGAATTCGCCTGGAAATAATCCGGCTCTGGGCGCCGGCCGAGCCGCCAGTGATTTTATCAGCCAGTCCGAATTATGCTGCTTGTTGGGAAGTCCCTGCTGATCTCGAACCTGGCCCCTGGTGGATCGTGGGACGGGATGGTAACTGGGCGCGATTTCGCCCCTTGCTGTGGGTCGCCAGTGGGGACGATGCTTCTGTCGAAAGTGATAACGGCTCGCTGGCTAGCGCGATCCGGGAATCCAATTCCGAACGACGGGAGCAGCGATTAAACGCTTTACTCGAAGCACTGGGGCAAAACTCTGATCATCCTGACTGGTCGCTTTTTTTCGACTATGTGCGGCTGGCGCGGGAATTTCCACCGAGTTCGCTGGACGTGCTGCGCGGGTTACCGACTCATCCCCATGCGCTGGCGCAGGCCTTGTTCAGAACCGATGATGAAACTTTCGATCTGGTCTGGTCGCTCTCCGGGCAAATGCCGTTTTTATGGGTTTTGCTGGCGGTCAACACCTGGCGGGAGGCGGCAATCGCTTATTTCGAGGGACTTCAACTTACGCTGGCCGAAATGGAAGGGGGCGCGGAGATGGTTTTCAGCCTGTTTCAAGGATTCCGGGAACGCGCCAGCGCCCGCCGCATCTATTGGCGACCGCTATGCGACTGGCTTCAGGAGCAAGTTTTCCCTGGCAAAAAGCTTGCGAAAAACAGCGAACTGAGCATAGCGCGGCGCTGCTCTTCATTTCTGGAACAACAGATTGAACCGCTGGAACATGAACTGCAAGGACGGCACGACGCCGAGGAAAAGTGGCCTGAAAGCGTTGAGGTGATGGTCTGGCAACCCTATATCGCTCCAGAGGACTGTTACGCCCATCTCAATCCAGAATACCGCCCGGTGCGATACGCACCCTTTATCGCTGCGCATCTGAGCCTGAACGGTATCGCTCCCAGCGAGCGATTGATCTACGAGTTGCGCCTGCTGCGCGCGTTTGACCGGGAATGGTTCGATAGCGTCCATGCCGTCGCCTTGACCCTTGGCCTCGCTCAACGCCCGTTGGAATCCTGAACCATGGAACGCACGCAGTTCTACAACACGCTGGTCGAACAACTGGGCCGCCGCGCCACTCGCGCTGTGCTGGGTTTGTGCGGTTTTCGCAACGATGCGCTGCGCGAGTATCTGCGCATCCTGTTTGATCGGGAAGCGGGAAAACCGGGCGCATTTCTGGCAAATCCCGTGTTCGAGGCCAGCTTTGGCTGGCAACTGGCGGAACGAACCTTGGGCGGCCTGGAAGGAAAGCTACTGCATCCTGATCTGATGCGGGCCTTACGCGACCCGCAGAAAGCAAGGTTAACCGAAGACTACAGCTTTCCCGCCCGGCGACGGCCCTACCGCCATCAGTTGGAAGCCTGGCAAACCCTGATTCAAAGCCAGCCGCCGCGCTCGATCCTGGTCACCAGCGGCACCGGTTCCGGCAAAACCGAATGCTTCCTGATCCCGATTCTCAACGATCTGGCGGCGGAGCTGGAACGCCGCCAGAACGCGCCGTTGATGGGCGTGCGGGCGTTGTTTCTCTATCCGCTCAACGCGCTGATCAAGAGCCAGAAGGATCGGCTGGTCGCCTGGTCGGAACCCTTCAACGGCGGCATCCGCTTCTGCCTCTACAACGGCGACACACCGGAGCAGGCCAACAGCGACTGGCAATGTGAAGTAGCCGACCGCCGGACGTTGCGCGCGAATCCGCCGCCGTTGCTGGTCACCAATGCGACCATGCTGGAGTACCTGTTGGTGCGCAATGAAGACCGACCGATTATCGAGCAATCGCAGGGCCTGCTACGCTGGATCGTGATTGACGAAGCACATACCTACGTTGGCTCGCAGGCGGGGGAACTGACCCTGTTGCTGCGACGGGTCCTGCACACGTTCGGTTGCCACCCCGGAGAAGTACACTTTATCGCCACCTCGGCCACGCTCGGCGAGGCCAGCGAAACCGCTCGCCGGCAATTGGCCGAATTTCTGGCGGATGTAGCCGGGGTATCGGCAGATCGGGTCCGGGTCATCGAAGGGCGGCGGGAAATCCCCGCACTGCTGGAAGCGTTGCTTAACAACCACTTGCCTTGTCCTGATCTGGAAACGCTACGTGCGTGCTCCCCGCAGGAACGCTTTATCGCCTTGGCGAGCGATAGGCGAATGCGCGATTTGCGCGCCCGACTGGTCACGCAAGCCAGCCGGTTGAGCGAACTGGCCCAAACGCTCCTGAATCGCCAGGATGCCTCCGCCTGCCGCGAGACTTTGCAATGGCTCGATCTCTGTACCCAGGCGATCAACGATCAGGACGAACCATTCCTGCCGTTGCGCGGCCATCTGTTCCAGCGCACCGTCAGCGGTTTGTGGGCCTGCGCTAACAGCGCGTGTTCCGGGCGAATCAACACGGCGCTGGATCAACCGGCCTGGCCATTTGGCGCGGTGTTTCTGGAGCGGCGTGAGCATTGCCGGCATTGCGGGACTCGGGTTTTTGAACTGGTGCAGTGCGGGGAATGCGGGTCTGAATATCTGGCCGCCGCTGAAAAACATGAGAACGGTCACGACTGGCTGGTTCCACGTGAGTACGCTCTGAACGAGGACGAGTTTCAGCAGGAACTGGAACCCATCAGTGATGATGAAAACGGGGATGAAATCGAAACGCCCACCGAGCCAACCGTGGCACAGCCTCGACTCTTAACCCGATTCGATCACGCTACGCAACACAACTGGGGATTGGGGGCTGATGGCTGTCTCGACCCATCGGGCCTGACCGGTATTCGCGTGCATCTGCGTTTCCCCAGCGAAAAGGGTTTGGAATGTGCGGTTTGTGGCGATAAAGAGCGCGAGCGAACGCTGTTCCGGCCAGTGCGCGTTGGGGCGCCGTTTCTGCTGGGCGTCGCCATACCGACCCTGCTCGAAGCCATGCCACCGCTGACTGAAGGACAGGAACCGCGCCCCCTCGATGGCCGGCGACTCATCACCTTCACCGACAGCCGCCAGGGGACCGCCCGCTTTGCTGCCAAGTTGCAGCAGGAAAGCGAACGCGATTACGTGCGAAGCCTGCTTTATCACCATCTGGCGGCCAGCGCCCAACCTGTCGATCCCGTGCAGATTCAAAGGATTCGGACGGAAATCCAGGCATTGGAGCCCTTGGTTCGCGCCAATCCGGTTTTGCGCGGCGTACTGGAGCAAAAACGTCAGGAACTGGCGAAGCTGGAAGCGCCACCGCTGGGTCGCCTGACATGGGAAGAAGCCGAAAACAAACTGTTCGGCGCGGACGACTTCAAGCGCTGGCTGTTGCCGGCGCTCAAGGAACTGACCTTCGGCCTGTTATCCGACCGCCTCCTGGTCAAGCTCTGCCTGTTGCGAGAATTCTTCCTGCGCCCCAGACGGCAATTCTCCCTGGAAGGCTTGGGATTGGTGCAATTGCGCTATCCAGGTTTGGAAAAGGCTGACACGCCGGCGGTGATCAAGCAGCGCGGTATCAAACCGGAAGAGTGGCGGACGTTGCTGCAAATCGCGGTCGATTACTTTCTGCGCATTGGCAAACCAACCGTTCAAGCACCGCCGGACGTCATCCGCTGGCTTGGCTATCCCGGCTCGCCCAGTTTCCTGCTCACGCCGGGTACGTCCATCATCAACCGGAAAATTCAACGCGCCTGGCCTTCAACCCGTTCATCTCAAGCCAAACGCAATCGTCTGATCCGCCTGCTCGGTCATGTATTCCGCCTGGATATTGACGATGCGGAACAGCGCGGCCAACTGGAAGAAATGCTCATTGCCATCTGGGAGGGTGTTCGCCCGCTGTTCTCCCAAACCGAAAACGGCTTTCAATTGGAACTGGAAAAGCAGGCCGTGCTGACCGAGGTGCGCGAAGCCTGGTTCTGTCCGATGACCCGTCGTCTGTTGCCCGTCGTGTTCCGGGAGACCACGCCCTACCTGCCGGCGCTGCCCGCACCCGACGCCCTGGTGCAATGCCAGCGGGTCGAAATGCCTCGCGTTCCGCATCCGTTCTGGCTGGGCTGCGATCCACAAGAAGCCGATGCCTGGCTGGAATCTGATCCCCAGATTTGCGCGTTGCGGGCGTTGGGGGCTTGGCCCGATCTCAGCGACCGTTTGGCCCGGCATCGCCGCTACATTCGCGTCATGGAACACTCGGCGCAAATTGCCGGCCCGAACCTGACCCGCCGCGAAACGGCGTTCAAGGCTGGCGAGATTAACTTGCTGAGTTGCTCGACCACCATGGAAATGGGCGTGGATATCGGCGGTCTGACTGCCGTCGCCATGAACAACGTCCCGCCCCATCCGGCCAACTTCCTGCAACGGGCCGGACGCGCTGGACGCCGGGGCGAAACCGCCGCGCTTAGTTTCACGCTTTGCAAAGCCACTCCCCAAGGCGAAGCGGTGTTCCAAAACCCGCTTTGGCCGTTTGTCAGCCGGCTCGGTCTGCCGCGCGTTGCCCTGCAAAGCGAACCCATCGTGCAACGCCACCTCAACGCCCTGGCGCTGGCGGCTTATCTGCGCGACTGTGCACCCGATATTCGCCGCTTGCGCACCGGCTGGTTTTTTGAAGCCACCGATGCGGAAACGTCCGCACCCTGCGACCGCTTCGCCGCTTGGTGCGAGGACGCACAATCGATTGGACTGATGGCCGAGGGATTGGTGACCCTGACCCATCGCACCGTGCTGGCGGGCCGGTCCACCGCCTACCTGCTGGCCCGCACCGCGCAAGCCATGCGCCGGGTTGCCGAACGCTGGCGGCGCGAGTTGGACGCTCTGCTGGATCAGCAAAAAATCGTTGCAACCCGCGAGGGCGACAGCAAGCCTGAACAGGCTGTCGCGATTCAGTTGCAGCGGCTGCGCGGTGAATATCTGCTGGGTGAGTTGGCCAATCTGGGTTTCCTGCCCGGCTACGGTTTTCCCACCGATGTCGTGCCGTTCGTTACCACGACGGTAGAGGACTTGAAGCGGAAGAGCGGTAACAGCGAGCGAGAGGATAACCGCTCGCGCCGGGCGGGTTATCCGAGTCGCCATCTCTCTATCGCGATCCGCGACTATGCCCCCGGCACGGATACCGTGTTGGACGGGCGGGTTTATCACAGCGGCGGCATAACGCTGAACTGGCAAATCCCCGCTGAAGCTGAAGCAGAGCCGGAAATTCAGAATTTGCGCTGGGTTTGGCGCTGTCGAAAGTGCGGCCACAATGGAAACCGGATGACCATGCCCGAGCGTTGTCCGCATTGTGGTGCAGGCGGCCGCAACAGTTTCAGCTACTATCGCTTCATCCAGCCGGCCGGTTTTGCCGTGGATCTTCGCGACAAACCCCACAACGACATCACCCTGCCGCAATACATTCCGGTGCGCAATCCGCTGATTTCGCTGGAAGGCGCAGATTGGATGCCGTTGCCGAATCCGGTTTTGGGCCGCTACCGAACCACTTCTCAAGGCTCCCTGTTCCACTACAGCGATGGACTATACGGCGAAGGCTATGCGCTGTGCCTGCGTTGCGGGCGGGCTGACTCGGAAAGCGAACAGGGCGTCTTGCCCTCGCCGCTGAAGAATCATAAACGCCTGCGCGGCGGGCGCCTTAACGACCGGGAACAACTTTGTCCTGGCAACCAAGAAGCCAGTTGGGCGATCCAGCGCCAAGTGCGGTTGGGGGTAGTGACATACACCGAAGTGTTTGAATTGCAACCGTCTGATCTTGCCGGTAGACCTATTGACCAGACGACGGCTTACACCTTCGCTGTAGCCCTGCGCCGCGCCTTGTGCCTGCATCTGGGCATCGAGGAAGCCGAAGTCGGCGTTTCAGCGGCCCAACAGCGACGCGATGCCGACGATCAAACCACCTATTCCCTCTATCTGTATGATACGGCGACCGGCGGCGCGGGTTATGTCAGCCAGATCGCTGTTCGTTTGCCCGAACTGCTGCGGCAAGCCCGCCAGGCGTTGGAGTGTCCACGCAACTGTGATGCCGCCTGTCAAAGCTGCCTGCTGACCCACGACACCCAACATCACCGGGAACATCTCAACCGCCACGCCGCTATCGCCCTGCTGGCAACTGATTTCCTGGCCGCGCTGGAATTGCCAGAGGAGCTACGAGCCTTCGGAGCCCATAGCCAACTGGAAATGGAACCGCTGGTCCTGGCGCTGAACCGCGAAGGGCAAGCGCTGGATGCAACCGAATTACGGGTTTATCTGGGCGGCGCAGCGCGGGACTGGGAGCCGCTGGTCTGGCGGCTGCGTGACGATCTGGCGCGATGGAAACAGGCCGGAGCCAGCGTGCGCCTCGCGGCCCCAGCGGCTACGTTGGAAGCTTTGAACGCCAGCCAACGCGATGAATTGGCGGCGCTGACCGCCTATACCGGCGCCGAGTTGTATTGCATTCCTGATTTGAATCCAGCCATGACCTTGAATTTACCGCTCATTCTGGAACTGGGCGGCACGGATCGGCGGGTGCGCTGGGCGGCGCGCGAACCTGCTGCGCTGATCCCCCGCCCGGGCTGGGGCGGAGGAGAGAACGGCGGTCCTTTCGTGCGTGTGGTCGAGGCGAAATCCTTAGCCCCTCTGCCCGATACATGGCGACGACTCGCCCCAGCCGACCTGCGCCCAGCCGCGCCGGGGCTCATTGCCCTGGCCATCACTCACGAACTTGATGGCCCGTCGGCGACCTTCGGCGAACGCGCCTGGACGCTGTTGGAACGCTTGTCGCCTGACATGGCCGAGCGCCTGCATACCGCCGCGCCGCTCAAGTCCGTGCGCTACACCGACCGCTACTTGCGCTCGCCGCTCGCCCTGCTACTGCTTCATAGCATGTTGCGCGGCTTGGCACGCTATTCCGGCGGTTTGACGCCTATGACTGAAGTGCGGGTGGAAACCGCCACGCTGGATCGTCCGGGAACCGAGCAACCCCGACGCATGTTCCATGACTGGCGGGACGGCAACGACCGCCAGCGGGTAGTCAAGCAATGGTTTCAGGAAAACTGGCCAACATTCGCATGGCATGAGACGACTTCCCGCGCGTTGCCACATGCCCGAGAACTGGCGCTGACTTGGAGTGACGGCAAACGTTGGTTGGTCCGTTTGGATCAAGGCTTCGGCTGCTGGGGAACGGCGTCCGGGACGCGCCCCGAGTTCCCGTTCGACAACGACGTAGCGCGGCAGGTCGGAAAATTGCGGGGAGCCAATCTCATCATCGAACCGCTCAACTCAACCTATCCGACATGCTGGTACTGTGGGCGACAATAGGTATCTGGTAACCCCATTGGGTGATATTTCAGAAACAAGCCTGCTCACGCCCCAGCACCGGCGCCAGAAACCGCCCGGTATGGCTGTGGGGATGCGCCGCGATCTGCTCCGGCGTGCCCACCGCCACCACTTCCCCGCCCCCGCCGCCGCCTTCTGGCCCAAGATCAACGATCCAGTCTGCGGTCTTGATCACGTCCAGGTTGTGTTCGATGACGACGATGGTGTTGCCCCGGTCCCGCAGCTCGTGCAGCACCTTCAACAACTGCTCGATGTCGTGGAAGTGCAGGCCGGTGGTCGGTTCGTCGAGGATGTACAAGGTCTGGCCGGTGTCGCGCTTGGACAACTCGCGGGCCAGCTTCACCCGCTGCGCTTCGCCGCCAGATAGCGTCGTCGCGTTCTGGCCGAGCTTGATGTAGCTCAGTCCCACGTCGGCCAGGGTTTGCAGCTTGCGCGCTATTGCCGGCACCGCCTGATAAAACGTCAGCGCATCCTCGACGGTCATGTCCAGCACCTCGTGGATATTGCGGCGCTTGTATGTGAAATCAGGTACTGACGGTGGTGCTAAAATGGCTGGGTAATCGAAACTCGGCTCAAGCAACGCCCCGGCAGGGTAAGACCTTCGCCGCTCACATCGGAGGCGCTCCCGCACCGTGGTGACACGTCCCTCCCGAACGCCCCGAAAGCCACCCGACCGCTCGGACGACTTTGATTCACCGTGGAAGACCTTGCTGGAGCGCTACTTTCCCGCGTTTATGGCCTGGTTCTTTCCACCCATCGCTGCCGAGATCGCCTGGGAACGCGACTACGTGTTCCTGGACAAGGAGTTGCAGAAGATCAGCCGCCGCGCCAAGGAAAAGCGCCGCTATGCCGACAAACTGGTCAAGTAACTACCTACCCTCAAACGCCAGCCTGAGGGTGTCGAATGGATTGATGCCGTTCAGTTTGTTGGTTTCCCAAACTGACCGCAGGATGCAGAAGGCCGTGGAGCCACCCAGGGCACGGAAGCCGCCGATGATCTTCAGCTTGACCTTGACCGGACGCACCAACCGTTCCGCCCGATTGTTGTCGAAGGGGACCCGCCAATCGGTCAGGAAGCGCCAGACCTCGGTTTTGTAATCGCGCAGTCGCAAGAGGAGGTTCGTCGCCGGATGCTGCTTGACCCGGCCTTTCTGTCCCGGTTCCGGCGGGCGAACCGGACAGGCCTGCAAGCCATTGCTCACCTGCCGGTCATAGCGGGCCAGCAGTTCGGCGACATACTCAGGCGCCAGCGCGGTGAGGCCGGCGGCACGGGCGGCGATGACCGCCTGGTGGCCTTCCACCAGGAGATGGCGCAGGGCGTAGGGCCAGAAATGCCCGGTCCACTCCTCGCAATAGCGCAACTCGCGCAGGTGGTGGGCGTTGCAGAACGCATGGCTGCAGTCGGTATAGGCGCCGTAGGGTCGCCAGTGGTCATGCACCGCCGTGCCCGTGAAATGGGGCAGGATCCCCGCGGCGTCCATCGCCTCCGCACCCCGCTGGGGATGGACGGTGTAGTGCACGACGGTGGCGGTCGCCGCCACATGCAGCCAATTGAGCCGGCCGCCGACTCGCATCCCACTTTCGTCGAAATTCGCCACCGCGGCGGCCCGGATCGCCTCCCGACCAGCGGCATGGTCGTCGGCCAAGCGCTGCCCGGCATCGAGAATCCAGTTCTGTACCGCCCCATCGGACGGTCGAACCCCATATTGATCGGCGATCAGGTCGCAGGCCCGATCCAGAGCCACAAAATGCCCGTTCACCAGCCCGACCGCATACGCCTTCAGGCGGGGGCCAAAACTGACATTCGGGGTGACCCCCGCCGGAAATGCGCCCCGATGGATTTGCCCGCAACCCGGACACGTCACCACCCGTTGGCGGAACTCCGTAATCACCGGCTTGGGTTCGGGAATCTCGATCTGCTGTCGGCGCTCGCCGGGGGAGGCCGGCAACCCCGCCAAGCCGGTCCCACACCCACAGGCTCCCACGGGTCGGAGTTCCCGGACCTCATCGGGCGTATCGACCAGGATTCGCGTGGCCCCCTGATGGCCCGGCTGGCCGCCCAGCGGTTTCTCACCCGGTCGCCGCGGCATCGCCGGCCCCTTCTTCAACCCATCGCTGGACGGCGGCTGGCTCGAATTACGGCTGGTTTTCTTGACCTGACTTTCCAACTCGCTCAACCGTCGTTCATGCTGGCCCAACAGATCGAACAACGCCGCGATGAGCGCATCCTTCTCGGCATGGCTCATCCGGTCCAGTTCGGCTTGCGTGGGTCGGCTTAATTCCGGCATGGCGTTAGATTAGCTTGTTCCATTGGGTAGAGGGTAGGTAGTTACCTGGTCAAAGTCTGGCAGCGCGATGGTCAGGAAATGTGGGTGCTGGTGCATGTCGAAATCCAGGCCGGACATGAAACCGACTTTGCCGAGCGGATGTTCATCTACTACTACCGGCTGTTTGACCGCTACCGTCTACCGTTGACCAGTCTGGTGGTGTTGGCCGACGACCGGCCCAAGTGGCGGCCCGATCATTACGAACGTCGGTTGTGGGGGTGCGAGCTAACACTGCGGTTTCCGGTGGTCAAACTGCTGGATTATCAAGGCCGGTTGACGGAACTGGAGGCCGACCCCAATCCCTTTGCTCTGGCGACGGCGGCGCATCTGCTAGCGCAGGCGACCCGACAGGACCCGCAACAGCGGCTGGCCGGCAAACTGGCCCTGACCCGACGACTCTACCAGCGGGGTTGGATCAAACAGGAAGTTCTGGACCTTTACGAGTTCATCGACTGGCTGCTGGCCCTGCCGGAGGCTCTGGAAAACGCTTTTCTCGATGAGATTCATGGCTTGGAGGAGAGTACGAACATGCGGTACATCAGCAGCGCCGAACGCATCGGCATGAGACGCGGCCACGAACAAGGTATGCAACAAGGCATCGCCCTGACGTTACGCTGGCAATTGCACCAACGTTTTGGCAACCCACCGCCTTGGGTGGAAACCAGATTGCAAGAAGGAACCCCACTAGAATTTGAACGATGGGCCAAGCGGTTGCTGGACGCCGATACCCTGGAAGCCGTGTTCAGGGAATAGGCTCATGCGGTACATCAGCAGCGCCGAACGCATCGGTCTTCGCCAGCTACAATGTATTTATAAAGATTCATAATACCCAAAACAGAGCGCTTTCGCGGTAGCGCACCATGAATTTCATTATCGCCAGCACCTTCGTCGACAGCCTGGCCCGTCTCGCGACGCCAGCGCAGACCCTGGTCAAACAGGCGGCGTTCGAGTTACAGCTCGCGCCAGCGCACCCCAGCTTTCAGTTGCATCGTCTGGATCGCGCCATCGATCAAAATTTCTGGTCGGCGCGGGTCAATCTCGACTTGCGCATCATCCTCTACCGCGACGCCGATGACCTGGTGCTGTGCTATGCCGCGCCGCACGAAGAGGCGTACCGCTGGGGCCGGAAGCGGCGCTTTGAAGTCCACCCACGGACTCGCGCCGCGCAAGTCGTGGAAATCCAGGAGCGAGTGGAAGAAGTCGTCAAATACGTGCCGCGCGAGAAGCCGTTGCTGTTTGGCCATTACGACCACGACTACCTGCTCGCGCTGGGCGTGCCGGAGGAATGGCTGGACGCGGTGCGCCATGCCAGCGAGGACGAGCTTGACGAGTTGTTGGCGCGGTTGCCCCAGGAAGCGGCGGAGCGCCTGCTCAAACTCGCCTGCGGCGAGCCGGTGCCGCGTCCCGTGACGGTCGCCGAGACACCCTTCGCTCATCCCGACGCCCAGCGTCGTTTTCGGGTCATCGACAACCAACAGGAACTGCGCCAGGCGCTGGACTCTCCCTGGGAGCGCTGGATCGTCTTTCTGCATCCGGCCCAGCGCGGCGTGGTCGAACGGCGCTACAGTGGACCGGCGCGGGTTTCGGGAGCCGCCGGCACCGGTAAATCGGTGGTCGCCCTGCACCGGGCCGCCACGTTGGCCCGGTCCGCGCCGCAGGGGCGGGTGTTGTTGACCACCTTTTCCAAGACGCTCGCCGCGCGCCTGAGCCAGAACGCCGATGTGCTGCTCGGTTCCAATGCCCCGGAAAGAGCCCGGATCGACATCGTTCACCTCCACAAGCTGGCGCGGGATACGTGGGTCAACACGCTCAAACGCAAGTTCGCCTTCATCAAGTCCCAGCGGTTCAACGAATTGCTGGAAGCCGCTATCACCAAGGCCGCTACTGCCGAATTTTCTCCGGCGTTTCTCAAGGCGGAATGGGAGGCCATCGTCAATTTTTGGGGCATTGGCGATGAGACGGCGTATCTCGGCGCCTCCCGGAAAGGGCGCGGCACTCGATTAACCGCCCGGCAACGGCAGGTAGTCTGGAAGGTATTTGCGGAGTTGTTGGCCGTGCTGGAAGAGAAGCATTACATGACCTGGGAGCGCCTGTGCTTCCGCCTCGCCGCCGAACTCGCCGGCCGGCCGCCGCTCTACCAGCACGTCATCGCCGACGAGGCGCAGGACTTCGGTCCCGCCGAATTCCGCCTGTTACGCGCGCTGGTTGCTCCCGGCGATAACGATCTGTTTTTGT
>ERZ795054.2846-NODE-2846-length-14180-cov-4.336637_pt1 | contig 14180 bp, 12 predicted proteins | sample MGYA00375138_ERZ795054 | MGnify/ENA primary metagenome ERZ795054 (study PRJEB30183, sample SAMN05720215) | anaerobic digester metagenome | isolation source: active sludge of municipal wastewater-treating anaerobic digesters | place: USA | collected 2014-12-23 ...
CTCATTCTGCGGGACGCCGGAGAGCCGGCCCTTTTTGACCTCGTCCAGGACCTTTTTGAGGATCCCGTAGGACAGGCGCGCTAATTCGGAAGCAAGTTGCGCGGCATCAGCCTTGGGTCCGATCGCGATCTTTTCCTGGTAATAAATATCGCCGGCATCGAGTTTTTCCGCGATATCGATGATGCTGACGCCGGTTTCCGTGTCCCCGTTCAAAATGGGCCAGTGGATGGGCGCCGCGCCGCGATACTTCGGCAAGAGCGACGGATGAACGTTGAGCCGGTATTTCGGGATCTCCAGCAGGATGTTCGGGATGATCTTTCCGTAGGAAGCGACCACAAAGATGTCCGGCCGCAACGCCAGAAGTTCCTGGGCGACCTTGGCGTCGCGAAGCGTTGTATATTCTACGACGGGGATCTTTTTGGCCTGACAGTAGCCAAAGATTTCACTCGGCTCCAACTTCAATCCCCGCCCCTTTTTTTTCGGAGGGACCGTCACAACGAGCACGACCTCCATTCCGGAATGCAGGCAGGCCTCAAGCGCCTTAATGGAGAAAGCGTCGGACCCGAAAAAGACGATTTTCATAATTTAGGAGGGTTTTTCACTTTTGCGTATTGAGCCAAAAGTTCTTCGCGTTTCTTTCCGGAGAAATGATCGATCAGAAGCAGGCCGTTCAGATGGTCGATCTCATGCTGAATAACGCGTGCGAAAAACCCTTCAAAAGAGCCATTGTGTTTTTTCCCGTGGCGGTCCTGGAAACTCAGCGTGAGTTTTGTATAGCGGATGATCTCGGCGGAGATGCCCGGCACGCTCAAACACCCTTCCAGGCCCGCGGCCGCGCCGGATTTTTCTTCGATCACGGGATTGATCATGACGAACTCTTCTCCGAATTTCATGGTGGGGCACGCGATGAAGATCTGCTGGGAGATCCCGATCTGCGGCGCGGCAAGGCCGACCCCGTCGGAAACATGCATGGTCTCGACCATATCATCGAAAAGTTTTTGCGCGGCCGGTCCGAAATCGGTCACCGGTGCCGCTTTTTTCTTGAGGATAGGGTCCGGGTAGGTACGTATCTTAAGTTTTGGCATAGCCGAATTATAACATAGGAGCGCGACAAATTTACAGGATGCTTAACGGGTCCACATCGAGTTGAAACGCAACGCCGGAAGGCTTTTTAAGGCCCAAAAGGCGGGCGTAGAGCCGCGGCCCGATCTCGAGTTCTTTGGGGATCTTGAGCATCACATGCCACCGGAAATGACCTCGCAGCTTGTAAAAAGGCAACGGCGCAGGGCCCACGAACTCGATCCCCGGTATGTCCTGGAATTCTTTCTTCAGGGTATCCCGGAGTTCGCGCGCGAATATGTAAGCCTTTTTTTCATCCCCGGAACGGATGATGATATTTGCAAGTGACCGGAAAGGCGGATAATGGAATTCTTCGCGGCATTTTTTTTCGTGATGGTAAAAGCTGAGGAAATCGTGATCTTTAGCGAATCGGATACTCGGATGTTCCGGCATCCAGGTCTGGATCATGACGCGGCCGGGCTTGGTCCCGCGGCCCGCCCTGCCGGCGAACTGGGTCAAGAGTTGGAAGGTGCGCTCGGCGGAACGAAAGTCAGGGAGCCGGAGGCCGATATCCGCCAGGACAACGCCCACGAGCGTGACGTGGGGAAAATCAAAACCTTTAGCGATCATCTGGGTCCCGATCAGGATATCGATCTTCTGTTCACGAAAGCGTTCAAGGATCAGTTCGTGGGATTCCTTTTTTTGCGTTGTGTCGGCATCCATGCGGGCGAGGCGGGCATGCGGGAAAAGGCGCGCTACCTCGCTTTCGATCTTTTCGGTCCCAAAACCCATGAAGCGGAGCACCGGCGCGCCGCATTCGCTGCAGGTCTGAGGGATCTTTCTCTGATAGTTGCAGTAATGGCAAAGCAGGAGATTTTTTTCTTGGTGGAACGTGAGCGCGACCTGGCAGAGCTTGCATTTCTCGGCCTCGCCGCATTGGGAGCAACGGATCGAAGTCGAAAATCCGCGGCGATTCAGGAGCAGCATCGTTCCTTCCCGGTTCTTAAGGTTGGTTTCGATCTCGCGCAAAAGGGGCGGAGAAAAAAGGAGGCTCGGCCGCTTATCGCCTTCATAACGTTTAAGATCGATCACTTCGACCTTGGGCATAGCTTTAAGATCGATCCGCTGCGTGAGATCAATGCGGCCGATCTTCCCCTGCTCGGCGAGCGCCATGCTTTCCAAGGACGGCGTGGCGGTTCCCATTAAAAAAAGCGCGCGTTCCTGCCGCGCACGCCAAGCGGCGACCTCGCGCGCATGATAACGCGGCGCGGTTTCCTGTTTATAAGACCCTTCGTGTTCCTCATCCATGATGATGAGGCCAAGGTCCTGGACCGGCGCAAAAACCGCGGAACGCGGCCCAAGCACGACGCGGCACATTCCCATTTCGATTCGTTTCCAGGTGAGGAACCGTTCGCTGTCCGTCATTTTACTATGGAGGATCTCGAGCTGATCCCCAAAATGCCCGGCAAAGAATCGTTTCAGTTGTTCGGTAAGAGCGATTTCGGGCACAAGGCAGATCGCCGCACGTTTGCGCCGGAGGACCTCGCAGATCGTGCGGATGTAGAGCTCGCTTTTTCCGCTTCCGGTGACGCCATAGATCAACACGGGCGCGGATGGAGGGCCTTGCTCGGGGTCTTCCGCCATCCGCCTTCCGCCATCCAGTGCTTTTTTAATCACTTCAAACGCCTTCTTCTGTTCGGCGGTAAGATCGTATTCCGCAGGATTGACTGAAGGAACGATGCTCTTTTCCTTGGCCTTTTCGATGTATTTCTCGGTTTTTTTTCCGTATTTCACCCATCGCGGAAGCGCATTCTCGATCGCCTCTCCCCAGCTTGAGCCGTAATATTCCCCCACCCATTTTGTAAGTTCGAGCATTTTCGAAGACAGGACGGGTTGATCATCAAGAATGGTAAGGAGAGGTTTTATTTTGACGGGCCGGGAACCCATTTCAACCTCGGAGCTTGAAAAGGGTTCTACGGTGACGATGTAGCCGGTGATTTCGGTGTTGCGGAACGGAACGGTTGCGCGGACGCCCGGAACGGCTTTGGAGCGAAGTTCTTCGGGAATAAGGTAGGTAAAAACTGTCGGGATCGGAAGCGGCACTGCGACCGCGGCGCAAAGCTGCTTGGGGAGCTCTTTTTCGCTCACTCCTCGGACCTTTCAAGGAGTTGAATGACCTTTTTCATGTCTTCCCAGACTTTGCGTTTCTCTCCGGGGCTGCGCAAGAGATAAGCCGGATGATAGGTGCACATGACAGGGATTCCCTCATATTCCTGAAAGGTGCCGCGCATCTCCGAAATTCCCCGCTCCGTTTGAAGCAGGGCTTTGGCCGCGTGATTTCCCAAAGCCACGATCACTTTGGGCCGGATAAGTTCGATCTGCCGCTTAAGATAGGGTCTGCAGTTGACAACTTCGTCAGGCGCCGGCGGACGGTTGTTGGGCGGCCGGCATTTCAGGACATTGCAGATAAAAACCTGCTCGCGCGACAAACCCATCGCTTCAATGATCTTGGTCAAAAGCTGACCGGCGCGTCCCACGAACGGCAATCCCTGCTGGTCTTCATCCGCGCCCGGAGCTTCTCCGACAAAAACGAGTTTCGCATGGATATTTCCGGCTCCAAAAACAACTTTTTGACGCGTCCGGGCAAGCTCGGCGCAAAGTCTGCATTTTAAAACTTTATCACGAAGTCGGAGGATGTCATCTTTTACCGGCTTGGAATCAGCTTGAGAACGGATAACATTTTTTTCTTTTCCAGGCATATAGATATGTTCCACACCGTCTTCCTTGAGGGCCTTTAAAAATGAAAGAGAGTCGTCTTTTTTCACCGGCGTCACCCGTCCGTTAAAACCATTTTTACAAGATCATCGGCGGCATTGGGCCTGGCAAGCTGGGCGATCGCCGCCCGTTTTTTTGAAAGCGTCGCCGGATCTTCGAGAATGGTTTGAACGATCCCGCGGATCTCTTCGGGTTTTTTGAGAAAAAACGCGGCGTCGCGTAATTTGAGCAGTTTGGCATTGCGGGTCTCCTGGCCCGGAATGGGTTCCATGACGGCCATGGCGACGCCTTTAGCGAGGGCTTCCGAGGTTGTCGACCCACCGGATTTTGCCACCATAAGATCGCTTGCCTCCATGAGGTCCGGCATAAAATCGATAAAACCGAAGATCTTCACGGGATAAGGATAGGTCTTGGCATCCAGGATCGCTTTGAGCTCTTTGTTGTTGGCGCAGACGACGAAGCACTGGACCTTATCCTTGAACGCCTTCAGCTCTTCGAGGATCGCTTCCTGGGGTCCCAGTCCGAAGCTGCCGCTTGTAAGAAGCAGTGTAAATCGGTTTTCTTCGAGGCCGTATTTTTTTAAGATCTCAATTTTTCTTCCTGTAGGTTTAAATGCCGCGGCGACCGGAATGCCGCCCGCTGTAATGATCGATTCAGGGACGCCCCGCCTGACAAGCTCTTGCTTGGTTTCTTCGGCCATGACCCAGTAATGGTCGGTTCCCGGGTTGACCCAAAAAGTATGGGGGAAAAAATCCGTAATGACCGTGACAATTTTCGAGCGGATAAGGCCCTTCAATTTAGCGCGGCCAAGGATCTCGGGCGGCATGAAGTGGGTCGCAATAATGACATCAGGTTGATTTTTGACGGCGTCTTCAAGCAGAAGTTTTGTATGCGCGGAATTCGTCAAGGAACGTAACGGACGAAGGGTTTTGTAAACACAGGCATGATCAAGAATGTCATAGGACCAGCCCCAGAGGTTCGGGGCGTGGCGCACCGCCCAGTAATAAAAGGGCGTGTAGGTTTTTTGGAATAAATCGTCCGTATATTTCAGGCTGTCAAGCGTGCGGAGCTGAAGCGTGGAGGGGCCAAGCCGGGTGAAACCTTCCTGGATCGCGAGAGCGATCTTCCGGTGGCCTTCCCCGGCCGTAGCGTGAAGGATATCGATCTTCATGATTTATCAAGAGTTTTGGATGACGATGGAGGCGGCTTCGACAAGGTTGTGGGCGATATGCTCGGGCCGGAGCGCTTCCGTCAGTTTTTTCTCTGTTTTGGGGCCGTAACCCGTGCGCACAAGAATCGTATGAACGCCGAAATTCTTTCCCGCCTCAAGATCGCTTGATTTGTCGCCGATGAAGAAAGTCTTTTTTTTATCGAAATTGACGCCTGTCACTGCCTTTTCAAGAAGTTTGGTTTTCGGTTTCCGGCAGTCGCAGTTTTCTTTTTTACCGTGAGTGCAGTATCGGGCTCCCCGGATCAGGATCCCGTATTTTTTCATGGCTTCGACCATTTTTTCATGGACCTGCCACATGGCCGCCTCGGTAAAGATGCCGTCTCCGACGCCGGCCTGGTTGGAGATGATGTAGATATCGAATCCGGCCTCGCTTAACATTTTGAGGCCTTCAAGCGCTCCCTTTTCAAAACGAAATTCATCCCAGGATTCCACGTACTTCCAGAGGTCGACATTGATGACGCCGTCGCGGTCGACGAAGACGACTTTGCGGAGCGGTTTTTGCATATTAATCCCCGAAGAATCGTTTGACGGAGGCGGCCACGGCGTCGATCTCCGGTTCGGTCATTCCCGGAAAAAGCGGGAGCGTGAGGACCTCCCCGCGGAGCTTTTCCGTGACAGGAAGTTTAATTTTACGGAGCTTGTTTTTTTTGATGATCGGTTGGGCATGGACCGGCGTTGCGTAGTGGACCATGGTGGGGATCCCTTCCTTGGCCAGATGCTCTTTGAGGGCATCCCGCTTTCCGTCCGGGACCCGGACAACATAAAGATGATAAACGTGATAAGCGTCGCGGGCTTCGTGCGGTAAACAAAGCGGCGTGCGCGCGAGTTTTTTGTGATACATTTCGGCGACGGCGCGGCGTTCCCGGTTGAGCTCATCCAGGAATTTCAGCTTGATGCTTAAAAATGCGGCCTGAATGCTGTCGAGCCGGCTGGTCCATCCGATCTCATCATGCACAAAAGGATCGTCGATCCCTTTCCCGAGATTTCGGTACTGAATGACGCGTCTCATGATCTTTTCATCCGAGGTGGTGACCATGCCGCCGTCGCCGACGCCGCCGAGATTTTTTGTGGGATAAAAGCTGAAACAGCCGGCATGGCCAAAGGCGCCCGCCATAGTCTTGTTCCACAGGGCGCCGTGAGCCTGGCAGGCATCTTCCACGACCTTGAGTTTCTTTTGTTTCGCGATCGTCATGAGGGCCGTCATATTGGCGCATTGCCCGAACAGATGTACCGGTATCATAGCGCGGGTTTTCCGGCTCAAGGCCTGCGTGACGGACCGGGGGTCCAGATTGAAAGTCTCTTCGTCCACGTCCGCAAACACCGGGATCGCACCGGCGTGGATCACGGCAAGCGCCGTCGAAGTAAAAGTAAAGGATGGGACAATAACCTCGTCTCCTTTTTTAATGTCTAAGGCCTTAAGCGAAAAGGTTAACGCATCCGTGCCAGAACCGACTCCCAAGGCGTATTTTGTTCCGATGTAAGCCGCGAATTCGGCTTCGAGGTCTTTAAGGGCGGGCCCCAGGATGTAGGCGCCGCTTTTCAAGATCCGGTCGAACGCGCTCTGCGCCTGATCGAAGAATTTTTGATGGGAACGTGCGAGATCGAAATACGGAACTTTCATCATGGCTTCCTACTTGGTGTTGGTTTCCAGAGCACGCTTGAGTTCGCGGTATTTCGCGTAAGCGATGATCTGATACGCGGAATGGAAAAAGGACATGAGGAATCCGGTGTAGCCGTTCCGGATGCCATCTTTTTGGAAATAATACTTTAGAAAGCGGCTCGCTGCCTTCCGGAGCACGCGCCAGGGCCCCATTTTCCGTCCGTCTTTGACCCATTTTTCCGCTTCGAGGCCTGTTTCACGATTGAACTTCGAGATCCAGTTCTCCCAGCTTGGGCTGGAATAGTGGAGGATATCCCCTTTCAGAGAGCCGCAAGTCCCTTCGTAGAACATTTTGGGATGGACGCGGGCTTCCTCGTACTTGAATTGCCCCCGTTTAAAAAACCGCGTTTTGGGCGCCGGATAGTAGCCGCCGCCCTTGATCCAGTCGGTTCCGATAAAAGTCTTCACCGGCATGGAATAGCAGGTATGCGGATCGTTCGGGTTCGACGCGACTTTGGCGAGCTCTTCGGCGAGTTCGGGCGTGATGCGTTCATCGGCATCGAGTGAAAAGACCCACGGTTGAGTGGCGAGACTATAGGCGTAATTGCGGTGCCGTCCTTCGATGTCCATAGCGCGCTGAAAGACTTTCGCGCCGAATTGTTTGGCGATCTCCACAGTGCGGTCGGTCGACATATCGTCGAGGACAACGATCTCAGCCGCGAAAGAAGCGCTTTGAAGACACTCGGCGAGTCGCTTTTCTTCATTCTTTGCGATCACGACAACAGAAATAGCGGCTTTTTCCATACACCCTTTCTCAATAAGCGTTTTTGAATGCAAATAGCGTCATGACCAGGATTTCAATATCCAAGAGTAACGACCAATGTTCCATGTAATAAAGGTCATATTTGATGCGCTCCTCGATCGAAGTATCTCCCCGAAGCCCATGGACTTGGGCCCAGCCGGTCACTCCGGATTTAACTTTATGGCGGGCCATGTAACGCGGCACATGTTCCCGGAATTTATCCACGAAATGCGGTCGTTCGGGACGCGGGCCCACAAGACTCATGTTTCCGGCAAGCACATTCAAAAGTTGCGGAAATTCGTCAAGATTCCAGCGGCGAAGGATCTCTCCGGTCGGCGTGCGTCTCTCATCTTCCGGTTTCGCCCAGACGGGGCCGGTTTCTTGCTCGGCGTTGATCCTCATTGTGCGGAACTTGATGAGACGGAAAACCTTTCCGTCGCGGCCCATGCGTTCCTGGAAATAGAATACAGGTCCTCCGTCCCCCAGCTTGATCAAAATCGCGATGACCATTCCGATCGGAAGGAACGCAAGCGTCATGATGCCCGCCACGCAAAAGTCAAAGATCCTTTTCAGGAAACGGTTCCAGGGATCGTCCAAAGGAAGCGAACGGAAACCCAGGAGCGGGATATGGCTGACATATTCCACGCCGACGTTGCTGGCGATGAGGCCGTAAATATCGGCGCCCATCTTAAAATCGATAAAAGCGTCCTCGCAGGCCGCTACAAGGTCCGTGATCTTTTCGCGGGAAAATTGTTCATCCAGCAGTACGACCTGATCGGGCTGAAGTTTTTCAATGAAAGTTTCCCAGTGTTCGTGAAGGCCCAGGATGGGAACATCCTCCACATGCTTTCCGATATCTTCGACGCTCTTGACCAGAATGCCGACGGGTTTTTGGCCGTAGTGCGGATTATTTTTCATCCACTGGATGAGGTCGCGCGTATTGCGGTTCAGCCCGATCAGAAGGACTTCGGTCATATCTTTTTTCCTCAGCCGCCGCCAATAACCCCATTGAATCAAAGCGTAGCGGCCCACGCTGATGAAGATGCACGAAAAAAGCCACATAAAGACAAGATAGAGACGTGAATACGAGAATTCGCGGTAGAAAAATGTGGCCGCCATCAGGAGGACGATCGCGTAGGTAACGACTTTAATGACAAGAAAGATCTCCTCGATGCGGCGCATATGGCGGGAGGGCTGGTAGAGGCCCGCTTCGTGGAAAAGCCAAAGGTAGACCGGGATGATACCCCACAGCGCATGCCAATAATCGGAGATCGGAGGGATACCGAGGTTTGTGGGCAGACCGAACATAAAGCGGAAAAAGTAAGCGATCACAAAGCTCAGGACGATCATCGCCGAATCGACGAGGATGGCGGCTTTGACAAGATGTCTCGAATGCGTCGATCTCATGTTTTTTTCGTTTGTTTTAAGTAATTATTCGCAACTATGTTTTTCATGTTTTCAAGAAACCGGTCCCGGCCGAATCTTTGAACTTTTTTTGAGACCTCGTCCCTCTCGAAATGCTGGCTTTCGAATCGCAACACCGCTTCGCGGACGGCCTCCGGTGTTTGCTCGTCAAAAAAAACGCCGCTTTGCACCGTTTCAAGCGCCCCGCCTCTCCGGAACGCGATGACCGGCGTTCCGCAGGCTTGCGCCTCAAGCGGGACGATCCCGAAATCTTCTTCTGTCGGAAAGACCAGCGCTTTGGCGCCGCCGTAGGCCTTACGAAGCTCTTCGTCGCTGACACTTCCCCAGAAGGAGATCAGATCGCTTGTGCGGAGTTTCTGATATTGGGTCGCCAAGGGGCCGGAGCCGATCACGACGAGTTTGCGCGCCAGCTTATTAAAAGCTTCGATCACAAGCTCGAGTCTTTTATACGGAACAAAATGTGAAACTGCAAGATAAAAATTTTCATCGGGCCCGGAGGGTTTGAAAAAAGCCGTTTCAAGCGGTGGATGAACGACCAGGGCGTCGCGCTGATAGACCGTTTTGATGCGGTTTTTGATGTATTCGGAATTCGCGATAAAGAGATCCACGGACTTGTTGGACTCAAGATCCCATGCCTTAAGGGGGCGAAGAAAGAAGTTAATGAGAACGCGGACCGGCATAAGATAACGGCTGAAATAAACATCCTGAAATCCCCAGAGATAACGCATCGGTGTATGGCAGTAGCAGATGTGATAGGCGTTTTTCGGGACGCCAATGCCTTTCGCGACGCAATGGGAGCTTGAGATCACGAGGTCCGCATCCTCGATCTTAAGCGAACGGATCGCGAGCGGAAGAATGGGTAAAAGCCATCGGTAGTAAGTCCGGATGCCTGGAAGATATTGAAGAAAGGAAGTTTTGATCTTTAATCGGGCGAGGTTCGGGCTGATCTTGCGGCGGTCGACAAAAAGCGTGTAAAGGGTCGCGTCCGGATAAAGTTCGGCGAGAGCGTCTAAGACCTTTTCCCCTCCCCGCATATGAATGAGCCAGTCATGGACTAAAGCGACTTTCATGTTTCGGCCAGCACCTTTTCATAGACGACAGCCGTTTTGGCGGCTGTCTCGTTCCAGCTGAATGTTTCAGCCCGCGCAAGGCCTTTTTCCCGAAGCGATGCTCGCAATGACCCATCCTGGTCCAGCCGGATGATGGCATCCCGCATGGCGGCTTCATCGGTAGCATTAACGCGCAGAGCGGCATCTCCGACCACTTCCGGGATAGAAGAGGCATGGGTCGTAAGCACCGGCGTTCCCGATCGCATGGCCTCAAGGAGCGTCAGGCCGAATCCTTCATAAAGCGACGGGTGGATCAGCGCAAGCGCTTGGTTATAGAAGACCTTCAATTCGTCCGGATCGATCGTTGACAGATGAATGATATCTTTTGTTGAGCTCAAGGCGGACAATTCTTCGTATCCGCGGGGATATTTTTTATCTTTTCTGCCGATCAGGACGAGCGAGCTTCGAACTTTCCCCTCTTCTTTGAGTTTGCGGAAGATCTTCATCAGCATCAGGACATTTTTATGTGGTTTCATAAGGCCGACATAGAGAAAGAAATCCTCTGGAAGGCCGTATTTGGTCCGGATTTTTTCAAAGGCGGATTTTAATTCGCTTGGAGGAAGTTCCTTATGGTTTTCGCCGACTCCTTCGTGGATCACGGTGATCTTTTCTTCCGGGGCGCGAAAATGTTCGATGAGGTCGTTTTTTGTATGATGGGAGACGGCGATAATATGATCGGCGGATACGATTGCTCGCCTCAACATGAATCCGGCGTAGGCGGTTTGAAGCGGCGTCAGGAACTGTTCGCGGAAGATCCAGTGAATGATGTCATGGATCGTGACGACAAGTTTGGTTTTCCCCTTCCAAAGCGGCACATTGTAATGCGGCGCGTGCCATAAAAGACATTGCCTGACCCGCGCGGGATACTGGAGCTGCTCCCGGACAGAATAGATCGGAGCGGAGAAAAAGGCGCGGCCTTTTTCATCCGGGCCGAAGAGGGCAAGTTCTTTTTTAAGCGATAGCGTTTCAAAACCGGCAAGCAATCCGCGGAGATAGGTCCCGATCCCCGAATGCTGCAGCATTCTCACATCGAGACCGACCCGGTGACGTGGCACCTCCCAAGTCTTTATTTTTTTTTCATGAATGGTGACTTGGGAGGTCATGATTTCCCGCTTCTTTCATTGAAAAGGACCATGATAGCTCAGGATTTTTTTTGAAGGCGACTGAGAACCGAGGAAAAAGCATCAAAAGCTTGATCGACCGTGATCTCTTCCACGCAAGGATGTCCTTCCACCGGACAGATCTCGGCTTCGCACGGAGAACACGGAACAGCATGCTGCAGAATATGCAGGCGTTCAGTCCAGGGATGCCAGATACGAATGTCATTTGTCCCGCTTGCTAGCAGAATAACCTCAGCTCCTTGAGCCGCCGCAATATGAGCGGGTCCGGAGTCGTTGCCGATGAACATATCGCATACGTCCAGCAGAACGGGCAGGTCCGAAAGATCGGTTTTGCCGCGCAGATCGATCAACCGCTCGGAGCGGATCTTCAGGTCCGGAGAGGCGTCCTTTTCGGCCTCAGTCCCGATCAGAACAATTTGAGCAAGCGCCTCTTGGTCGATCTTTTGGATGAGGGCCTTGAAATTTTCCAGGGGCCAGCGCTTGGACGGGTACCCTGAGCCCATATGGACCATGACGCGCGGCAACAAGGTCGTGGGCGGAAGGGTCTGGATCTTTTTCCAGAATTGCTGGGCTCTTTCGGCGGAATATTCAAATGGCAGGAGTTTGTTGTCCTGCGCGACAAAAAACGAACTTAAAAGACCGAGGTTTAACCAAATCTGATGCAGGTTCCGGTCGTACGACACATTTTCATTCAAAAGGAATCCCCCTCCCGTAATGCCGTACCCGATCGTGTAGCGTGTACCGGCCAAAAACATGAGCAGGATGTTGCGGATATCTCCCCGCAGATCAATGCCGACGTCGTAGGACCCCGATTTTAAAAGACCGACAAGCCTCCAGAATTCAGAAAATTTTTCGATGAAAGAGGATTTTCTTAAAAACCACCCATGTTTGGCGGTGATCACTTTATGGAGCTCTCTGGAACTTTCAAAAAGCGGAGCGATATCTTCCGTGACAAGAAAATCGATCTCGGCATGGGGAAATTTCTTATGCAGTGCGCGGATCGCCGGCCGGGACATGACGACATCCCCGATATGATCCAATCGGATCACAAGGATCTTTCTAACAGTTGCCAGATCGAGCGGGTGACGCAGCCGCCTGAACGGAAAGAAAAGGACGCTGCCGACCGCGTCAAAGCAGCCCGCCAGCCACCGCTTCCAGGAGTCTTTAAAAAGGTAGCGTTTCATATTTTCAAGTGTTGATTTTAGGGGCGGTGTTTGGGCGGGTCAACGCCAAGGTTATTCCGGCCAGATACCAGAACATCATGAGGGACGGCGGGCTTTGAAGGTTGTTGTCAAAGGCCGCGTAGATTAAAAAAGCCAGAAGGGCTGTCAAAAGTCCTAATAGGTCATATTCTTGCGGCAACCCCTTCAGGTTTTGAGCCGCTTTAAGCGATTTTCTAAAAAGCATCAAAAAGAAAAAAAGAAGAAAAAGAATTCCCGGGATGCCGATCTCCGCCGTCAGCTGGAGATAGCCGTTATGAGCGTAGTAACCCCGTACGCGCCAATTCTTGGTTTTGTCGTATTTTTCGTGCGCGACGTTGTAGGTGTTGATTCCTGTTCCCGTCCACGGCTTGATCTCGATCACATGAAGCGCTCGTTTCCAGAGCTCAAAGCGTTCTATGATCGACTGTTCCTTCTTTTCCGCATCCAGATGGATGATCATCTCTCGCGGTGTGACGGCTAGCAAAGCAAGGAGCAGGATGAACATGACGCCGATAGCCTTAAACCAACGTTTATAGGAGAAAAGGAGCAGAAAGCTTACTGCGAGGGCCAGGACAGGCCCGCGGCAACGGGTTAAATAAAGGAGCGTAAAACCCGCCAACGCGAGCAGTAAAAAGTAGAATGATTTTTTTCGCCGTTCTTTTTGAATGAAATCACGGCAAAATAACAAGCTAAAAACAGGGATCACGAGCACTAAATAGGTTGCCATTTTTGCGAAATTTCCAAAAGGACCGACGAGGCGGATCCCGGCGCTCGAATCCTCGGCTGCGAATCCTCGGAGAATATCTTTTCCGAACGCGTATTGGATGGAGCAGTCGATCGCGACAATAAGGAACGTCCAGAGGAAAACGCTTCGGAACCGCTCGAATGATCTATTTTCCCGAAAAAGGTCCATCGCGATAAAGAAGGCAAGCGCCGGTTTTGCGATCTTGAAAATACCCCGAAAACTTTGTTTGGGATATTCAGAAACGACAAAGGAGATAAATACCGCAAGAAGAAACAATACGAGAGGGCCCCATAATTGCCAGTCAAAACCAGTCAAATCTTTTAATCCCGTTCCCTCTCGAGAACGGATGCGCCAGGCCAGCCAAAATACCAAAGCGCAAACAAAAGAAATCTCCATAAGAGCTATGGAAAAGGTAAGCGAAGCCCACAGCGCGAGCATGCTGATCGCGGCGCAAGTCCGAAGATCGAGTTTATGAATGTTGATCATGGTTCTAGAAGAAGCTATTTTTTTCTCCCTTTCCAATACAGCCAGTACTTTCGAAATGTATAGTAATAAGCGGAAAGAATAGCATATTGGAAACCCGCGACACCATCTAAAATTCCAAGCTTCCAAAAGTAGAGAAAAAGGAATTTGGCCGAGGGTTTCCAAAGAATATCGGAGAAACGCGCCTTAAGCCCTTTGGATCTCATAACCTCGAGTTCAAACGGTATGTACGAAACGATTTTAGCACGGTAATGATTCATATCGCGGGTGCTGTAATGAAGGAGCGGGCTGGCGAGCTGACGCTGCGGTAAGGAGGTCTCGACTTTTTCGTGGACTGGCTGAGCCCACCGCGCGTGATCTCGCGGCAGAAGCCGAACCGGGGTATCGTGGCGGGCGTCCGAAAAGCGAAGGAGGCGTCCGAAGAAAAAAGTTTGTCGCGGGATCGCATAAACGTAAAGCGGTAAGGGTTTGGCGATCAAATTTTTGATCTCGTTCGCAAGTTCCGGCGTGACCCGCTCATCGGCATCCAGACGCATCAGATAATTTCCTGTTGCCGTTCTGATTGCTATGTTATTGGTATAATTCAGACCCCGGTTTTTTTGATAGATTATTTTTATTTTCGTTTGTT
>ERZ795054.2848-NODE-2848-length-14174-cov-5.290318_pt1 | contig 14174 bp, 11 predicted proteins | sample MGYA00375138_ERZ795054 | MGnify/ENA primary metagenome ERZ795054 (study PRJEB30183, sample SAMN05720215) | anaerobic digester metagenome | isolation source: active sludge of municipal wastewater-treating anaerobic digesters | place: USA | collected 2014-12-23 ...
GAGCTTCTTGATCTTGCCGAGGGTGTCGGTCCGCGCGTGGCGGATGGCGATGCGTCCCTCCTCGGCGAGCTTGTGGACCACCTTGACCAGCTCCTTGCGCCGCTCCTCGGACAGGGCCGGCAGCGGCACCCGGATCAGGTTGCCCTGCGAGGCGGGGTTGAGCCCGAGGTCGCCGTCGCGAATGGCCTTCTCGATGACGGGGGCCAGCGCCTTGTCGAACGGCTGCACCGTCAGCATACGGGGCTCGGGGGCCGCCACCATGGCCACCTGGTTGAGCGGCACGAGGGAGCCGTACGCCTCGACGCGGATGGTGTCGAGGAGGGCCGTGCTCGCCTTGCCGCTCCGGATGCCGGTCAGCTCGCGCTTGGTGCTTTCCACCGCCTTGGTCATCAGCTCGCGGCAGTGCTTCAGCAACTCTGGGATCGTGGTCATCGGACGAGGGTCCCGACCCGCTCGCCACGCAGGATCCGCGCGATGGCGCCGGGTTCGTTGATGTTGAACACCTGGATGGGAAGCTGGTTGGCCTTGCAGAGCCCGAACGCGTTGGCGTCCATCACGGCGTATCCCTTGACGATCGCCTCCTGGAAGGTGAGTTCCGGGATGAACGTGGCGGTCTTGTCGGTGCGGGGATCGGCGGTGTAGACGCCGTCCACGTTCGTGGCCTTGAGGATGACGTCGGCCTCCACCTCGAGCGCGCGAAGGACCGCGGCGGTGTCGGTGGAGAAGAAGGGGTTCCCGGTGCCGCCCGCGAAGATGACCAGGCGGCCCTTTTCGAGGTGTCGCTGCGCCCGGCGCCGGATGTAGGGCTCGGCGAGCGACTCCATCCGGATGGCGGTCATGACGCGGGTGTGGACGCCCAGCTTTTCCAGGACGTCCTGCATGGCCAGGGCGTTGATGACCGTGGCCAGCATGCCCATGTAGTCGGCGTTGACCCGGTCGAGCCCCTCGCGGCTGGCGGCGGTGCCGCGGATGATGTTGCCGCCGCCCACCACGAGGCTGAGCTGCACGCCCATGGCGTGCACCGTCTTGATCTGGTCCGCCAGGGTCTCGACGACCCGGAAGTCCACGCCCACGCCCTTCTCGCCGGCGAGCGCCTCGCCGGAGACCTTGAGCAGGGCCCGGGCGTAGGCCAGCGCCATCAGTCTTCCCCGATCTTGAACCGGGCGAAGCGGCGGACCACCACGGCCTCGCCGAGCTTGCCGGACACTTCCTTCACGAGCTGGCCGATGGTCTTGCTGTCGTCCTTGACGAACGGCTGCTCGAGCAGCGTGCGCTCCGCCACGAACTTCTTGAGCTTGCCCTCGACGATCTTGGCGCGGATGGCCTCGGGCTTCCCCTCGGCCGCCACCTGCTCCTCCGCGATCCGGCGCTCGCGCTCCAGCATCTCGGACGGGATGTCCTCGGGGTTGACGCCGATCGGGTCGGCCGAGGCGATGTGCAGCGCGATGTCCCGCGCGAGCTGGCCGAAGTCCTCGGTCCGCGCCACGAAGTCCGTCTCGCTGTTGAGCTCCACGAGCACGCCGACCTGGCCGTTGTGGTGCATGTAATTGACCACGAGGCCCTGGCTCGCGCTCCGCCCGGCCCGCTTCTCGGCCTTGGCGATGCCGCGCGCGCGCAGCATCTCGCCGGCCTTGTCCATGTCGCCGCCGGCCTCCTCGAGCGCCTTCTTGCAGTCCATCATGCCGGCGCCGGTGCGGGCGCGGAGCTCGGCAACGTCCTTCGCGGAAATCGTCTTCGTCGTCATCGGGTATGGCTCACCAAGTAGTGGTGGATAGTGAAACCGCCGCCCAGGCCGGTTGGAGGCCGGGGGCGGCGGCGCGCTGGATCCCGCGGGGCCGGACTAGGCGTCCGACTCTGCCGCGGCAGCCGGGGCGGCCGCCTCGGCCTCCCCCGGCTCCGCCTCGCCCTTCAGCCGGGCCGCGATGGCCTCCGGCTTCGGCCGGCGCTTCCGGCGGGCCCGGCGCTTCTTGCGGTCCGCGTCGGCGTCGCCCTCGGTGCCGGAATCGGTGCTGTACGTCTCGGCGTCCTCGGCGTCGGCGACTTCGCGGGCCGGCATCTGGGCGCGGGCCTCGGCGATCGTCTCCGCCAGGGCGTGGGTGATCAGCATGACGGCGCGGATCGCGTCGTCGTTGCCCGGGATCGGCACCGTGATCACGTCGGGGTCGGCGTTGGTGTCCACGATGGCCACCACAGGGATCCCGAGCTTGTTCGCCTCGGCCACCGCGATCTTTTCCTTCTTGGCGTCCACGACGAAGAGCGCGCCCGGCAGCCGGTTCATGTTCTTGATGCCCTCGAGGTTGCGCGACAGCTTCACGCGCTCCCGCTCGAACAGCAGCTTTTCCTTCTTGGTGTAGCTCTCGAACTCGCCTTCCTGCGACCCCTGCTCGAGGTCCCGCAGCCGCCGGATCTGCTTCTTGACGGTCTGGAAGTTGGTGAGCATGCCGCCCAGCCACCGCTCGGTCACATAGTGCCCGCCGCTCGTGGCCGCCTCCGCCTGCACCACGCTCTTGAGCTGGCGCTTGGTGCACACGAAGAGCACGCTGTCGCCCTTCAGGACGACCGTCCGGAGGAGCTCCTGCGCCTTGATGATCTGGCGGAGGGTCTTCTGCAGGTCGATGATGTAGATGCCGGAACGTTCGGCGAAGATGAAACGGCGCATCTTCGGGTTCCACCGACGGGTCTGGTGGCCGAAGTGTACGCCGGCTTCGAGCAGGTCCTGCAGTGCGGGCTGTGACATGCGAGTTCGTCGATCCTTCGATTGTGAGGGTTGTCCGGCCATCGCCTTCGTCTTCCGGCCTGACCCCTGGGGGGCACCCGGGTCGGAATCCGGCGATGTGGATGATGGCGGCCGCTCGGCCGCCTGCGCTGCTACCGCTTGCTGAACTGGAACCGCTTCCGGGCGCCCGGACGGCCGGGCTTCTTGCGCTCGACGGCGCGCGGATCGCGCGTCAGGAGCCCGGCGGCCCGCAGCTTGGCCCGGTGCAGGCCGTCGGCCTCCACCAGCGCCCGCGCGATGCCGTGCCGGAGCGCACCCGCCTGCCCCGCCTGCCCGCCGCCGTCCACGTGCGCCGTGACGTCAAATGCGCCGAGGGTGTCGGTGGCGGTGAACGACTGCTGGATGTGCTGCACCAGCGAGGGCCGCGGGAAGTAGTCGCCGAGGGTGCGGCCGTTGATGTCCCACTTGCCCGTGCCGGGCGTCAGGTACACACGGGCGACGCTGGTCTTGCGCCGACCCACCGCCTGCCACCGGAATTCGGGAGAAGCCGTCATGCGCTCACCTTCTGGGTGCTGGACTGAACCGTGTAGGGCTTGGGCTGCTGCGCCGCGTGCGGGTGCTCCGCGCCGGCGTACACCTTGAGCTTGCCGCGCAGGTGCTGCTTGGCGAGCGAGGTCTTCGGCAGCATGCCGAAGACGGCCTTCTCGATGACCCGGTCGGGGTGCTTGGCCATCATGTTCCGGGCGGTCGTGTGCGTCTCGTGACCCATGTACCCGGTGTACTTGAAGTAGGTCTTGCCATCGAGCTTCTTGCCCGTCAGGCGGACCTTTTCCGCGTTGATGACGATGACGAAATCGCCCACGTCCATGTGCGGCGTGAACGTCGGCTTGTGCTTGCCCCGGATGAGCTGCGCCACTTCGCTGGCCAGCCGGCCAAGGGGCACGTCCTGGGCGTCCACGATCAGCCACTCGTGGTGGATGTCGTCGGGCGTCGCGCTGAAGGTCTTCATGGTCATTCCTGCCAGTTGCCTGAAAACGGGTAAATCGACACAGACCTTAATGATAGCGGGGAATATCGGCTCCGGTCAAGCCACCCCGTCCACACCCCCAGCTGGCTCCGGGGCCGCCAGGACCACCAGGACCTGGCCCTTTTCGACCGCCGTTCCCGCCGCCACCCGGACCGCCGCGACCACCCCAGCCGCCGGTGCCTTGATCTGGTTTTCCATCTTCATCGCCTCCAGCACCGCAAGCCCCGCCCCCGCCACCACTTGCTGGCCCGGCTCGACCAGGACACGGAGCACCAGCCCCGGCATCGGCGCCTTGACCTCCCCGGCCCCGGCCCGCTGACGACCCTCCCCCGTCAGGCTCCGGATATGCCGGGTCCGCTCGTCGACCACCGAGGCCTCCCAGCGCTCCCCCCGGCAGCCGACCTCCCACTCCCCTCGCCGGGGGGAATCCATCGAGAACACGACCGTTCGCTCCCCCAGCCGGAGCTGGCGGAGCGGCGTGCCCGGGAGCGGCTCCAATGCGGCCGGAATGAGTTCGCCGTCCACCCGGACTCCGCCGGCCTCGATGCTCACCTCGACCTCCACTCCCGCCACCTGCACGAAGTACTTCATCCGACAGCCTCCAGGATCGCCACCGACTCCACGTGCGCGGTCTGCGGAAAGAGATCGAAGGCACGCAGGGCGGCGAGGCGGGGAGGCGGGGAGGCGGGGATGCCGGACAGCAGTCGCCTCAGGTCACGGGCCAGCGTCGCGGGATCGCAACTGATGTAAGCGATCTTCCGGGGGCCGGCCGCGGCGATCGCATCGGTCACGCGCCCATCCATGCCGGTGCGGGGCGGGTTGGTCACCACGACGTCTGCCGGCGCAAGTGTCGGCACGATGTCCTCCGCCCGGCCCGCATGGCGCCGCACCCGTTCCGCGGGGCCGCGACGGGTCGCCTCGACCACGGCGCGGGGGTCGACCTCGACGCTCTCCACCTCGGCGCCCCCGGCGGCCAGCCGCGCGGTCGTCTCGCCCACACCCGCATAGAGATCCCACGCCTTCAGGCCCGCCACCCTGCCCAGCTGGGAGAGCGCCCAGGTGCGCACCCGGTCGCCCATGGCGGGATGGACCTGCTCGAAGACCGTGGCAGGATACGGCTCGGCGGCGCCTGCCATCGCGCGCGGTGCGCCAGATTCCGGCACCCACCAGAGCACGGCCGGCACGCCACGACGCACCAGCGCCACGTGCAGCAGCGCAGCGGACCGCCAGGCCGTCTGGCCCCGCACCCGCACCACCAGGTGGAGCCCGCCATCACGGTCGCGGCGAAGCACGAGCTGCTCGGCGTTCTCCGGCAGGAGCGCTCGGTGCTCCCGCACCGCGCTCCAGAGGTCCATCAGCGCCGGATCGGCGATCAGGCACCGCTCGAGATCGAAGATGTCACCTGGGCGGCCCTGGCGATGGAACCCGATGGTGCGCGCCCCGTCCGAGACCGTCAGCGTGACCTTGTTCCGATAGCCCCATGCGACCGCCGCCGGCTCGATCTCGGGATCCTCGACCTCGAGCTTGCCGATCCGCCGCAGCGCCTCTCCTACCATGACGCGCTTTGCCGCGAGCTGCGCCGGCATGGAGAGCTGCTGCAGCTGGCAGCCGCCGCACTGCTCCCGTCCGAAATGCGGACAGGCCGGCTCGACCCGGTCCGGCGACGGCTCCACGATGTCGAGCACCTCGGCCCGCGCGAAGGTCTTTGACAGCCTGACGCGGCAAAGCGTCACGAGATCCCCGGCCGCCGTCCGCGGCACGAACACCGTGCGCCCGTCGGGGAGCGCTCCCACGCCGTCCCCACCGCTGGCGATGCGGAGGATCCGGACCGGCGCGTCGCCAGGGCCGGTCAGCGGAGCCCCTCGGACCGCGCGGTAGCAAGCCACGCGGAGTGCGCCGCATCCGATTCCGCGATCGCGGGCTTTCGCGCGTGCCGCGCGGCGTCCTCCGCGAGCGCGGCGGCGATCGCGGCGAGCCTCGTCAACTCCGCCGCGGGCCGGGCCTCCGCCAGGTCGGGGCGGCGGTCGAGGAACTGGATGTCGATCTCCCCGGCCATGAACGCGGGATCGGACACCAGCCGGCGCTGGAACCCCTGGTTGCTGGCGATGCCGATGATCACGAGCTCGTCGAGGGCGCGCACCATGCGGCGCAGCGCCTCGCGGCGGTCGCGCCCCCAGACGATGAGCTTCGCCACCATCGAGTCGTAGTGCAGCGTCACGTCGTTGCCGACCTCGAAGCCGCTGTCCCACCGCACGCCCGGCCCCGCCGGCACGCGCAGGAACTCGAGCCGCCCCGTGGACGGCATGAAGCCGTTCGCGGGGTCCTCGCTGGTGATCCGGCACTCCACCGCCCAGCCGTTCGGCGCGAGCGGCCCCTCGGGCACCTGCATCGGGAGGCCGCGCGCGATGCGCAGCTGCTCCCGGACCAGGTCGATGCCGTACACCATTTCGGTGACCGGGTGCTCGACCTGGATCCGCGTGTTCATCTCGAGGAAGTAGAACGACCCGTCCGCAGCGAGGAGGAACTCGCAGGTGCCGGCGCTCCGGTAACCCACCGCCGCGGCGGCCGCCACCGCCGCGGCGCCCATCCGCTCTCGCAGCGCGGCGTCCACCGCCACGGACGGAGCCTCCTCGAGGACCTTCTGGTGCCGGCGCTGGACCGAGCATTCCCGCTCGCCGAGGTGGACGGTGCGCGTCGCATCGGCCAGGACCTGGATCTCCACGTGGCGCGGGCGTTCGATGAACTTTTCGATGTAGACGCCGGCGTCGCCGAAGGCCTTGAGCGCCTCGGACGCGGCCGTGGCGAGCGCCCCCTCGAGTTCCTCCGCGGCCCGGACCACCCGCATCCCCTTCCCACCACCGCCGGCAGCCGCCTTCACCATCACCGGATACCCCATCTCCCCGGCGAGCGCCAGCGCGGCGCCGAGGTCCGTGACCGGCGCATCGGCACCCGGCACCACGGGCACGCCGGCGGCGCGCATGCGGCGCCTCGCCTCCGTCTTGTCGCCCATGGCACGAATGGCGGTGGAGGGAGGCCCGATGAACACCAGGCCCGCCTGCTCGACCGCCTCGGCGAACGCGGCGCGTTCCGCGAGGAAGCCGTAGCCCGGGTGGATGGCCTGCGCGCCCGTTGCGCGGGCAGCCTCGAGCAGCCGGTCGATCCGGAGGTAGCTCTCGGAGGGCGCCGCCGGCCCGATCTCGACGGCCAGATCCGCCGCGCGGACGTGCGGGCTCAGGCGGTCGGCGGCGGAATAGACGGCCACCGCCTCGAGGCCCTCCTCGTGGCAGGCGCGGATGATGCGCAGCGCGATTTCGCCGCGGTTCGCGACGAGGACTCTCGTGACTGGTGTCATGGGCGTGGTGGGATGGCGGACGGCGGGCCGCTGGGGCGAAAGCCTAGCGGCGGCAGGCGGCGATCTGTGTGTCTCCGAGCAGCGCCAGCGGGCCGTCGCAAAGGCGCGGGTTGAACCCGGCGGCGGCGGTGTAGACGCCGTGCACCTCGCGGAGCCAGGAGGACTTCCCCTGCCGGTCGGCGCGGGCGAGGTCGGTCACCGTCACGACGCGGTCGCTCGAGGTGACGCCGGGCCCCGCCACGAGCACGAAGCGCATCGGGCGCAGTTCGGGCAGCGCGAGGAGGGCGCGGTCGGCCATGGGCGTGAGGCACACCGGCCGGTGCTGGGCCACCGTGGCCAGCGCCTGCTGGACCGACCACGACGAGTCGGTGCCGAGCGCGTTGGCGATTCGGTGGCGGTAGAGGGCGTCGGTGGCGTAGAAGGCGGGCACCACGATGACGACGCTGCCGGCCGCGCCCGCCGTCGCCACCACCGAGAAGATGGCCACCGTCTCGAGGTCGTTTCCGGTGGCCATGACCCCGGTGGCGGGGCAGCTGCTCAGCAGGTTGGCGCCGAGCTCCGAGATGTAGTCGGGAAGCGGCGCGACGTCGGTGGGCACCGTCCACCGGGTGAGCGCCTGGTAGCCCTGCCGCTCCACGGCATCGAGCGCCCGCTCGACTTCGAGCATCTGGCGGAGGATGACGGCCGAGTCGCCGCGGAGGCGCACCGCCTGGTCGAGGGCGGCGGCGCCGAAATCGATGTAGAGGGTGCCGGGAGAATCGGTGGGGTGCCCGGAGAGGTGCCAGTCGCGGATGTCGAGGAGGTAGAAGCGGCCGAGCTGGATCCAGGCGGAGCCGTCATCCGGGGAGGTGGCGAGGTAGCGGCTGAGCATTTCGGTGCCGATCCCGCGCTGCCCGTTCCGGGCCAGTTCCGCGGCGCGGGGCGCCACGGTCGGATTGAGCGAGGCCTGCCCCACCAGCGAGCCCGCCGATCCTGTGCCCATGAGGGCCAGCATCAGGATGCTCCGCAGGTTGGTGTGCGCCGCTCGTGCCATGCCTGCCGCCAGTCGCATTCGTGGTTCGGGGGTAAGGTCCTAAGATGGGGCCCCGTACCGAGTTTGGCTAGAGGCAGCGTCTCGGACCCCTCACCCCCACCCCCCTCTCCCTCCGGGAGAGGGGGAGTCCGAAATTCTGCCACCCCGCCCCGCTGCCCCCCTGCCCCGCCTACAACGGCATGCACCCGTGCTTCTTCGCCGGGTTCCGGTCCCGCTTGGTCCGGAGGGCCCCACGGGACACACGATCGCGCCGACGCTAACCTACCCGCTGGACGAAGATCCGGGATATCCTAAATCCGGGAGGACCCGCCGGCTCGCCTCCTGGACGCCATGCTCCTCAAACACCAGGCCCGCCGGTGGGCCTCGGCCCTCTGTCCCCAGAAGAACTCAGGCGCCCCCTCAAGGGCGCCCGTTTGGATTCGCTTGTGACCGGCACAAGGAACCAGATTCGCGAGTGACCTGAACCACCAGGTCTTCGAAATTCGGTTGCCCAGATCCATCGCTGCAGCGCAATAGCATGGCTCCAGCCTCCGAATGAGCGACGTGCATTGCGCTGCTTGTCAGGGCGTACAGCATTGTCTTGTGCTGCCGGTCCTTCCATACGTTGATGAAGGTCAGAGCCGCGGGACCCTTCGCCTCGATGATGGTCAGGCGAACCTGCTCCGGGGCGGTGTCGGTCCAAAACACCAGTTCCTTGCCAGTGATGCGTTCCACGGATACCTGGCAATGCTGCGCCGATACTCGGAGGCCCTGGACATACTCCGCCGTGAAGGAGACAAACCGAATGCTGATCACATCTCCCTCAGCCACCCCGAGCATGAATCGACGATGCAGTACGAGACCCCGGTGCGTGATTGTGCCGGTAGCACTGCCCTCAAAGAGAGGGGTAAAATCCACCAATCAGGGCCTCCCTTGGAAGCTACTCCTGGCTAGTTAACGATAGGGATCAACAGCTCGGTGCTGATCTGGCGTGACGGCTTCGACCTGAATACCCCCGTCCCGACGCGGTAACGGAGTGTGATGCAGCTCGACAGATTCCCCGTCAATCTGAGGTGCATTGCCCCGCTTCATTCGCGATATATTGCCTGCACCCCAGCGCTCCGCGGCACCTTCAGAAGCTGCCTCGGTCTTCCAAAATCGCCGGCGCTGTGTTGTCCAACTTCTTCCGGCAGTGGCTGCGGTCTCCTGCGCTGTATGAGCCCCGCTTGAAGTGACGAGCTTGCCTACCCCGGTCGCACCAGCATCTACTCCTTGGCGAGCTGCCCGCCCAGAACCCACGAGGGTGCCAAGCGCAGTGGCGACTCGTTGAGCACCGCTTAGTGCCTCGCCGGTGATTAGGTCCCGACCAACAACAGCTCCAGCGATGTCGACCGCATCACCGACGCCGGGAATCAGCCCCACGGCGAGTGAGACACCCGCGGCCCCCAAGCAACTGCTCGGAGGTATTGGACACAGCCCAAACGGATCGGTGTAGGTCGCCGGGTTGTTCCCATTAAACTGGTACAGGTTCAGCCCGCCCGCCACCCCGAGCGGATCCTCCTGCTTCCACCGCCCCGTCCGGCTGTCGTACGCCCGGTTCCGGAAGTAGGAGACCCCTCCCGGGGCCCCGCTCCCCTGCCGGTTCACGTCGAAGGTGAAGCCGTTCTGCGTGGCGCCAGCGTACTGCCACGCCCCCCGGTCCGTCGAGACGTCGGCGTCCACCAGGAAGCCCGAGCTATCGCCTACCGCCAGCTGCCGGCCCTGGCCGTCCATCACGAAGTAGAGGGTCTGGCGGTAGGCGGCGCTCAGGGCGAAGCGCCAGCCGGTGATCATGGCCGCGGCGGCGGCGGCTAGCGCGTGCGTGCGGCAGCCCCTACAACGCCACGAGGCGTGGGCGGTGCCCGCCCCACGGAAGGAAGGAACTCCATGTTACTCTGCGTTGGCGCGGATCGATAGAAAGTGGGTGCGGCTAGATGGGGACTCCAGCGCGGGAGCAATCCCCTGGTTGGCCCGGCCTTGGTGCCTAAACGGCTCCATCCGATCGAACACCCATCACACTCGGCTCTCTCGCCATCAAGTGGCTGGGTTCGGGGGGGACGTCGCTCAAAGCAAGTCCCTCACTCGCCGGTCGACGAGCGCCCTGACGAGTGCCCCTGATTGATCAGCCCGGCGGATTCCCTCAATGGAAGTCCAGGAGCGGAGGGTCGGGATCGCGATATCCCGAACCAATTCCCGGAAGTCAGTACTACCGCCCACAACCGCTGCACGTCCAGGAGTGGATTCGACTTCCACGTCGGAATTTGCCGGAACGATAGTCCCCAATCGCAACCGAAGATGCGCGCGATCTCCGCGCGGCCACTCGCAAGGTTCGATCAGTTGGACCCAGGCCGCGAGGTTCAGGTAGACCTCCGGCCCCCACTGAGACCGCTGGAGTTCTGCGAAAGCTGTCACCTCACGGCCTCTCAGGTACCACGCCTGTTTCTTCCGCACAAAGCCCGCTTCCTCGAGAAGGCCGTCAAGTTCTGAGGCGATCGGATCACGCTTCCTCACCTCAGCCTCCTAGCGTGGCGAGTATGTCTCAACAACCCCTGTCCATTTCTCACCGGTAACCTGTTCAAGCTCCTTGCGATAGCCTTCGACTTGCCGCTCGCCTCTCCGCATTGCCGACGGGTTATTCGGCTTCAATTCCTTCACGACCCGCGTCTGGTAGTTGACCGCGTCTGGCCTCTTTCCGCTTGGGAGCCGCTCCTCCTTCACGAACCCTGGGCCTGGGTCCCACGCACGGTGAACCGCCCGACCTTGCGCAGCCTGAACGGACTCCCCTCCACGCGCAACCCTTGCTCCGGCATCCGCCGCCCCTATCACCCGCTTGGCGACCCCGAACGATGGCACCCCCGGTACCGCGCCAGCGACGTCAAGAGCCGCGTTCACGAACGTGCCGAGCGAGGGTGCAGCGACGAATTCTACGACACTCGCTACCGCAACCGCGATGTCCACGCAATTGGATGGTGGGATCGGACACAATCCAAACGGATCGGTGTAGGTCGCCGGGTTGTTCCCATTAAACTGGTACAGGTTCAGCCCGCCCGCCACCCCGAGCGGATCCTCCTGCTTCCACCGCCCCGTCCGGCTGTCGTACGCCCGGTTCCGGAAGTAGGAGACCCCTCCCGGGGCCCCGCTCCCCTGCCGGTTCACGTCGAAGGTGAAGCCGTTCTGCGTGGCGCCAGCGTACTGCCACGCCCCCCGGTCCGTCGAGACGTCGGCGTCCACCAGGAAGCCCGAGCTATCGCCTACCGCCAGCTGCCGGCCCTGGCCGTCCATCACGAAGTAGAGGGTCTGGCGGTAGGCGGCGCTCAGGGCAAAGCGCCCCAGAAGGAGCTCGTCCGCCCCCGGGGCGCTCACGAAGCGCCAGCCGGTGATCATCGCCGCCGCGTTGGGCCCGTCATGGGTGGTCCAGACCGCGTCGAGCGCGCAGGGCAGGCTCGGCTGCCCCTCGGGGTCGTACTGGCATCGGGTGGGGTGGAAGTGGTGCGCCAGGTTCCCGTTGGGATCGAAGCCGTCGGCGTAGCGGTACCCCGTGTTGCGGCCCAGCGCGTCGTAATACTCCCACCGCTGGAGCGGCGCATTCACCGTCGTGACCGGGGCCGAGTCCCGAACCCGGGACCCGTCGGCGTCGTACCGAAAGTCCACCCGGGTGCCGGAGAGGACGTTGCGGTCGTACTGGACGCGGTTGCTGAGCGCCGCGATGGCCATGGTGTCCCGGCCCGGGTAGCCCCCGCTCGACTGGTAGCGCACGATCAGGTTGCCGGAGGCATCATAGCGCAGCGAGTCCACCTTGAGCTCGTCCCGCTGGATGACGAGCTCGCTCCGCCGGTTATAGCGATTGGAGAGATTGCGCTGGCTTCCCGCCGCCCCGCCCTTCCCGCACGGCAGGAGCAGGCTGTCCTGGCTGTTGAAGGAGGTGCAGCTAGTCCGCTGGTGCAGGATGCGCCCGATCGCATCCACGGAGTCGACCAGGAAGGTGAAGTCGAAGCGGTCGGTGCCGCCCGTCGGCGCGGCGGGATTGGCGGACACGACCCGGCGCAGGACCCCGAGCGCGTCGTAGGAATAGGCGACGGTCATCCCCGGGATGGGGTAGGTGATCTGCCGCCGCCGGCCCAGCGCGTCGTACGTAAAGGTGAAGACGCGCGTGGCCATGGCATTCGCGAAGCCGCTGCTGTCCATGCGCACCACCATCGAATCCAGGGTGCCCGTGGCCTGTCCATACACGTACCGCACGGAGTCTTGGCCCCCGGCCACGAGCAGGGTGCGCGCCCCCGTGGCGTCGTAGGTGTAGTCCAGCGAGTCGGTAAAGCCGGTCACCGTGGTCTTGGTGCGGAGCGCGCCGTCCCCCCAGTACGTCCGGCGGATGACGTGACCCTGCTGGTTGCGGCTCACCAGCAGGTTCCCGAGCAGGTCGTAGGTGGAGCTGAGGCTGTCGCCGGGGATGAGGGTGCCATCCCCGGGGAAGGTGCTGGCCCGCTGGGGGAAGATCAGGGCCGTCCGCCGGCCCAGGGAGTCATACCGGTACCGGGTCACGAAGCCGGTGCGGGTCCGCACCGAGTCCAGCAGGCCGTTCCGGTTGTAATAGAAGAGCTGCTGCGCCCCGGCCTCGTCCTGCTCCCTGGCCACCTGGAGCCGGGCGTCGTGGAGGTACTTGCGCTTGACGTTGCGCGGATCAAGGATGGAATCCACCGTGCCAGACATCGAGTAGCCGTAGCGCGTGAGCAGCGTGGAGGGCAGCCCGGGCAGGAAGAGTCGGGTGGAATCGACGCAGACGAACTGATTCGTAAGGCAGCCGCCCAGCGGGCTCGGCACCGTCGGGTGGGTGTGCTTGCTGGTGTAGAAGGTCTGCAGCGTCTCCCGGTTCATCACGTCATAGGTGTGCCTGGTCCGGGTCCCGAGGGGGTCGTAGACATCCGTGATCCGCCCGAGGGAATCCACGACGTAGCTCGTGACCACACCCGCCGGGGAGGTGCCGGTCCGGAGATTCCCGTTGGGGTCGTAGGTGAAGCCCTGCACCTGGTTGCGGACGCTGTCGGTGCCGGCCGACTGGACCCAGGTCTCGACCTGATGCTCCGTCACGCTGGTCACGAGCCCCATGAACGCGCCGCTGGCAATGTAGGCAAAAGAGGTGCGGTGACCGCCCGGGTCGATCACGCTATCGGTCAGCCCCAAGGCGGTGTAGCGATAGTCGGTATGCCGCCCCAGCACGTCCTGCACCCGCGAGGGAGAATCCGGGGCGTTGGCGTTGGCGTAGGAATAGGTGGTCGCCTTGGTCGGCCGCAGATCCAGGTGCCGCGTGCTGTCGCGTCGCTCCACCAGGTTGCCCCGCGGGTTCCAGCTCATCCGCACGATCCGGCCGCCCGCCCCCGGCGTCGTGGCGTGCGGATACTGGACGCGCGTCGGCACTGCCGGAAGCGAGGCCGCACTGTCGTAGGCAATGGTCGTGATGGTATTCAGGCCGAGATTGGTGATCCTGGTCGGTTGCCCGAAGCGGTTCACGAGGATGTCGCTCGCGTCTCCCGTCCCCGCGATCGGCCCATCGACCCGGCTCGGCAGCCCAGTCGCAGCGCTCGTGACCCCGGTCGAGGTGTCCGCGTAGGGCAGCGCGAGCCCCTGCTCATCCCACGGCGTGAGCGCCGTCGTCGCAAAGAGCGTCGCCGCGCTGTCGGTCTGGATATTGACCACGGTGACCCGGGCATTGTTGGCGTATGTGAAACTGGTATACGCGCTGTCGCCCTGCATCCCCTTCCGAGGATAGATCCGTTTGCTGAGGCGACCGCCCGTATAGGTGAACCGGGTCACCTGGCCGTCCGGATCGGTGAGCGCCCTGAGGGTGTCCAGCGCCATGGTGCTCTTGAGTCGCCGCGCCCCGGGGTCGCGGATGCTGTCCAAACGGGCCGTCGTCGAGTTCCAGTGAAAGGTGTACCGCCGCACCGCGCCACTGTCCGGCGGCACCGTGAGGGAGCTGAGCCGCGTCTGCCCCGCCACCGTCCCCCATGTGAAGGTGGTGCGCGCGCCGACC
>ERZ795054.2849-NODE-2849-length-14171-cov-7.840677_pt1 | contig 14171 bp, 18 predicted proteins | sample MGYA00375138_ERZ795054 | MGnify/ENA primary metagenome ERZ795054 (study PRJEB30183, sample SAMN05720215) | anaerobic digester metagenome | isolation source: active sludge of municipal wastewater-treating anaerobic digesters | place: USA | collected 2014-12-23 ...
GCGCGCCTCTCAAGCGGGCGGTTAGCTCAGGGGTAGAGCACTGCCTTCACACGGCGGTGCACTTGGGAAAGACGTGAATGTTGTAGAAGTTCGGGCGGTTAGCTCAGGGGTAGAGCGATGCCTTCACACGGCATAGGTCGGGGGTTCGAAGCCCTCACCGCCCACCAGTAAAAGCATCTCTGCGGCGAGATTTTCGAAAACTGTAATGCAGTGTTCTGGAGAACTCGTGATGCGTAAGAAATTTGACCTAGTGGCGGCTATTCAAACCGTCGAAGTGACCGAACCTGACCAGATCACGTTCGGGGAATTGATGGCGGCGTGGGTAGCCGCACATCAGGCCAGTGATGACGAAACACGCCTGCGCAAGTGGGTCGCCGCGTTCGGTCATCTGTCCGCCTGGGAAGTCACCAGCGCGCAACTGGTCACGGCAGCGACCGCGATGGTCGAGTCCGGCCAGTACAAGCCCGGTACGCCGAACAGAGACATCGGCTGCATCGGAAGCGCATACAAGTGGATCATCGCCCGCCGCCGCGCGCCTGCGGGCTTCGTCAGCCCGACGCTCGGCTTTCGCCGCTACGAAGAAGACATCCGGCGCGTTTTCGTCGAGTCGGACAATCTGCAAGCCCTGCGTGACCTGAGCCTGACCTACAAGGACAAACGCTTTCCGATCTTCATCCACTTGCTGATCGATACCGGCGCGCGGAAGTCCGAACTGCTCGAACGCACCTGGGAAGAAATCGACCTTGAACGCTGCGAGATCATCCTGCACACCAGCAAGACCGACAAGCCGCGCGTGCTGCACTTCACCGAGCAGACGGCGAGCCTGATCAAACGCCTGGCACCTTCCCGCCACAAGACCGCGCTGATCTTCCCCGGCACGACGCCGACCGTACCGAAGGACTACCGCGCATCGTGGCGCAGCCTGACGGCGGATGTCGGCGTGCCTGACTTGCACATTCACGATCTGAGGCATGACAAGGCCCGTCGCCTGCTGGTCGCTGGCGTCAGCTTGCCGATTGCGGCCAGCATCATGGGCCACTCGGCGCAGATTCTCGAAAGACGCTACGGTCACCTGGCGACCGAAGACCACAAGAAGGCGATTGAGTTGGCCTGGAGGGCGGCAGCATGACCTACGAAGAACTAGCCGCGCGCGAACTCAGGAGCATGGCCTGGCACGAAGCGGCGCATCAGGCAGTCGCCGAGGGTTGCGGCACCTACGCCCATGCCTTCGTCCGCCCGACACACAGCACAGACCCGTGCGAAAAAGCATGGGTAGGTGGTTGCGAGATAGACCAGAGCCGGTTATCCCGCAACCAGCGGTCACACGTCGCACTGGCCGGGGCAATCGGCGAATTGCTGGCCGACGGACAGACAGACGTCTACGACATTGTCGGCGACCTGGAACTGGACGACGGTGCAGTCAGCCAGACCGACCGCAAAATGATGGGCGGCCCCATCAACCGGGCCATGCTCGTGAGGGCTACGCTGCGGGTGCTGAAGCTACGCCCGCGAATCGAAGAGATAGTGGCCGAACTGACCTGGCAGGCAGCAGCATGACCGACAATCTGCCGCCACCCACGCAGCGCGACGACGAACCGGAGGGCATTACGCCCTCAATGTGGTTCTACTCCGACAAGGAGATGCCGCGCGCCGCCTGGCAAGTGATCCTGACCGACATGTTCAACAAGGGGACGGTCACGCCGGAGAACAAGTTATTGCAGCAGCACTTCGAGCGGCTTTCGCAGGCGCAGGCCGACAGGCGTGCCGGTGGAAGCAAATACATGCGGGGCGACGCGAAGGAAGACTTTCTCACCGCGCTCAAGAAACACGCTGTCGAGTGCTACAAGGCCGACACGAAGCCCGAGGCGCGCGGGTGGAAGAAGATCGTAGCCAACCAACTCGGAACCCGCTGGAAAGACATCGTGCCGTGGCTGACGCCGGAGCGATGGAACATGACCGAAACCGACTGCATCAACATCATGCACGAACAAGACCCAAGCCGCTGAAAAGCGGCTTTTTCTTTGCCTGCTCCCCAGCGAACGGACGCTATCCGGCGTAGTCGTTCGCAACCCATATTCCAAGGAAGCGCATTACGCAAGACTGGCATCTCTCCCGCAGAGATACCTTTTTTTAAACAACCTTGGAGTAACGAAATGGACAAGCAAAAGAAATTGATCGCCGCGCTGGTTAAGGAAATCGCCGCCGCGCGCAACCTCATCGCCGAAACCGAGAAGGCACTGGCCGCAAGCGAAACGGAGCTTATCGAAACCCTTGGCGAACTCACCGCACTTTTCAAGAATTTGACGAGTGCCGAACTGGAGCGCGTATTCCCCGGATATGCGGAATGCAACGTCGATTGGAACATGGTCGCCATCGCCCGCGTCGCTGCCCTTCAGCGCACGAAGAACAGCGAGGTGGCGTAATGGGTAGCTGGATCCCCGCACGCGATGCCTGGCGCAGCTTCTGCGCGCGCAATCCCGGCTTCGGCCTGAACGGCGGCGAAGGCAGCTATGTCTGGTTCGTCAGATCTCACGCCGCCCGGATGCCCGACGTGCTGAAGAAGACCGTCAACCGCCGCTGGCTGGCCGACGCCGAGAACTTCGACGCCGCCGCTTTCAATCTGCTAACCAAGGAGGCAGACAAATGAACGACATCATCAAACCGAAGAAGATCTTCGAACACAAGCCGCACTCACTGACCGTGCTGCACGACGCCACGAAACATCTCGTCGTCCTGCAAGCATGGCCGACCGTCTGTGGCGGCGAAATCGGCGAGAAACTGTGCGATGACGAGTACATCAGCATACTGGTGGGCGTGCTGTCCGAGCGTGGTTACGCCAAGGCGATCCGTCGCGACGGGTTCAAGGAATTCGGTCGCAAGAAGAACGTGTTCTTCTTCCGTGACGACGATTCGCAGGAGGTCTTCGAGTTCCACATGGATCACGACGAACGCGTTGCGCTTGCGCTGATGTTGATGCCCATCGTGGATCCCGAGATTGCGCATCAAAACATGATGGTTGGCAAATCATGATCAAGCACATCCGCACCGCGCTGAAGATGGCTGGCCTCCGTCAGTCGGAGGTCACCTTCAGCAGAAGCCCCAACGGCCACCCGCACATCACCGTCGCCGCCACCGGCAAGACCGTGGTCGCCAGCTGCTCGCCGCGCAACCCCGACATGGCCGCGCGCATGCTCGCCCGCGATCTGATGCGCGCACTCACCCAACAACAAGGAGTACCGGTATGACTGCCAAAATCAACGTGTTGCACAACCGCGAGAAGCGTTCTTTCGTCGGCGACATACACCTTCCCGAAGCGACCCTCGAGAACGCGCGTGTCCTGGTCGACCTGACGAACAAGATGCATGGCCGCAAGCCTCACGAGTTCACGCTCGAGATGATTCAGCTCGCCAACGAACACCGCAACATGTTTGCCGATTCGATCAACGAACTGGACACGGCGAAATCCCTTCTGGCAGGGGAAACAACCCTCAATGACGTGCTGTGGGACGAGTCATCACCGAAGCCGTTGTTGTCGGCACTCTGCCAGCTGACAGCCGAAGACCTTCCGAAGGAAACCTGGCTGAGTACGCTGGGCAACGTCGTGTATCTGGTCATCGAGCTGTTGCAGGCCACAATCGGCAAAGAGCGCGACTACATATTCAAGGACATGTCCGCGAAGGCGTTGGCGTCCACGTGCGCCGCGCACGACATCGACGGCTTCTTCATGAGTGAGGCCGAGCTTTCGACGACCATCGTGATCAACAACTGGCTTTCGGAGTCAATGGATCGGTTCAACGAACTGGAACTTGCCGCGCTTGATGAACAGCTTGATGCACTGCGCCGGAAAGTAACGCTGGCTCGCCTGCGCAAACAACTCGAGGAAGCAGGCAAGTCATGACCGCGCCGACCATCAAGTCCAACCGCGCCGAACGTCGCGAGATCGACCGCGCGACCAAGCGCGCCGCCAAGCGCGGGAACGACTGCTGCGGGCAACCGATGTCGCGCCTGATGCCTTCGCTGGTGCTGCGTACGCAGTCAGGCATCAAGTTGTGGCACACCACCTGCCCGACGCCGCCCGGCGCGATCTGCATCGGCGTGATGTCTGCTGAGTGTAGCGACAAGAACCCGGACATCGAAGTCGACCGCATCTGGTTCGCGGCACACCCGGGCGCAGAGTTTTACTGGCGCAAGGCGCAGCCGGAAGAGTGGGAGCGTTGGTACTTGTCGCGGCAACATCTTGCGCTGCAAAACAACCTGCCCCTCGACGGGCCGCTGGTCGCATGTCCGGAGGAACATCGTCACATGGCGGTTCGCCAGCTTGAGCCGGGTAAGCGCACACGCCTGCCAATCGTGATCTCGCCCGAATTCCCGCCGCCATCTGTTGAGTGGATGCGCAAACAGTTCGCCCGGTTATTCGACGACACCAAGCTGATGCCGGTGGTGTTCGACCCGGCGGTTATCGCCGCCACCGTCGCCGCCAAGGCATTCGGCGGTATCCCGCACGACCTCATGGACATCGCCGACGCCGAGGGCGAATCCCTCTCCGCAATCAAACATTAGAGATAAAAATGACCCACCCCATCGAGTTCCTCAAATTCCTCGCCAGTCTGGCCCCCGAGGGCGAGAAGCTGTTATTCGGCAAGGCCGTCATGCTGGAGGACGGTAGCACGGGCTACGTGCCGACCGAGAGTTTGCCGCTGAACGCCGCCACATATGCCAACACCGGCAGCTTCATCGTTGACCGCGCAAAAGACGGCAAACTGCGCGCCAAGACCGAGAATATCGAGCATTGCCTGTTCTTGATGTGCGACGACGTCGGCACCAAGGCGAAGGTGCCGCCCATTGAGCCGACGTGGAAGATCGAAACCTCGCCCGGTAATTTCCAGTGGGGCTACGTCTACAGCGAACGCCCAACCAAGGCCGAACAGTCGGTAGCGGTCAAGGCAATTGCCAAGGCAGGCTTCTCCGACCCCGGTGCGAACAACCCAGTACGCTGGGCGCGCATCCCAGGATCGTTGAATCTGAAGAAGCAGTTCGTCGCCAAGCTGACCGAGTTCCACCCCGAACGCCGCTTCACCCTGGCCGAGATCCTCACCGCCCTGGACGTGACCGTCGACGCCGAGGAGGTCAAGCGCGCGCAGGTCAGAGCCGCCCGCTCCTTCACCCAGATCGAGGACGACGGCGGCGACGATGTGCTGGCGTGGCTGGCCGAGCGCGGTGATGTACTGGCCGCGCGCCCGACCGCCGACGGATGCTGGCACGTCCGCTGCCCGGCGGCGCATGAGCACAGCGACGGCAACGAGCGCGCAGGTTATTGGCCCGCGACGCGTGGGTTCAAGTGCATGCACTCGCACGGCGACGAGTGGAAGAGCAATGACTTCCTGCAGTGGGTCACCGACCAGGGTGGCCCCGAGCATACTTACGGCGCGCGCCCTGAACTGCTGTTCAGGAAGACGGAGCCGCTCGAGCCGCCCGCCGAGATGACCGCTGTCCCCACTGTCGTCGAGCCGCCGGAGTTGACCGCGTCGGTGGTGTGGCTGCGTCACGCGTTCGCCGCGCATGGTCTGACACCGGAGCAGTTCGGCGACACGGTACGCCCGCTGGCCGACACCGTGCCGTCGTTCGCCATCCGCTACGCCGAGAACCACATGCGCATCCACCGCGCCGACGGGACGACGGCGACCAGTGGTGCATCGGCTCCGGCCTTCCTTGGTGATTTCAACGGCGCGAAGACCGTCTTCGCCAGCGACAGCTGGATCAACGGCGCTGCTCTGCACGTCGCCACCGGCTTCCCGGTCATCGTCGTCGAGAACTGGAGCTTCGGCGAGATCACGATGGAGGACGGCGAGTCCATCCGCGCGCTGCACACATCGATTCTCGATCACCTGCACGGCGTCAAGAAGTGCATCGTCGTGACGACGGCCAGCGTACCGGACGACCCCGACGGACGCCGCCGCCTCTCGACGTTCCGCGTGCTGTTGATCGATGAGGGTCTGAAGGTGCAGGCCTGGAAAACGCCGCCCATCGCCGGGCCGGTGGTCATCCACGGTGTCGGCCAGTGCCTGCTGCATCGCTACGGCGCGCAGTGGCCCGCCGCTGGGGATGCGTTCGGCGTGCTGTTCGCGGGCAAGACGCCGATGCTGACGCGCATCGACGACGACGACCTGGCCGACGCCGCGCTGACCTACACCTTGTCCGATGACGAGATGTTCAGCAGCCATCACCTTGACCTGACCGACCGTGGCGCGGGCAGCTATCTGTTGTCCAAGCGCGGCTGGGGTTCGTTCTACTATCTGAAGGACAAGAAGGTCTGGGTGCGCTGGGACAAGGGCCGCTGGCACAATATCGGTGCGTCGCCGCTGTTCATGGTCGACGCCGTCGCGCTCGGCTACACCCGCCGCGCCCGCGCCCTGCGGATCAAGGCCGAGGCGATGCTCGATGATGCTGCACGCTTGAAACAGGCCGCGCAGGCGATGCCCGACGGTCAGGCCAAGGCCGACGCGCTGACCGCAGCGACCTCCGCACTGGTCGCTGCCAATCAGAAGGTCGACGATGCGGACGAATACGCCAAGCGCGCCAAGGTACTCGGCAGCACCAACGGACGCCAGAAGGTGCTGGCCGACCTCCAGGGCCGCACGAAGGTCGGCATCAGCTCCGGCGTCTTCGATACGAACCCGTATCTGCTGGGCGTCGAGAACGGTGTGGTCGACCTGAAGACCGGCGAGCTGCGCGAGATGGTACAGGAGGACATGATGCTACGCCGCTGCCCCGTGCCTTATCTGCCGGGCGTCCACCACGCGAAGATGGAGAAGCTGCTGGTCGAGGTCACCGCATCGGGCTGGTCGAAGGTGCCTGAGTGGATCGGCGACGGCTTCCTCCTGGCTCCGCAGCGTCTGCGCTGGCTCAAGCGTCGCATCGGTGCCGCGCTGATGGGTTACAACGTGCTGACCAGCTTCGAGATCCTGCACGGCATGGGGTCGAACGGCAAGACCGTCATCGGCCATGCCATCGAGTCCGCGCTCGGCAAGAACGCCAGCGGCGGTTACTTCAGTTCGATCAAGGCCAGCATCATCATGACCAGCGGCATCGAGGTCGCCGCCGAAGCACCGACGCCGATGCTGGCCGGTATCCAGGGGTCGCGGATCGTGTTCGCCAGCGAGGCGAAGGACACCGACCACCTCAACGCGCAGCTGATCAAGGTCATCACGGGCGGCGACGACGTCCTGGCGCGCGGACTCTACAAGGACGCCACCGACGGCGGTCAACGCCCGACCTACACCCTGTTCCTGCTGACCAACCCGCTACCGAACATCCCCAACGGCGACCCGGCGACGTGGGATCGCGTCGCGCCGTTCCACTTCAAGTGCCGCTGGCTGCGCAGCGGCAACGTCAACCCCGACGAGCAGCACCTGCCGAAGGAAGACCGCTGGTATGCAGACGCCGCGAAGAACGACAGGGACGTTGCCACATTCATGCTGTCGTGGATGGTCGAAGGCTGCATGGAGTTCCACCGCGAAGGTCTGGGCGACATCCCCGACGACGTCCTGGCCGACATTCGCGGCTACAAGGAGGACACCGACCAGCTGTCGAACTGGGTGCGCGAGCGCGGCTTCGTCGTCGCGCCGGGCAAGTCCGCCGAGATCGGGCTGCTCTATGACGACTTCGCGCGCTGGTGCTTCAGCGAGGGTCACAAAGCGGGGTCGAAGAAGACATTCGCGAAACGCCTGCTGACCCGCTACCCATCCATCGAGCGCGACACCAGTCACGGCAGCGCGTACCGGCTGCTCGGCATCGGCTGGGTGAATGAAAAGGCGGCGTCTTCGGCGGCGTCCGTCGCATCACTGTTTCAAGGCGTGCCACACACTTGAGAAATTACTTTAAGTGGCGACCGAAAATGGGCGAAATATGAGGACGGAATAAACATGTGAAACGGAGGGAAATCAATGTCTCTGTGATTTGAAATACAAGATGGTTTGAATAAAGCGTTTGATTTGGGAGCGATGGGAGCATTAGGAGCGATTTTCTGAACAGGAGTTTTTTGTATACAGAGAGATTTTGTCAGAATATGTGTATTTTTAGCTTTGCTTACTCAACACTTAGAAAATCGCTCCCATTGCTCCCAACACGTTTTAAGGATAGTTTTAATTGCATGACAACATCATCAGAAAAGGAACGAAAAATGGAAACTGAACAGAAATATTGGACGGCGGCGCACGTCTTGCTCGACCTGTGCGATCCCGAAGACGTGGGTGAACCGATACCGCCGGACGCCATAACCGAACCGCAGGTGGAGCTTCCTGTCGATCCTGAAGCACCATTCATCCCGTCGGATGCCGTGCTCGAACTGGCGAAGGCGCGCGGCGTACCGTTGGATGATGGTGATGCCATCTTCGGCCTGGCCTTCGAGCTTGATCCCAGCGGCGCGATGAAGAAGTTCCCTACGGTGTACCTGGACTGGAACCGCCAGAAGCGTCTGGCGCGCGACAACAAGGCGTCACAGGCCGCGCAGCTGGCAGACATGACGGCAACGAAGCTGAAGGGCATGCCGACGCAAGACATCCTGGTCAAGATAGCGCAGGGCATCTTCGAAGAGCCGGAAGAAACGCGTGACCGCATCCTTGCACGCATGGGCGTCGACGTCGCCGAACTGATGGAGATGGTAGAAGACACGGACATCTAAGACATCAGCATGCACTTCCCTCCATAGGCAGTGCATGGTTTAGCCTGGCAGGCCAACGCCGGAAATCGGCAGGCAGCAAATCGGCAGGCAGCACGATAGACAACAAGCGCAACATCATCGGCCTCTGAAACTCTGAGGTCTGGAACTCTGATGCCTACGCCAGTGCTGCCGTGCAGGTGCTGACCTTCGACCGGTTCGGACGAAGGTGAAACATACCCCCCGCATGCGTGGCATCGCGCACGTCTGGCAGCGATATCCAGCCCTCTCGTTCCAAAAATATTGAAACTTGGGTTTTCAGGATTAATCAAACAATACAATCAAACATTATTGTTTATAATCAAAGACTTGACATGCCATAACAGCAGCGGTAGATTACCGGTCATGTCTACGAAAACTTTCCCCAGCGAAGAGGTGGCTGAACTATTCGCCACCACCGTCGAACAGCTGCGCAACTGGCGGCGACTGCCTGCCGAACATCCGCGCCATCTCGGTGCAACGAGCGTCGACGGCAAATACCAGTACGACGCACAGACCGTCATCGCATGGATGCAGCGGCCTGAGAACGCGTCCTACCGCGAGATCGTCATTGCCAGCTTCGTACCCGACCGCATCCGCGACTGGTTCGATCCGCCGACATCCGGCAAGACCGTCAGCCCGCTCGAGCCGCTCCGGTGGTTCGACAGCACCAGCACCAGCACCAACAACGGAAACCCCTCCCCATGAAGACCATCGCAGAACTGGAAGCCGAGCGCGTCGAGCTGGAGCGTGCCGTGAAGGAAGCCAACGACCTCGCCAATGAGCGGGGAACGAGGGCATATCGGATCCAGACATTGACCACGCAGCACGCGCTCGGCCATGCATCCCGTGGCGACCTCGAGAAGGCGCAGCGCGAGCTGGACGACTCCGTGGACGCCATCGTCAGGAAGCAGCACCTGGAACGCAGCCTGGCCGAGCTGGACGAAACCATCGTCGTCACCCGTGGGCGTGACAGGGCAGCGTACTGCAACAGCGTCGACGCCGAACATCGGCAACTCTATGCCGAGTACAAAACCAAGTCCAAGGAGCTGTTCGAGCTGTTCCGCACGCTGAACACGCTGAACAATAAGCACCTTGGCCTGACCGGTCGCGCACTCCACGGCACGCATGAAAACGAGCTGAACCTTCCAGCCGTGACCGGTGCGCTCGGCCCACGCTCGAACATCTGCACGGCGAAAGAGCTGGTGATGGCATGACCCCCATCATCCCCGTCGCCGCTGCCTTCATCCCACCGGCCAACGCAGTCTGGCTCGGTGCCGTGGCGCGTAATCCAGCCGGTGCGATTTACATCACGACCGACACGCCCAACGCGAGCAACAGCCTGACATGCAATGGCTTGCTGCTTTCAAACCAGGGCGTTTTATTTTGCGAGCAGGTGACCGCATGAAGGCCGACAACCTACGGCTTGACATCATCAGCACGCTCGCCCGCACCAATCCCGGCCTGCTGACGCCCGCCGAGCGCATGAAGGTGGCCGACAGCATCGACCCACGCCTGCAAGACCGTTACCAGCACACCAAAGCGACCAAGTTGCCCCCGGTGTCGGCCAAACCGATGACGCCGCAGCAGGACGCGCGTCTGAAGGCCATGCTGCAGCACTTGCAGAACGGCGGCACGGTGGACGGAGCGACCACGCCCATCGGCCAGCCTGCCGACCTGCTGCGCGGGCTGTCCGATCAGGACGCATACCAGATGCAGCTCGCCAACAAGATGCTGACCATGGCCGTCCGTGGTGGGTACGAGGTCGATACGGAGCAGTTCGCGCGTCTGTACGCCGCACTCAGCCCGGGTGCTCAGAACCGGTTTCTGGAACTCAAGCACTACTATGGAGACGTCGCCGCTGACCGCAGGCCGTTCCAGCCCCGCATCGATGCCGAGACATTCCTGCGGGCCGACGGTCACGACATGCAGGTGGCGGGCAAATTCATGGGCGCAATGGACACCATCGAAGTGATTGGCGGCCTGGCCGAGCGCATGCGGGAGAACGAACCGGCGCATGAGCGGAAATCCCGTGAAGAGCGCAGCTCCCACAAGCCAGACTTGCGCGACTACGTCGACGCCAGCCACATGGCCCACGAATACCACAACAGCGGCGACAGTGGCATCGCCGACGCCAGCGAGGCATTCCGTGAAATAGCCCCCTCGGTGCGTGACAGCATCGTCGCCGTCGACACTTTCCTGGGCGACAAGGACGGCTGACCGTGGACGACCTTGGCGACGTTGTCTGGTATGGCTCCGTCCTCATCCCGACAATGGACGCCTGGCCGTCAACGGCAATCAACTGGGCGTCGTTCGATCCGACGACCGGCACCGTGACCTTCAGGTTCCGCTCCGGTGCAGAAGCAACGCACGCCTGCAGCATCGAACAATGGGTGGCCTACAAGGCCAGCGGTAGCAGGGGAGTGGCTTACAACCTGATGTTCCGGGGTCGCTGAAGCGCACGCCTGACCAACTCCTTGGTGGAAGGGCTTGAGGTCGCAGCAATGCGGCCTCTTTTTTGCCCGTCAGAAGCGCGGGCGGAAAATACCTCTCGAATCGCCCAGTTCGCCACCAAGGTCGGTGAGGCTGACATTCTGGCCCATGATCTTGACCTCGCGCTGAACAACGTACGCCTCCGACGCGCGCATCATGATGGAAGTCTTCCCGGCGATCAGGCCGAGCGCGTCGATGATGTCGTCCACGCCGTCGCCCATCCAGTTCGGGAACAGCGTGATTTCCTTCAAGACGGCCATCGCCCACGGTTGCGAGCGGTCGACATGCAGCTGGCCTGACTTGATCTTGGCCCCCAGTGCGCTGTTCCGCGCTTGCTTGTCCTTGCCCTTCATCGGGACGACCTCCAGCATGCCGATGCCGACGCCGCTGCCTGCAGCAAGGGTTCTGAGATGCGACACGAAGCCGCGCGACCCGTTGTCGTTGTCGATGCCCGCCCATGTTGGTTTCCACCTGCGTAGCAGCTCGAGGAGAGCGGGCGCACTGGTGGCAGTGTCGACCTGCTTGCGATACAAGTCGACCAAGTGCATCGCGCCCGTGCGCTTGTGGAAGGCGATGACCGCGAAGACCGTGTAATCGCCCTTGTTGACCGAGTAGGCAATGTCAATGCCGACATAGGTGCGCCACTCGCCGCTCTCCATCACTTCGGCGTAGCGCGGCATGGGCGACACAAGCACATCCTGGGCATCGGCCCACTTGCCATCGTCGGCGGGTGGCGACTGTTGATACAAGGTTTTCCACTTGTACGGATCGGCCTGGGCATCGATCAGCATGCCCGGCGTCCAGTATTCCGGCCACAGTGGCTCACCTTCAGCGCGGCCAAGGGGATCGTTGGCTGGGTCATCGCAAAGCATCGGCATGCGCAGCACGGTCGTTTTCCGCCCGCCTTCGACACGCCCGGCGCGGTCAACAAGATATCCGGCCAAATCATTTCTCGCCAACCGCTGGCAGATCAAAACGACCTTCGCGCCCGGTACCAGCCGGGTCAGGATGTTGGCTTCGAAGGCATCGTGCAGCTTTGCCATCTGGCTGGTGCTCTGCGCTTCTTCGAAGCCGGAGATCGGATCGTCGATGATGACCCAGTTTCCGCGTCTGCCTAGTGCAGCACCGGCAGCACCGACGCCGAAAAAGTCGCCGCCGTTGGTGGTCAGGAACGACGACGCGGACGACGAAGCCGCCGACAAGGTCGCGTCGAAAATGTGCTGGTAGCTGGCCGAGGACACAATTTCGCGGATCGCCCGGCCATTCTTCTCGGCCAGCGGCATCGCGTTGCAGACCATCACGATCTCGGTGTTCGGTACGCGACCCAATGCCCACGCAGGCAGCGCGCGGCCAGCCAGCATCGTCTTCGCGCCGCCGGGCGGCATCAGGATAATCAAGATGCCGCCGTCGGGATCGTCGGCCAGAGCCTGGATAGCCTGGCAGACAACTTCATGATGTCGCGCCGGGACGCGCTTCGGGAGCCGCTTGAAAACGCTGGTTTCGCAGAAGCTGCTGAACGAGTTACGGCACCGTTCGCGTTCGCGGAGTATGCGCACCGCTGAAATTAAACCTGACATTGCTGCTCCTTCCAATCCTTGAGGACGCGGGCGACCATCTGCGAAAGACTCCATTCCCGCCGATCAGCTTCGGCACGCAACGCTTCGGCGAGCGATACCGGCACGCGGACGTGGACTACCTCCGTGTCCTCTTTTTTCGGTCTTCCCCTCGCCATACGTCCTCCGATAAATATGGCCGAATATTAGCACACAGAAATAACAACAAGACACAAATATCCCTTGTAATCCTTGCTTGATCTTGTTTATACTTGCGTCACTTGTTGTAGATATGCGCGCTCTACTTCATTCACACGGCAGGGGTCACTGGTTCGATCCCAGTACCGCCCACCACGCTTGAGAAACTACCACGGGCCTGAGAAATCAGGCCTTTTACGTTTCTGATTTGCGTTGCTGCTCGGCCAGTTTCTGCACGATCAGGCTGCCGACCATGTCGCCCTCGACATTGACTGCAGTGCGAACCGTATCGAGGATGCGGTCGATCGGCAGCAGGATGGCGATGGCCTCGGTCGGCAGGCCGACCGACTCGAGGACGAGCACCATGCTCAGCATGCCGACGCTGGGAATGCCGGGGGCGCCGATGGCGCCGAGCATGGCGACGGAGAAGATGATCATCTGGCTGGCGATGTCGAGTTCGATGCCGGCCAGGCGGGCGACAAAGAGCGCCGCAGCGGCCTCGTAGAGGGCAGTGCCGTCCATGTTGACGGTGGCGCCGAGCGGCACGACGAAGTTGGCGATATCCTTCCTGACGTGTAGATGCTGTTCGGTGCAGCGCAGCGTGACCGGCAGGGTCGCGGCGCTCGAGCTGGTGGCGAAGGCCGTGATCAGGGCTTCGCGCGCCCCCTTGAAAAAGCGGACCGGCGACATTCGGGTGAACAGCCAGAGGATCAGCGGCAGCACGACAAGACCGTGAAACAGCGTGGTGCCGGTGACGACGACGATGAAGTGAGCCAGGCTCTTCAGCAGCCCGCCCTGCTGGCTGGCGACCAGTTGCAGGAGCAGCGCGGCGAGGCCGAGCGGTGCGAGGCGCATGATCCAGCCGACGATCATCAGGCAAAGTTCCTGCAGTTCCTGGATCAGGATGCGGATGTTGCGGTAGCGCTCGCCGCCGACGACCAGCGCGATGCCGAGGAAGAGGGCGACGATGACGATGGCCAGGATTTCCCCGTTGGCCAGCGCCTTGAACGGGTTCTGGAACAGGCCGCGCAGGAATTGCGCGATATAGTCGGGCAGCGGCATCTGGCGTGCCTGGAAATTCCGGGTGGCATCGGCGAACATGTCCAGTTGCAGCCCTTCGCCGGGGCGGAAAATGTGCGCGGCGCCGAAACCGATCAGGATCGCCAGGCCCATGGTCGCGAAGAAGAAGGCGAGCGTCGTCGTCCACACGCGATGCATCTGGTCATGGGCGC
>ERZ795054.2851-NODE-2851-length-14165-cov-5.870092_pt1 | contig 14165 bp, 5 predicted proteins | sample MGYA00375138_ERZ795054 | MGnify/ENA primary metagenome ERZ795054 (study PRJEB30183, sample SAMN05720215) | anaerobic digester metagenome | isolation source: active sludge of municipal wastewater-treating anaerobic digesters | place: USA | collected 2014-12-23 ...
AAATTCGTTAAGTCCCTATTCTCCAATCACCCCCTCCCAGCTCAGAACCGCCCTGGAAGAAGCCCCCGCCGCCGTGGTTGTCGATTTGCGTCACACCGAGGCTGCGCGCCATCTCGATCCACTCGGACACGGTCGCCTCGGTCAACGACCCGAAATTGAACAGATAGGAACCGCGATTGAACGGGACTTCTTTTGCCCAGGGCCCAGCCACCTTGCACAAAGGCATCTCGTCCGCCTCCTCCAACACATCCTTCAACGCGGGCAACAGGCCGCCGACCGGCAGTGCGACCAGCGCGACCTTGGCGCCGACGATGCCGAACTTGCGGTGTGCGGCGGCCCGGAGCTGGGTCTGCATGACCGGGAGCTGATCGACCCGCGTGATGAGGTTGAGCGAGAGCGCGCACGCGCCGAACGGCTCGTCCGGCGCGCCCCGCACCGTGAGCGGGACGTTCAGGAAGACCAGCGCATCGATGTGGTCGCCGCGGATGGCCTCGACCCCGACCCGAATGCAGGAAGGACGGGGCTCGAGCCGCAGCGTGACCTCGAAATCGAGGCCCGCGAAGCCGAGACGCAGGCGGTTCTCAGCCAGCGACACGGACCGGGCCGGGTGCTCGGTTCCGGCGCGAAGCACCGAGGCGCAGAAGGTGGGCGGGCCCGGCCTGAGGTAATCCGTGCCTGACGCCTTGTCGACGAAGGCCAGGTTGCGGCCGTCGGCGGCGATGGTGTAGCGGAAGTGCGCGTTTTCGAGGACGACTGGCTCGCCGGACTGGGCCGCGCCCGCGGCGTATGCCAGGAGCATTCCAAGGAACCAATTTGCAGATTTCATTGTATGTGTTTCCGCTAACCTCGACATGGAAAGCGGCGGTTTACCGCCGCTCGGGCTTCATGCTGACTGAGCAGTTCAGAAAGCAGCAGACGCACCCTCGGGTGAGGATGCGTCTGGCGCGGGCCTGATTGAACCGAGAACTGCCGAGGCGGCGGTCCGGGAAGAGGGTGCGCCGCCTCGGGCTGACCCGGATGTCTCTCGAAACTCCGCGGAGTCTCACATCCGGGCTCCGCGATCAGTCGAACGCGTGACCGGCGCAACAGAGCACGTTCTTGACCTTGTGCCGAACCAGGTCTTTGACCTTGGCGCGGGCAGGCCCGAGGTACTTGCGGGGATCGAATTCCTTCGGGTTTTCGGCGAAGGCCTTGCGGATGCCGGCGGTCAGGGCCAGGCGCAGGTCGGTGTCGATATTCACCTTGGTGCAGCCAGTCCTCCGGGCGATCTCGATGTCGGCCTCGGGCACGCCGGCGGCGTCTTCGCCCAGTTTGCCGCCGTACTGGTTGATTTCCTGGACGAGGGCTTTGGGCACGCTCGATGCGCCGTGGAGCACCAGCGGGTAATCGCCCAGGCCGGCATCCAGGAGCGCCTTCTTGATGGCCTTCAGACGCTCGAGGTTCAGATGCTGTGTCCCCTTGAACTTGTAAGCGCCATGCGAGTTGCCGATGGCCACAGCCAGCGAGTCGACGTTCGTCTGCTTCACAAACTCGACCGCTTCATCGGGGTGGGTATAGACGCCGCCCTTCGAGTAGCCGCCGCCTTCCTCGCCGTCATCGTGTTGCGCGCCAACCAGTTGGCCCAGTTCGCCCTCGACAACGCAGTTGTGCTTGTGCGCGTAATCAACCACCCGTTTGCAGAGTTCGGCGTTCTTGTCGAATGGCAGGTGGCTGCCGTCGATCATCACGCTGGTGAATCCCTCGTCGATGCATTGCTTGCACAACTCGAAGGTGTCGCCGTGATCGAGGTGGACCGCGATGGGGATGTTGCTCACGCTCACGGCCGCTTCGATGAGCTTCTTGAGGTAGACAGGGTTGGCATATTGCCGGGCGCCCTTGGAAATCTGGAGTATGAGGGGAGCTTTCTCCTCCTCGCAGGCTTCAACAATCGCCTGCACCAGCTCCATGTTGTTCACATTAAAGGCCCCCAGCGCGTACTTTCCCTTCAGGGCCTTCGCGAACAGTTCTTTGGTGTGTGTTAGTGGCATAATAGTAAATGCGATGTCTCGATTCGGTTATCGAATCACGATTCGTGTCCCAAGCTTACAGACCGGCGGCGGAATTAAAAGGCGAAAAAAGACCGCCCCAGGCTTGAGAGACAGAGAGACGCAACACACTGATCCTATGGAAGAACGCCGTCATGACCGACAGAATGCTCCTGGTTCCTTTCCGGGCGCGGGTTTCTGATGAGCCCGCATAGCAGTCCTCTTGCGAAGTCTGACCACCCTGTGCACCTTCCCTACGAAATATGCGGGCTAGCGGATTTCTTGGTCCGACCCAGCCAGGCGAAGAAGCCGAGCAGGAGGACGAGGCAGATGAGGAGGGTGAGACGGAAGAGGATGGGTGTCGATTGGGCTGGGCGGGCGTGGATATTGAGTGAGAGATCGGCCCAAGGCTGGACGTGGAGCGGTCTTGAGAACGTTAACAAACGCCCCTGCTCCGGGATTGTCACCCGGATCGCTGCCGGACTCGCCGCCGCTGCGTCCTGCTGCCGAATCAATCGCTCCGCCAAACGCATCTGAACGGCGTTGTCCTCAGCCGTGTTGCGCTCGATGAGCTGTTTGGCCTCCTGCTGCGTATAATTGGCAGCCTGGCTCTCACGCAAAGCGCGCGGTGTGGCGGCGAGGACCGACGGTTCACCCGCCACTTTCGCCTGGCGCACGTTGAGCCCGACCAGGGCCTGCTGCATCTTGAGGTTGTGCAATTGAACGCGGGCGTCTTCGTTGAAGGCGTTGTCGTGTTGGGACAGCCCATAGGCGGTGGTGAAGGCCCGGCGGGCTTGTTCGGGATCGCCCTCGACCAGGAGACGATTGGCCCAGTTCAGGAACTGTTCGGCTTCCTTGGTCTTGGCTTGTTGGAGAGCGGCCTCGTTGCGAATGTAGGTTTCGAGGTCGACAGCGACTCCGCCGCCCATGCCCTGCTCCGGCTGCAATTGGAGCGAGCCTTTCCAACTCGAGAGGCGCCATTGCTCGCCGAGGTAGACGCGCCAGGAGATGTTCTCGAGGGGAAGATCGAACCGCGGTCCCAACAACTCGAGATTCAGCGCCCTCGAACTGCCGGCTCCCGCCCGAGCCGAGTAGAAGAACTCGACCAGCGTGGGTTGTCCGGTCTTTGCATGCTGTTCGAGCGGGATGAGCACCTGGTTGGTCTCCCGCCAGGGCCAGACGCTGCTTTGATTGACAAACGCGAACCAGAAACGCGCCTTGTCGGGCAGGGTCAGGTGGAGCAGCCGCTTGTCTCCCGGCGTCAACTGAATGCGCGCCTGCGTCAGCACGATCCCGTCATCGGACACCACGGAGGAGAGCGTCAGGCTATCGACACGCGCGGGGAGCAGTTTGGCGGCGTCGTGCCGCTCGATTTGCACGGGCAGGCGATAGGCGGGCTCGACCAGCCGGAACGTGTAATTCGCGGCGGTGGCGGCGACATCCTGCTGGAGGGCGCGCGGGATCGACTGCCACTCGGCGGGCTGGAGCGCCTCGGGCGGCGAAACGACGCGCACCTGCAGTCGTCCGCCCGCCTGCACGGTGAGGAAACCGCGCTGCATGTTCACATCGAGGGCTTCGACTCCGACGATGCCGGTCTCAGCCAGCCGGTCGCCGAGGGGCAGGTTGTACGTCAACTGGAGGAGGTACTTGCCGATGACCCGGCGGTTGAGCTTGATTTCCCAATCGCGCGTGGCCGCGCCGGCCTGCCCTTCGAGCGGACGGAAATCGGTCAGTTGCTCGCCGCGGAACCGGACGCCCTCGGCGTCGGCGGGCAAGCGGACGCCCAGGGTCTTGATGCCGGTATTCTCGATCTCGTACTGGAGATTGACGGCGACCTTGAGCTGCGCGTCGCCGATGATGACATGCTGAAGGCTGGCGACCTGCGTCCAGGCATCCACCCGCTCGAGATCCAGGGTCAGGCTCCAATCGGACTGCAGCAATCGAAACGCCAGGACTCCTTTCTGCCGCACGCCGGCCTTGAGCGGATCGAGCTGTGTGACGCCCTCGCGCGAGACGATCTGGAGACGCAATCCCTGCTCGGGCACCAGGAGCAACTGACCGCGTTGTTTGCCAGCCTCGCGCACGGCCAGGCGCGGCACCGCCCAGCCCGTTGCGGCTCGCACGCCGGGGCCGGTCAGGCCGATTGCGAAGGTCTGTTTGCCCTCCGTCTTGCTCTTCAGATGCAGGGTGATCACTCGACCGGCATCCGTCTTGAGCTCGGTCCAGTGGCTCAAGGCGGGGCCGCTGATCGACTCGACATCGAGGCCGGTCGGCAGGACGAAACTGAGCTTGAAGATGCCCGCCCGCGTCACCTCGACCCCAAGGTTGGCGGCCAGCACCGTCCGATCCTCACCCAGCGACAGAGTCTGTTCCGCCTCGACCCGGACGTCCGGCTGGACCGCCGACGCCTCGATCGTGAGGGTTGCCGCGGCATCCGAGTAGCGGAACGCGCGGCGCAGGGTCAGACCGGCAATGGCGGGCCGGAGCGGATCGAGCATGGCCGCGGGGAAATCCTCGATGTTGATGGGCGAAAACGACTCGGCGCGGACGTCGTCCAATTGCACCTCGTTGCCCGTGGCGACGCCCAGCAGGCCGAGTTGACCCGCCGCTCCCCGCACCCCGAGCAAGCCGGCCGTCTGCTCGAAGGGCAGCGGGCCGGTGGCGATTTGCGATTTGACGAGCAGGCTGAACGGCTTGGACTGCGCGGGTGTGAGGCGCACCCGCAACTGCCGGGTCTGCGGATCGAATCGCCACAGGGAAAGCCCCGGGGCGACGACATCGGTGATGGTCGCGCCAGCGGGCACATCGAACTCGAGTTCGCTCAACTCCCCCTGGGCGGGCCGCAACTGGGCCTGGTGCAACGCCTCGACCACGCCCGCGCCGGGCACGAAGAGCTGGCTCAGCTCGGCATAGAACACCGCCTTCTCGAGCCGGGTGTCGCGGCTGCGCGGCTTCCATGCGATCCACGGCGCGGGCGCAGGCGCCAGCACCAGGCGCGCCACGGTGTTCGTGGACGGGCCCGATGTAACGGGTTGGACCGACACCGCCTGGGGGGCGTTGATCTCGACGTCGAGTCCGACCAGGGTGAGTGTGAGCCGGTTCACCAGGCCATGGGCCGTCGGCAGGGCAAACGCGCGCTCGCCTTCGCGGGTGACAGTCTGGACCTGGTAATCAAGCCGGATCTCGCACAGGCCGGCCTGCTCGGCCAGCAAGGCCGTGTCGCGCCAGTCGGCTGCGGCGGTCTGCACCAAACGCGCGCTGTTGGTCGGGTACTCGATCCGCGTCAGAACACCCGGCGCGTGCAGCAGCGGGAGAACTTCCCCCTGGCGCGCCTGCCAGCGGATTCGGGCCGACCCGATGGCATACTGGCCTTCGACGCGGATCTCCTGGACCACCGATTCAGCCAGAGGCGGCGTTGTGTTTGGGGCGGGACCGGCGGCCTGCGCGGTCTGGGCCAGGGCGGCGGCCGGTTGCATCAGCCAGGCCCCGAACATGAGCAGGGTGGCGGCCGCGGCAACGCTTCCGGCGTCGGGAGCGGGTTTGCGCGGCGCCTGCCACCAGCGCCACAGCCAGGGCACAAACACGTGAAGCACGACAAAGGCAAGGAGGACTCCGAAGAACAGCGGCGCACCATTGGGCCAGCGCAACGCCGCCCATAAGATCAGGACCCAGCCCAGCACGCGCGCGAGGACTCGCAGCCAGGCCTTCGAGCTGGCCAGCCCATAAAGCCAGAGCAGCAGGCCGGGCAGCGCTGGCGCCAGAGCCCACGCGGACGCGAACCAGGACGCTCCCGCCGGCATGTTCGCGATGTCGAGAGCGAGGGCGCTGTCCGCCTGTTGCACCGGCGCGACGAACCGCAAGTCGCGCGGGACCTCGACCCGCGCCGATCGCGCCAGGTCGACAAGATGCACCAGGGCGATGGCGGCCAGGGCGGCGGCGGCGAGCGCGAGAACGCCTCCGAGCAGATGGCGGAGCGTGAGCTTGTGGACGCCTTGGGCGCTTGCCAGGCGCCACAGCCATGCGGCGATGATGCTCAGGCCCAAAGCCAGGCCCAGGCCCAGGAGCAGATCGTCCCTGGCCTCGCTCGACAGCAGGCGCCGCAGGCCGGCAAACCCGGTGACGCTTTGTGTCGCGCCGACCGGTGTCAGCGGACCACGGCGATAGACCAGGCGCCGACCGGTGTCGGGAACCAGGTGCCATTCCGCCAACAGCACGGGGGCGGACACGATCGGGGCGGCGACGGCGATGCGTTTGCGGTCCTTGGCGCGGGCGGCCAGCTTGATCTGCAGATCGTTGACGGCGTCGGCGTCGGCGTGTTGGGGCAGGGGGATCAGGTGCGCGCGGTCGCTGGTGACGGGGACGACCGGGGCGTTATTGACGGTCACCGACCAGAGCTGGGTGCCTTCGGGAATGACCAGGCGGAGGTGGGGCGCGCCTTTGTTCTTCACGAAATAGCGGGCGTCGGTCACCACTTCGCCTTCATCGGAAATGCGTGTCGCGAACGCGGCGCGGTCGACCACCTGGCTGATCGTTTCGCCCTGGGCCAGCGGTCTGAGTTCGAGCTGCAAGTTGAACGGGCGCGCCGCGTAGCGGTAGGCGGCGAGGATCGGCGCGTCGAAGAACAGGCGATACTCGGCGGGCACCTCGCCCGTTTCGAGCGGCAGGAGGGCGTCCGAGAGGTTGACCGGCTTGACCTGGAACTGGTACGCGCTGACCACAATGGTGTGGCCTTGCTCGGACTGGGCGTCGAGGGGGCGGGCCCCGGTGAAGGTGAGGGTATCGCCTTGGGGCTTGAAGGGGCGCTCGTACGTCGCCAGCAGCGTGTAGGCTCCCGCCACGGGCGTGTGCAACTGGACCTGGTAACCGCCGTCGGTCTTCTGCCAGCTCCGGACGTCCTTGCCGCTGAACTCGACGTTGAAATACTCGGCCGACAATTCGACTTTGAACACGGCGATCGGCGCGCCCGACACGACGTAGTTGATGATGCTGCTGCCGTACGCAATCCCTTCCCCGATCGAGAAGAGGTGGAACGTGTCGGCCTGGATCGATTGCGGCAGGCGCTCGACGGCCAGCGTCGCCTGCCACGCCGCGTCGCTCAACCGGAATGCCGCCTGTATGCCGCCCAGCTTCTTCGGGAAGAACGCGCCCGCAATCTCGGTCAGCCCCTGCGTGGCGCCGGGCGTCAGCCGAAAGCCCGCGTCCGCCGTCACCCCCACATGCCCGCGCACCGATTTCGCCTTGAGGACGTCGATGCGCGGCAGACGCCAGGCCGATTCGGCCAGGGGCTGGTTGCGTTCGAGGCGCAACTGCACGACCTGGCGGCCCGACACCGGGGCGCCGTAGACGAGCCGGAGCTGGGCCTCGGGCAGATCGGCGCTCTCGGTCGGGAAGTAATCGCTGAGGCCGGGCGCGTTCAGGCGCGCGACGGCGTAGCCCTTGGGTATGCGCAGCAGCATCTCGCGCAGGGGCGCCTCGCGCACATCCACCTCGAACTCGGCGTCGATCGCCAGCTCGGTCTCCCCCAGGTGATAATCGAGCAGGGCCGACACCGCCAGCTCGGGCAGGATGTTGTCCGCCTGCATACGCAACTCGAACGCGCCGCCCGAGAAGCGATAGGCAAACACCTGGGTGGTCTGCTCCGAGAGCGCCAGCGCCTGGGTGGCGTCGGTCTGCGGGAATTGCTCGGGCGAAATCTGGGAAAGCCCGCTGGCCTGCAACACCTCGAGCCGCACGGCGCCTTCATTGACGATCCGGTAGCAGCCCCCAAACCGCGTCGTGCCCTCGGGCAGCACCTGCATCGCCTCGACAGCCTGCGGGAACGCGCCCAGCGGCGTCTGCAACTGGACCTGGAACGAGAACTGGTCTTTCTGAGCCTCGTTCAACTGCACCGCCAGCCGGCGGTCGGCGCTGTTGGCCAGAGGCTCGACCGCCCAGCTCAGGACCGCCGGCCCCTGCACGCGCGTCACCTCGCCGGCGCCGCGCAGGCGCAGCGCGACACGGCTGAGCTCGCCCTGCATCACCTTGACATCGAGCAGCGCGGTCTGTCGCATGAGACCGGGGCTGATGGCGATTTGCGCCAGCGCCTCGGCGGCGTAGAAGAGCGCTCCTTCGGTCTCCGGCCGCGCCTCCTTCCACGCAAGCTGCACCTGGCCGGTCGGCGGAAGAAAGCTCACGAACTCCTCGCCCGCGCGCTCGGGCCGGGCGCCGTCGGCGAACCGGAACTCCGTGTCGGATTTTAATCCCTCGATCGTTACCGGCGCCACCCCGCCGGGCGCGACGACGAAATCGAGTTCGTTCCAGCCGTTGGTCTGGCGAACAGCCGCGTTGAACTTGAGTCTGAGCGCGAACTCGCCGTCGCGATCGAACACGGCGACGTACTTGCCGCCTTCGAGCCGCCAATGCCAGTGGGGCGCCGAATTGACCTCCGTGAGCGCGGCCCGCCCGCCAAGCAGGGTCAGCGAGCCGCCTTTGGGGTTCTTGACGCGCGCCAGGCCGCTGAGGGTGAATTCGGCGGAGTCGCCGCTGAGCCGGCCTTGCAGACGGAACTGGCTCACGACAACGCGGGAGGATTCGGGGTCGGCCGCCTCGATCGTCAGGGGCAAGGTGTAGGGCGTGCCGTGAAAACGGAACGCGATCGTTTCGGGAGCGCCCGGCGTCACCACGGGCCGCAGGCTTTCAGGCAGGAACTTGGATTCGATCGGCGCCACGCCGACGGGATTGCCGAGTTGAATCGCCAGCTCGGGCGGTGTGTCGATGCGCACATAGCCGTGACTGAGCGAGGCGGGGTCGCCGATCAGCGCCAGCGGCGTCACGGTCCGCGGAAGATCGCCCAGGGGGGTCTCGGCGATGGCCTGCACCACGAACGACTTGACCGGCTTGTCCGCCTTCTTCACACGCAAAACCAGACTGCGGGCACCGTCGGGCCCGCGCCGCACGCTCCAGTGCTCGAGGGCGTCGCTCGTCACCTGCGTGACTTCGCCAACACCCGACAGGCCGAGCCCAACCTCCTTCAACTCGCCTTGAACGGCGTCGATCTGGATCGAGATCGTGTGGGTGAGCTTGGCGCGCGAGACGGCAATCGTCTGCTCGACAGCCACGCTCGGGATGCATTTCTCGCGCCCCGAGGTCAGCCCGCGCAGATCCGCCTCGATGACCAGGCGCGCTTTCTCGGCATCGAGTTGGCCGTCAAGGGCGATTGCGTTGACCTCGACCGCGGTGGGCGAACTCGCGACGGGTGCGAGCGCGGGCGTCTGGGCCGGGGCAGCGGCCGGGGCAGGATCGGGATCGCCCGCGAAGGCTGTCGCCGCCAGCCACAAGGCCAGAAGAGCCGACGCGACGATGCTCTGCGCCGGAATCGGATGGGAGAGGACGCCCCCGCAATTGCGAAGGCGATCGAGGGGCGGGCAGAGTGCATCCCGATGTTCCTTCGGAATGTGGGAAAACCTCGCGGGGTCGGTTCGGTCTTCGCCCCGCCGCGGTTCGAGAGAACCCCGTTGGCCCATTGTCGTTCGGATTGTCATGGTGTTGCCTTCACTCTTCATTGTCCGCTGATCGATTTGGCGGCGCGGATCATCGACTCGAGCTGCCTCGGCCGGGCGTCCGGTCCGAAGGCGTCGGTCACCCCCGCCATTGCGCCGAGCAGTTTGTCGGGCGTGACCTCGCCGGCGAACGGGCTCGACGCGAGCCATTCGGCGAACGCGGCGGAAGTGACGGCCAGGCACATGGCCGGGCTCGACTCCTCGAGCCCGGGCGCCGGTCCGGTGTAGGGCACGCGCCAGGCGTGTTCGCGGTAGAGGCCGCTGGCCGCCTCGCGGTAACGCACCCGCACGGTGCCGACGTCGCCCTGGCCGCGCGGATTGAGTTCGAGGATGTAAAGGGCGTTGCCCGACTCGGCCGCGCCCAACTCGGCGGCATCGACCGTGTTGTCGCGGAACTGTTCTTTCGTGAGCTGGTGTTTGGCGTAGCCAATCTGCCGCCAGGCCCTCGCCCGATGCGGGTTGAACTCGACCTGCACCTTGACGTCGGCTGCTGCGACTTCGAGCGCGCCGGCCAGTTGCTCCGCCAATCCAGTGGCCGCTTCCTCGGGGCTGTTCACAAAGCCGTATCGCCCGTCGCCATGGCTCGAGAGCACTTCGAGCAAATCGTCGTTGTACCCTTCCCACCCGATGCCGAAGCAATCGAGCGCAATCCCCTTCTTGCGTGCCGTCTCGACCTTCTGCTTCAACGATTCGGGGTCGACGTCGCCCAGGTTGGCCGCGCCGTCCGTGAGCAAGACCACGCGGTTCACGCCGTGACTGACGAAGTGGCGCGCCGCCGTCTCGTAGGCAACGTTCAGCGCGTCTTCAAGGTTCGTCCCCCCTTCGGGCGTGAGTCTGCCGACCCCGTCCAGAACCTCCCTGGCCTGGCTGCCCGGAACGCCATCGACCCAAAGCCGCGCCGTGCGGGCGAAGGCGACGACGCTGATCCGATCCTGGGCCTCGAGTTTCTGCGCCAGCACCGAAAGGGCTTCGCGGACGATGGCGACGCGATCGGCCCGTTCCATCGAGCCCGAGCTGTCGAGCAACAACACGAGGTTGAGCGGACGCAGGGCCGACCGGCCCCGCGCGGCGGTCTGCACCGAGAACCGGATCGCCTCGCGATTGTGGGCGAAGGGGTAGCGCGCCCGCTCCCAGGCGAACGCGACTGGCGCGCCTCGCACCGGTTCCGGATCCCGATAGTCGAACGCGTTCAGGAACTCCTCGCTCCGGATGCGCGAGGCGTCCGGGAGCGCGCCTTGTTCAAGGCTCGCCGCGGCGAGCTTGAACGACACGTCTGTCACATTGAGCGAGAAGGTCGAGAACGGATTGGCCGCGGTTGCCACTTCAGGCTGCGGCTCGGGCGGCGGCGCGGAGGGTTGGCTGGCGGCTTTCTTAGCCACCTCCTGAACCACGAGATCGCCTGCGACTCGCCCATTTGCCTCGAGCGCCTCGAGAGAGGCCGCCGCGTTGGTCATCAACCCCAAGGCGCGCACGCCCGAGTCAGGCGCCGCAACCGCAGCCGCCGCAATCGGAGGCGCTGCAACCACGGGCGCCGCAACCGGAGGCGCTGCAGCCACAGACGCCGCAACGTCAGGCGCCTGCGGTTGGAGGCCTCTCGCCTTACCGTTGACAACCGCGACCCCGAGGCGCAGATCGGCCACTTGCTTCTCGGACTCCGCCAGCCGATCGGCCACTTTCTCCTTTTCAGCAAGCTGACGGGTCGGAGCAATCCAGAAATCCATTTCCGAACCGTCGCCTCGGTCAACCACCTGCTCCTTGTCGGCAAGCTGAAGCGTCGGCACGAGACTCGGCTCCGCAACCCGAGCCCGCCCGCGTTGTTCGCCACTGGCCACTGCCCAGCGGCGAACGCTCGAATCGATCGGTTTGCCGTCGCCTGGTGTGAACAAACCAACAGGCTCAGGCTCTCTTGCGGACGCATCGGCCGCACTCGCGACGCGCCGCAAGGTCTCGGGCTCAGCCTTGAGGGCCCCGAACTCGGCGCCCAGCAACGGGACGTCGCCCAGAACCGGCGGCTTGGCTACCTCAGCGACTTTTTGTGCAGGAAGCCCGTATGCGTAGTAGCCGGCGGCGGAACGCTCCGCGTTGGCCTTGGCCTCCGATGAGGAAGCAGGCCCCGCAACGCCACCGGAAGGCGGAACTTCGGCCGCCAGGCCTGGCATGGCCGGCAGGGCGGGCGCCGCAACGGGAGCCGCGGCGGCGGCCGCAGTGGGGGCCGCAGTGGGGGCCGCCGCACGCCGGGATGGACGCCCACCCATGGCCAGACTGGCCAGACTGTTGGCCCCAGCCACCAGGGACTTCTGATCGGGCGCTGATGTTGACCGGCTCGTGATGCGGACCCCGGCATGGTCGGACCTGTTCAAGCCTTGGCCAACCTCGGTCGTGCCAGCCGAGTCCGAATCCGATTCACCCGCTTTGGCCCGAATCGTGGAGAAGAGATGCGTGGCCGGATCCTCGGCGCGGTCGGTGGCAACCTGCCGTCCGAAGTAAGAGTCGGTCGAACTCCGATCTCCATCGGTTTGCACTCCGCCACCGAACACTCCGCCACCGAATCCACCGAATCCGCCCGATGCACCCGCTCCGCCGACACCGCCCATTCCGCCCATCATTCCACCCATCCCGCCACCGCCCATCCTGCCCGATTCGGCCAAGGCAAAGTCATTCACAGGCGCGCCTTCGGCCGCCGCGTCGAAGTGCCAATTCTGCTGAATGCCCGCGAATTTGGCTGTCGTGTCAGCCCAAGCCAACGCTTGGGCTGACTCTTCCCCGCCCCCGATCTCCGACTTCCTGGCTTTGTCCCCGGCAGCGCCGCCACCGACTGGCAAGTCAGTCGGCGTGCCCACGAAAGCCGGGGCCGGCAATTCGAGCGGGAGTGGGGTGAGCTCACTCTGAACCGGCGCGGACGGCACCGGCGTCCTCGCCTGGGGCTGTTGTCGCGCAAGGATGCGTTGGCCAAGGCTGGCGACATCTGTCTTTCGCCCTTCGGCGCCCTCGGCCGGTGCGAATGCCGGAGCCAACTCGCCGGCTTCCTCGACGATTTTCATCCCTTTGGGCAGAAGCCCGTAGCGCATCAGCATTCGAATGTCCATCATGGGCCGAGCCGACTCGGCGCCGCTTGATTCAGCCTTGGCGGCCACCTGAACACCCTCCCGACCTGAGTCCGGCCCGGTCTGCACGGTCTGCACAAGGCGCTCGCGAGTTTCGGTCGAGCCCCTTGATTCCCCCCTCACTGGCATCCCGGTCGCCGGATCAATCTGGGATTGGTCATCCGACTGGACATCGGCGGGCTCATCGGCGGGCTCGATGGCGGGCTCGCCGCCAAGACGGGTCACCAGGGCGACTTGAGGCGCATCGTGTCGGTAGGCAAGCGATTGACCTTTGCTCTTCGCCTTGCCGAAGGAGGGGAGGACCAGGCTGGCCATGACAATCAGCACCGCCGCGGCGCTCATGGGAATGAGCCAGGATTGCCAGCGGGATCTGGGCAGATCAAACCCCCGGGGCACGATCGTCTTGAAGTGGCGCAGCAAGGAATCCCGTCGCTCGGTCGACAAGCGCGGCCCGTTGGCGGATGACTCGGCAGATGCCTCCGGCCCGACTACGGCTTGGCGCACGATGGGCAGGATCGTCCGGAGCCGATCCCGCAGGGCCGTGAGGGCCGCGTCGGCGGCGATTGCCTGCTCGACGGCGCGGGCCTCGTCAGGCGCCAGTTCGCCCAACAACAACGCCGTGATCTTCGACTCGAAGTCGTCCGGCGGCGGTGAAGGCTTGTTCGGGTTCATGGGACAAAGCCGGCTCTCTCGAGCTCGGCGGCAAGAGATTTCAGGGCGTGGTGAAGGATATAGCCGACGTGGCCTACGGTGAGCCCCGTGCGGGCGCTGATTTCCTTGTAGGAGAGGTCCTCGTGAAACTTGAGTTCAACCACCTGCCGCGCCCGCGCGTCCAGACTCTTCAATCCGCTCCGCACCAACCCGATCCCTTCGCGCCTGGCAGTCTGTTCGTCCGGACGCGGTCGCGGATCGGGCGGGTCGCTCGAAGGCTCGAAGGAATCGCCGGACCGATCCCGGACGACGTCGAGCGGGGTGATCCTGGCGGTTTTGCGCTGGTGGTTCAGGGCGAGGTTATGCGTGGTCTGGTAGAGCCAGCCCCGCGGTTCGCGCACTTCCGCAAAATGGGTGTGCAAGCGCATAAAGGCTTCCTGAACAACATCTTCCGCCGTATCGGCGTCGGGTACCAGCCGGAGCGCGTACCTCAGAAGCGGCGATTCGAGCGCCTCGAAAAGGTCTTCGACGGACTCGGGCCTCGGGGACGCGTCCCTGGCTTGGTCTGGTCGCACGGTCGCCATTCAACTCTTTAGATAACCGCGTCGCCGCTTTCGTTTCACCAGATCGGCTCCTGCCGGCCTCACATCTCATGACACGCGACGACTCTGTTTCTTAGACGGATTCGACCGATTCCTGCCCCGCGCCTGCGCGCACGTCGCATTGCCGGAACCTCCATCCTTGTCCGAGTGTCGTGGTCGACACTCAGCGGGAAGAGGAGAACCACGAATTGCACGAACCACACGAATGGCCGAGGCGGATCCTGGCAGACGGGTGACGGGAATTCG
>ERZ795054.2852-NODE-2852-length-14165-cov-5.785755_pt1 | contig 14165 bp, 16 predicted proteins | sample MGYA00375138_ERZ795054 | MGnify/ENA primary metagenome ERZ795054 (study PRJEB30183, sample SAMN05720215) | anaerobic digester metagenome | isolation source: active sludge of municipal wastewater-treating anaerobic digesters | place: USA | collected 2014-12-23 ...
CCACGAACGGAGGTCATACGTAAGTCCTATCTTCATTCCTTACCTACTTTTTGTTGGGGTAAGTGTACCGGTTATGCTTATAGTTTCTCAGGACCCATTTCTCAGGGCCGCTTTCCACCACGTAATGTGGCAGAATGGGGATCTTACCTCCTCCGCCGGGGGCATCAACCACAAACTGCGGTACAGCATAACCGCTTGTATGACCACGGAGGTTCTCGATAATATCAATGCCTGTCTCTATTGTGGTTCTGAAATGGTTTGAGCCCGGTATCAGGTCACACTGATAGATGTAATAAGGTCTGACGCGAACAGTGAGGAGTTTCTGCATAAGGCTCTTCATTGTTGCCGGGTCATCGTTGATGCCCTTGAGCAGGACGGTCTGGCTTCCAAGAGGTATCCCTGCATCGGCAAGCATCTCGCATGCCCTGCGGGTCTCGGGCGTCATCTCATCCGGATGGGTAAAGTGGACACTCAGGAAGAGCGGGTGGTACTTGCGGAGCATGTTCACCAGCTGCGGTGTGATTCGCTGCGGAAGAACTGCAGGCACCTTGGTGCCTATCCTTAGTATCTCGATATGCTTGATTGCCCTCAGGTTGGAGAGCAGGTATTCAATCTTGCTGTCATTCATTGTAAGCGGGTCGCCACCGCTGATGATGACATCACGTATCTCGGTATGCTCCCTGAGATACTCGAATGCCATTTCCCATTCACCTTTTGTAAGATGTCCCAGTTTGCCCACAGAATGCGAACGCGTGCAGTACCTGCAGTACGATGAGCAGAACTGTGTCACGGTGAATAGAGCCCTGTCAGGGTAACGGTGAATGATCCCCGGGACCGGACTGCTGCCCATCTCATTGAGTGGGTCAGCCTTCTCGGCTTCGGTAACCAGCATCTCATCACCGGTAGGGATCATGGTACGCCGAAGGGGTGACCATGGTTCCGAATCATAGATGAGCGACAGGTAGTAGGGAGTTATCCTTAGCGGCAGCCTGCCCTTCAGCCTGTTGAGAGTGTGTATCTCGTCATCGGTCAGTGTCATGACACGCGACAAGGCCTCAGCAGTGGTGAAAGAGTTACGCAACTGCCAGCGCCAGTCATTCCAGGATTGTGAATTTGCAAGAGGGAAGTAGCGGCGTATGAATTCCGAACTCCGGTTGCTAACTAAACGATCGTGGGATCCGATCTGCGGGAAGATCATGGTACCCGCGCCAGGTTCTTCATCAGAAGAACAACCCATGAGGCGGCTCTCAACACGAGCAGCCGTTGCCTCTTTTCTGTTAGCGTTCATACTTCGGTAAATGACTTTACCTTTTTTTCTGGTTGTTAATTATTCGTTTTAGTTACTAAAAAGTTTCAATAAATTTCCGCTAAGTTATTAATTGGATAACCAGCGGTCCCACCTCAGGGTAAAAGATATTAACACACAAAAACTGCCTGATAATATCTGGTTTTCAGTTTCATAACCTACATGAGCCTGAGTTATTCACAGCTCATTTTCTGGTGACGAAAAAGATACCCGGAATTTGAGGCGCAAACTTAAATCAAAATCTGATATATGGATATTTTTCAGACATTATTTTCAGGTTATTTTCAATCATCCGGTCACGCTGAGCGGCACACAGCTGTGTGCGTCCTGCATCTTCCGGCGTATTCATCACATAATCAATCAGTTTATCTATAGTAGTCGTTGCCACGTGCATCCTTGTATCTGAGCTTGCGTAATAAACAAAGACCGTGCCATCTTCATCGGCAATCCAGCCGTTACTGAATACAACGTTTGATACATCGCCAACCCTCTCTTCGTCAAGCGGTTCAATGAAATGTCCGGAGGGTCTTTTTATCACTCTCCAGGGCTCTTCAAGAGAGGTCATAAAGAGGTAAAGTGTATACCTTAATCCGGCCGCCGTTCTTCTCACACCGTGGGCAAGATGAATCCAACCGTGTTCCGTCCTGATCGGGGCAGGTCCCTGGCCGTTCTTAACCTCCTTTACGGTGTGATACTGTCGTGGGTCAACAAGAAGCTCTTCGCCGAGCACTGCATGCTCCATATTGTCACAGAATCCTGCCGAAATGCCGCTGTCACCAGTTTCGATGAACCCCGACTGTGGCCTTGTATATATCATATACTTTCCGTTCACGAACTCAGGATGGAGGACACAATTGCGTTGCTGCGCCGCTCCCGACTTCAGGTCATCGAGTCTCTCCCAGCGATCAAGGTCCCTGGTGCGGGCTATGCCGCAACTGGCAAGGGCTGCCGATGAGTCGTCAGGCTTGCTTTTATCTTTTCGCTCTGCGCAAAAGAGGCCGTAAATCCATCCGTCCTCATGCCTGGTGAGCCGCATGTCATAAACGTTCATCTCCGGATCAGCGGTGGAAGGCATCACTATAGGACGGCTGCGGAAACGCCAGCCGTCAATACCGTTTGAACTTTCGGCAATTGCGAAGAATGATTTGACGTCGAATCCTTCAGTCCGTAAGGCGAGGCAGTATTTGCCACCGTGCTTTATTGCGCCTGCATTGAATGTTGTATTGATGCCAAGGCGGGTCATCAGATAAGGATTGTTACGGTAGTCGAGGTCAAATCTCCAGAAAACCGGGGTATGGTCACGGGTAATTATGGGATAATGGTACCTGTTGAAGATGCCGTTACCGTTTTCTTTCCTCACATTGGGCCTGTTGATGAGCTTCTCATGATCATCAAACAGCTTTTTTACCTCGATGTCAAATTCCTTTTCTGTCATGAATTCCGGTTTTAAATCCGGAACAAATATAACGGATAACGCAAATGGAAGATTGTGATTGCCTGAACCCCCTCTAATTGTTTAAACTTTTATAAATTGCTTTCAGAAAACCAACCTTATGATTATGAAAAAATCCTTGATCTGTTTTTCAGCGCTGATGCTTCTGGTTGCCGTATCATGTGGCACCAGGCCGACTTCAGGTGACTACATGGTAGTTGGATATGTGGCAGGATTCAGAGGTTTCGATTTCTCGAAGATCGATGCTGCCAGGCTTACACATATTAATTATGCTTTCGCGAACATTATTGACGGGGAAGTCATGTTCGGCAGCGAAAAGATTGACAATACCGAAATGAACGGGGAGGATATAAAAGCCCTTTTGGCCCTGAAGGAAGTCAACCCAGATCTGAAGGTTCTTGTTTCAGTAGGAGGGTGGGGCTGGTCAGGCAACTTCTCTGATGCCGCGCTGACGGACTCATCCCGAAACCGTTTCGGGGCAAGCGCAGCCAGGTTTCTGAGGGATCACGGGCTTGACGGCATTGATCTTGACTGGGAATATCCCAATCATCCGGGGGCTGGAAATACATACAGGCCTGAGGATGTACATAATTTCACTCTTATGCTTGAGTGTGTCAGGAAGCACATCGATTCACTGGCGGCAGAGCAGGGGCGGAAAGAGAAGTACCTGCTCACAATCGCAACGGGGGCAAGTGAGCTTTATGCCGCCAATACTGAGCTGGGCGAGCTGCAGCAATACCTCGATTTTATCAACATAATGACATATGATTTCCATCATGGGGCAAGCTACCAGACAGGTCATCACTCAAACCTGCATCTTTCATCGTCCGATGCTCCTGACGGAGACGCCACCGACAGAGCTGTCAGGATACATATCAGGGACGGTGTTCCACCCTCGAAGCTGAATATCGGCATACCCTTTTACGGAAGGATCTGGAGTGGGGTGGAACCCATTAACAACGGCCTCTACAGACAGGCAAGAACTACCGGAGCGGGCATGCCGTTCGCCGATGTTCTCAAGGCACTTGCAGATCCTGCATTCACCAGGTATTATGACTCATCAGCTGCAGCACCCTATCTCTGGAATGAAAGAGATTCAGTCTTCATCTCATGGGATGATGAGGTGTCGATTGCTGCCAAGATGGAGTTTGTGAAGGCTGAAAAGCTTGGAGGGGTGATGTTCTGGGAATACACCGAGGATATTGACGGGATGCTGCTGAATTCGCTTACGAAGGGTCTGACGGGAAAATAAACATATAAATCAGATAAAGAAGAACGCCACACCTGCCACGCTGATGATTGCACCTGCAATCTCAACGGCGGTGATTTTCTCCTTGTAAATCCATGCTGACGGGGCAAGTATCAGCACCGGCACGATGGCCATTATTGTTGATGCAATTCCGGCCTGTGTGTGTTTTATGGATAATAGCGAGAAGGAGATTCCCAGGAATGGGCCGAAGAAGGCACCCAGCACAAGCGCCTTCATTGCAGGAGGATTTTTGATAGCTGCCGCCACATTGCCCCATCGCCGCAGCATTGTAATGATTATCACAAAGCCAACCACGCCGGCGATTATTCGAATCTGCGTAGAGGCAAAAGCATCATAACCCTCCATCCCGTACTTGCTCAGCACGATTCCCAGTCCCTGTCCCAGTGCCCCTATAAATGCAAAAACCAATCCAGCCGTTGATATCTTGAAGGCAAGCCTCTCACCCCTGACCGGCTTTTTAAATATGGCAAGGCTGATTCCAAGGATTACTATGATCATGCCAGCCATCTGAATGAGTGTAAGTGACTCGTTAAGGATGAAGTAGCCAAAAATGGCTGCCAGCGGAGGTGCCAGAGTCATTATAAGCATCGAGAAACGTGAGCCGATAAGCGGGTAGGAGCGGAAGAGGAAGTAGTCGCCCAGAACCAGCCCTATGATCCCCGAGAGGGCCAGCCAGATCCAGTTATGGACAGAGGCGTCGACGGGCAGGAAATGGCCGCGTGATATCAGCGTAAAAAAACCTATAAAAAAGAATGCCAGGCTCAATCTTAGAATGTTGACAGTTAGAGAGCCCACTTTGCGGCTGGCCGACTCAAAAGCAAGTGCGGTAATGGTCCAGAAGATCGCCACGGCCAGCGCAGCAAACTCACCTGTGTGAGAGGAAATGTAGTTCATGCATTGAAAATATCAGGGCACAAAAATAGACATTAATGCTTTTCTCCCTATTTTTGAGTAAACCTAAATCGTATTATAATGGATGCAAAGACAAAGGCCATCATTTCACACCTGTTTGGCATCGGGTGGATAGTAGCCCTGGTTCTCAATTCAAGCAAAAAGGAGGAGCTTGCAAGCTATTACATCAGGCAGAACCTTGGCTTCATAATCGTCTGGCTCGCTTTGACCATTCTGCGGGTGATACCGCTGATAGGGCCGGTCATCTGGATGGTAGGGGGAGTCATTCTTTTTGTGGGATGGCTGATGTCACTCATATGGTCTATTCAGGGTGAGATGAAGCCTGTGCCGTGGCTGGGCGAGCAGTTCCAGGCATGGTTCAAAGGTTTATGACGTAAAGTCTTCCGCAAGTTATTTCAGGTTCAAGGTTACAGTACTTGCTGCAGCCATCACCCTGGCTGGTTGCGGCAGGTAGTGGAGATCATCCGCAAGGAACACAAAGTCTCGCAGAATCCGCGATGGAGATACAGGCAGCTGGGTGAGCAGCGTTCTGTGAAATAATCTTCCTTCCGGCAGCGTTATCACTTAATGTTCAGGAACACATTTTGGGTCTTTCGGGCTGTGCAAACTCTGTTATCTTTGCACGGGTTTAATAATTAATTATTGTCGGAACTGGCGGATATACTGAAGGAATTTGATCCGGTGAGCCTCGATGGCATATCCGGGGTACGGTATATGAACCGTATTGATACCAAATACCTGTTTTCCGCCGGCAAGCTTCCTGACCTGCTGCGAATGGTGAAATCATACTACAGGACTCTCGAAATAGAAAAGATGCGGATATTTTCCTATAAGACAGTCTATTTCGACACACCGGAGCTTCTCTTCTATAACCAGCATGTTACCGGAAAGCTTAACAGGACCAAGGTCAGGATCAGGACCTATGAGTCTAACGGGCTGACCTTCCTGGAGGTCAAGCATAAGACCAACAAGGGCCGAACAAGCAAGTCACGCCTCGAAAAGGAGCCAGGTGACATGAATCACATCGAGCAGTCAAGGGAGTTCCTTGAGGAGCTCATATCTCCGTCAGCCGGCTCGCTGAAGCCTGTCATCAACACTGCCTTCACCCGTATTACCCTTGTAAGCCTCGAACTGGCTGAGAGGATAACAATTGACTATGACATCCGATGGAACAACCTGAAAGGAGACAGTCTCAGGATGCCATTCCTTGCCATTGCAGAGATCAAAAGCGGGAAATCAACCTCCATGTCGCCATTTTTTGCCAGGCTGAAGGAGCTCGGAATACGCAGTACCGGATTCAGCAAGTATGCAACGGGAATGGCACTTGTCAACAGGGCTCCCAGGCAGAATAATCTTAAACCGAAATTTTTACTCATTAACAGGATAAGGGATGAATACTACAGGAATGACGCTGCAGTCCGGCAGCGCGGAAATGGTTAACCAGGGGATGTTCAGCTTTGCGGGCATGCCGGAATTGCTGTTGCGGTTCGGCATCAATCTCGTGGTTATGCTCATAATCGTGCGCTGGCTATATTACACAACCACCAGGAGGAAAGACTACCTCTTTACCTATATACTCATCTCAAGCGTTGTGTTCCTTCTCTGCTACCTGCTCGAGAGCGTCAGTCTGCAGATAGGATTCGCACTCGGTCTTTTTGCAATATTCGGCATAATCAGGTACAGGACCAACCCCATGCCAATCAAGGAGATGACATACCTCTTCCTGGTCATCGGCGTATCAGTGATAAATGCCCTTACCGCAGGCACAAGCATGATTCAAATAATCTTCGCTAACCTCGCGGTGATACTGATCACAATGGGGCTGGAGAAGATGTGGCTGCTCAGACATATCTCATCGAAGTCAATTGTGTACGAGAAAATCAACCTGATAGTGCCGGAGAAATATGATGAGCTTATAGCCGACCTGCAGGAGCGGACCGGGATAAAAGAAATAAAGAAGGTTGAGATTGGCGCCATCAACTTCCTCAAGGATACATGCAGGATGATCATTTACTACGAGGACAGGGGCAGGTCTGTCAACCTCGCCGACCAGAACGGATTCATTAAACCGGATGACAATGACGATGATTAGGAAGAGCCTGACACTAATAGCTGCAGTATTGCTGTCCTCTGTACTTACCGGACAGGATACCGATTACGGTATCTGGTATGAGGTCAAGGCTGATAAGAAAATATGGAAGGGCCTGCGTTTCGATCTGGAAACAAGCATCAGGACGGATCAGAATGCAGCGAGGATTGAGACCTTCTACCTGGAGCCAGGTCTTCGTTACAGGATCAATGACTACCTGTCTGCCGGCGTATACTACCGGTTCATTGAGCAACTTGAGAAGAATGATCAGTTCCATGTAAGGCATCGCTGGTTCGCTCAGGTGAAAGGGACTGCGCCTTCTGTTTACAGGTTTACGCTGGGCGTGAGGTACCGCATACAGGAACAGTTTAAAACCTATATCGAAGACCCGGAAGACGAGTTGCCGGTCTGGTATCAGCGCGTGAGATTTGAACTTGGCTATGACATCAAGGGTATACCGCTTATGCCGTATATCAATACGGAACTTCATGGACTGCTATCGGAGCCAAATGAGTACACCGTAGACAAGTGGCGTTCGATGGTTGGCATAGAGTACACTCTCAACAAGAAGCACACCTTCGGAATAGAATACATCTATAACGAAAGCAGGGTAACAAAGCCTGCATACATGAACCTGGTCGGACTTACATATTCGGTCAGCCTCTGACATCAGATGCTGTTTTCAGCCATCTGCTTGTTTCTCCTCAATTTTAATCCCTTATATTTGCGGAACTTTTTTCAGGCGCAGGCGGTAGTATTATGAAAAATCTGATAAGAAATGACAAAGTGGACCTCTGAACGAATCGGTGACCTTAAGGGTAAGCGGATAATTATAACTGGCGGTGCCAGCGGAATAGGCTATTCTGCCGCGGAGGTTCTTGCCGCCAGAGGCGCTGAACTGATCATTGCTGTAAGGAATACAGCCAAGGGAGACAAGGCAGCATCGAAGATAAGGGTCCATCACCCGGCAGCATCAGTTACAGTGATGCAACTGGACCTTGGTGACCTTGCGTCTGTAAAAAAGTTTGCATCGGAGATCACAGCCCTTTTTGACAGGCTCGATCTGCTCATCAACAATGCGGGAGTGATGGTGCCGCCCTATACGAAGACAAAGGACGGTTTTGAGCTTCAGTTCGGGACGAATCATCTCGGTCATTTTGCGCTCACAGCACATCTTCTGCCTTTGCTGATGGCCACACCTCTCTCCAGGATCGTCACAGTCAGCAGTATTGCTGCACGAAGGGCGAAAATCAGCTTTGACAATCTCGACGGTTCAAAAGGCTATAACCCCATGACCTTCTACCGGCAGAGCAAGCTCTCCAATCTTCTGTTTGCAATCGAGTTGCAGAACCGGCTCGAGCGTGCGGGATCATCCACTGTCAGCGTTGGATGCCACCCCGGCATCAGTGTCACAAACCTGCTGTCGCGCGGTTCTGGCAAAGAGACAGGCACAGTCATGAAGTGGGTCATGGGTATCGTGGCACAACCGGCAAATAAGGGAGCGCTTCCGACACTATATGCAGCCACTCACCCCGACCTTCGCGGAGGAGAGTACATCGGCCCCGACGGACCGGGTAACACAAAGGGTTATCCCGTGCTGAACAATGACCCGGCTACTCTGTACAAACCTGAACTGGCTGCAAGGCTTTGGGAGGTGTCAGAGACACTGACGGGTGTCCGGTATTCCATCTGATTAAAAGGTACCCTGTCCTCAAGTTACAGTCTCCAGTCCGGCTGCCGACTGCCGACTGATGACTGGCGACTGAATTTTGTGCACCTTATGTTGAACAATACGGACTGTTTGTTGTTTTATGAGCAGAAATAGAAATGTTTAACAAAAAACAGAGAATATAACCATGGAAGCAACAAAATGGGTAATAGACCCCGCGCACAGCGAAATTCAGTTCAAGGTGAAGCATATGATGATCACCACAGTGACCGGCAGTTTCAAGGAATTCAAATCAGAGGTTGAGACAAGCGGTGACGATTTTACCACTGCAAAAATCAGTTTTGAGGCAAACACTGCATCCATATTCACCAACTCAGAACAGAGGGATTCACATCTCAAAAGCGCTGACTTCTTCGATTCAGAGAAGTATCCTGTACTGACCTTCACCGGATCAGGGCTTGAAAAGATTGACGATGAGAATTACAGGCTGACCGGGGACCTTACAATCAGGGGCGTCTCGAAACCTGCGGTGCTCGATGTGGAAGTTGGCGGAGTTGGCAAGGACCCATGGGGAAATACAAAGGCAGGCTTCAGCATCAGCGGCAAGATAAACCGCAAGGACTGGGGACTGAACTGGAACGCAGCTCTTGAGGCCGGCGGTGTTCTCGTAAGCGATGATGTCCGCATTTTCTGCGAAGTCCAATATTCAAAGCAGGCCTGAGCCTGTAAGTATCATATTTTCTATAAGTTTTAGGATCATGTAAATGTGATGCCGGAGATCAGACCGTCTCCGGCTTTTTTATTAATGAACATTTTCAGTCTCCTGTCGTATAAATATGAAATTACCAACCGGCAGTTTGACTGTAATGATATGAAATACCTTAAAATCCTTATGCTGATGTTGCTTCCGTTGACCGGATGCGATAAAAACGATGATGACAATGATGATGCCTCAATGTATTTCCCTTCAGAAAATGAATGGGAAGCCAGGTCTTTGTCAAGTTTGGGTTGGAATGAGAGTGCTGTCCAGCCCTTAAGGAATTTTTTAATTCAGAAGAATACAAGATCCTTCATTATTCTGGTTAACGGTCGGATTGTAATGGAAGAGTACTTTAACGGACACACTTCCTCCACTACCTGGCAATGGAACAGCGCCGGAAAGACACTGGTGTCTGCTGCAACCGGCATAGCGCAGCAGGAAGGATTACTGGACATTAACAATAAGGTTTCTGATTATCTTGGTACAGGGTGGACGAGTGAACCGGAAGAGAAAGAGAACCTGATTAAGCTTAAAAACCTGCTCTCAATGACCTCCGGTATCGATGACGTATCCAATCTCGTAATTAAATCGAACCTGACTTATCTTGCTGATGCTGGCACCAGATGGTCCTATCATAATGTCTTTCAGGTATTAATGGATGCTGTTGCAGATGCCGGCAGCCAGGAGTTTGAAACCTTTTTCAATTCCAGGTTAAAGGATAAAATCGGGATGGACGGATACTGGAACAATGGAGTGATATTTAGGATTTATCACAGTAATACCCGCAGCATGGCAAGGTTTGGCTTGCTGGCGCTCAATAAAGGGAAATGGATGAATGAGCAGATATTAAATGAGTCATTTTTCACTGAAAGTACAAGCTCTTCGCAAAATATCAATCCGTCATACGGATACCTCTGGTGGCTCAACGGCAAGTCGAGCTATATGGTTCCCGGATCGCAGAATGTTTACCCTGGCAGCCTTGTTCCCAATGCTCCCTCAGATATGTTTGCAGCCATGGGTGCGGAAGACCAGCGCATATATGTAATCCCAGGTAAAAAAATGGTTGTAGTAAGAATGGGGGATGCATCTGATCCTCAGAACCCCAGTTTTGCCCTTTCCGGGTTTGACAATGATCTGTGGGCAAAAATCAATGCTCTGACAGAATCAAAATAGCCTGCCTTAAAAACAAATACGTTAAATGCCGGCATCACTGACCGGAAGCTGCCAGGGCGTCTTCTCAGCTTTATCTTGTTGTGCAATATAGTCCGAAAGAGTTCTGTTCCTGTGAACTTTTTAATTCACTTGTTGGTTTCTGAAGAAGATTTATCAATCCGTCACCTGTAGTTATCGGTAAGTGCATAACAGATTAAATAACCTTTAAATGCGAGAAATATGAAAAATCTCAGACACACCAGCATCCTGATTGCAATTGCTTTAATATCAACTTCATTTCTATCCGGTTGTGAAAAAGATAATTCAACATCAGGCTCAAACACAATTGAGGGATTGTTGTATTATTATACGAACGAAGCCAATAAAGAACTCAGAGTAATTGATATCGACGCATCGTCTCCATTCAGGAGAGCTATAACTTTGTCCGATGATTATACCCTGGAGGATCTGGCCAAAGACCGGGACTACCTGGTATTGAAAGTCTATCGGCCTTCTTCGGTTAGCCCGCTGGCAGCAAAAAAAGGCCTTTTGATTAAATCCAAGGTTATCGAGAATAACTGGCTGTATGTTGCTGACAATCCAGCAGGTCTGACCGGGACAACAGATGATGGCTGGTTTGAAGCAAGCGACTTTTCAGATGATGCTACAGGATTTAAATTTCACAAGACAGACGAAATTGACGGGGAGGATGTCTTCGCAATCGAAAGCATCGAGTATCCTGGCAGATATTTTTCATATAACGGGCATCCTGTTCAGGGAGCCAACCTGCTATATCTGGAGACTTATTCCAGTCCTGAGACTGCCCCAAAATTCAGATTGTACAGGCCGGAATCAAACTTCCAGGAAGGTAATATAAACGTTCCCAGGGATGCTCAGTTCGCCTGGTAACAGCCAGAAATGATTTTCTGATAGTTTTATTCTTAATCATTTAACCATATGGAAACAATTACGGTAAATTACTGGGCGATTGCTACAGGAGCAGTGTTGTCAATGGTCATTGGAGCAATATGGTACGGCCCGATATTTGGCAGGAAATGGGCGGAGCTGCTTGGTGCTGACATGTCCGATCCGGAAACCAAAAAGAAAATGCAGAAAACGGCAGGGCCGCTCTATCTGGCGCAGTTCATAATGACCCTGTTCCAGGTAATGGTCCTGGCACACCTGGTGGCCGATACCAGTATCGCAGGGGGCATTGAGAGATCGCTCTGGATATGGGCGGCTTTCGTAATACCAACTCTTGCCGGAGCCGTGATGTGGACCAATGAAACAGGGAAGCTTAAATGGACGCGTTTCCTCATTCAGGGAGGATATCAGCTTATCCTCTTCATCGTTTTCGGCCTGCTTTTGCAGTACTGGAAGTAACCCTCCAATTGGCTTCAGGACTGCTTATCAGAAGATAAGAGTTAGAGCGGCGTATTTTACAAGCAGTCCCAGAATAGTACAGACAAGTGTGCTTCGAATATTGTGTCGTATCATTCCCGCAGCGAGAGAAATCACAGGGGAGGAGAGAGGCAGGGCGTTAAATATAAAAATTGTAACGTTCCCGTACTTTTCAATATTGGTGCCTGCCTTTTCATACCGACGGCGACCTATCAGGTTGTCAATAAATTTGTCGCTGACAAGCACTCCTATTGCATAATCTATTGCCTGTGAAAAGAGAGCTGTGCCAATTGCTACTGCATTCAAAGCCAATACACTTATGTCGCCATTGAGGTAGTAAACGAATGCTATCTCAACCGGCATGAAGAGAAAAAAGAGGTACCCGCAGGCATTTACAATGGCGAATGAAAGGAGCCCTTGATCACGCGATCCGTAGTAAATGTCGCGCCCAACAGTGACCGATGCAATAAAGATCGCAGTACCTGCAAGCAAAATGGCGATAATGATCCTGATAATTTCAGTTCTGCTCTTCCTCATCATCACCAGATGCCGTAAGGTTTGACTGACAGGTAAGAGTTGTAGTATCTCGGATCGGATGTAACCTCCTCGCCAAGCCATTCAGGCTTTTCAAACTCCTCATCGGGTGAGTCCAGTTCTATCTCAGCCATCAAAAGACCCTCATTTTCGGCGTGAAATACATCCACTTCGAATATATGGCCTTTAAATGGCACCAGGTGTCGTGTCTTAAGAACGGCATATGGCTCACATAGCCTGAGCAGGTCCCTTGCATCTTCCACCGGGATCTCATACTCCCATTCGAACCTCTCAAGGCCTGATTCACCGGTCTGTCCTTTTACAGTTATATAACCCTTATCCCCCCTGATTCGAACTCTTACGGTCCTTTCAGGCTTACGTACAAGATAGCCCTGAATAATGTCAGTTGCGTCTGTGACATCAGTCATGAATTCGCCCCTGACAAGGAATTTTTTTTCGATCTCGGTTGCCATAATCAATCCAATAAAGATAAGAGATCACTTGAAATATAAATAGTATTGTTTTTTTTCTTCCGTTTTGTCAGCGGAAACGATTTTTATCTACTTTAGCATTCGAAATGATAAGAACATTTGCAGCATACAACTTTTCTTTTTACTTTTTCTACTACCAGGTGGAGAGAGGGACCGAATAGTTGTATATCTGAATAAGAAATAGAATATGATGAAGCAGGTCCCGTGAAAGCGGGACTTTTTTTTTGCGTATAGCGAAATGAAAAAGGAAAGAAAGAAAATTACCGTCGCCATCCAGGGTATCAGGGGATCCTTTCATGAGATAGCTGCTGTTCAATACTTCAAGGACAGCGAGATAGAAGTGTTACCGTGTGACACTTTCAGTGAACTCTTCACCTTACTTTCCGATGGCAGGGCCGACTTCGGCATTGTCGCCTTTGAGAATTCAGTGGCGGGCAGCATACTGCCCAATTATGAGCTTCTGCGCCGATCCGGGCTGCCGGTGACGGGAGAGATATGCATCCGTGTCAGGCAGAACCTTGTGGCATTGCCCGGCCAGCAACTGTCTGATATCCGGGAGATACACTCACATCCGATGGCAATACAGCAGTGCTCCCTTTTTGTCAATGAGATGAGGCAGCGCGGAGTGAAGGTAGTGGAGGCAGTTGACACGGCCCTCAGTGCCAGGATCATAAGCGAGGAGCATCATTACGGATCCGGTGCCATAGCCAGCAGCAGCGCTGCAGGCATCTACAGCCTGGAAATACTGCAAAAGGAGATTGAGGATGACAGCCTGAATTTCACCCGTTTCCTGATCATCTCGGGCAGCGCCACAGGTGCAGACAGTATTGAAAGGCCAGCTGGCACCGACAAGGCGATGGTCTGCTTCTCCCTTCCACATAAGGTAGGCTCACTTTCACAGGTATTGTCTGTCCTTGCTTTCTACCAGATCAGCCTGACAAAGATACAGTCGCTGCCGATTGTCGGGAGACCGTGGGAGTACATGTTTCATATTGATCTGATATACAGCGACTATAACAGATATCGCCAGGCACTTGATGCGATACGTCCGCTTACGGAAGGGCTTGAGATAGTTGGTGAATTCAGGCATGGGCTCATGCCTTATGAAACAGGTATAAACTAGTCATA
>ERZ795054.2854-NODE-2854-length-14162-cov-4.555611_pt1 | contig 14162 bp, 15 predicted proteins | sample MGYA00375138_ERZ795054 | MGnify/ENA primary metagenome ERZ795054 (study PRJEB30183, sample SAMN05720215) | anaerobic digester metagenome | isolation source: active sludge of municipal wastewater-treating anaerobic digesters | place: USA | collected 2014-12-23 ...
AGTATGACGATGTTATAAATATCCAGATAAAGACTATCTATGAAAAGAGGAGAAAAATATTGCTCGGAGATAAAGAATATCTACAAAATTTTCTAGAGGAGATCTCTTTGGGCGACGAAGAGACTATCTCTTCTGCGAATAAAATAAAAGAAGAGCTCGGAGAGGATAATTTTTATTCCGCATTCAGGATACTTTCACTTCAGGTTGTAGACATGATATGGACTGACCACCTGGATACCATGGACCATATGAGGTCCAGCGTCAGATTGAGGGCGTACGGTCAACGCGATCCGTTGGTGGAATATAAAAAAGAGGGAATAAAGCTGTTCAGAGAGATAGAGAATACGATGGCCGATAGCATTGTGAAACTTTTATCAACTCTGAGGGGTAATAATATCCAAATGGGTGCCACGGAAGAGTTTAAGGAGGTCCATGAGTCGGCTGTAACAATAGGTAATTCCGAAGACGAGGACCACAAAAAGATAGAGGAAGATAAAATAACTGTGGGCAGAAATGATCCCTGTGTATGCGGAAGCGGGAAAAAGTTTAAGAAGTGTTGTGGAAGATAAATCTATGAAATCAGAAGCAAGTAGCGCAATTATTGTTAGAGATATAGATAGAAAGGTTTTTCTGGCGAGAAGAAGCTTGAGAAAACAATATTCTCCCGGAGAATGGGAGATGGTCGGTGGTGTTATGGAGGATGGAGAAACCGCAGAAGATTGTGTGGCAAGGGAAATACGAGAGGAACTGAAATGTGAGCTAGCGTCGCTGAAATTTTTTAGGAGTTATAAATTTGCTGAAAAAGAATTTCATGTCTTCGAGGTGAAATTGGATTCAGAGCCAAGACCCAATGTACAGGATTTTGAAGAATGGGGATGGTTCGATGAAAATTCAATCAAAGAAATGAACTTCGCGTTAAACTGCAAAGAACGATTATTGGATTATTTTGAAGAAACACACTAATAATTCCTGCGGATACAGGAATAAGATCAGGAAGTGCCGTTGCAAATAAAAAGATATGAAGAAAAAAATAAAGGTTGTGGTTACCGGGGGCGCGGGATTTATCGGTTCAAATTTGACAGATGCCCTGGTAGAAGAGGGGTTTGATGTCCATGTAATTGACAATCTGGTTGGAGGAAAAAAGGAAAACGTAAACAAAAAAGCAAAACTCCGCATAGCCGACATAACAGATCTAAATAAAATAAAACCTATTTTTAAGGGAGCTGAGTATGTTTTTCACTTGGCCGCATTGCCGAGAGTTCAGTATTCGATCGAACACCCGGAGGAGACCAACGAGGCAAACATAACCGGAACATTGAACGTATTGATCGCGGCCAAGGATGCCAAGGTCAAGAAACTCGTGTATTCGGCATCAAGTTCCGCTTATGGTGACCAGAAAATAATGCCGCTCCGAGAAGATATGCGGGCTAATCCGAAAAGCCCTTATGGCCTACAAAAATATGTCGGCGAGCTTTACAGCAGACTGTTCTATGATGTATATGGTCTCTCGACGGTATGCCTTAGATATTTTAACGTCTATGGGCCAAGACAGAGCGATGAGGGGGCTTATGCTCTGGTTATTGCCAAGTTCTTGAAACAAAAAGCGGAAGGTAAACCGATGACCATAACCGGCAGCGGGAAACAGACGAGGGATTTTACCCACGTCAGTGATGTCGCCCGTGCCAATATTCTCGCGATGAAGAGCAATAAGGTTGGAAAAGGGGAGGTGCTAAATATTGGGTGTGGAAGCAATCAATCTGTAAACAAGATCGCGAAATTGATAGGCGGAGAAACTGTTCATATTCCGGCCAGACTTGAGCCCAAGGATACACTTGCGGATAACAGACTAGCAAAGAAACTGATCGGCTGGGCACCAAAGGTTAAGATTGAGGAGGGAATAAGGAGGCTGAAGGAAAATGAATAAACGTTGAGATATGGCGACGGTCCGAAAATTTGAAGATTTGCTTTGTTGGAATAAGGCGCGCGAGCTCAGCCGCGAGGTATATAAGGCGTTTCGGAACATTAACGATCGTGGACTGAAAGATCAGATAGAACGTGCGGCCGTTTCGGTGATGAGTAATATTGCTGAGGGGTTTGAGAGAGGCACCAAACAGGAGTTTTTAAATTATTTATTTATCGCAAAAGGTTCAGCAGGAGAGGTGCGTTCACAACTTTATGTTGCACTCGATGTTGGCTATTTAAATATTGAAACATTTAAATATTTAAATTCTTTAGCCTTGGAAAACTCGAGACTTATTCACAGTTTTACGGAAAAAGTGAAGGGCGGCGCTAGCTCGGGGACACAGTTTAAGAAAATAGATAAGCAAGACCCGTTGGAAGAGATAGTAAAAGACCGTGCGCCGGAATTGTATGAAAGATTTTACGGGAAGAAGTAGGGAACGCCCGGCCTTGAAAATTTTCCTTAAAGGTGTTATTTTATATTCACAAATTGAGCGCCCATAGCTCAGTTGGTAGAGCAGTCGCCTCTTAAGCGAATGGTCGCAGGTTCGAATCCTGCTGGGCGCACAAATAATCCGCGAAAGCGGATTTTTGTGTGCCCAAAACAAAGCATCTTAAATGCTTTGTTTAAGGATCCGAAGCCCGATTGAGCAGTTTTTGTGAGCAAGGCGAAACAAAAGATTCAGTCGAGGTACCGGTGTGCGCGCACCAGCGCCTTAATGTTTTTTGTTTTGTAACGGAACACGATTACGTTTATATTTACTTATTCGTGTTCCGTATGCTATGATTTAATAATGTTTATACAGGAACGAAGAAAACGTAAGTGGTCTTTGGGACAGTTATCAGATGCGGTTAAGAATTCTAAAAGCATAAGACAGGTTATAGACAAACTCGGTCTTGTGCCCGCAGGAGGAAATTATGAACAGCTAAAAAAATATATTAAACAAGAAGGCTTGAATACGGGACATTTTACTGGTAAAGTTTGGAACAAGGGTTTGAGGGGTATAGGTAAGCCTCGAGTTCCTCTTTTTAAAATACTTACAAAGGACAGTCCTTTTCAAAGTTTTAAGCTAAAGAAGAGGTTGTTTGCGGAGGGGATTAAGTCTCGTAATTGTGAGTTATGCGGCTGGGCAAAAACTGCCATGGATGGTAGATTGCCGCTCGAGCTAGATCACATTAATGGCAATAAGTTTGACAATAGGATAGAAAATTTGAGGATACTTTGTCCTAATTGTCATAGTTTACAACCTACTCACAGGGGGAGGAATCAGAAAAGATACAAAAATAAGCCCGAGTGGTGAAATTGGTATACACGCAACACTTAAAATGTTGTCGGCGCAAGCTGGTGTGGGTTCGACTCCCACCTCGGGCACACAGAAGATGGCCTGGTAGCCAAGTGGTAAGGCAGAGGTCTGCAAAACCTCTATGCGGGAGTTCGATTCTCCCCCAGGCCTTAAATTAAAAAACACCCGATAGTGGGTGTTTTTTACTTTTTTAATTCGTCCGCTTGTTTTGCTTGGCTTAAAAGTTCGTCTATTCGCTGTCTGTGTCTTTCTCCCTTATCTAATTCAAAATCAAAGAAGGGGATTGTCCTCATCCTCCAAACCTTTTTCACATAGTCACGAAAATCGCTCCTCTGTCTTTTGAGAAAATCCTCCGCGGCGTCCTCCGCACTGCTTGGAAGCACGGTAAACAGAACCTTAGCTTCTTTCATATCAGGTGAAAGATCAATCGCTGTGACAGTGATCATTGATTTGCCGTTTGAGTTTTTCTCTATGAATTCCGCAGCGAGCTTTTGGACCATAGAAGCCACCTTCTCGTTTCTTATTTCTTGCATTTACCCGGTGAAATTAACTCTATTAAATTGCAATACTCTGGTTTTCTATACTAATATATTTTATTCCAAAAATCAGCTATTTCCGATTTCGCCTGGGGGTGGGGATATATTGCCTTTAAATTGTTACTAAGTCAAAGGCCTCTATTATGTCGCCTTCCGCGATAGTTATTTTTGAGTCTATGGTGACACCAAACTGCTTTCCTTCGGCGACCTCCTTTGTTTTAACCTTGTTTTCCTGAAGCTCTGTTATTTCTCCTCTGCCTATCTCGTTTTTCTGTCTAATTATTTTTACCTTCTTGCCGACCACAATCGAACCGGAAAGAACGGTTCCGCCGACAACTTGCCTATCTTTTTGTTTGCTGAATACTCGGAGTATCCTTGCCCCCCCAATCGTTTTTTCGACTTCTTCTTTTGGCATCCTGGTTTTTATCTCTTCTTCGATTGTATCGTTGATCTTATAGATGATATCAAAGATCATGGGCTTGGCACCAAGTTTCTCCCCAAGCTCTATTACATCGCGGTCAGCCTTTACGTTGAAGCCGATTATTAGCGGTTTTATCTTCCCTCCGGCAAGGCTCATGTCGTTCTCGGTAATGTTTCCGACTCCGCACGAAATAATTTTTATTTTTACCTCATCTGTTTCCAGTTTCCTCAATTCTTTTTCAATGGCCTCGATTGTGCCTTGAAAATCAGCCTTAATGATAACAGGAAGAACTAATTTTGCGTTATCATAATTTTCCTCAGCTCTTTTGGCGCAGACAGGTATCTGCGTTTCTGCTATTTTTTCAGCCTCTTTCTTATTGTCCAGTGACAAAAAGTCAGAGCCGACAGAAGGAAGCTTGCTGAACCCGATTATTTTAACAGGGGACGAGGCTATGGCGCTTTCTATTTTTTTGCCGGCAAAATTTTCTAAGCTTCTTACCGGAGTTACATTGCCGTCAATGATAAGAAAATCTCCCACTCGAAGTGTTCCGTTTTTTATGATAAGCGTAGCGACGCCACCCTTCTTTGAATCAAGATTGGATTCAAAAACAAAACCTTCTCCGTTTTCGCCGTCGTTCTTTTTTAACTCAGCCATTTCTGCCATAAGTAGTAAAACATCTAGGAGTTCAGAAACCCCGTCTCCCTTTTTTGCCGATATCGGCACGTTTGGAACATCTCCTCCATATCCCTCTAAGAATACGCCATTTGATGCAAGGTCCAACTTCGTTCTTTCTACGTCTGAGTTCGGCTTGTCAATTTTGTTTATCGCTACAACGTATGGAGTTTTTGAATCCTGAATAGTTTTTATGGCCTCGATTGTTTGCACGTTTACGCCGTCATCTGCCGCGACAACGAGGATTATTATGTCGGCAACTTTCGCACCCCTTCCTCTCATTTTAGAAAAAGCCGCGTGTCCGGGGGTGTCGATGAATGTTATTCTTTTTGATTCTCCGCTTTGCATTTCGTGCACAACTTCATACGCGCTCGTGTGTTGTGTTATTCCGCCCGCTTCTTTTTCTACGGTGTTTGCCTTTCTTATATAATCAAGAAGAGTTGATTTGCCGTGATCAATATGCCCCATCACTGTAATGATCGGCGGTCTTTCCGTTGTTTTGTTTTGGGGCTTATTTGTCATTTTTTTACCCGCTTAAGTTTCTTAATAATTATTTAACTGGCTTTTATATTTGTGTATATCTGTTTTTATTGTGCCGATGGCGCCCTGTGTGAAGAAATTTTGGCGGGTTATTCTTTATTTTTCTCCCAGGCTATTCTCATAGCCTCTTTTTCTTCTTCGGAGAGCTCATAATCTGACTTCATTTTTTTAATCGGTTTAGCAAAAACGCTGACCTTGTCTCTGGAATAAAGACTTGAGATTACAACTCCGTCTCCGTGATCATCAAGGAAGGCCGAAGCGAAACTCTGGTTGCCGCCTGCGTCCTCAAACGGATTAAATCTTACCGTGCCTGCCGTTTGGATATTTCGTCTAACTTTATCTTTGATATTTTGTATCTCTTTCTCTATTTCAAGTTTTGCCTCGGCTAGTTTTTCTATGTCTTTTAGTGCGGAAACTACGGTTCCTTCAAAGTCCTTGACCCTGTTGCCTCTTAGCATCCTTCTTAGCCTAATTTCAAGCCTTATGGCCAAAATTAATAATATGGCGACAGTCGCCATTAACGCGTAAGTTATATATGGTGAGTTAATGTTCATAGTAGGTAATATTACCTCTTTTTTTGCTATTTTGCAAAAAATTCAGTATTATGGCGCCTGTAATGAAAAAGCCGGTCAAATTAAAGAAAAGAATATTTTTGGATCATGCCTCTACGACTCCGGTTCTTAGTGAGGTTTTGTCGACGATGAAAAAGTTTTGGTCTTCCGAATTCGGCAATCCGGGCTCGATACACTCTTTCGGTTTAGCGGCGAATAAGGCGCTAGAAGATGCCAGAAAAAGCATAGCTATGGTTTTGGGGGCAAGGTCTTCTGAAATTGTTTTTACGAGCGGAGGGACCGAATCGGATAATATTGCAATTCTTGGCGTCGCCAAATTATTTAAGAAAAATGCGAATGGGACAAAGCTTCATATCATCACAACAGAAATAGAGCATCACGCGGTTATTCACCCGATGAAATTTTTGGAAAATTCAGGTTTTGAGGTTACATATTTGCCGGTATCAGAAAAAGGAATTGTTTCTGTGGGCGACATAGAGAAGGCAATTAAAGAAAACACCGTTCTTGTTTCAATAATATACGCAAATAATGAGGTCGGAACTATACAGCCGATAAGGGAGATCGGAAATATGATTAAAAAGTTTAGAGGCGATAGACCTTATCCTTTGTTCCATACAGATGCTTGTCAGGCGCCGGGGTATTTAAATTTGCAGGTTTCCAACTTGGGTGTAGATCTTATGACAATCTCGGGGTCTAAAATTTACGGTCCCAAGGGCGTTGGTCTTTTATATGTAAAGACCGGCACTCCGATTGAGCCGATAATCTTCGGCGGAGGACAGGAGGCGGGATTGCGTTCCGGCACACAGCCCGTTCCGCTTATCGTCGGTCTGGCTAGAGCGTTCAAAATGTCAGAGGACAAAAAGAAGAAAGAATCAGAGAGGCTAACAAAAATCAGAGACTATTTCATCTCAACAGTAGTTAAAAAAATAGAAGGGGCCAAATTAAACGGGGATGCTAAATTAAGACTACCAAACAACGCCAATATCTATTTCCCCGGCGTTTCGGGTGAGCAATTGGTCATAGAATTAGACGTCAGGGGGATTGCGGCATCGACTGGAAGTGCTTGTAGTAGCAGAGAAGAGGCCCCGTCGCACGTTCTAAGGGCCATGTATAATGATAAAAAGAGGGCGGATAGCTCGGTAAGGTTCACTTTTGGAAGAGATACTGTCAAGAAAGATATTGACGATACGATAAAAATTTTGGGTTCTATAATAAATAGGATCAGATAATCGCCCAAATCTTCCATTATTTATTTCTGTGTTGTAGAATAAAATTATATGGAGGAACTCAACAAGACACAAATCATTCTTCTAGCGATATTTATAACTTTTGTCACTTCGGTGGCGACAGGCGTCGTTGTTGTTACTCTTCTTGATCAGGCCCCCCAGGGCATCACACAGACGGTCAACAGGGTTGTTGAAAGAACAGTAGAAAAAGTCGTGTCTCCGGGCCAGGTAGAAAGGACTGAGGTTAAACAAATTGTTCGCGAGGATGACACGGTAGTCTCTTCGGTGCAGACGGCCAAGCAGGCCCTTGTGAAAGTTGTGAGACAAGGAGCAACGAGCGATGTCGGGTTGAGCAATCCTGAATTACAGACAGCCTCTTTTTATAGCACGTTTGCGTTAAGCGAGGATGTAAGCAGGGTGGGGTTTGTAGTCTCCGGTGACGGACTTGTAATCTCAAGTAACGAATTACTCGGCGGTCTAGGCTCGGTTTATTTTGCTCTTTCGGGGGACACAAAATATAATTTGAAATTTATTAAAAGTGACGACAAGGCCGGCATCGCTCTTTTCTCGATAGAAAATCCTCCGAAAAATCTTGTCTCACTAAATGCGCTTTCTATAGATCAGGTGTCGTTGGGCCAAACAGTTATGACGCTCGGCTTCGATTCGGGGATGAATACGCTAGCCATGGGTTATATTTCCGGCTTAAAGACCGGCAACGCTTCCACGACCCCCGTTATAAAGACAAGCATTAGGCCGACCGAGAACTGGAACGGGCGACCGCTAATAGATATAAACGGATTTTTGATTGGTATGTATGGCGGGGATAATGAGATAATTCCATATATAACTATTAAAAACCTCATAGATTCGTCATCCCCAAAACCGGCTGCCGCAAGCCCTGTTTCGACAAAAGGAGCCCAATAATCTATCTTTTCTAAAATTGACCCCTTAATCATTGACAATGGCCTTTTGGGCTATTAGAATAACCCAAATCAACTTAATTTAAATAATATGATTCCATTTAATAATTTAACCTCAAAGGCGCGAGAAGCCATAAGAAAGGCTCATGAACTCGTAATAGAGAGGGGCCAAAATCAAGTTAATCCGATACATCTTTTGGTGTCTCTTTTGATACAGGAGGACAGTCTTATCTTGTCTATTTTGGACAAGCTTGAGATAGACACAAACTTGCTGATGGATCAGCTTTTGGAGAATGTAGAGGGCACGGAAAGTCCGGACGTTCTTTCTCCTTCTTACCAAATATATTTGACTGCTGATTTGGTGAGGGTTCTAGACGGATCGGCAAAGGTGGCCGCTAGCCTGAAGGACGAATTTATTTCCACCGAGCACTTGTTTTTGTCTATGCTTGAAGAGCAGAGCCCCGCAAGAGATATTCTTAATAGATTTAAAATAAACAAAGAAGAAATTCTCAAGGTTCTTCAGGATATAAGAAAAGGAAAGGCGGGGGACGCCGTCGGCAAGAAAAAACCGCGAGCTCTTGAGAAGTTCACCAGAAATCTTACGAAGCTTGCGAAGGAAGATAAACTTGATCCTGTGATTGGAAGAGATGAGGAGATTAGAAGGATAATGCAGATACTCACAAGAAGAACAAAAAATAATCCCGTTCTTGTCGGAGAGGCCGGCACAGGAAAGACGGCGGTTGTGGAGGGCCTTGCGATAAGAATCGCGAAAGGTGACGTTCCCGAAACTCTTAAGGACAAAGAGATCGTTTCCCTTGACCTTGGTACTCTTATCGCCGGAACAAAGTTTAGGGGAGAGTTTGAGGAAAGGATAAAGGCTATTTTGAAAGACATAGAAAAGGCTTCCGGTTCCGTTATTCTCTTTATCGACGAGATACATACAATCGTCGGCGCAGGTGCGGCCGAAGGTTCTCTCGATGTTTCAAACATGTTAAAGCCGGCGCTCGCAAGAGGCGAACTCAGAGCTATCGGAGCGACAACTCTCAATGAATATCAAAAACATATTGAGAAAGATCCGGCTCTCGCAAGAAGATTCCAGCCTGTGCACGTCGGAGAGCCGAGCATTGAAGACGGCATCGCTATACTTCGAGGACTCAAGGACAGATATGCTATTCATCATGGAATAAAAATTACCGATGCCGCTATTGTGGCCGCGGTAAATTTGAGTAGCAGATATATCGCCGACAGATTTTTACCGGATAAGGCCATCGATCTTGTGGATGAGGCCTCCTCGTCACTCCGACTACAGCTCGAGGACAAGCCGATCGTTATCCAGGATACTGATAAAAAAATAATGAGGCTTGAAGTTGAAAAAGAGGCGCTCAAAAAAGAAGATAGTTCGAAAGACAGTAATGCTAAGGCGAGATTAAAGAAGATAGATAAAGAAATTGCCGATCTCAGAGAAAAGATCTCCGAGGTTGATATGCGCTGGAAGAACGAAAAGAAATTAATTGCCGAGACAAGGGCCATAAAGAAGGAATTGGATTCCTTAAGGCTTGAGGCTGAGGCCGCAGAGATGAGATCAGATTTGTCTCTTGCTGCGGAAATAAGATATGGAAAAATACCGACGAAAGAAAGGTCGCTGGCTAATCTCGAATCAAAATTGGACAAACTTCAGCCGAGAAGGCTTTTGCGAGAAGAAGTTACAGAAGAGGATATCGCAAACGTTGTTTCAAAGTGGACAGGTATTCCTGTATTTAGAATGCTTGAAGAGGAGGCGGATAAACTTCAGAGAATGGAAGAAGAGCTTAAAAAGAGGGTTGTCGGTCAGGATGAGGCCATAAGAAAGATCTCGGAAGCTATTAGGCGCTCAAGGGCGGGTGTTTCAGATCCGGACAGACCAATCGGTTCATTCATGTTCCTCGGTCCATCGGGCGTAGGAAAGACAGAATTGGCTAGGACGCTGTCGCAGTTTTTGTTCAATGACGAAAAGGCGATAATCAGAATTGATATGTCCGAATTTATGGAGAAACACTCTGTCTCCAAGCTTATCGGTTCGCCTCCGGGATATGTCGGCTATGACGAAGCCGGCAAGCTGACAGAGATGGTTAAACACAGACCATATTCCATTGTTCTTTTTGACGAGATCGAAAAAGCTCATCCGGAAGTATTCAACATACTTCTTCAGGTTCTTGATAACGGAAGACTTACCGATTCAAAGGGGAGAACTGTTAACTTCAAAAACACTGTCATCATTATGACCTCAAACGTCGGCTCCGAATTTGTAAACAAAATGGAGACGATCGGATTTGGAAACGGCAAGAATGAGAAGACCGAATACAATATGATGAAGGAAAAGATAATGGATAGATTGAAAGATAATTTCAGACCGGAATTCTTGAACAGACTAGACGAGGTTCTCATTTTCGATACTTTGAGTATGGATGTGATAAAGACAATCGTCGGTGTTCAGCTAGACGCTGTTAAGAAGAGACTAACAGACAAGGGAGTAAACTTAGAAGTTTCTCCTGAGGTGTTTAATATTCTTGCTACTGAAGGTTACAACCCTCAGTATGGAGCAAGGCCCCTGAAGAGACTTATCCAGACAAAAATATTGAACAAAGTCGCCGAGTATTTGATATCAAAGAGCCTCGGTCCGAAGTCGGTGGTGGTTGTCAGCGTCAAAAATGGTGATATAATGGTCGGGATTAAAGAAGCGCTATCCGAAAGAGTGGCTGGCGGCAAGAAAGTTAGAAAGTAGTTGAAAATTAGATAGCGGCGGCGGAAACGTCGCCATTTGCGCAGGTGGTAGAGTGGTCAATTACAACAGACTGTAAATCTGTCGGCTTCGGCCTACGAAGGTTCAAATCCTTCCCTGCGCACAAAACAACCACCGAAATGTAAAAACATTTTGGTGGTTTTGTTTTACGGTGAGTAAGGATTTGAACCGTGTTTGTAACCATTTTTATTTTTTATTCGTTATATCGTTTAGACAAGCACAAAAAGGGGGGTTCAAAATGAGAAAGATTGGGGTTCTCTTTAGTTACAACAAAGACGTGATTGATGTTCTTAGCGCAATGGCTGAGATTGATAGCGAACGCCTTGGAGAACGGCAATCCCTGGCCGACGTATTGCGTAATGTTATACGCGCCTACATTGAGTCTCGTTCCGGGGAGAAGTTTATTTTGGATAGTATCATCGAGAGGAATAGAGTCAAGGGATGTCAGTGCTATCGGTGTACGGGTGTAATTAGAATCAATCCGTTGTCGCGAAAGTCCGCTGTGAGTTTTAACCTTTCGGTCGATGAATTTGAGATTCTTCGAGCGATGGCAGAGCTTGATGGTCAAAAGGACGGTCCCGAGTCCATCTCTGATCAGATCCATGGCGCTATTCGGAACTATATCAAGTCCCGTTCCGGAGAGATGCCGATGATAGACGGCATCGTCCGGAGGAACAAAGAAGAAAGTGAGGAGCGTCTTCGTAAGCTTTTGAAGCCGCGTTCCTAGTTGCTGCGCCGCCGGACACAACCGGCGGCTTTTTATGCTAAAATGAATTAGTCTTAAGAATAATAAATTTATGGGTCCAATTTCTAAAGAACAAGAAGCGTTATATAAATCATCTTAATATCTTGCGGCAATAGTAGAGTCGTCTGAAGACGCTATAATCGGGAAAGATCTGGACGGGATAATTATTAGCTGGAATCGCGGAGCCGAGAAGATGTATGGATATCTTGCAGATGAAATTAAAGGTCAATCAGTCAAAAAATTATTGCCCGGAGAAGACGCTTCTGAAATAGAAAATATTTTAAAAAGGTTAGGGGGGGGGGAACAGTTCGCCCTTATGATACAAAGAGAAAAAGAAAGGATGGCACGATTATAGATGTTTCTATTACGGTATCTCCGATTAAGGATTTGGATGGCGAAATAATCGGTGCTTCTACGGTGGCGCGCGACATCACGGTCAATAAAAAATTAGAGGCGGAACTCGCCGCAAGGGCCGAGGACCTAGAAAAGATTAATAAATTTATGTTAGGGAGAGAGTTGAAGATGGCTGAACTTAAGAATCGGATAGCGGAGCTTGAGGCCAAGATTGCCGGTTTGGAAAAGAGCCGCTAATTAAACTTTTGCCGTTATCTAACTTAGTTTATTATCTCTTTTGCAAAACCCTTTTCCGCACAAAAATCGTGATACATAAATTTTACGAATTATTCTCTATAAAAATATAATATTTTTCAGCGACAACAGGCTCTGTTCATAACTTTTTCACATACGTGTGGTATAATTTTATTGTTAATTTAAAAATAATTTTATGCACGAACAACTTGTTAGTTTCATAGAGGAGTATCTGAAAAAAGGCTCCACGAAAGAAGAGATCAAGTCTGTGCTGATGAGAGTCGGCGGATGGACAGAGCAAGAAGTCGCCGAGTCTTTTGCTGTAGTTGATTCAAAAAGGGCGCCCGCTCCGCAATCTTTGCCTACACCCCCAATGCCTTCAAAGCCTCCTGTGCAAACACCACCTTCTGTTACGCCGCCGAGGCCAGCCATGCCTTCATTCCAGCCACCAAGGCCGTCTGTAACAGGTTTCCAGACCTCATCTGCATCGGCGCAGTCTTTGTCACCAAGGCCCACAATGCCTCCTTACCAGTCACCCATAGCGCAAAAGCCGCCGATAGTTTCTCCTGCGATTGCCTATACTACTCCTACCATCGCAGAGCCGATGAAGAAGCCTCCTGTGACCCAGGTTTATGCGATGCCGGCCAAGGCTCAATCTTCATCCGGTGCCCTCTTGCCCGTCCTTATTTCCTCGGTTATCTCCGCGGCGCTTGGAGTGGGCGCGACAGTTGCATATTTTACTTATATTGGCACCGTGCCCGTAACTATACCAATGCAGATAGAGACAAAGAACGTTGTGGAAAATACAACCCCTGTTGTTCCATCCGACATTCAAGAGGTGGCAACCTCTACTTTGCCGGTATTGCCTCAGGAGGAGCTTCCCGCGTCTTCTACTGTTCCCGCTCCGGCAAATCCTGTTTCTCCGGTACAGCCCGAAGCACCATTCGTGAACGATTAAACTTAATAAGATTACGAAACACCCAATCCATCCTCGGGTGTTTTTATTTGTGCTAGAATAAAAATCACTTATGGAACCACACAACGGAACATTCAATTTTTGGGGGGCAGGAAAAGCAAATGGTGCTCCTTTTTATCTCTTTTTTGATACCGAAACGACAGGCCTGCCGAAAGACTGGAAAGCTCCCGTGACAAAACTTGATAATTGGCCGCGCCTCATCCAGATTGCTTGGGTGCTTTATGACGAGGAGGGGAACACTCTTGAAGAAAGATCATATATCGTGAAGCCGGATGGTTTTGAAATACCAAAAGTCGCCTCAGATATTCACGGCATCACTACAGAGATGGCTTTGCGGGAAGGCCGGCCGCTTGTTGATGTTTTGAAAGAATTTAGCCAAGTGGCAGACAAGGCAAAACGTCTCGTCGCGCACAATATGAGCTACGATATTATGATTATTCACGCCGAGCTTTTGCGAAACGGTCTTCCGTGCGGCATAGAAAAGAAGGTGAAGATTTGCACAAAAGAATCGTCTACAAATTTTTGCGCCATAGACGGGCCATATGGATACAAGTGGCCGAAGCTGAACGAGCTTTATATGAAATTGTTCAATGAGGAGCTAAAGGACGCTCACGATGCGCTAGTGGATGTGAAGGCGACCGCCAAATGCTTCTGGGAGATGAAAAAACGCGGGGTCATTTAAGTAAAAATTATTATGAAACCAATATCTAAAACCGATTACATAATTTACCGCGAGTGTCACAAGAATGCCTGGTATAAGAGGCATAGGCCTGATGTTTATTTTGCATCAGAGCTTTCAGCATTTGAAAAAAATATAATTGAGACGGGGAACGAAGTGGACGTGCTTGCGAGGGGTTTGTTCCCGGACGGTGTAACGGTAGAGGGGCGAGGGGAGGATGCTGTGGCGCAGACCGCTGGATATAT
>ERZ795054.2855-NODE-2855-length-14153-cov-7.483331_pt1 | contig 14153 bp, 5 predicted proteins | sample MGYA00375138_ERZ795054 | MGnify/ENA primary metagenome ERZ795054 (study PRJEB30183, sample SAMN05720215) | anaerobic digester metagenome | isolation source: active sludge of municipal wastewater-treating anaerobic digesters | place: USA | collected 2014-12-23 ...
CGAAAACATCCTGTCTCTCCCGCTGCCGGTCAAGGCGCGCTTCAATTTTTTTCTCGACGATCTCGATGTCTTCATCGAGGGCCCGGGATTTTCATCCTCTGTGCGGGGCATAACGGTCCGCGCCGGGGCTGAGACCGAAAGGTTCCGCACGATCCCGAAATCCGTCCATGCCATCGACATCGTCAGGCGGGCCGGGCTGACGATCAACCCCAGGGGGAATATCCGGGCCGGATATTCGTCGCCGGCGGTTTCGACCGAACCCGACGTGCTGTTCACCCTGGGCCTGGATTACGACAAGGAGAAAAAATCCTCGATGACCAGCTTCTTCAGGTTCGGCGCGCAGAAGACCCCTGTCAGATACAGGGGAACGTTCCTGGCCCCTCTTGATTTTCTCGTCGCATATGACCTCGCCTGCGACCCTGCCGGCGATTCGCTGAGTCTCCGGAGGGCGTCGGTTTCGGTCAGGGGGAAGACCTGGATCGCGCTCACGGGCAGGGTGTCCCGAATCAGTTCCAGGCCGTTTGTCGATATGCGGATGACCGAGAGCCGGATCGTGCTCGACGATATTGATCCATACGTGAAAAAAATCGCTGTGTTGTCCAGGAGCCGCTTCGGCGGGACCGTGTCCCTGATGCCGGTGACGGTCAGGGGGGATTCGTCGGACATGACCATAAACGCAGCGCTGTCCGCCGCGGGCCTTTTCGTCAAGCACAGGGAAAGCTCCCTGACCGCACCTTCGGCATCGATGCGATTCGAGGGAAGAATCAGGGGAGACTCGGGGGATTTCAGCGCTTCTGTTTCGATGTCTCCGTTTTATTACGTGCTCCAGGGCAGCAGGTCCGGCGCCAATGCGATCATCGCCGGGGCCCGCGCCAGGAGCGAAAAAAATTTCAAGATGATCGTTCTCTCGGATTTCGATCTCAGGTTCTTTGACCCGGAAAGCAACCGCACCGCTTTTTCACTGAAGGCGGCGGGCTCGGCCTCGCTCACCCCTGTCGCCGCGGCGGTTTCAATCAGGGATTGCCTGTTCGACAAGGCGCCGCTCGAACAGATGCTCCCCGGCCGCCTCAGGAAAAAAACCGCCGATATCGCGCTCAAACGCCCGGCCGGAGCGAGGGGTAGCCTAAAATGTTCCATGAACGGCCCGAAGACAAGGGCGGGATGCGATTTGAGCCTGAATGTTCCAGATTACGATCTGCCGGATCTCAGCCTGACCCTCGACGCACTGCATGACCGGGACAGAAAAACCCTGACCCTGGAAAAGGCCGGGATCGCGAGCAAAAAATGGAACCTGCTTCTTTCGGCCGGAGGCAGGATCGGGCTCGCGAAAAAGCCGATATCAGACTCGGATCTGGCCCTGTCCCTGCGCTTCGAGTCCGCGCGCGAGAGAAACGTTTACGGGCCCTGGATGTACCGGGGGCTCATGGACGTACGGGCGTCGATGAAAGGGAGCCTGTCCGACGGCAGGGCAACGGCCCGCATAATCACGAAGGACATGGATGTCAGGAACAGGGACACCAGGGCCGAGATCGAAAAAATGACGTGTGACCTTCCCCTTGAGGCGGTATTCTCCCGAACGGGCTCAGCGCGGTCCATTCTTGCGGCCGACAAGGAGGAGATCATCACGAACGATTTTTTCAGGGAGAAACCGAATCTCTTCGTGCGCGCGCTCAGGGCGAAACACCCGGCGAGGGAGGAGGTCTTCGAATATGTCCGCGACCTGAGCGCGGCGGTGTCGTCAGAGCGGAACGTATACCGGGTATCCGAACTGAAGGGCTTCGCCATGGAAGGCCCGGTCTATGGCAGGGAGATCGCCCTGAGCCTCGGCGGTCTCGACCTCGAGGGGGCCGGGGTGCGAAACCTGCCGGACAGCATGGAGTACGTGCTGCGGCTCGATGCTTCCAACATGGACATCGCTCTTCTCGACGACGCCGATGAGCGGAAGGAGAAGCGGGACGCGCTACTTTCGTTCAACGCGAATTTTTCCGGAAGGGGGATCAATACCGACAGGGAAATCACCGCCAACGGATACGTGAACATACACCGGATCGGCAAAAAATTCGCGAACCGTCTCATGCGGGGGCTGAGCACCGAAAAGGGAAAATCGAAGCTCGGTTCGCTCGGGCAGTTCGTCATGGACAATTTCATGCGGGTCAAGGGGTTCAACTTCACCCTTGACCGCGGCCTGGTGTACGCGTCCGTGCCCCTTTCGCCGGGAGTTTTCGGCCGGATCGTCGGCGTTGAAAACAACATGGTGAGGTTCGACCGGCTGCCGGTGCAGGAGTACCTGAAAAAGCTGGGAAGGGAGGAATGATCATGCGCCTTGAGAGAACGGTCCTGCATATTCTGTGCGTGTGCCTTTTGATATCGTGCAACGCCTGTTCGAGCTGTATCACCGTGGTGCCCCCGGCAATCGTCATAACCGGGGAGAAGACCATGATTGAACGCCAGATCGTGGGCGAATACCGCGAGATTGAGAAGGACGCCTGGATCATATCCTCGGCAATGACCCCGGTATACGGCGCGCGGTCGACCGCCGCCGGCGCCTCGGGCGACAGGGAGCTGATGACCGCGCTCAGGATAAGGGACTTCAACGATGAAAAAATCAGGAAGTACAAGGACGAGGGCTCCGTGGGTGAAACCGCCGAGGGGGTCGTGGCGTACCGGCAGACCCCCGGGTATGAAAAGGATCCGGAAGCCAGAGCGACGCTCATGAAGGCTGTCGGCGAGGAGAATTCCGCGCGAAGCGTCATATTCAGGCGCAGCCTGGAATCCGCAGCCGAACCGTCGGGCGAAGAGATGGCCGCAGCCGGCAGAAAGTTCGCCGCGGAGCAGGAGCTCCTGTCCAGAAAAGGCGACTGGATCCGGGACGCTAACGGTAAATGGTACAGGAAGAAATGAGAAAAATTTTTCTTTCGCTGATCGCCGCTGCTGCGATGATTTTTACCGCCTGCGATGCGGGCAGGGGGCCCGCAGAGGTGCTGTTCAGCTACAAGGCGATCCTCAACGAGGAATTCCGGTTCGGGAGCGGAAAAGAGATTCCGGTGACCATCGAGAGTTCCGTCGACCGGGACGGCCTCCTTTCCCCGGACGGGAAATACCTCGTGTATTCGTCTGACAGGCAGGACGGCAACTTCGACCTTTATCTCCGGCAGATCGGCGACATCCGCCTCGTGCGCCTGACACAGCACCCCTCGGCCGACATCTCGCCTGCGCTGTCCCCGGACGGCCGGACTCTGGCTTTCGTATCCATGAGGGACGACCCCGAGGGGGATATTTTCGTCGCGGGTTTAGACCCCGGGGATGCCGCGGATGCTGCGGCGGGCGGTTCGAATGATTACCGGTTGAAAGCGAACAACCTCACCAGAATGACCGATGATTCGGAGAGAGTCCGTGCGGTCAGCGACCTGAATCCCTCATGGTCCCCGGACGGTAAAACGATCGTTTTTTCCTCGAAGCGGGGCGGTATCCACGACATCTGGGCGATGGACCCTGACGGGAATAATTCGAGGCGGATAACCCGGGACGGGGGCATGTACCCGTCGTTCTCTCCTGACGGGAAGCATATCGTGTGCATATCGTACCGGCACGGGAGGGAGGGTGAACTGTGCGTCGTGGAGATGTCGTCAGGCAGGGACGAGATCATAAAAGCGCAGGGGATCATCAAGCTCTTCCCGGTCTTCGCCGGCTCTGCGGAGGAAATCGTCTACACCGCGATCGAAGGCGACACGGACGGCAGCGGCGGGATAGACCTGAAGGATTCTGCGGCGCTTTGGCATTGCAATATCAGGACCGGGGAAAATTACCGCCTTACCCTTCCCTCCGCATCGTCGTTCGCGGCCCGATGGTATCCGGCGTACGCCACCGAAAGGTACCGGGGCGTGCTCCTGTACTCGAGCCAGGCCGGGACGAACATCAACATCAGCCTCATTCCCGAGACCGGCATCATTCCCATTAAGGACAGCGCGTGCTCGCAGTACGATCTCGCCAACAAGTACCTGAAGGAGGACGATGACGCCGAGCGGCACCTGGCCGGCCTTCTCAGGGTGTACGAGCGCTTCGGAAGCTCGCGCGATGTGCAGTCAGCGGTGTACTCGGCCAGGGCGCTTTACGCAGCCGCGGTGTTCTGCCTGCGCCACGGCGACAGGCCGGGCTATATCGGGTGCGAGTCCGGGCTCTCTTCTCTTTCCTTATCGGGAAATTCATACGCGTCGGTCGTGCTCGCGTTTTTGAAATCGGGCAGCGAGCCTGCAAAGGGAATTGCGCTCGTACGGTCCGGGCTTGAAAAGCTGGAAGGGTCAGAGTATGTTCCGTATCTGAAAGAGGACCTGGCCGGGCTTATGGTTTCCGCCGTGAAAAAATCCGAAGCGATTCATCTGTGCCGCGAAATTATCGACTCGCACCCGTCTTTTGAAAGAATCATCAGCGTCCGCAGGATGCTTGCCGGCCTTGTCGAAAACGATTTTTCCGGCTCGCTTTCTCCCGATTCGCTCGAGGTGCTCGAAAAGGGGCAGTACTACCAGGTCAACGAAGTCATGCTCAAGACGCTCGAACTGGCGCAGGCGGTCAGAAGCGCCGCGGCCAGGGAAAATCAGATAAGCGGCAAGCTTGCCGTCCATGCCGGGAACAGGCAGATCCAGTCACTCCTTTTTTACGCCATGGGCAAGGCATTGTATGATGCGGGGGATCTCGCGCCATCCTTCGAGTATCTGGCCCAGGCCCTGGATGCGACCAAGCCCGCGAGTCTGGTGGGCTATCTCTCGAACACTCTCATTGGAAGGATCAAGGAGCAGGGCGGCGACCCTGACAGCGCGGCGGTGTATTATCATAATGCACTGAGCAGGTATCGCATCGAATGGAAGGACGCGGATTTCATGCGGCGCCTGGAATGGCTGGTGCGGTATTACGAGGAAACCGTTCCCGGGAAGGGAACTCCGGGGAGCAGATCTGAGCTTTTCAGAAAATACGTGTCCCTGATGAGTTTCATCCACCGGCTCGGGAAGTTCGAGACAATATACAACCGGCACTCTTCGATCGCCCACGTGCTGTACATCGACGCGACGATCGAGGCCGGGGGGCGTCGGGGCATCGACGATGCCGAAAAGGAATACCGGGATGGCCTCGCCAAGGCGCGCATGGATTTCGACAAGGCGCACATGTACGGACTGGCCTATGTTCTCGCACGAAGGGCCATGGACGCCGAAAGCGGGGCAGTCTCCTCAGGGCCGGCCGGGCCGAACACGGCGGAGCCGACGGCGCTGCTGAAAGAATCGGTCATGCACTGCGACTGGTCCCTGTTCATCGATGATTCATATGTCGACCCGTATATCCTGCAGAGCTGGATCAACCAGAAGCTCGACGTCATGAGGGAGCAGTCTTCCGCTAGCAGGAAGGCGGTGGACCGGTATTTCCCGCAGCACCTGCTGGAAAAAAACATTCCCATGCTCGAGAAAGCCCTTGCCATGAACAACGAGGATTCCGACCGGGAAAAGGAGGGAGACATCCACCTGAACCTCGGCAACGCATATTTCCTTCTCACGAACTACGCCCGCGCGTCCTATCATTACGGCAGGGCGGCCGAAATAAAGAGAAAATTCGGATCGCCGCTCGGGGAGGCGCTTTTCAATTTTCACCGGGCGTACTGCCTGTGGCAGCAGGGCGACACCGAAAGGGCCGGAGCGGTCATGCAGAAGGTCATCGCGCACTACGAGTCCCGCGGCGGATCGAAGCCCGAAGACGACCGGGCCGGCCAGTTGTTCATACTGTACCGCTATATGGCGCTCTTCAGCCGCACCGAGGGCCGGTATGCCGAGGCGCTTGCGTGGTACGACAGGATCATCCGCCACTGCGACCGTTATTCGATCGAATTCGATCGGGCAAGGTACAAACAGGAGATGGCCTGGTGCTCGATGGGGATCGGGGATTACGGGAGCGCCGGCAAATACCTGAAAGATGCCTGGGAAATGCTTTCGCGTTATGCCGACGACACGAAAAAATACCCTGTAAGACTGAAATTTTTCGGAATGGGCAATTCTCCTGTCATGAACCTCGGCGTGGATTCGCTCGTGATCGGAGAGAGCATTCTTTTCAGGGAGCTCGACGCCAGGGACAAGAAGCTCCTGAACCTTTCAATGCAGGCCGACCTTGCGGAGCGTCAGGGCGGCCTCAAGGCTGCGGCCCGGTTTATCGAGGAGAAGATCAGGCTGCTGAAGAAAGGCTCCAGGGAGATGGACGGCAGGGCCATGGCGACTGCGATCAACAATCTCGGGTGGAACTTTTTCCGGAGGGGTAAATACGCCGATGCCGTAAGCCTCTTTACCCGGGCGAGGAACGATTCGCTGAAAAGAAAAAACCTGGAAGGCATGTTCTCATCCACCATGAACCTCGCAAACTGCTATGCACATATCATCGAGAACAAAAGCATGGTCCTGGCTAACGCCGGGGCCGAAAGTGACGCTCTCGCCGCAAGCCTGCAGTCGTATCGGGGCGAATATTTCGACGCACGCTACGCCGAGGAGATGAAATCCCTCGGGAAAAGGGCAAAGGCCGAGGGAAGGAAGGTCAAGCCCCGGGAAACTGCCGCTGTCAAAGAGGCCATTATCCGCGAGCAGGTCGAAAAAAACCTGTCGATCGATATCGCGCTCGCCACCCTGAATTATTACCGGGCAGAACTGCTGGCCGAAAAAGAAGGCGCGGTAGGGGCCGTGGCGGAGCGCGCAGAAGAGCTTTACCGCATATATTCCTCTTCGCTCGATCTGTTTTTATCTGCACAGAAAACTGCGGAGCGCGCAGGTGACTTTTCTCTCCAGGCGAGAATGCTTCTCAACGCCGCCCTGTGCCACGAAAAGCTTTTCATGCATGACGAGTCGTACGAGTCGCTGATAGACGCAGTCGAGATCAGCGAAAGGACCGGCGACAGGAAACTCAGGTTCAAGTCATGCATCCGGGCCGGGTTGTTTCTTGCGAGAGCGGGCAGGGAGGTCGAGGGGGATGATTTCCGCGTCGCTGCATGGGAATATTTACGCACTGCGCTCGATCTGGCGGCCGAGACCCCGATCGCGTTTGCAGGCTACGCATCCGAAATACAAAGCGCGTTTGAAACCTGCGCAGGGCTGATGCTCGAGGCGGGCGACCCGCGGGGCGCGCTGGCGGTTTCGGATTACGGGGGCATGATCCTCGGCGCTCTGCGGTATCAGGAGCTTGAGCCCGTACTCCCTGCCGGCGAAGCCGGAATGTACCGTGAGTACGCGCTGGCCCAGGCGTCGGTTCTGGATGCCGAAAGCTCGCTGGCGGCGCTGGCTCGCAGAGGGGAGGAGCCCGAATCGGACGTTTACCGTAAAGCGCTGCTCGGCCGCGACCAGGCCGGGAAAAGGCTCGCCGCCCTCAGGGCCAGGCTTTCCGGACTTCGGAGGCCGCCCTATGTCGTGCCTGCCGGTGCATCGCTGCCGGAATATAAGGACATATCGGTGTCACAGATCATGTTCTTCCGTGACAGGTACTATCTTGTCACCCTGTTCAGAGGCAGGGTCGCAATGGAGAAGCTTACCATGGAGACTGGCGGCGCGGTGATCGGATATCCCGACGGGGCCGGAAAGAGATACCTTCTCCTGAACGCTCCAGTCTGCGCGCTGATAGAAAAACGATCGCAGGGATCAGTCTCCGCGCTGCCCGCCATGCTGGTGCCGTCAATCGACAGGATCGGCCTAATCAAAACCATGGGGGACATTTCACTTCGTGAGCCGCTCGCGCTCGGCCCTGACCACGGCATATTCGGAGATCAGCCCTCAGGTGACGAAAGCATGCTGCAATACCCGGCTGTCATTACCCGAACGGGAAGGGCCGCGGCCGTGGCCGGCGCCCTGTACGAATCGAAGCACTTCAGGCCCGAGTGTCTTGTCGCCAGCGTGAAAAAATATTCTCCGGACGATATCGCCGCCCTGTTCGATGCGGCGCTTTATTGCGGCGTGCCGTGCGTCGCCCTGGTTTCCGGGGCGGATGACAAAACAGCTGCCGGAATATTCGGTCAAATCCGTGAAAACGGCCCTGCCGCGGCGGTCACCTCATCTTCGTCCGGGATATTTTTTTCAGGGACCCTCGTAAGCGCCCGGCATGAGGCCCCCGGACAGCAGGTCCCGTTGCGCGAAATCAGGTTGCGAATGGACGCCGAGGCCCTGGCCGGCAGGCCCGATGAGGCTCTGGCCGTATTCATGCGGTACAAAAGGGGACTTTCTGCGTCAGGCGGAGCGCAGCTTGCGTATGAGGAGGCGAGGGCTTTTCTCCTGTGTTCAAGGCCAGCGCCGGCGCTCGAAGCGGTCGATTCAGGGCTGGCTCTTGCCGCAGCAGGGGATGACGGATACAGGCGGCTTGTATCGATGAAGGCCTACCTCCTGCTCGCGGCCGGAGATTGCGCACGGGCGGCCGAGTTTATTTCATCCCACGAAAACGACCTGTCCGGGACCGCTGACCGTGAATTCTATTCGATGCTCAGCGCTCTGTGCGCGCAGGGCGGCTTTGAGCGCGGCAGGGTCTTTCCCGGCGAAAAGGAGGAATATCTCGTTGAAAGGGGGAGGCTCCGCCTTCTGGCTGCTGAATACCTGTCGGCTTTCGGAATGAAAAGGGAAGCGGCCGGCCTTGCAGCAGGCATTGCGGGAATCCCACTGGGGCTTCGGGAAGCGGTCAAGCTGCATTATCTGTCCGGGGAAAGAGCCCAGGAGAGCATGTCTCTGCCGGAGGGACTGTCTTTCCTGTGCCGGGGCGTAGTGTCGGACAGGTGGGCGCTTGAGGCCAGGGACGCTATTGTGGGTCTGGAGACCGCCGAGGCGCGCGCCTCTTGTCTGCTCTGCGCGCTTGACCTGCCCGGCAGGATACTATCCGCCCGCCAGGCCCGTGAACTCATCGATAAAGAGGTCCTGGATTCGGTCGTTTCAGGGTCCTGGCTGGACCTCGCGCAGCTCGTGGCCGACGCAGTGCCCCGGACCGGCGGTGATGGATGGGCGGCCGGCGCGGTCATGGATGAATGGTGCGCGAGGGTGATGCCGAAAATCCACGTGCCTGCCCTGCGATCGAGGGCGATTTTCAGCCAGTCGCTTTCACTCCTGCGGGCCGGGTACCCGGACAGGGCGCTCGCCCGCGCCGGAGAAGGCGCGCCGGGGTCTATAAGCGGTCCTGACTATTATCGTTATGGGCTTCTTTTAGCCGACATCGAGAGCGCGCAGGGCAAGACGGATTCCTCGAACGAGCGCGCGATGAGACTCGAAACGGCGAAGCTGGATGACGCGGACCGTTACTGGCTGCTGATGATCGAAATCCGCAACGAGCTTGCGCGCCTTTCGAAGCTAACAGCGGCCGGCCCTTCGCAGGGTGAGTTGTTCGAAAGGCTTTTCAGTTCTGCGCGTTCAATGCTCGACAGGGATCCCGGCGTTTATGCCGGCAACCGGCTGTATGGATATACCGAAAGCATGTTCGACCAGTACATCAGGTTCAAGATGAAGACCGGCAATCACGGCCGGGCCCTTGCGGTGTTTCTGTGTAAAACCCGGCTGCCCTGGGGCGCGTCCGGCGCCGGAATTGCCGGCTTCGACGAGGACAGGGCCGTCGATGAGATTGCCGGGCGCCTGAAACCGGGAGAGCTCTTCGTCTGCGCTGCCGGAAACGGCGATGATGTCTTTTTGTGGATGATGTCCCCGGATGCGAGAAAAGCCTCGGTCATCGAAGGGGGATTCAGGAGGGCTCAGGATATCCTGACTGCCTACGGTGAAAGATTGAAAAGCCAGCGCGACACCCATGAGATATCGTCCCTCATGGAAGACCTCTTCCCCGACATGATCGCTGCCGGCGGCTCAGGGATAGTCTATGTTCTGGCCGACCGCGGGCTCGCGGCCCTTCCCTTTGAAATTTCGGGAAAGAAAAAAATGCTCTGCACGGCCCGGCCGGTGGTTTTTCTTCTTTCGACTGACGGGTTCGCCGGCGGGCGCGGTCGGACCGCGGCGATACGAATGAAGCGGGTAGCGGACGACGTTTCCGGCGGGGTCGAGGCGGCAGCGCTGCGCGCGAGCGGTTCGACTATTTCCGTGGCATGCGATGAAAAGGCCGACTGCCTGCATCTTCTCGGGCTGCTTGGCGGCGACAGGATCGAAGAACTCGGGGCCGGACTCGCGGGCGAGCTCTGTCTGAAAGGAGGCCCGTACCGGAGTGTCTGGGTGGGTGCGCAGGCTTCATCCGGGGACCGGGAGCTGGCCGCTCTCGTATCGTCAATTGCAGATAACGCACCGGTCATCGTCGGCGCCTCATTCGAAAAAGACATAAACTCCGCATTTTATGCTGAAAGATATTATTCGGGCCTCAGGAAGGGGTTGACCGTCATCGACGCCCATGCCCGGGCGCTTGAGGAGCTGGCGGGCAGGGACGGATTCCGCCATCCGGCCTACTGGCAGGGGATTCGGCTGTATCTTCCCGGTTTTACACGGCAGTAGCAGATATTTTACTTGTATTTCCCGGACTTTGCACGATTAATTAGCATATGGTCGTCGTTCCTGGGCACCTATTCCCCTTTTTTTAATCCAGCCATGAGGAGGATTTTATGCGGCTCACGAGGATATTCATGGTCATCGCTCTTATCATGTCTTTTTCGGTTATCGCCCACGCGATCCAGCTGTCGTTTTACACCGGAGAGGTGAAAATTCTTCGTAACGGGAAACACGTGCGTGTGAGCACGGGGATCGAGCTGCTGTCAGGGGACGTCATACAGACAGGCGCGAGCGGACTGGCCGAGATCGTTTACGGCGACAACAGCAGGATCATCGTGCGGGAAAACAGCAGGGTGCGGATCGGAACCGCGTCGATAAAGGGCTCCGAAGGCGCGGCCCTGATACTGGGCCGGCTTACCGGAAAATTCGAAAAGCTCGCAGACGGCTCGAGGCGATTGTACGGCGGAACCGCGGTCTGCGCCATCAGGGGCACCGAGCTTGATATATCAGCGGCAGATAACGGCGACGCGCTGGTGCAGGTGAAGGAGGGGGAGGTCCTTGTCGAGAACGCCTCGGGCAGGGTCATCCTCAAGCGGGGAGAGCAGGCCGAATCGAACGTTTCCGAAAAACCGGAAAAGGGAAAGCAGGCCGAGCTCGCCGCGTGGCTTGATTCAAAAGAAAAGGAGCTCGATAAGAATCCTGAAGAGTGCGCCGATAAATACAACGCCTACCTGAAAAACCTTGAGCTCGGAAGCGGGGATGACGGGGCCGAAATCGACCGCGCGGAGAAAATGGTAGGCGCCGCGAAAACAGGAGACGATCTTTCGAAGGCCGGCAAGGCGGTCGAGTCGGCCGAAGACGGCGTCGAAGACAACATTATGCTCGCCGAAACCGCCGCTCAGGCCCTGGAGATGATCGCGGGCAACTTCAGAAAGGCGAACAACAGGATATACCTCGAGTTCGAGAAGACAAAAAAAGAAGCCGACCGCGTCGCTGAAGTACACAGGCGAAGCCTGGCGGATATTCAGACGCTCAAGGATGAATTCAAAAAGACGCATGAGAGGATCATGGGAGACTACAGGGGTGATTCTGAAAAATTCATCAAGGGCGCCGATGTTGACAGCGTGAAGCCTGAGATAAAAAAATATTGAGGTAACTGATATGAAATCACGGACTGCTCTCATCGTCGGCTCTACCGGCCTTATCGGCGGGCACTGCCTGCGCCTGCTTCTCGAGAGCGGCCTGTATGAGCGCGTGATATCCCTCACGCGCAGGCCTTCCGGCCTTACGCACGCGAGGCTCAAGGAGGTCCTGATCGATTTCGACCGTCTTGAGAGCCATGTTAAGGAATTCAAGGCAGACGACGTGTTCTGCTGCCTTGGAACGACCATCAAGAAGGCCGTGACCCGCGAGAATTTCACCAGGGTCGACCATGACTATCCGCTGATTGCCGCAAACACGGCATATTCCCGAGGCGCCCGCCGTTTCTTTGTCGTGTCGGCCATGGGGGCGTCGAGTTCCTCGAGAATTTTCTATAACAGGGTCAAGGGCAACCTCGAAAGGAACCTGAAAAAAATCGGATTCGACTCGCTGCATATATTCAGGCCCTCATTGCTTGTCGGCGAGCGGTCCGAATCAAGGCCGGGAGAGAAGATCGCGGCAGTGATAATGCGTGCGCTTGACCCGTTTTTTTTCGGGCCTCTGAAAAACTACCGCTCAATCAGCGCCGAAAAGGTCGCCCGTGCCATGATAAAACACGCAGCGTCGTCCGCAACGGGCGTATTTGTCCACGAATCAGGCCAGATGCAGGATTGCTGATACGCCGTATGCCGCCCGTCAATGAGCGGAACCGCTGTAATTGTCTTGCGATTTAAATCCATTAATTATATAATAAGGGAACCTCTATAAATTACATTTTGGATGTTCCCTTGTGGGCATAACCATTGGTTAAATCAGGTTTTATACCCCCACTAACTCCCCCTGTTAGGGGGAGAATCAAAGAGGGGGCAAAAACCTGCTTTATAGAGATGCCCATAAGAATATCTATCGGTATGCAGGAGGAAGGACGCCCGGCGTGGCCCTGGCATCCGCATAGGGAGGCGGTCATGAAAAAAACGGCAATCATGGCGATGATGTTTCCTGGTTTACTGGCGGCGTTGTGCGCATGCGGCCGGAGTGTTTCAATCTCTGAAATATGGGCGACACCCGGCGAACTGCGGGTGCCTGAATCCGTGCTTCATGACGCGATACGCAATGTTCTTTATGTTTCGAATATCGACGGCGTCCCGACCGGCAAGGACGGAGACGGGTTCATTTCGAGGATTTCAATGGAGGGCAAAATCCTGGATTTCAAATGGATTTCGGGAATGGACGCGCCCAAGGGGATGGCGCTAAGGGGAAACACTCTCTATGTGGCGGACATTGATCGGCTCCATGTGATGGATGCGTTGGAGGGTAAGATCAGGGAATCCTTCAAGGCGGACGGCGCTAAATTTCTCAACGACATCGCGGTTGATGATGACGGGGCCGTATATGTATCCGACATGCAGGCAAACAGGATTTACATCATGAGGAAAAGGTCCATCTCGGTATGGCTCGAATTCAAGGACTTCACCGGAATTAACGGCATGATTTTCAGTGACGGATCCATCTACGCCGGTTCGGAACAGGGGGTCCTCAAAATCAATCCAGCAGACGGGAAATACGAGCTCTTCATTCCGCTGACCGGGGGTATCGACGGTCTCAAAGCTTTCGACTGCGGGCGGTTTGTCGTTACCGACTGGAAGGGGAAGATACAGGTGATCGAGCAGGGAAAGAAGCCTCAGCTGCTCCAGGATACGACCGGGCGGAAGATCAATGCGGCAGACATTGAATACATCGCGGAGGAAAAAACGCTTCTTGTTCCCACTTTTTTCGACAACCGGGTCGTTGCTTACAGGCTGGATTGATCGATTATACTTGTAACCGTTATTTTGCCGAGTAGACGATATTGCCGCCGCAGATCGTGTATTCCACTTTGCCGCAGAGCTCCCTGCCGATGAAAGGGGAGTTCTTGCACCGTGAAAGCATGAACGAGTTGGTAATCGCGACTTTCGCTTCCGGATTGATGATGGTGATGTCCGCCGCCGCTCCCTTCGCGATGCGCCCGCGGTCTATCTTCAGTATTTTCGCCGGATTCAGGGTCACTTTTTCGAATGCCTGAAGATAACTGAAATTGTTCTCGCGCACCAGTATGGTGATGATCAGCGGCACGGCGGTCTCGAGGCCGACGATCCCGAACGGCGCATATTCCATTTCCTGCATCTTTTCATTGAGCGAATGCGGTGCGTGGTCGGTCGCGATCACGTCGATGGCACCGTTTCTCAATCCTTCGATGATGGCCCTGCGGTCGGCTTCTGTCCGAAGAGGGGGCTTCATCTTGGCCATGGACATCCATTCGGCGACTGCGTCGTCGGTGAGGGCGAAATAATGGGGTGCAGTTTCGCAGGTGACCTGCACTCCCTTGCGTTTTCCGGCCGCGATGATATCCACTGAACCGCCTGAAGAGACGTGGCAGACATGGAGCCTGCCCCCGGTGAGCCTGGTGAGCAGCACGTCGCGGGCGATCATGGTTTCCTCGGATTCCTTTGGTATGCCCTTGAGGCCGAGCAGGGTCGAATTGACTCCCTCGTTCATGATGCCGTCGTC
>ERZ795054.2857-NODE-2857-length-14152-cov-73.570831_pt1 | contig 14152 bp, 14 predicted proteins | sample MGYA00375138_ERZ795054 | MGnify/ENA primary metagenome ERZ795054 (study PRJEB30183, sample SAMN05720215) | anaerobic digester metagenome | isolation source: active sludge of municipal wastewater-treating anaerobic digesters | place: USA | collected 2014-12-23 ...
TCGACGACCAGCGGATCGTTGGCGCTTTCCAGCCCCTTGCCCAAGGCTTCCGGCAGCCAGACGGCCGGCGTGACCGGCACCGGCCCGCTGACGATGGCACAAAGCATGGCCTGAATTTCGTCGAGGCGCATCGCGTCGCCCTGAAAAACATCGGTTTCGAGAAGCTGTTCCAGGCGGTCGAGATCGCTGTCGCTGAGAGGATTGGGGTTCATTCGCGGTATCCTGAAAAATCTCCTTGAATCATAGCCGAATCCGCCGGTCTTAGCCGGCTGAACCTGACGAGAACCGCCATGCCGAAAATCGAGAAATCCGACGCCGAGTGGCGTGCCCAGCTGACCCCGACCGAGTACCGCGTCACCCGCGAAAAAGGCACCGAGCCCGCCTTCACCGGCAAATATTGGGACACCCACAGCGACGGCACCTACCGCTGCATCTGCTGCGGCGCCCCGCTCTTCCGTTCCGAAACCAAGTTCGACTCGGGCTGCGGCTGGCCGAGCTTCCACACGCCGAACGACGAAAAACTGATCGACGAACACGTCGACAAGAGCTTCGGCATGCTGCGCACCGAAGTCACCTGCCACGATTGCGGCGCCCACCTCGGCCACGTTTTCCCAGACGGCCCGGCCCCGACCGGCCTGCGTTACTGCATCAACTCGGCGTCGCTGAAGTTGGAGAAGGATGGGAATGATAGCGGCGGCAATATTCGAATCGCATCGAAGGCACCACAGAAATACTAATGGTATATTCGTCGCCTAGGCCACGTTCACCGGACTATAGATGGGAATCCACGACAGAGATTGGTACAAGGAAGAAGCCAAACAGCGGTTTCAATCTTCCTCTAGCTTGAAAGCGCGCCGCGAAAGCAAGGTTCGGTCGAAATTTGAGCAATACACCAACTCATTTCCAAGGGCGATGGGCAATCACACTGGGCGCAATTTCTTTCTAACCAACGTCCTCATTTGGCTAGGCTTGGGAGCACTCTGCTTTTCCTTGTTTACCTGGATCAGTGCGCCCAAAGTATCTGTCACGGGCGACAAAGTCGAAATAGTCATCCCCAAGGCGCAGGACGGGCATCACTACATTGATGGCGTTCTCAATGGCAAACAAATCCGTTTCATGATTGATACCGGCGCATCGTATGTATCGATTGGCGGAAATCTTGCAGCTCAACTTGGATTGGTTTCGGGCAAACCGACCAAGTTCGAAACTGCAAATGGCCCGGTAATTGGTCAGCTTTTCGAGAATCAGTCTATCAAGGTGAATGGTTTGGCAACCCCGCCGTTAACGATCGGAGTAATGCCCAACTCGCCCAACACGGCATTGCTTGGCCAGAACTTTCTGCGCCACGTGGAGTTGCTTCAGGTCGACAACAAGCTAATTCTTCGTGGCCGGAATGCTGTGCTTGCCTCCCAGTCACCGATGATCACAAGAGCCAAAACTTTAATGTATGCAGGATTGACGCTGCTATTGTTGGCTTGGCTATCGAGCTTTCTACTGAATGGCTCACGACAAAGGTCCTAGACGCGAAGTCATGTTCAGATGATTAACAAATCGTTGCCAACCTGACCTGCTCAAATCAACTGCGGAATAAACCGTAAAGCCGACCTACGGAGCGAAGTTCTGCTTTGGTCACAATTATTGATCCGGCCCGATGAAGTATAAATTCCGTCGCCCCGGCGCAGGCCGGGGCCCAGAGGCTCAAGCCACGCCAGCACTGGATACCGGCATTCGCCGGTATGACGGTTACTTCATATTTCATCGAACCGGATCAATAGTCAGAAGCCCCCCACAATCCGTCATTCCCGAGAACCACCCTGCACCTCCTCATAGCGCGGGCAACTGACCAGATGGTCGTTGACCATGCCTGCCGCCTGCATTAACGCATAGCAAATCGTCGAACCGACGAACTTGAAACCGGCGCGGGTCAGGGCTTTACTCATTGCATCCGATTGCATGGTCCTGGCGGGGACTTCGGTCAGCGATGAGCGGGCATTTTGCAGCGTGGCTCCGCCGACGAAGGACCACAGGAAATCGCTGAACGATTGCCCACCGGCGGTCAGCGCCAGATAGGCCCTTGCGTTCTGGATGGTGGCGGCGATCTTGGCGCGGTTGCGGATGATGCCGGGATCGGCCAGCAGAGTGGCGGCTTTCAGGTCGTTATAGCGGGCGATCCGGTGCGGGTCGAAGCCGTCGAATACCTGCCGGTAGTGCGCCCGCTTCCTGAGCACGGTGGCCCAGGAGAGGCCGGCCTGGGCGCCTTCGAGGATCAGCAGTTCGAACAGGGCGCGGTCGTCGCGTAGCGGCGTGCCCCATTCCGTGTCGTGGTATTCGCGGTAGAGGTCGAATCCTTCGCACCAGGGGCAGCGTTCCATCGTCATGTATCCGTCCGCAAAAAATAATGGCTCCTGCTATCCGCGTCAGGCCGGCTGCAACTGCCAGACGTGTTCGGTAGCAGGGCATTTGCCGCGCAGGCCGCCGGCAACCTCGGTGCTGGCGAGCAGCGTCGGTTTGTAATGCGGGCTGTAAAGATGGCGGATTTCGTCGGCGCTGACAGCAAACGGCGGGCCCTCCTGCAGGCTCTGGTCGTATTCGTAGGCGATCAGCAGTTGCCGGGCGCGGCCGGTGACGGCGGCGAGATGGTCGGCGTAGCGCTGGCGCATGGCTACGGGCAGCGCTACCAAGGCTGCACGGTCATAGACCGCATCGATTTGGCCAAGCTCGCTACCGGTCAGGTCAAAGATGTCGCCGCAGTAGATATCGAGATCTTCGACGGCAAATCGGGTCAGCGGCCCGGTCCGGGAAATGGCCGGTTGCAGTTCCATGTCTGCAAATAGCTGATCGACGGCGACCCGGCTCAACTCAACGCCGACCACCCGGTAGCCGGATTCCAGCAACCACAGGATATCGCGCGTCTTGCCGCACAGCGGCACGAGAACACGGCTCCCGGCCGGCAACGACAGTGCGCCGAAATGCTCGAGCAACAATGGATTGAAATCATCTTGGTGAAAACCGATTTCACTTTTTTCCCATTTCGCGTGCCAAAAGCTTGCTTCCATCGTTTACTCCCTGGTCAGTCGTTTGGTGGGTCGCCGGCGGGCAGCGAACCGCGTTCCTGCATGAAGCGCCCCGGCGGCACGCCGAAGGCGCGCTTGAACATGGCCGAGAAGGCCGCCGGGCTGGCATAGCCCAGTTCCGTCGCGACGGCGCCGCACGGGCGGCCGCGGCCGATCAGGTCGAGCGCTCGCGCCAGGCGCAATTGCTGGCGCCAGGCGCCGAAGCTCATTTTCAGTTCGCCGGCGAACAGCCGGGCCAGCGTCCGTTCGCTGGCGCCGACGCGGGCCGCCCACTCGGCCAGCGACAGCGGGGAGGCGGGATCGTCGATCAGCGCGCCGCACAGCGTCTGCAGGCGGCGGTCGGACGGCAGCGGCAGACCCAGCGAGAGCGGCGGTGCCCGACCGATCTCGGCGAGCAGCAGGCGGATCATCAGGTCGCGGCGCGTTTCGTCGCCCGCCTCGACACTGCTGATCGCCTCGACCAGCGTCCGCATCAGGTCCGAGACCTCGATCACGGAACAGGCGTGGAGAGGCAGCGGTGCCGCTGCAGCGGCGACATAAACTGTGCGCAGCTCGACCTCGCCGAGTGCGGCGACCTCGTGCTCGATGTGCGGCGGTATCCACACCGCGCGAAACGCCGGCGCCAGCCAGGCCATGCCGGCTGCCGCGATGCGCAGCGCGCCGCGCAGCGGAAAGGCGAGTTGCGCCCAGTCGTGGCTGTGCAGCGGCACGCGCACATCGGGCGGCAGACGGCGCTGGTTGACGGTCAGCGGTTCATCCGGCGTCGGCGCCCGACGCGGACAGGGGTCGAAAGGCAAGTGTGTCAGCATTGCGATAATTTTTGTCTGATTATCGAATATACGTCAATAGCCGGCCGCTTAAACTGGGCTGCCGGATAAACCGCTTGCCGACCGATGACCGCCGAAGTTCTCCCCTCCCCCGCGCCCCGCGATATCGAGACCATCTCGCTGATCGGCTTCGTGCACGGTGTCTCGCACTTTTTCCACCTGCTGCTGCCGCCGCTGTTTCCATGGCTGATGCCTGAATTCGGCCTGAGCTTCACCGGCATCGGGACGACGATGAGCGTCTTCTTCATCGTTTCCGGCATCGGCCAGGCGGCGGCCGGCTTTCTCGTCGACCGCTTCGGCGCCGTCCGTGTGCTGGCCGCCGGCATCACCTGCTTTGCGCTGGCCGGCGTCGTGCTGCATTTCGCCACCGGTTACGCCTCGCTGGTCGCCGTCGCCGCGCTCGCCGGCCTTGGCAACAGCGTTTTCCACCCGGCCGATTTCACGGTACTGAACCATCGCGTGTCGCCGCCGCGGCTGGGCCATGCCTTTTCGGTGCACGGGCTGTCCGGCAACCTCGGCTGGGCGGCGGCGCCGATTTTCCTGACCGGCATCGCGGCGGCCGCCGGCTGGCGCAGTGCGGCGCTCGGCGCCAGCGTCGTCGCCCTGCTCGCCCTCGGGTTGCTGCTGTGGCGCCGGGAGGCACTGGCCGATACGGAACCGCACACCGCCAAGGCGGCCGGCGACGCCGGGCCGACCTTCGCCTTCCTCGGCTCGAAAGCCGTCTGGCTGTGCTTCCTGTTCTTCCTGCTGATCACCAGCGCTTTCGGCGCCATCCAGAATTTCGCCAGTCCGATCCTGCAGGCAGTCTACGGCCTTTCGCTGACCACCGGCGCACTGGCGCTGTCGACCTACCTGACCGCCGGCGCCGCCGGCATCGTGCTCGGCGGCTTCCTGGCCCAGAAGCAGGCGCAGGATCTGCTGATCGCACTGGCCCTCGGTGTCGCCGCGCTGCTCGCGGTGCTGCTCGCCAGCGGCTGGCCACCAGCCTGGAGTGTCCTGCCGCTGATGGCCGGCATCGGCTTCTGCACCGGCGTCGCCGGGCCGTCGCGCGACCTGCTGGTGCGCCGCGCCGCCACCGCACGCTTCGGCAAGGCGGCCTACGGGCGCGTCTACGGCTTCGTCTATTCCGGCCTCGACCTCGGGCTGGCCACGGCGCCGCTGATTTTCGGCGGCCTGATGGACGCGCGCCGCTTCGGCGAAGTGTTGATCGGCGTCGCGCTGCTTCAGACGCTGGCCATCTTCAGCGCACTGCGCGTCGGCAAGACGGCCTGAGTCCGCCTGCTACGGTCGACCGGCAAAAAAGGGCAAAAACCGAAATCCGGGCGCTACAGGCCGCGCGCCCAGGCCGGCCGCAGGTGGGCCGCGGCGGGCGCTGCAATGGCCTGCCGTACCTGCGCGAGCAGCCGTTCCTTGTCGGCACCCAGCGTGCCTTTGAGGACCAACCAGTTGGAGGCGTGGTCGCTGCGGAACACCGTGCGCTTCAGTTCCAGAGCCGACAGGAATTGCTCCATTTCGACGAAGAGTTCGTGCTGGTCGAGCGGCGCCCATTCGGGAAACCCGGCGCGCAAACGCTGCTCGCCCTGCGGGAAGCTGACGACCAGCGTCGCCAGGTATTCCGGCTGCGTGGCGTTGGCGAGTCGGGCCGAATTTTCGGCATGCTGGCGGCTGTAAATCCTGCCGCCGAGGCCGTTCAAGATCATCACCGAGCGGGTGATGCCGGCGGCCCCGAGCTTGTCCAGCGCCTCGCACGTGGTTTCAAAGGTTTCACCCTTGTTGACCGCAGCCAGTACCCGGTCGTCGCCCGATTCGGCGCCGACATAGACCATGCTCAGGCCGGCCGCGGCGAGTTCGTCAATTTCCTGCTGCGATTTCTTGCGCAGGTTGCGCGGCAGGCAGTAGCTGGAGATGCGCCGCACCGCCGGCATGTGTTCCCTGATCGCGGCGAGGATGGTCAGCAGGCGGCGGGTCGGCAGTACCGTCGCGTCGCCGTCGGCGAGGAAGACGCGGCGCACCTGGTCGCCGTAGCGCTGGCCGGTCAGGCGGATGCTTTCGATCACCTCCGCTTCGTCGCGCGCCCGGAATTTCTTCTGCGGCGAGGTATAGCTCCCGTATGGCGGTAAAATCTGCTGACCATAATATGTATGACTGACTGAAAATAACGCATGTAACCAGTGTTTTCGATTTGTGTGGATACTATTGCATGACATTTCTGGTTGATTTTGTACTTTAATTGCCCTCAAACGAGGCTTTCTGGGTAATTTTCTGACATTTCTATGCACCAGAGGAATCGATCTCGGTTGACTACCGAATTGCATCTCACTAAGCGGCGAGTACCCGATTTCCGGCTACGACAGAACGTTGCACATTGCAGACTTAGACGTCGGGTATGCGAAGGGTTCGGCGGCTGCCGGCCACAACCGGCCCATCGTGTGCCCTCTGAAGCAGTCATTTAAGTGGCAGCTGTAATTTGGAACCTGCCGGAAGCGTCCTTTGTGCCAGAGCACTATAAGACCAGATCGACTCGACCGGCAAATACCTGCCAGAGCCGAACCATGGCATAGGTATCGAGTTTGCAATAGGCAAGCAGCTGTTCGCTGATGAGTTGCTTCCTTGCGCTGGTGGTTTGCGGATGCAGGGCTTCGAGAAATGCTTCCATCGCCATACCACCATCCTTGACGCCGTCGAGGTCGCTGTATTTCAGATCTGGCACGACGGCCGGCAGCACGGCCTTGATGCTCCAACTGCCCTGTTGGCTGGGGTGGTAGTAACGCTCGCGTGCAATCGGCAGCAGGTCGACGATGCGCTCGTTGATGGCCAATAACACGTCGCGTTTAAGGGGGAACCGATCCGCCAGTTCGCTAATGCGTGAGCGTTCGAACGCAGCGTTATACACAAATACCGGGAACGGTACGTCACCACAAAGCCAAATCAATTCGTCGGCAAAGCGTGCGGATGGGTCGCCGCCGGATAGATCAAGAAATTCGGCATGCTCAAGCCCACCGTGAGCAGTAACCGTATGTAAGCTGAATTGAAATGGAATTTGCTGGTATGGGCGGGTCCCTGCCCAGATCGGCACGGGAAACTGGATGGTCTCGAAATCGAGGAACAATGCAGGAAGGGGGTACGCCGCTAGGTCGGCAGCGGCGCCTTGGGCATCAAAATAAGGCAGGTTGTCGAGCGTATGCCTCTTGACTCGCAGTTGCCGGTCATTGAGCAGATCGTCGGGAACATTGCGCAGGTCATCAATGCCGGCATCGGCAAGCTCGCGTGCCTTGGCCGATGAAAAACGTGGCAGCCAGAACACGGGATATTCGGGCTTTGGCTTGTCGCGGCTGCAATACACGTAGAAGCCGCATTCGAACGGTTTGTCGCAATGCCCCCCTATTGTGATGAGCGGCTCTTGAGGCTGCTCGGTCACCTCCCGCGCCCGGGTGACCCAAGCCAGCACTTCATCATTTCGTGCCAATGCCTCGTCAGTGAGATCGTTTGCCTTGAGCAAGCCTCTGTAATCATTTTCGCCGGGGTAGACCCAAGAAGTGTCTATATGCGCAAGCGATACCTTGGTCAGCGGGATACCGGCGGCTTTCGCAACATAGGCTTGGACGGCTATGTCATCACGGTGGTAATCCTTGACCGAGCCCGAAGACTTTACCTCGATCATCTGCCAGGACAGTTCGGTCGGCGAATCATTGGGAAGCATCACGTCGGCGAATGCGAGCGCACCGCCACCCGAAAAGCCAGCCTCAAAGACAGGTTGGTGTTGCTTGAGGAGTTCGGCGCTTCGGGCAAAGGCCGCCGAAAAGCCTTCCTTCTCGAAGTCGACCAGAACACCTTCGGCTCTTGGATCAAACAGGTTTCGCGCCAACTCACCAACTTGGTGCCCGATCTGAAAGCGATGCTCCGCCTGGTCGGAATCCGCGCGCAGGTCTGGCCGATGGATTTCCAGCCAGAGGCGCTTCTCGCATTGGCGTAGGGCCATCAGTTTTGATTTCGAGAAATTCCGCATCGAAGTCTAGTTCCAGGAAGGGTGATCTATTCAGTTGAGCCGCAGGGACTGCGGTGGGATTAAAGAATGATAATTGAGCTTCTCGCTTGCAACCGTTTTTCAATAGCACAGATGAGGCGACGGGAAAAGGAGCAAGGACAGAAGTGCTTGCATCAGTACTCCGAATTCATACGATGAACTCGCATGTTCTGGATAGCTCAGAGCGCAGACATCTAGATCGGTTGACAGGCAATTGTCATAGAAGGTATCGTTGTTTTGCATTCTGAATACTGGGAGGACGTCGGTTCCTTCGGCACGGAGCGCAGAGCGGCAAAATTTTAACCGCTATCTAATTCTTTCGTAATTTTCAGATCCATTGATTGCTCGGCTGCCATAAGAACCGACATGATTCTTGCATGAGGAAAGACCCAATGTTATGTCTCGCCTGCGGTTCAGCTAATCCTGAAACAGGGAAGTTTTGCGAGGAGTGTGGGGAAAAGCTTTCCGTGTTGTGTCCGACATGCAGTTCGAGTATTGAGCCTTCCCAGCATTTCTGCGAGGCGTGTGGCGCAACGCTTTCAAAAAAATGTCCTAACTGTAACGCTTTAAATTCATCTACCCAGCGATTCTGCGAAACGTGCGGAACAAACCTCTCTGATGCAGACTTGCTTAGCCCCCGGCAAAGTCATCGTGCGATAGAGGTAACAATTGGCGAAGAGCACGCTGATGGCATGCCCCCACGGACGTCTTCGCCGAGAAGTGATGTGCCTTCTCCAGCCGGCACCATGCATGACGAAACACCGATTCAATCCCAGGCTTCGGTTGTCGCCAAAGCAGACGATATGGCCTTGTCCCCAAGGGAGTATTTTAACCCCTCGCCACCAGGTGAAGAGGTTGCTCCTAAGGAGCAGTCTTCTCAACCACCGGTCGGCATGAGGAAGCTTGTCAAGAATTTGGCCATGATCTCGGCTACCGTTGCCGTTCTTGGCTTTTTTGCTTTCAAGCAGTTTTCGAATGAGCAGTTATCGGTCGTTGCATCAACCCCTCACGCCACACCAATTGCAGTTTCTCCGGCCCCCATAGCCCCGCCACCGAAGAGTGTTTCCGAGCAGACGTCGCCGCTCCCCCCCGATCCAGAACGAAGTGCAGTTTTGTCGCCTGATGTTGCTCCCGCGGCTTCGATGAATATTTCTGGACGTGAAGAGCCGAGCGATTCGGATAGATCAAGCGTCCCAATGGCCCAGCCAAAAGTGGTTAACCCGATAGCAAGTGAAAAAAGTAAGGCGCATATTGATTCGATTCTGGTGGCTGCGATACCGGGTGATATGGTTCGCATTTTGAACTCTGTCGATCAGATTCAAAAACTCCCGCTTCCGCAGCGCGGAGACAGGAAGGCCGCTCGTTTGGCAAACGACGTTGCGCTCGCTGCGATACAAACCGGTGATTTTGATACAGCAGTTAGGCAGCTTCGAACGGCGGTGGCAGCCGATCCAAGTGATCAAGAGGTGATCAACAATCTCGCTTATGCGCTAATCAAGGCGGGAAGATCTGAAGAAGCACTTGACGCTTCCATGTTAGCAGTAACCCTTAGTCCATCGAGGTCAAGTGCTTGGTTCAATTTAGGAGAAGCTCTCGCCATTCTGGATCAACAGTCACGTGCCGTCTCGGCCTATGTGATTGCATATAGATTTTCGAAGAATCCCCAGCGGACAAAAGATACCTTGGCAAAACAGGCTAGTGAGGGATCAGAATCCAGCCAGCTTGCCGCTAGGAAGTCTATCGAGATCATCGACGCAATTCGCTGAGGCTAAACACCTATGCCGCACCCGCGTTTTGGCCATTTTTATCGGCAGAACTGATGTCTGCCGGATAAGTTTTGAGGAGTAGATGAATGACTAGATGTATGAAGTGTGGATATGAACTGGCAGTGGGCGCTAATTTTTGCCCTGAGTGTGGGCTCAAAACGGAGCGCCGTTGTTCAGCCTGTGAAGCGGTTGTTAGTCTGTCAGCGAGGTTCTGCGGTCAATGCGGCGTCAAGTTGGCAGATATCGAGTCTGGCGGAACAACAACATCTGTAGAGAACCAACGGACCAAAGGGGCACCAGCGCCAACACCCAAAAAAGCTACCGAAGGAGAGTCAGTCCCCGTTGTGCCGCTTTCCGATGTTTCGTTTGTTGTTTTGTCTGCGGGACTCGGTTCTGTTCAGGATATTTGCGACGAGAACGAATGGGAACCCGACAACCAGAAAGTGGTTCTTGCAGGCATTCAACAAGCGCTCCAAGATCGGAAAACCTCACTTGTTGAGTCCGCCAGAGCTTGTCGTTGGATAAATCACTCAGACGCCACATATGTTTTTTTTACATTGGACAATACTGGGTCTGGCTTTCGGGCTGCTCTGACTAGAGATAAGCACAAGGATATTCAGTTTCGAGCGACGTCAAAAGAATTGCTTGATGAACTCACGGCCAGATATTCCATATGCCGTTTATCAAGAATCGATATATCCATTCTGAGTGTATTCCAAGGAGCAGCCCCGTCAGTAGCGGATTTCCAAGAAAATGACGATGCGGGCGAAATTGCTAGGGCTATCGAAAGTGGTGTGGAGATCTGCTGCTTTGACAAAGGACAGAATGCGGTGACCTACTCATCATGGGACTGCGACGGAGAAATTGACGAGGGGTTCCTTGACGATCCGGATGACAAGGACTGGCACTTCAAGCCATCTATGCACCCGTTTCTTCAAAAACTCAAAGTAAGAATTTCGTCCTAAATCAACGGCAACCTTCCATCAAAAGGAGTCAGGGAATGGCAATTATTTACTTTGCAGTCCAATACAAGTATCGCAAGGTTGGTTCGCCCTCTTGGACCTCGACGAGGTTTTCCGGCAGTGTGAAGCAGCAGAGTGAAACTCTTGTCATGCAACTGCTCCGGGATAAGCACAAAGGGTCTGAGGTGACGCTGACTGAACTGAAGTGGAAGTAATGACCAGTGCGTTTTCTCGCCGTACCTCTATCGCCGCTGGCATGAAGATTGATGACCGTCCGGTGGGCAAATGTTGACGGCTATTGCGAAGGGCAAGGCTGGGCGTATCAGCGTGCCTGGCAACGCGGACAACATCAGTTGGCGGGAGGTCTTTCGGCGCAGCGAAGATTTGCTTACGGCGGTTTTTTTCGGCCGCCTCCGCTACCTATCTGATACTGGTGTCGGCCGAGTGCTCGGCCTATTAGTTGGCCGCGAGGCAGCCGACGGCTTGGGTACGCTGGAAGATGTGGAGTTCTGGCCTCACCTCACCGGACTGAAGGACCGTTCGTGGGTGGAGCCAGATGTTCTCCTCCACTTCCAGAAGGGCCTTGTGCTTATTGAGGTAAAACCACCGTTTGGCGGCTCGCAGAGTCTCGAGCAATGGAAGGCCGAGGTGCATGCGCTTGTTGCTGAGTCCCGGAACGGGGAGCGCACTCTGCCTGGAATCGTTCACTTTTTGGCGCTTGGTCGAAATGGCCGGCTTGCGGACGTACATGACGCGGATGATTTCGACACATGGGGTTGTTTCGATCTGTTCATCCATACCCGCGAGTGGGAGGCGATTCTTGCCGCAATTCCGGACTGGGCGAGTGAGTGCTCTCGGGCCGATAAGGCAATATTTGAGGACTGGATGCGAGCGTTTGAGCTGTTTGGCTTGCATCAAGATATCTCTCGCAGCTGGCGTGAGCTGTTGGTGTGGGACGCACCACTGTTGTCGCTGACCCCGCTCTCCTGGTGGACAAAGGATGGTATGAATGCAACCGAACAAGATGCCCCTGCCCACGCAAATCAAACCGAGCCGTGGTTCTCACTGCTCCAGTACGTCCGTAATAATTCTTTGGAGCTAGATACATGGACCTAAATCTGACGCAAGCCGAGCAACTGGTGTCGCAAGTTCAAACCGCCCACAGGCTTGCGGTCGGCTTCTATCAGCGCATCCTCCCGCAATTGGAGACTGTTGCTGGCGCATTGGATATGCAGTTCTGGTACTGGAAGCCAGCGTATACGAGCCGCCCCTGCTCTTCGGCTACATCGCCAAACAAATCATGGAAATGGGATCTGCTTCCCCTTTTTGCATCACAGCATGCGTATTGGCGCATTGCGGGAGAGCAAGCACAGGAGGGCGACACCGCCCTCGTCTTCAACCTTTGCATCGACCAAGATTTCAAGCCTGAAAGACGTAAGCTTCTGGGCATCAAAGGGCAACCGGATCCCTTAGCCATGAAAGGGGTTGCAACTGCGGAAATTTTTCTTATTCGATGTTTTGCAGACAGCGAACAACCTTTCCATCGGTTATGGGAAGAAATCACTTGGCCTGAAGATGCTGGCGAAGGTTGGCAGATAGCCAGCCCGACGATGAATGTTTGCAGGCTGACGTACTCGCTCGCGCAGTTCATTGCCGAACCGCAAAGTATCATCGGCAAACTGAAAGGTTTTCTTGGTTGATGTACCTAAGGTGTTGCGCCGGAGAGCATAGCCATACAGTGACTGCATTTGCCTGCAACCAGCCGTTAAAGCGATGATGGTGCCAAAGACCGCTTGGGGTCGGGTACTGCCGCTCACCGGTCATGCCGGCCTAGTTGGTCAAAACGAATCGAAATCACTGGCAGTGTTGGATTGGACCGAGGGATTCTTTGTAGAACGCGGTTTGCCATCCGCTTGTCCCAAAGATTCGAGTCAGCTTGTCCGAGAAGGATTTTGGCGGTGTGGCGTCGCGCTTGAGCAGTCGATTTGCACCGGTGACCTATAAGCGGCGGTCAGCAATACTGGCGACGCGCTATCCGTGTGTAGCATTTTGGCGAGGCGCTTAGGTAGGCCGACATTGCGCCGGTCAGCGGCTTTAGCTCTTGCAACGGCATCAACAAGATACCTATGACTACCAAGGAGAATAATCTCGTTCTGAGCCCTAGTTAGGGCGGTATAGACTAGGCTGCGATCGATCAAGCATGGCGAAGATGTCAGGCAAATTACGACCCGCCGCCACTGTGAGCCTTGAGACTTATGGACTGTCAGCGCATAGCCAAGCTCGAGGCTGTCTAGCAGGCCTTCATGCATTGGTCGCGTTACCCCGTCATCCCATTCAATCCAGCCCAATACCGGCAAAGCGTCGTCTGTTCCATCCAGTGAAGGTGCATCAGGCACTTCTACCAGGCGCCCGAGGGAACCGTTTTGGATGCCTAAATCCCAGTGGTTCCTCGTGCAAATAATCAAGTCGCCCTCGTAAAACCCAGTGTATTCCCACGTATCGTGCTCGAGGTTCCAGAGCCGTAGCGGCTTTCTGCCAAGCGACAGTTCTTTCTGAATCAGCTCATTGATGCTGCGTGCAACACGGCGTGTAGCACACAAGACCACCGTGTCATCGGCTTGCTCAAGATAGAGGTCTGCGCCAAGGCGGGCCAACTTTGTTTTGGCTGTCTCGATGAAACGAACCTCATCCGAGAACTGGTCCAGGGATGGGAACTTCCCGTTCTTGACTGAATCCGCAACGGTTGCAATGGCTCCGCCAAAGCGCTTCGCCGTTTTTAGTTCGACGCGCGGAATCTCCGGCCGCTCTGCAAGGCAATGAAGGATCAAGCCGGGTCCGACCGGCGGCAGTTGATTGGGATCGCCCACCAAGATTATCTTCGTGGTTTCTTCGATAAGCCGGGTGGCGCCACTGAAACTGATGAGATCCACCATTGAGGCCTCGTCAATCACCAGCGCTATTAGAGGTGGCCCCGCGCAGTTGGACAGAAATTCGGTTTTCTTAAGTGATTTCTCTGCGGGTTAAGCCGCTACGGCGAGTAGCGGCGAGGTGAAGTAGGCCGTATCCGGGGTTTTCCCGTCAAGTGTGGAATGCGGGCGGCGACGATTGTAGAAATCAAAGTAGCGGGTCAGCGCCTGCCGGACCTCGGAAACGGTGTCATGGCCGTGCAGGTAAATCTCCTCGTACTTGACTGATTTCCACAGGCGCTCGACGAAGACGTTGTCCCGCCAGCAGCCCTTGCCATCCATGCTGACCTGAATGCTGCGTTCCTGAAGCAAGCCAATGAAGGCCGAACTGGTAAATTGGCTACCCTGGTCGGTGTTCATGATTTCTGGTCTGCCGTATTTCATGATTGCTTCTTCCAGGGCATCGACGCAGGGATCAGCGGTCAGACTGTTCGACAGGCGCCAAGCCAGCACCCGACGGGTGGCCCAATCGAGGACGGCGCTCAGATAGACGAAGCCCCGGCGCATCGGGATGTAGGTCGTATCCATGGCCC
>ERZ795054.2860-NODE-2860-length-14136-cov-4.566153_pt1 | contig 14136 bp, 20 predicted proteins | sample MGYA00375138_ERZ795054 | MGnify/ENA primary metagenome ERZ795054 (study PRJEB30183, sample SAMN05720215) | anaerobic digester metagenome | isolation source: active sludge of municipal wastewater-treating anaerobic digesters | place: USA | collected 2014-12-23 ...
AGGAGCAGATCCAGTGCGTGCCATTTTGGGTTTAGCTTTGGCATTTTGTTTACCAGTCCGTATGGCCTGAGCAACTGAGATCAATTGTTCGATGTGACTGGTGTCACGGCCGATCATCCTCAAGACATTCAGATCTTTCTGGGCTTGAAGAAGATAACTGTTCAAGTGCCAGATCGGCCACTGAGCCATCTCGTGGTACTTCGTCCCTACGTCTTTTGAGTATTTCATTGTCGAGCATATCCGTTTGTCGTTCGTTGAAGGTAAAGCCTTTGAGCTTAGCAGTGACGAGCGCAGTGAGTAGCCCGTCTGCTGTTGTGGTTGTTCGTATCAGCTGGATTGTTTTGAGATGATCCTCCATGTGGCTTAGAGCGGTTTTAAGGCGTTCTTTGGAACTAGAGGTTGCCATTCTTGATCTCCAGCTTGGCTTGAGCCAGCCAGACCGGTTCAAGGTCCCATTGGACTGTGATGCCGCGTACGTTGCGGCCGTGTTTCCAGATCTGTTCAAGGTGCAGCTTGTGGTGCTTGAGCAGACTGGCGAACTTGTGTGGGCTGCGGGGCATATTACCGATGCACCATTCCATTACGACAAACAAGTCATCGCGGGTGAGCTTGGTCTCGCCGTTGACGACTAGATCAATGAGCAGTTCCTTGAACGGCTGGTAACGAACTGTGTCCAGCGGGCTGAGGGAGGATGCGTTGGCAGGCAGGTGGTCCCAGAGGAACTGAAGGTCTCCTGCTAAGAGGTGATCACTTACGGTGTCGATCGCTGTACGACTGATATTGATCATGTTGTCGCGAGCACTGGAGATCAGTGGACGACGAGCACGGTCCTGATCAGCTGGGTATTGAACCAAGAAAGCGTAGAAACTGGTTAGCTCAGCTGGGATATCGATGTCGATCTCCGTGGCTGTGAGCTGGATGGCTTGAGTTTGGTACGGGCCCACGTTGAAACGACGGTCATCAGGTGCGATCTCGACGGCTGCTGTTTTGTTCGAGGCGAAGATCATGGACGAGTAGTTCGTGGCCATATAAGGCGGCGAGTACATGCGACGAATAGAAATCGTAGGTTCTACGATCAAGTTCTTGAGCTTGGCCGTGATCTTGTTGTGGTACATCGACTTGCCTGACTCGATCTCGTCGATGAACACTACGAACTTGTTCTCCATGAAGCCAGTGAACTCAGATTCCAGTTCTTCCATGCGCTTGCTGACCACGTTCGGTTCACCAAGGAGCGGAGTGATGATCTGGTGGAACAGAACACCTTTGCCCGTGCCTTGAGTACCCTGCCAGATCCACGCTGTGCCCGTGCGGTCACGCTTCTGCACGATGCACGCGAGCCAGTTGTAGAAGTGGTCGATCGTGGCTGGGTCTTGCCCTAGGACATGGGAGACGACTTTGTGGATCGTCTGGGGTGGAGCTGGGGTCTTAGGCAGCTTGGTTAGTTGAGCGTACTCGCTAGGTTGGAAAGTGTTGAGCTCGAATAACGAGGGGTCGACTACGGAGGTGGAGTGTGGCTTCCAGACAATGTTCCAGTCCGGGATGCACTCGCCAAGGATCTGACCGTGTTGTTTCATGTACTGGCGTAGTTGTGACTCGTTCTTCGCCATTGCGAGGTTTAGCTGCTTAGAAGCGGAGTCGTACGAGCCGTTGTAATAGTTGGAGGTCCTGAAGTCCCTGAACGCGAGGTGGATTATCCCTTTGGAGTTAGGCGTGTAGTTACTAGCAGCCTGCTGTACGCGAGCCCAGTACTCGGGGAGCAGGTCCTGTGTGAGATACGCTGGCTCACCTTTGAAGTTGAGGATGAACTTGGGGTTGTCCTCGGGGTGGTAGTACGCCCACGAGTCACCGCCGTTAAGATTGAAGTATACAAAGCCACGCTCCGTTTTCATTTCGGTAATAGTTGCTGAGTCCGGGTTCACCATGTACTCGGTGCTGCCTTCGAACTTGTACTTAACTGCTTTCTTTTTTGGTTGTCCTGACGCGACACGTAATTCAGAGACGCGTTGATCCTGACGCTGACGTAGTGCTTCGCGCGTTGGGATTGGGTACGGCAGTGTGAGCAGTGCGCGCTTCTTCTTGATGAAGGTGATGCGCTTGTTGTTCGGGAAAGGATCTTTGATGCCTTTACCCAGAGACGGCGGCGCGATGTACAACAGCTTGTCGTTCTGACATGTCGTAGTGTCCAGAGGCCAGCGCAACGAGTTGCCGGTTTTAGTCAGTTCAAGCTGGCCAGCAATAGTTGGCGTGCTCAGGTTGAGATCCATCAGCCAGTACTTCAAGAGCTGAGGATGCTGGGGCTGGTCGAGTTTCATAAAAACATGGCACCGGAAACCAGTGTTAGCTTCCACGCCCATGCTGGAGGACCACTGAAGAATGTAATCAGTATCTCCGCAGCCGATGTCTTCGAGGAATAGGTCGACAGTTTGGTAGCCCTCGATACCATCAAGGTCGAGGCAAATCCAATCGGTCTTTTGTTCTGGGTTGGTTGTGCCCTTGCGCGACTCAACTAGCAGTGGGCGACTGAGTTCACCCTTTACCATGCACCGGCCAGATTTGGCGTAACGGTTCATGAGGGTGCAGAGGTCATTCAGGGTGTTGGGGTTTTCTTCGTAAGAGGTTACGTCGTACACGAAAGGGTAGCTGTGCTTGATGAGCTTACCCGCGTTATCCAGTTCGTATGCTTTGTTGATCGGCTTGTCCGCAGACAAGAAGAATATCCGCATGATCAAAGTCCTTGGATGAGTTTGTCGTTGGTGCCGGGTGTGCTTTCGATTAAGAGCTTGGGATCACAGTGTAAAACTTCTGCGATCTTTGAGAGCGTTGCCATGTGCGGATACAGCTCGTGGCCATTCTCGATCTTTGAGAGCGTTGCCATGGTGATGCCAGCTGAGTGAGCAACATCGAGTTGAGTGAGCCCGAGCACCGCTCGTGCACGCTTGATTTTCAGACCGTTGGTTTTCATTCCTAGCAAACTCCATGATGTACAGTGTTGGAGATCAAAGTGTACATCTATATTTACACAACTACAATGACCTTTTTCAAATGCTAGGAATGCTAGAGTGCTAGGACAAAGTCCCCGTGGCAGTAGGTCTCTAGTACTTCTAGTACTTCTAGCAAAATAAATACTATAAAATAAAAAAATAAATTTATAATACTATTAATCATTTTCTTAGTTATTAGTAGAGAGGTTTAGGCCCGTGCTAGTGATAGGTTTGCTAGGAATTGGAAAGTGCCCATGTTCCTCAGGCCCTGTCCCGCGCAGCGGGAGCACGGCAAAAAAGGGGAGTGCACGAGGCACTCCCCAGTATTCGTGGAACGATGCTCGCTCGCTACGCTCGCGAGCATCGTGCTTAGAAGCGTCCTGCTTCAATCATCTCGCGGAACTCGTCCGAGTGTTGCTCTTCGAACTCGTTGATCCACTCGTTGATTTGTTTTACGCCTTCATCGATCAGTGGCACTGCACCGAGATCTGCGATGCGACGTGTCTTGATCACGCGAGAGAGCAGTTGGTTTTTTGCTTTCTCCAGTGCTGCTACCGACTTGGTCGCGAGCTGGTACTGGACGAAAGGTGCGAGTGCGTCGAGTGCGTCTTCGTCACCGTCTTCCAGTCCTTGGAAGGTTGAGGTGATTTCAGGTGCTGCTTCGAGCAACGCTGCACGCTCTTGCTTGTCTTGCAGTTCATGCATGGTGAGGATTGTCTTCTCATCAGTGCCTGCTGCTTGAGCGAGAACTTTCACAAGTTCTTTGTCCAAGGTCTGTGCCTTGGTGATCATGAAGTCGAGCATTTCGCTGAACGACAGCGGGTAGTCCCACTTCGTTGTGGCGATGGTCTTCAGTTCTTGCTGCGCGAAGTCGTACACGCGGTGGAGTTTGTTGGCGAGCACGAGTGGTTCGTCGGTTACTTCAAATCCCATGAGCTTTTCGATCTCGCCCGCTGCACGAGAGTTCTCGTCGATCTCGTTGCGTTGTTCGAGATCGGTTGATGCGTACTCGTTCTCGGTGTTACGCACGAGACGAGAGCGGTTGCGCATGTCCTGACGGATGGCGCCGATGGTGCGTGCCATGGTTGAGTGGGTAACTGCACGCAGTACTGGTACACGAGCTTCGTTGGACAGGTTTGCTACAACAGTGTTGAAAGATTTCATGGTTGTGTTTCCTTTTCGGTTGGGGTTGGGTTGTTAAGCAGCACGGTTAGCGAGATTGCTAACCAGTGTTTCGATCTTGGCTGGGTCAGCTTCGATCTGTTGCACGAGTGCTACAACAGCACGTACGAGCAATCCAGCGTCTACGTTCAGATTGAAATCTGAGTAGCTGTAGTTCAGTACTGAGTTGCCTTCGTCATCAGAGACTGCGAACACAACTTCGGAAGCGGTAGTTGAGATTTTCATTTGATTAGTTCCTTGTGTTGAGATCAGTGAGAAGCAGGATTGCTTCAGCTACTGTGATGTCACCGTTGTCGAGTTGTTCCTCAAGGGAGATGAGGAACTCTTCCGGCGACTGGTGAAGGTCACCAGATTCGAGATCGAGTACGTAGTCCTCTACGCACTCAAAGATCATTGCGGCTTGCTCTTGCGAGCAGGCTTTTGGCTCGGTGGCTCGCACCGAGATTTGAAGGGGTAAGCAGCGACGAGTTCGTCTGCTTGCTTAAGGAGGAGTTTGACGCGGATGAGTTCGATGATGTTCATGCGATTCTCCGTGCTGCACGGTTAGTGAGTGAGTCCAGTTCCTTGGCTGCACGCAGCCAGTCCTTGTGTTGGATGAGTTGGTCGAGGATTACTTCCATTGTAATCCGGGTGCGTTTTATGAAGCGCTTCGTAACAACGATCAAATGCTGAGGGGACATTGCTGAGTACCTCAAGTTACGTGGGTTGGATGTTGCACAAAGAAAACAAGAAGCGCGGCAACGCCGCGCTTGCTTTTAGGGGACGTACCGATCCAGTTCTTCTGGACATGTCCATTGAACTGGGAATAGTCGGTTGCACTCACTGCGTAAGTGGCTATGAGCCACTGTGAGCGCATTGGCGAGGATGCGATCCTCGTTGTTCTCGGCTGCTTCACGCAGGTCGAGAAGTTTCTGCATTGCTAGCAGATAATCAGCGAAAGCACTCATGGCTTAGTACCTTTGAGCTGAGGGGTTAGGTTCCAGAACCTGCCCGGAAAATAGGTCGTACCCTCGATGTAGCCGATGGCATGACGTGCTGCGGAAGTGAATCCTGAGCACATTAGTCCTGCGACCGCAGCCGCCATGATCCCGGAGAAAGTTCCATAATGCATAACGTAGGCGAGCACGGATACTCCGAGATCAAGTGCTAAGGGCCTACCGAGCAGGGTTAAGGACGTCTTAATCGGTAACTTAAAACCGATCAACAACATCCCCATGAAGATGATGACGCCTGATTCAATGATCATGTTTGCGAGCCTCCACGATGGCGAGAGCTAAGGCACTGAGTACCGAGAGCATCGGTACTAAGATGATGGCAATAAGAAACGAGCAGGTCAGGATTACCATGACTGAGCTACCTTGTTGGCGATTTCATCAGACCAATGCCCGGTGGGCATCAGTTGGAAAGTGGCGTGGTCGCCACGCTCGTTGAACTGGGCAACGCGTGCCCAGATGCCGATGGAGTTGAGGTACGCGCACGCGGACTCAAGCCCGCCGACGCGGACTTCGATGATGCAGCGGCGGAAAACTTCAGGTTCGAAGTGTGCTGCGCGGGCGCGCACGACGCGCTTGGTGCTTGGTGATTCGATAACGATGTCTCTCATGACGTGTACTCCGGTTGCTGAGTTGGATGTTGCGTATATAAAGGAAGAAGCGCCGCAACGCGGCGCCCGAGGTTACTTGTACTTGGCTTCTTCGCGCTTGAGTGCGCGGTATTCCTGCCAGTACTTGAACGCCAGCGCCCAAAAGAAGGCGCTGAGAAAAATACAAATAACTTGGGACATATCGCGTACCTCTGGTTAGCGTGGAAGGTAGGACTGCACGAGCAGTCCTACGAAGCTGAGTGCGAAGACACTGAGTTGCCCGGTGACGTAGAGCTCGAACAGATTCACAGGATCACCTCGATGGCGATGTCGCCGTAGAAATACATGTAGCCACGAACGGTCTTGATGGTGAGTTGCTTGGTCATGATGATTCTCCGTTGCTAAGTTGGGGAGTTGAGTGGAGCCGGGCTTACGCCCGGACTACCTTGGCTACTTGGCCACTGGACATGGCCACTGCCTTGGCGGCGAGCAGCTTGGCGCTAGGCTGCCAAGCTGCTACGCGTGGCTGCGGAGCTGGTTGCTCCAGCGCGTTGGCCAGTCGCCCCTCAAGGGCGACGATCTCGGTACGCTGGGTCACGTAGCACTCGCGTGCAGTGGTGAGCTTGGACTCGAGGAGCGCAATGCGTGCGTTGGCGAGTTCAAGGGCGGCGATGAGCTGGGACTTGGTCATGATGTGTACTCCGAGGGTGAGAACCGTAGGCGGAATGCCTACTTACACAACAAGACAAGAAGCGCGGCAACGCCGCGCGCAGCTCGGAGATGCGGACTCACTCGGTGACTCGGTGACTAAGAGACTGAGTACCTACACCGATGGGTCCCCTTTGCTCGGTCTTCCCGAATCCGGAACCGAAGTCGGGGTGCTCGAGCTGGCAGGGGGAGGGGGTGTGGCGCAGCGCCAAGCTCTTAGTTTCTAAGTTTTTACTCCCGAAGCCCCTAAGTTTCCCTCTCCCGGGTTTCTGAGTTACGCTAATGCGAGTTTCAAAAAAATTTCTAAAAAATTTCTGGAGGTTTTTGTATGGCTCAGCCCACTCGCCGGAACAGTAAGGCGGTCACTGAGTTCGAAGGGAACACCCGGGCTATCGCAGGCACCCAGAAACCTGACAGTCCGCTCACCGAGATGCAGAGACAGTTCGTCATGCACGTCGTGCACGACAAGATGACTCAAACTGCTGCGGCCAGAGCTGCTGGGTTCAAGGGGAACCCCGGAACTGCGGGCTACGACCTGATGCAGAACCCGAAAGTCCAGCGTGCTATCGCCGAAGAGCGCAAAGAATACGAAATCGCGTCGGGTGTCACGAAGAAGAAGGTCATTGATGGGTTTCTTGAGGCCATCGACATGGGCCGCATGAAGGGCGATCCTCTGGCTATGATCGCTGGCTGGCGCGAGGTCGGTAAGATGTGTGGTTTCTTCGAACCTACGAAGTCTAAGATCGAGATCTCAGTCAACGGACAAGTCATGGTGCAGCGTTTGAACCAGATGACGGACGAAGAGTTGCTTGCGATCGCTGAGTCCGACCCGTCTCAGATCTTAGAAGGTGAGTTCACCAGTGGCTAAGCCCCCCTCCACCTCTCCCGCAGTTCAAAAGCTTCTGGCCCAACGGGTCCTAGCGCGTCGCCGCCTGTTGCAGTTCACCAAGATGACGCATCCTGCGTACTCCGCAGGGTGGGTGCATGATGATATCTGTCGTCGCTTGGAGCGCTTTAGTCGAGAAGTCGCTGAGCGGAAGTCTCCGCGCTTGATGCTCCTGATGCCACCGCGTCACGGCAAAAGCGAGCTAGCAAGCATCCGCTTCCCCGCGTGGCACTTAGGGGAACATCCTGAGCACGAGATTATTAACGTCGGGTACAACTTGGACTTGCCTATGAAGTTCTCGCGTAAAGTGCGGGAAGTCATGCGCGACGCCTCTTATTCCGCGATCTTCCCCGATGCCAAGCTCGATCCTGACTCCCAGTCGGCAGAAGCGTGGAACACAACCGCTGGTGGCGGCTTCACTGCTGCTGGTGTTGGTGGCGGTATTACGGGTAAAGGTGCGCACATTCTGATCGTGGACGACCCGATCAAGAACCAAGAAGAGGCCGACAGTGTCTCTACGCGCGACAAGCTGTGGGACTGGTACCAGTCCACGGCGTACACGCGCTTGGCCCCGGGCGGCGGGGTGCTGATCATTGAAACTTGGTGGAACGACGACGACCTCGCCGGCCGCTTGCAGGAGATGATGCGCAAGAGCGACCCGGACAACCCGGCCGACCAGTTCGAGATCATTCGTTACCCAGCTCTGAGCACCGAGTGGGAGTATCGCGACGAGGCCCAGCCGCACCAGCCGATCATCCGCACCCCTGTCGAAATCGACGTTGCCAATCCCCCGTTGGGGTTTAGTACCCAGTTGACCCCTCTACGCCCCATAGACTTCTGCCTCCACGAAGACCGGTACCCTACCGACGCGCTCAAGCGGATTCGGGCTAACATGCAGCCGCGTATCTGGTCGGCTCTGTACCAGCAGAACCCAGTGCCCGACGAGGGCATGTACTTCAAGAAGGAGTTCTTTCGTTACGAGCCCGAGTCACCGCAGGGCTACGGGCTAAGGATCTTCACCGCGTGGGACTTTGCCATCGGCGAGAAGCAGCAGAACGACTGGACTGTCGGGGCTACGATCTTGCAGGACGAGCACGACACGCTGCACGTCTTGGAGATTTTCAGGATGAAGGGCGATTCGTTCTTGATCATCGAGGCGATGCTCGACGTGGCCCAGCGCTGGGGCCAGATTCCCGGCACCGGGTACTTGATCGGCGCCGAGGACGGTCAGATCTGGCGCGCCATGGAGCCGATGCTGAAGAAACGCATGCTGGAGCGACGCCAGTACCCTCCGTATGAGATACTCCGGCCGCTCACGGACAAGATGGCCCGGGCGCGTCCGCTGCAGGGGCGCATGCAGCAAGGTCGTGTGATCTTCCCGGAGAATGCCAGTTGGCTGCCGCAGGCGGAGCAGGAGTTGCTGAGATTTCCCGCCGGGGCGCACGATGACGTTGTCGATGCACTGGCGTGGGCTGTACATTTGTGTCTTGGGAAAGAGCCGCCGCGCGTAGAGACTCCTCCGGAGTTGAAATCGTGGCGCGACAAGCTGAATTCATTAGATCGGAGTAGCGGGACGCACTTGTCCGCGTAGGAGCTGAACATATGCCTGTAAACACAGACGTCGCGAACGAAGTATGGGCCCGCTACCAGTGGCTACGGGACAACGGACACCTCAGCTACACCAGAAAGGCGAAGAAGTGCGAAGACTTCTTCGCTGGCGTGCAGTGGGACCCAGCTGATTTGGCCCTGCTCAAAGCTGCCCGGCGCCCGGCACTGACGATCAATAAGATCATCTCGACGATCTCGAACGTCTTAGGCGAGCAGATTTACAACCGCACGGACATCGCGTTCCGGCCTCGTAACGAAGGGGCTACGACGGAAGTTGCCGACGCCTTGACGAAGGTTTTCATGCAGATCGGCGATAACAACCTGCTCGCGTGGACACGTAGCGACGTGTTCTGCGACGGTATTATCACCAGTCGTGGTTTCTTCGACGTCCGTCTCGATTTCACCGACTCGCTGCGTGGCGAGGTGAAGATCACCCAGCCGAACCCGAAAAACGTACTGATCGCGACCGACGCCGACGAGTACGACCCAGACACTTGGCCCGACGTGATCACCACGAAGTGGATGAGCGCCGACCAGATCGAGCTGATGTACAGCAAGGCCGACGCCGACATGCTGCGCGGGCGCACCGACACCTACTCCCCGTACGGCTCTGATGCTATCGACTCAGACGCCGACAGGTTCGGCGGACGCGACGCCCGGCAGTACGGCACCGACAGCTACCAGAACGACAGCGCGAAGACGATCCGCGTCATCGAGCGCCAGTACCGGAAGCTCGACAAGGTCGAGCACTTCGTGGACATCATCACTGGCGATATGCGCATGGTCCCGGAGAGCTGGGACGAGCAGCAGCGGCAGGCGTATCTCGACAACAACCCGAACGTGGCTATTACCAAGAAAATGATCCAGCGGATACGCTGGGTGGTTGTCGCGGACAACGTAGTCCTGCACGACGACTGGAGCCCGTACCGGCACTTCACTATCGTGCCGTACTTCCCCTATTTCCGTCGCGGCACGACTGTTGGCCTCGTAGAGAACCTGATCGACCCGCAGGAACTACTGAACAAGGTGTCCAGCCAAGAGCTGCACATCGTGAACACCAGTGCTAACAGCGGGTGGAAGGTAAAGCGCGGTGCCCTGCAGAACATGACCCCGGCTGAGCTGGAGAATCGTGGTGCGCAGACAGGTCTGGTGCTTGAGCTCGACGATATCAACAACGTCGACAAGATCAACCCGAACCAGACGCCTAGCGGCTTGGACCGGATCAGCTTCAAGGCTGAGGAGCACATCAAGGGTATCTCGGGTATCTCTGATTACATGTTGGGTAGCGCCCGTGAGGACGTGTCTGCGAAGAGCGTGAACGCTAACAAACAGTCCGGTCAGGCTAACTTGGCGAAAGTCATGGACAACATGAATCGGACTGATACTATTCTAGCTAGAAACATTCTAGATCTAGTTCAAGAGTACTATACTGAAGAAAGGCTGGTGTTCATCACCACCGACAAGCTCCAGAATACTACCGAGACGTTGACAGTGAACGGTCGGACCCCCGAGGGCACGATCGCTAACGACCTAACCATTGGCGAGTACGCGATTATCGTGACGAACCAGCCAGAGCGCGACAACTTCGAAGATACCCAGTTCGACCAGCTGGTGCGTCTGCGCACCGAGGTCGGCGTACAGGTACCGGACAAGTTCGTGCTGCAGGCCAGCCGTGCGAAGGACAAGGCGGACATCATCAAGGCGATGGAAGGCGATCAGGACTCCGAAGAGGCGAAAGCCGAGGCCCAGATGAAGATGCGCGAGCGCGAGGCCACAGTCGCTCAGCTCGAAGCCGAGGTCGAGTCCACCCGTGCCGACGTCGAGGCGAAGAAAGCCAATGCGCAGAAAGCTCTGGCCGTCGCCGGCGAGGTCACTGCGAAGACTGGTGCCGAGGACAACGAGGCGAACGAGGCCATGATCAAGCTCGAAGCAGAGCAGAAGCTGGCCCGCCAGAAGCTTGAGGGCGAGCAGCAGCTGGCTCGCGACAAGATGGAGGCTGAGATCGAGCTCAAGCGCGAGGCTGCAGCCGCCGACATCGACATCAAGCGCGAGACAGCCAAGAACGACGCTGATCTGAAGCGTGCCACTGAGATTCACAACGCTGCACAGCAGCAAGCCAAACCCCAAGCCCCAGAAGGAGCATCAAATGCAACCTGAAATCGAGAATGAAGACGTAGTTGATCGTGGTGACACACTGCCTGATGAGACTACTCTCGATGACAAGCCCGACGATCTGCCGAAGGACGACGCAATCCCGTCCCTAGACGGCGAGAAAGACGAGTTGCAAGAGACCGACGAGGAGCGTGCCGAGCGCGAGGCCGCTGAGGCCGAAGCCGAGGCGAAGAAACGCATCCGGATTCCGAAAGCACGGTTCGACGAGGCCATTCACAAGGCTCGTCAGCGTGAAGAAGCTCTGAAGCAGGAGATCGCCGAGCTGCGCAGCGGCCAGCAGCGTGCTCAGGTCAGTGGCACTATGGCCGAGATTTCTTCGAAGATCGAAGAGCTGCAGGACAAGTACGAGGATTTGATCCTCGACGGCATGAAAGACGACGCCCGGAAGGTCCGCCGCGAGTTGGATGCCCAGCGCGAGGCTCTGATCGACCTGAAAACGTCGGTCAAGTCCGAGCAGGCGCGGAAATCGGCCATCGAAGAGCTGCAGTACGACGCTGTTTTGGCTGGTATTGAGGCTAAATACCCAGCTTTGGACCCCGAAGGTCCTGCGTACGACGCTGAAAAGACCGACGAGGTCGTAGTTCTGCTCGAATCGTTCGTAGCACGTGGTTTTAACCGCCAGACTGCTCTGCAGAAGGCTGTTAAATACGTGATGGGCGAGCCGTCGACGCCGGCGCCGGCCAAAAATACCGAAAACGTGCGTGATATCGACGCTCGCCGCAAGGCAGCCGAGGCTAACAGACGTCAGCCGGCCGATTTGAATAAAGTCGGCAAGGATTCGGACCGCGACGGCAAGGATTTCCAAGCGACGGACATCTCGCGCATGTCTCAGGACCGGTTTGCCAAGCTCGACGAAGACACGTTGGCGAAACTACGCGGCGACGTGTTGTAAAACCCCGTCTTTGGCCCCTTCGGGGGCCTTTTTCTTGGAGATAAGACATGGATTGCGTGGATTCCAGCCGCATCGACGACGTTATCGTCGAGAAGCACTTCTACGACCGCCCCAACGGGGTGATTACCTGCCTGTTGCGCCTGCAGAACGGCACGACTGTCAGCGGCGAGAGTAATGACAGCCGCGATGGCGCGTATCTGGCTGCCCGGGACAAGGTCTGGGTGCTGGAGAACTACCTGCTGGCTCAGCAATTGTTTAGTGCAGCTGAACTTAAAGCAGGTTCAGTCCGTTGACTTGGTGAATATCCAGAGCTACGATGCAACGCATCGACTGTGCATAGCGACATATGCACGGAGCCCGACCTCCTAAAAAGTCGCTTCAGCGCTGGCCCAGCGGCAAAAGGGCGCAATGAACCGGCTGTTAAATCATCTAGGAGGAAAGCCACATGGCTCTCACTAACTTTGGTCTGCTCACCGACGAGCAAAAGACAATCTGGTCGAAAGACCTGTGGAAGTACGCGCGTAACTACTCGTTCGTCAACCAGTTCATGGGCTCCGGCGCTAACTCGCTGATCCAGCACATTACTGAGCTGAAGAAGTCCGAGAAGGGCGCTCGCGCTGTCATCACCCTGCTGGCCGATCTTGAAGGCGATGGTATCGCCGGGGATCGTACTCTGGAAGGCAACGAAGAGGCCATGAAGTCGTACGATCAAGTGATCCGTATTGACCAACTGCGCCACGCCAACCGTCACGAAGGCCGTATGGCTGATCAGAAGTCTGTAGTTGAATTCCGTGGCAACAGCCGCGACGTTCTGGCGTACTGGCTGGCTGACCGCGTCGACCAGATGGCATTCCTGACTATGTCTGGTGTTTCGTACACCATGCGTAACAACGGTATTGCCCGTGTTGGTTCCGACCTGCCTTTCTTGGAGTTCGCCGCCGACGTGAGCGCGCCTACCGACAAGCGTAAGCTGCGTTGGGACGGCACTGCCAAGAATCTGGTACAGAACGGTGCAACTTCGGCCGTAGCTGCAGCTGATACCCCTTCGTACAACATGTTCGTACAGCTGAAGGCCTATGCCAAAGAGCAGTACATCCGTGGTGTGAAAGGCTCTGGCGGCAAAGAAGTCTTCCACGCGTTCCTGACCCCACAGGCAATGGCCCGTCTGAAGCTTGACCCGGACTACATGGCTAACCTTCGTGGTGCTGGTGCTCGCGGTAAAGACAACGCCCTCTTCTCCGGTGACGGCGTAGAGATCGACGGTATCGTGTTCCACGAGTTCCGCCACGTGTACAACACCTCTGGTGCCACTTCCGGTAACAAGTGGGGTTCGGGCGGTCTGGTTGAAGGTTGTCAGGTTCTGTTCTGCGGTGCTCAGGCACTGGGCATGGCTGACATCGGCGCTCCTGAGTGGAACGAGAAGGGCTTCGACTATGACAACCAGCAGGGAATCTCTGTTGGCAAGATCGTCGGCTTCCTGAAGCCTAAGTTCAACAGCATCTACGCTGGTAACACCACGCAAGACTTCGGTGTTATCTCCGTTTACTGCGCTCAATAAGGAGCCTGATCATGGCTAAGCTGAAAGCAACTCGTGGGCTGCAGAGCCCTCTCGTAGCCGAGTTCGTCTTCGACGTCTTGAATGACGAGATGGTGAACGCTTCGGGCACGTTGGATAACTTCAAGACCGTGGGCTCCCACGTGTTTGACGCGGTCTATCTGCCGCCCGGCGCCGTCGTAATCGGTGGTGAAGTTACCACTGAGACTGCTGTAACCGGTTCTACCGCTTACAACGTCTCTGTGGGTGACGCCACTCTGGCTACCCGCTACTTGGGTGCTACCGACCGCGTTGCGGCCGGCCGTACCCCACTGGTACCGACGAACTTCGTCAGTGTCGGTGAGCAGCTGCGTGTTACCGTGGCACCGACCGTGGCTACTGCCACTGCCGGTAAAATCTCGGTACGTGTGATGTACGTAGTGCGTAACCGCGTGACTGAAGTACAAACCCACTAATACTGGGTTGAACGGGGGCGCAAGCCCCCGTCTCTTCTAATCTCTGGAGGTAACTATGACTCGGGCTACCATGCTCACGCTTAATCGCACCTTTACGTTGAACACCACGAAAGGG
>ERZ795054.2861-NODE-2861-length-14133-cov-23.939906_pt1 | contig 14133 bp, 17 predicted proteins | sample MGYA00375138_ERZ795054 | MGnify/ENA primary metagenome ERZ795054 (study PRJEB30183, sample SAMN05720215) | anaerobic digester metagenome | isolation source: active sludge of municipal wastewater-treating anaerobic digesters | place: USA | collected 2014-12-23 ...
TCTGGTGGCCAGGGACGGAATCGAACCGCCGACACGCGGATTTTCAATCCGCTGCTCTACCAACTGAGCTACCTGGCCCCGTCGCTTTCCGGCAGTTCCGGATCGCGCGAGGGCCGCAGTATACCGAAAGAGTGCATCGTCCCTGGGCGGTGCCGGGCCTGTGCGCGAGGGCGCATGGCTCGAGGCGGCGGCCGTGCGTGGCCCGGCCGCGGCGAGCGGCGGCGATACACTGCCGCGCATGGATTCGCGACCCGATTTCGATCTTGCGGTGGTGGGCAGCGGCGCCGCGGGGCTGGCCACCGCCCTGGGGGCCGCGCAGCAGGGCCTGCGCGTGGCGCTGATCGGGCCGCGGCCCGCGTTGCGCCCCGCCACCGACGGCTTTGACCTGCGCATCTACGCCGTGTCGCCGGCCTCGGTGAGGCTGCTCGATCGCCTGGGCGTGTGGCAGCGCGTGCCGCCAGCGCGTCTCCAGGCGGTGAGCCGCATGCGCGTGTATTCGGACACCGGCGCCGAACTCGACTTCGACGCCTACGGAGCACAGACCGAACGCCTGGCCACCATCGCCGAGGAAAGCGAACTGGTGCGCGTGCTCGACGCGGCCTGCGACTTCCAGCCCGCGATCCGGCGCTTCGAGTCGAACTTCGATGCCCTGGCCATCGAAGCCCAGGCCGCGGTGCTCACGCTGGCGGATGGCACCCAGGTCGCCGCGTCCCTCGCCGTGGGTGCCGACGGCGCGAACTCCGCGCTGCGCGCGGCGGCGGGCATCGCCAGCACGCTCAAGCCCTACGGCCAGAGCGGCGTGGTGGCCAACTTCGCGTGCGAGCGTGCGCACCTGGGCGTGGCCTGGCAGTGGTTCACGCACGAGGGCATCGTGGCCCTGCTGCCGCTGCCGGGCGATCGGGTGTCGCTGGTGTGGTCGGCGCCGCAGGCGCTGGCCGATCAGCTCGTGACGCTCTCGCCGGCCGAGCTCGCCAAGCGCGTCACCGTGCGCAGCGGCGCGATGCTGGGCGAGCTTGCCAGCATCGGCCCGGCGGCGGCCTTCCCGCTGCGGCTGATGAAGGTGCAGCGGCTCATCGGCGCGCGGCTCGCGCTGGTGGGCGACGCAGCGCACGTGGTGCATCCGCTGGCGGGCCAGGGCCTGAACCTCGGGCTGCAAGACGTGGCTGCGCTGCTCGAAGGGCTGGCCGCGCGCGAGCCCTTCCGCGACGCGGGCGACCCGGTGCTGCTGCGCCGCTACGAGCGCTCGCGGGCCGAGCCCGTGGCGCTGATGCGCGCCACCACCGACGGGCTGGCGCGGCTCTTCGCGATCGAGTCCGACTGGGCGGGGCAGATGCGCGGTCTCGGGTTTTCCCTCGTGCAGCGCCTGGGGCCGGTGAAGAACGCGCTGATCCGCCAGGCGCTGGGCTGAGCCCGAGCCTGCGGGCTTACCACAGTCGGCTCAGTGGCCCTGCGCCACTACACTGCTCGCCTCCAGTTTGCAAAGCCTCGTCATGACCTTGAAGAAGAAACTCGTGCTCGCGCTGGCCGCCGTGAGCACCGCCGTGGTGGGCGCCGTGGCCATTGCCCAGTCGGGCGGCCGCGACAAGATCGACGACAAGACCGAGGCCACGCTGCGCGCGCGCTTCGCCGAGCGCATCGGCGCGCAACCCGAGTCGATCCAGCGCACGCCCTTCGGGCTGTACGAGGTGGTGGTCGCCGGCGACATCTTCTACACCGACGCCAAGGCCGACTACGTCGTGATGGGCCGCGTGTTCGACACGCGCACGCGCGAGGACATCACCCAGAAGCGCAAGGACGAGATCAACAAGGTCGACTTCAAGTCCCTGCCGCTCGACCAGGCCATCAAGACCGTGCGCGGCGACGGCTCGCGCGTGATGGCGGTGTTCGCCGACCCCAACTGCGGCTTCTGCAAGTCGCTCGAGCGCACCCTGCTCGAGATGAAGAACGTCACCATCTACACCTTCCTCTATCCCATCCTGTCGCCCGACTCGATGGAAAAGAGCAAGAACATCTGGTGCGCCAAGGACCGCAGCAAGGCCTGGAACGATCTGATGATCGGCGGCAAGGCTCCGGCCGCGGGCGACTGCAAGACCCCGCTCGAGGCCAACCTCGCGCTCGGCCAGAAGCTCAACGTCAACGGCACGCCCACCGTGTTCTTCACCAACGGCCAGCGCGCGCCCGGCGCGCTGCCGGCTAACCACCTCGAAGATCGGCTCGCCGCCGCGTCGAAGTAGTCCGCGGTCCGCACGCCCGGGCGCGGCGCCTCGCCGGCGCGGCATCAAGGCCGCGCAAACGCGCCGCCGGCCCGCCGCGTCCGAAGTGGCACCTTCCGAGTGAATCTGAGCGCGCCTCGCGGCGCGCTCAGCGCTTGAGCAGCGCCGCGGGCTCGGCCCCGCGCGGCACCAGCACCCAGGCGCTCGCCTCGGCGCGTTGCTTGCCGGCCAGCGCCGCGGCCTCGGGTCCGAACCCCCAGAACAGATCGAAGCGCAGCGGGCCGCGGATCGCGCCGCCCGTGTCCTGCGCCATCCACGGCCGCGTGAGCGCCTTGCCGTCGAGTGTCTGCGTGGTGGCGATCAGCACAGGAGCACCCAGCGGCAACTGACGCGGATCGATCGCCACCGAGCGCCCGGGCGTGAGCGCCACGCCCAGCGCGCCCACCGGCCCCGCGGCCGCGTCGCCCAGCGGCAGTTCGCGGAAGAACACGTAGCTCGGGTTCTGGTCGAGCAACTCGTTGATGCGGTGCGGGTGGCGACGCGCCCAGTCCTGGATGCTCTGCATCGACACCTCTTCGAGCTTGAGCTCGCCCTGCGCCACCAGCCAGCGGCCGATCGCCGCATAAGGCCGGCCGTTTTGCTCGGCATAGCCCACCCGCACGGTGCCGCCGTCTTCGAGCACCACGCGGCCCGAGCCCTGCACCTGCAGAAAAAAGGCGTCGAGCGGATCGTCCACCCACAGCAGCACCGCGGACTCGGGCAGCGCACCGCGGGCGATCTCGCCGCGCGCGGGGTAGGGCCGAACCTTGTTGCCCTCGAGCCTGCCGCGCAGGCGCATGCCGCTCAGTTGCGGGTAGACGCTGTCGAGCTCGACCACGAGCAGGTCGTCGGGCGTGCGGTGCAGGGGCGTGGCGTAGCGCGCGCTGCGGGTGCGGCTGCCGCGCAGCTCGGGCTCGAAGTAGCCGGTGGCCAGGCCCGTGTCGCTCAGTGTGTCGGGCTGGCCCTCGGTTCGGGTGAGCGCGCGCACTCGCCAGGGCTCGAAGCGCTGCGCGAACCACGCGCGCGCCTGGGCGCCCGTGGCGGGCGTGGCGCCGGGCGGCAGGGCGCGCACCTCGGTGCACACACCGGCCCAGGCGGGCTGGCGCGCCAGCGCCGCGCAACCGCGCTCGAAGGCGGGCCACAGCGCGAGCCAGTCTGCGTCGGCGGTGGCGGGCAGTGCAGTCCAGGGCAGGCGCTCGAAGCTGGCCTCGGTCACGGCCTTGGGTGCCGCCGGCGGCGGGGTTTCGGCAACGCGCGGCGCGATCTGGCAGGCGGCGAGCAGCAGGGCGGCTGCGGCCGCGCCGGCCAGACGGGTGAACTCACTCATGCCGCGATTATCGGCGGCGCCTTATGCTGCCGCCCACTGCCATCCGGCCGCGCGCCCTGCGACAACGCGGCCCCGGCCATGACCGATCCCGACATGTGGCTCATCGTCCTGGAAGCGATCCTCGCGCTGGTGCTGTTCGTGTTCATCGTCTGGTGGACGATGTTTCACGGACGCGACAAGAAGAAGTAGGCGCCGCGCGGCCTCAGTGCAGGGTGCGCGGGCCGGCGAGCGCGAACTCGGGCACCTCGGCCTGGAAGCGGGTGCCGTCTTCGGCCACGCACAGGTAGCTGCCGCGCATCGTGCCCACGGGGGTCTCGAGCGGGCAGCCGCTGGTGTATTCGAAGGCCTGGCCGGGCTCGAGCACGGGCTGCTCGCCCACCACGCCCTGGCCGCGCACCTCGTTCACCTGACCCTTGCCGTCGGTGATGATCCAGTGCCGCGACACCAGTTGTGCGCGGGTCTGGCCCGTGTTGGCGATGGTCACCGTGTAGGCGAAGACGTAGCGCTCCTCGTCCGGCTCCGACTGCTCGGGCAGGTAGCGGGGCACCACGCGGACGGAGAACTGATACTTGGCCATGGGCAGCGATCGTGCGCTCTTTAGAATCGGGCGCATCAGGGAGGTGCCATGGATTCTACGTTCGACCCCGCCGCGTTCCGAATTGCCCCTTCGATTCTCTCGGCCGACTTTGCCCGCCTGGGCGAGGAGGTGCGCGACGTGGTGGCCGCAGGCGCCGACTGGATTCACTTCGACGTGATGGACAACCACTACGTGCCCAACCTCACCGTGGGACCGCTGGTGTGCGAGGCCATCCGCCCGCACGTGCAGGTGCCGATCGACGTGCACTTGATGGTCGAGCCCGTGGACGCGCTGATCCCGCTGTTCGCCAAGGCCGGCGCCAACGTCATCACCTTCCACCCCGAGGCCAGCCGCCACGTGGACCGCACGCTCGCGCTGATCCGCGACTCGGGCTGCAAGGCGGGCCTGGTGTTCAACCCCGCCACGCCGCTGGCCTGGATGGACCACGTGATGGAGCGGCTCGACCTCGTGCTGCTGATGAGCGTGAACCCCGGCTTCGGCGGGCAGAGCTTCATCGCCTCGACGCTGCCCAAGCTCGCCGCGGCACGCGCGCGCATCGACGCCTGGCGGCAGGCCACGGGCCGGTCCATCCTGCTCGAGGTCGACGGCGGCGTGAAGACCGACAACATCGGCGCGATCGCCGCCGCCGGGGCCGACACCTTCGTGGCCGGCAGCGCGGTGTTCGGCGCCGGCGACCGCGCGGGCTACGAGCGCGTGGTCAAGGCGATGCGCGCCGAGATCGCCTGCGCCATGGCCGGTGTCGCCGCTGAGCGCGAGCGCGAGGCGCGCAGCCAGATGGGCGGCGCCTGATGAGCGAGTTGCGCGCCGTGCTGATCGACCTCGACGGCACGCTGATGGACACCGTGCCCGACCTCGCCAGCGCCGCCAACCGCATGCGCGCGGACTTCGGGCTCGCGCCGCTGGCCACCGAGCGCGTCGCGGCCTTCGTGGGCAAGGGCGCCGACGTGCTGGTCCACCGCGCGCTGGCCGACGACTTGCAGGGCGAAGTCGAGGCGGCGCAGCACGCGGCCGGACGCGAGTCGTTTTACCGCCACTATCACGCGGTCAATGGCGTGGAGGCGGTGGTCTTTCCGCAGGTCGAAGAGGCGCTGGCGCTGCTCGACGATGCCGGCCTCGCGCTTGCCTGCGTGACCAACAAGCCGCGCGAGTTCACCGTGCCCCTGCTCGAGCGCGTGGGCCTGGCCGCGCACTTCGCGGTGGTGGTGGCGGGCGACGACGTGCGTGAAAAGAAGCCGCATCCCGCGCTGCTGCTCGCCGCCTGCGAGCGCCTGGGCGTGGCGCCGCGAGCCAGCCTGATGATCGGCGACTCGGTCAACGACGCGCTCGCCGCCCGCGCCGCGGGCATGCCGGTGGTGCTCGTCGAGACCGGCTACAACGAGGGCGAACCGGTGGCCGCACTCGCAGGAGAATCGGGAGTCGATGCTATAGTGCCCTCGTTCATCGAGGCGGCCCGTCGGGTCGTCGCAGCCCGGTCCTGACCCTTCCCCTTTGCCGCGCATGAACCGCACCCACACCCGGAGCGCCACCCTTGCGTGGCCGACTGCCTGGGGCAACGCCAAGCCGCTCGGCTGGCACGCCCAGGGAGCCTGGTGCTGGCGCCGCTAGAGCCCGATTCCGCGCGGCCGCGCGCCGCGCCCGCTGCGCCCCCAGGCTCCTGCCACGGCCCTCGTCGGCCCTGGCGCTCATGCAGGTGACCATGACCGAACTCGAATTCAAGGCGCTCGCCGCCGCCGGCTACAACCGCATCCCGCTGATTGCCGAGAGCTTCGCGGACCTCGAGACCCCGCTGTCGCTCTACCTCAAGCTCGCCAACGCGCCGGGCAGCTTCCTGCTCGAGTCCGTGGTGGGCGGCGAGCGCTTCGGGCGCTACTCCTTCATCGGCCTGCCCGCTCGCACCCGGCTGCAAAGCTGGATCGGCGCCGGGGGGGCGCGCACCGAACTGGTCGAGGAGGGCCGCGTCGTGCGCACGCTCGAGGGCGATCCGCTCGCCGCGATCGAGGCCTACATGGCGCAGTTCAAGGTCGCGCCGCGCCCCGGCCTGCCGCGCTTCACCGGCGGTCTGGCGGGCTACTTCGGCTACGACACGGTGCGCCTGATCGAGAACAAGCTCGCGGTTCCGAAGCCCGACGACCTGGGCGTGCCCGACATCCTGCTGCTGCTCGCCGACGAGGTGGCGGTGATCGACAACCTGGCCGGGCGCATCTACCTGATCGTGCACGCCGATCCGCGCGCGCCCGAGGCCTACAGCCGCGCCAGGCTGCGGCTGCGCGAGCTCAAGGCGCGGCTGGCGCGGCCGATCGAGCCGCCCCACGCGCGCGCCAGCGTGCGCCGCGAGGAGTACCGCGGCTTCGCCAAGGCCGACTACCTCAAGGCCGTGGCCGTGGCCAAGGAATACATCGCCGCGGGCGACGTGATGCAGGTGCAGATCGGCCAGCGCATCGAGAAGCCCTACGCCGACGCGCCGCTGTCGCTCTACCGCGCGCTGCGCACGCTGAACCCCTCGCCCTACATGTACTACTACGACTTCGGCGAGTTCCACGTGGTGGGCGCCTCGCCCGAGATCCTGGTGCGCAGCGAGGATCGTCAGGGCAGGCGCATCGTGGCCATCCGCCCGATTGCCGGCACGCGCCGCCGCGGCGAGACCCCCGAGCAGGACGCGATGCTCGCCGCCGAACTCGCGGCCGACCCCAAGGAGCGCGCCGAGCACCTGATGCTCATCGACCTGGCGCGCAACGACATCGGCCGCATCGCCACCACCGGCAGCGTCAAGGTCACCGAGCAATACGTGGTCGAAAAGTATTCGCACGTGCAGCACCTGGTGAGCCACGTCGAGGGCGAACTCAGGCCGGGCTTGGGCAACCTCGACGTGCTGCGCGCCACCTTCCCCGCGGGCACGCTCTCGGGCGCGCCCAAGGTGCGGGCGATGGAGATCATCGACGAGCTCGAGCCGGTCAAGCGCGGCATCTACGGGGGCGCGGCGGGCTACCTGAGCTTCGCGGGCGACATGGATCTGGCCATCGCCATCCGCACCGCGGTGATCAAGGACAAGATGCTCTACGCGCAGGCGGCGGCCGGCATCGTGGCCGACTCGGTGCCCGAGTCCGAGTGGCAGGAGACCGAGATCAAGGCGCGCGCCGTGCTGCGCGCCGCCGAGCAGGTGGAGGACGGCTTCGACGTCGAGGCGTGACCCACCCCCGAAGCGCCTGCGGCGCCTCCCCCTCGAGGGGGCGCCACCGGCGGCCCGGCGAAGCCGGCTCCGCGGTGGCCTGGGCCGGCCTGGCGCCTGGAGGCGGCGCCATGCCTGAGTTCATGGCCGGCCATGCTGGTGCGCTGGTCGACTTGCGCAGCGACACCGTCACCCGCCCCACCGCGGCGATGCGCGCCGCGATGGCCGCGGCCGAGGTGGGCGACGACGTCTACGGCGAGGACCCCACCGTCAACCGCCTGCAGGCCGTGCTCGCCGAGCGCCTGGGCTACGAGGCGGGCCTGTTCTGCCCCAGCGGCACGCAAAGCAACCTGATTGCGCTGATGACGCATTGCGCGCGCGGCGACGAGTACCTGGTGGGCCAGCACGCCCACACCTACAAGTACGAGGGCGGGGGCGCCGCGGTGCTGGGCTCGATCCAGCCCCAGCCGCTGGAACACGAGCCCGACGGCAGCCTGGCGCTCGAGCGCATCGACGCGGCGATCAAGCCCGACGATGTGCACTACGCGCGCACCCGTCTGCTCGCGCTCGAAAACACGATCCGCGGCAAGGTGCTCGCATCCGACTACACCGATGCCGCGACCGCGCTGGCGCACGCGCGCGGCCTGGCCACGCACCTCGACGGCGCGCGCCTGTTCAACGCCGCGGTCGCCCTGGGCCGGCCGGCGGCCGATCTGCTGCGCGGCTTCGACTCCGCGAGCATCTGTCTTTCAAAGGGCCTGGGCGCGCCCGTGGGATCGGTGTTGCTGGGCAGCCGCGACTTCATCGCCGCCGCGCAGCGCCCACGCAAGCTGCTGGGCGGCGGCATGCGCCAGGCCGGGGTGCTGGCGGCTGCCGGCCTCCACGCGCTGGACCATCACGTGGACCGCCTGGCCGAGGATCACGCCCGCGCGGCCCACCTGGCCGCCGGCCTGCGCGGCATCGACGGCTTGCGGGTCGAGGGGCCGCACACCAACATGGTCTTCGTGGATGTGCACCCGGAGGACGCCGTCCCGCTGGCCGCGCATCTGCGTCGCGCCGGCGTGTGGGTGAGCGCTGCGCCGCGCCTGCGCCTCGTCACCCACCTCGATGTGGACGACCAAGGCATCGCCACCGCCATCGCGGCGTTCGCCGACTACTACGCCAGGGTGCCCGCATGCTCCTGATGATCGACAACTACGACAGCTTCACCTACAACCTCGTGCAGTACTTCGGCGAACTGGGCGAGGAGGTGCGCGTGGTCCGCAACGACGAGATCGACCTGGCGGGCATCGAGGCGCTGGCGCCGGCGCGCATCTGCATCTCGCCCGGGCCGTGCTCGCCGGCCGAGGCGGGGATCTCGGTGCCGGTGCTCACGCACTTCGCGGGACGCGTGCCCATCCTCGGCGTGTGCCTGGGGCATCAGGCCATCGGTGCGGCCTTCGGCGGCCGCGTGGTGCGCGCGCAGCGCCTGATGCACGGCAAGACCGACGCCGTGCGTCATGCAGGCCTGGGCGTGTTCGCCGGCCTGCCCAGCCCCTTCACGGTGGCGCGCTACCACTCGCTCGCGGTCGAGCGCGACTCTCTGCCCGCGTGCCTGGAAGTCACCGCCGAGACCGCCGACGGCGAGATCATGGGCCTGCGCCACCGCGAGTTCGCGGTCGAGGGCGTGCAGTTCCACCCCGAATCGATCGCCACCGAGCACGGTCACGCCCTGCTCGCCAACTTTCTGCGTCAGACCCTGGAGGTCGTTCCAACATGAAGCCGATCGTCGCCAGCCTCGTCTTCGCCCTGCTCGCCTTGGCCGCCGGAGCGGCCCGCGCGGACGCGCTCGAGGAGTGCTACCGCAAGGCCCTCAACCGCACTGAAGTCACGCCCTGCCTGGAGGCTGCGCACAAGCAAGCCGCTGCCGAGATGGCCGCCGCCAATCGGCGCGTCGAGGCCGCGCTGTCCGATCTCGAACGCAATACCTCGGTCAAGGGCCTGGTCGCCGCTGCGCGCCAGGCGCAGGCCAGCTTCACGCCCTACATGAGCGCGCAGTGCAAGCTGGTGCAGGCGAGCTACGCGAGCGGCGGTGGCGCCGGTCAGGCGGGGCTGGCCTGCGAGGTGGACCTGCTGCGCGCGCGTACCGCCGAGCTGAAGCGCCTGGCGCCAGAGCCCGCCCCCAAGAACTGAAGCCACGGAGTTGCCATGAGCATCAGCCCCACCGAAGCCATCCAGCGCACCATCGAGCACCGCGAAATCTTCGGCGACGAGATGCTCGCGCTCTGGCGCCGCCTGATGAGCGGCGAGTTGAGCCCGGTGCAGATCGCCGCGCTGATCGTCGGCCTGCGCGTGAAGAAAGAGACGACCGGCGAGATTGCCGCGGCGGCGCAGATCATGCGTGAGTTCGCCACCAAGGTGGAGGTGGCCGATCGCAGCCACCTGGTCGACATCGTGGGCACCGGCGGCGACTCGGCGCAGACCTTCAACATCAGCACGGCCAGCATGTTCGTGGTCGCCGCCGCCGGCGCTCGCGTGGCCAAGCACGGCGGACGCTCGGTCAGCTCCAAGAGCGGCAGCGCCGACGTGCTCGAGGCCCTGGGCGCGAACATCAACCTCAGTCCGGCGAACGTGGCGCGCTGCCTCGAGGCCACGCGCATCGGCTTCATGTTCGCGCCCAATCACCACGCGGCGATGAAGCACGCCGCACCGGTGCGCAAGGAGCTGGGTGTGCGCACCATCTTCAACATCCTGGGGCCGCTCACCAACCCGGCCGGCGCGCCCAACCAGTTGCTCGGCGTGTTCCACCCCGACCTGGTGGGCATCCTGGTGCGCGTGCTCAAGCAGCTCGGCGCCGAGCACGTGATGGTGGTCTACGGCAAGGACGGCATGGACGAGGTCTCGCTGGGTGCGGCCACGCTGGTGGGCGAGCTGCGCGGCGGCGAGATCCGCGAGTACGAGATCCACCCCGAGGACTACGGCTTGCGCATGGTCTCGAACCGCGGGCTCAGGGTGGCCGACGCCGAGCAGAGCAAGTCCATGGTGCTGGAGGCGCTGTCGGGGGCGGAGGGCACGCCGCACGAGATCGTGATCTTCAACGCGGGCGTGGCGCTCTACACGGCCAACGTGGTCAGCGGCATCGGCCAGGGCATCGAACTGGCGCGTGCCACGATCGCGAGCGGCGCGGCGATGAAAAAGCTCGAGGAATTCGTTGGCCAGACCCGCCGACTTGCGGCCTGAGCGAACCGCGCCTGCGCGTCCGGCCCGCGCGCTGGTTGCCCGCCGCCTCGCGCGCGATGCGCGGGTGCAGGTGCGCCGCGCGTGCGCCCGTGACCTGCCCGAGCTGGTGCGCCTGAACGCCGCGGGCGACGCCCACAACCACACGCTCGTGCCCGACGTCGGCTGGCGACGCATCGATCACCGCCGCGCGCGCAACTACTGGAAGCGCGCACTGCGCGATCCGCGCGCCGCGGTGCTGGTGGGAGCGCGCGGCGTTCGGCTGGAAGGCGTGATCGCCGCCGACCTGATCACCCTGCGCAGCCGCCTCGCGCCGGTGCGACGCTATGTCTACCTGCACTCTCTGTGGGTCGAGCCTGCCGCGCGGCGCGTCGGACTGGCGCGTGCGCTGACCCGTGCGGTGCTGGCCTGGGCGGTGCGCCGCGGTGCGCGCCAGGCGCGACTCGAAGCCGCGGCGAACAACGCGCACGCCCAGCGCCTGTACCGCGAGCTGGGCTTCGCGCTGCGCGAAGTGATGATGGCGCGGCCCCTGTGAGCCGCACGAACTGCAAGCCTGCACGATGAGCGACATCCTGAACCGCATCCTGGCCACCAAGCACGAAGAAGTGGCCGCCGCGCGGCGCACGCGCCCCGCTGCCGAACTGCGCCGCGAGGCCGAGGCCCGGCGCGGCGAGCGCCGCGACTTCGTGCACGCACTGCGCGCGAAGCTGTCCGCGGGGGCGGCCGGCGTGATCGCCGAGGTCAAGAAGGCCAGCCCGAGCAAGGGCGTGCTGCGCGCCGACTTCGACCCCGCGGCCATCGGCGCGAGCTACGCGCGCCACGGCGCGGCCTGCCTGTCGGTGCTCACCGACGCGCCCTACTTTCAGGGCGCGCCCGAGTATCTGGTGGCGGCGCGTGCGGCCAGCGGCCTGCCGGCGCTGCGCAAGGACTTCCTGGTCGACGAGTACCAGGTGCTCGAGGCTGGCGCGTGGGGCGCGGACGCGGTGCTGCTGATCGCGGCCGCGCTCGACGATGCGCAGCTCGCCGACTTCGAGGCCGCGGCTCACGCGTTGGGACTGGCCGTGCTGGTCGAGGTGCACGACGCACCGGAACTCGAGCGCGCCCTAAAGCTCAAGACGCCGCTGCTGGGCATCAACAACCGCAATCTGCGCAGCTTCGAGGTGACGCTGGCCACCACGCTGGATCTGCTGCCGAGCATTCCGGCCGAGCGCATCGTGGTGACCGAGAGCGGCATCCTCGCGCCCGAGGACGTGGCGCGCATGCGCGGTGCAGGCGTGAACGCCTTCCTGGTGGGCGAGGCCTTCATGCGTGCGCCCGACCCCGGCGCCGAGCTGGCACGGCTCTTCGCGTGAGCCCGCGCGCGGCCCGCGGTGATGCCGCCGCGCCGCTTTTGAGGAGTGTCGGCACGTGAGTGCCGCGGGTGTAAGTCTTGCCACGGACGGCCTCGCTTCCGACTGGCGCGACTCGGTCGAGGATTTCCTCGGCTCCGCCACGGGTCATGCGCTGAAGGAGTTCCTGCACGCGCGGGCCGCGGCAGGCGCAGCGATCTATCCGCCCCGACCCTTCCGCGCGCTGGAACTCACACCGCTGGCTGCCACACGCGTGGTGATCCTCGGGCAGGACCCGTATCACGGGCCGGGTCAGGCGGAAGGTCTGGCCTTCTCGGTGCCCGAGGGCGTGCGCCTGCCGCCGAGTCTGCGCAACATCTTCAGGGAATTGCAGCGCGACCTGGGCCTGGCACCGCCCGCGAGCGGCTCACTCGTTCCGTGGGCGCGGCAGGGGGTGCTGCTGCTCAACGCGGTGCTCACGGTGGAAGAGGGTGCCGCCGCCGCGCACGCGCGGCGGGGCTGGGAGCAACTCACCGACACCCTGATTGCGGCCACCGCGAGCGATCCGGCGCCCAAGGTCTTCATGCTCTGGGGGGCGCACGCTCAAGCCAAGCGGCCCCTGATCGAGCACACAGGCGATCACCTCGTGCTCACGGCCAATCACCCCTCGCCGCTGTCAGCCAGCCGCGGGCCCGCTCCCTTCATCGGGTGCGGGCACTTCTCGGCAGCGAACGCGTGGCTAAGGGAGCGGGGATCGGCCGCGATCGACTGGTGCCTCAGGCCAGAGCCTTGGCCTTGAGTTTCGCGAACTCGTCCTGACTGATGGTGCCGGCGTCGAGCAGAGCCTTGGCGTCGGCGATCTGCTCGGCCGGGGACTTGCCCGCCACCTGGCGGATGTAGGCATCGGTGTCCGACTTCGCGCGCTGCAGCGCCGCGCTCTGGCGCTCGGCCATGCCGCCGCCGCGGGCAATGATGTAGATCAGCGCCGTGAGCACCGGCAGGAAGATCAGACCGACGATCCACACCGCCTTGGCGAAGCCGCCGAGCTGGTTGTCGCGGAACAGGTCGACGACGATCTGGAACATCACGAACAGGTAGGCGATGAAGAGGAAGGCCGAGAAGATCAGCCATACGAAGTCCCAGAAATTGCTCATTGCACAGGCTCCTAGATTCGGTTCTTTGAGTCGCGAGATCCGCAGGGCGCCATCGCCCGCGGGAATGCCCAACTTTACCTTGTGGCGGTGCGCGATCCCGCCGTTTGGGGTTCAACCGGGCGCGGACACCAGCTTGCGCCGCCACAGCATCCTGCACACGAAGTAGCCGGCCGCCGCCGCCGCGATGTGCTTGAGCGTGTGCCCGCTGACGATATGGCCCATGTGCAGCAGCGGCTCGTCGAAGTGCTCAAGCAGCTTGGCGATCACGTAGGCGGCGAACACCCAGTAGATCTCGCCGCCATGCGTGTAGCGCGAGGGCTGCAGGATCGCCAGGAAGAGCATCACGAACACGGCATAGGCCTGCAGCACCGCGTAGGGCACGACGTTGCCGCGACCCGCGCGCTCGGTCAGGATCCAGTAGATCACCGAGGCGGCGCCGACCACCAGCGCCGGCGCCAGCAGCAGCAGGCCGGTGCGCACGTCGATGCGATCGACGATGGTCGCGCAGATCAGGGACATGAAGGCAATCGTCATCGGCAGCCGGTCCCAGAACAGGGTCGCGTTGTCGGGCGCCAGGTGGTAGTAGCCGGAGCCCGCGGCGGTCAAGAGCATGCCGACGAAAAACAGCGCATAGGGCAGCCTCTCGCGCGGCGCGGCGAAGACCGTGCGGTGTCTGAGCGTGATGGCGAGGCCGACGATGCCCACCAGTGCGAAGGCCAGATTCGACATCACGTCGAGGAAGTTCTCGATGCCCAGTGCGGCGCGCTTGTCGGCGAAGTCGTGATAGTCGATCGGCTGCGGGACGGCCGGCAGCAGCAAGGCCGCCGCGATCGCGAGCAAGGTGAAGGCGAGGATGAAGCGGGTGCGGGCGTTCATGGTCGGCGGCCTGACTCGGTGTGTGCGGTTTGCCAGCCAGGAAGGGTAGCGCGAGACCAAAGCGCCTTGAAAGCAGCGCGCACTGGCATGGATCGACCGGGTTGGACGCTATCCGGGCCGCGGTGTTCCCGCCGGCCAGCCGCCCGAGAAGTCGATGATCGCCCCGGTGAGAAAGCTGCCCTGCATGGTGGCGAGGTAGCGGATCAGCTCGCCGAT